>MTKZ01020332.1_pt1 | contig 18734 bp, 17 predicted proteins | sample 1042781 | NCBI WGS metagenome assembly MTKZ01 (sample SAMN06212207, study PRJNA360539) | anaerobic digester metagenome | biome: Wastewater treatment plant; material: sludge; isolation source: anaerobic digester fed with sludge from wastewater treatment plant | place: Denmark: WWTP Viborg ... | reverse complement strand
TGGTAGCCGATGCTGAGAAGAACGAACAGATTTACCGGGACATCGTCCTGAAGATAAAACAGTCCCTGGAACAGAGCGAAAATATCTATCGCAAATCCCGGGAACGCATCAAGCACGGCGACGAATTGCAATACGGCGTCCGCAAGATGGTGAAGGTCTATGTGGCCAAGAAGCGCAAGATAGAGGTCGGTGATAAAATGGCCGGCCGCCATGGCAACAAGGGCGTTATCTCCATCGTTGCCCCGATCGAGGACATGCCGTTTACAGAAGACGGAACTCCGGTGGACATCGTTTTGAATCCCCTGGGTGTGCCTTCGCGTATGAACATCGGCCAGATCATGGAAACGCACCTCGGCATGGCAGCCCACGTTTTGGGCTTCGAAGTCGAAACGCCGATCTTTGACGGAGCTTCGGTGCAGGACATCGAATCCTCCCTGCGCGAAGCCAAACTTCCGGAAGACGGCAAGCAGATCCTCTACGACGGAAAATCCGGCGAGCCGTTCAAAGAACGTGTGACTGTGGGCATCATCTACATGATGAAGCTTAACCACCTGGTTGCGGATAAAATGCACGCCCGCTCCACAGGGCCCTACTCCCTCATCACGCAACAGCCTTTGGGCGGTAAAGCCCAGCACGGCGGCCAGCGTCTGGGGGAAATGGAAGTCTGGGCTTTGGAAGCCTACGGCGCGGCACACCTGCTGGAAGAAATGCTCACGATCAAATCGGACGACGTGGATGGCCGCAACAACGCCTTCAAAGCCATTACCCGCGGCGAGAATCCGCCGCCTCCGGGTGTGCCGGAATCCTTCAATGTCCTGATCAGCGAACTCAAGTCACTGGGCTTTGACATCGAGTTCATCAAGGAATCCGAAAAGGGCGAAGAGAGGTAAACATGTTAAAAGACACCAGACGTGAGATCCGCCCCAACGAATACGACTATGTCCGTATCAAACTGGCTTCGCCCGAGACAGTCATCAATGAATGGTCGCACGGAGAGGTCACCAAACCCGACACATTGAACTACCGCACACTCAAGCCCGAAAAGGACGGCCTCTTTTGCGAACGCATCTTTGGCCCGGAACGCGATTATGAGTGCGCCTGCGGCAAATATAAAAAGAAACGCTTCCAGAACACGGTCTGCGACCGCTGCAACGTCCTGGTGACGACCTCTAGGGTGCGCCGTACCCGCATGGGCCATATTTCCCTGGCCGTGCCGATCGCCCATATCTGGTTCGTGAAAAGCGCGCCCAGCAAGATCGGAACCCTGCTGGATATGACTGTCAAAGACCTGGAACGCATACTCTATTACGAGTCCTTTATCGTGATCGATCCGGGCGACAGTCCCTACGAAAAATACGAACTGATCGAAGTGGACGAATATTACGAGATCAGGGACAAGGTTGGAGACAATTTCCTCGCTTTGATGGGAGCCGAAGCCATCCGCGAACTGCTGGTGCGCATCGACCTCAACAACGAAGCCCTGAACATCCGCTCCCGCCTGAAAATGGAAAAGGCCACCCTGCATAAGCAGAAGCTGATCAACAAACTCAAGATCGTGGACGCTTTCATCAAGTCTGGCAACCGTCCGGAACACATGATCCTGGAAGCCCTGCCGGTGCTGCCTCCGACTCTGCGGCCCCTGGTTCCTTTGGAAGGCGGCAGGTTCGCCACTGCTGATTTCAACGACCTTTACCGCCGCGTCATCACGCGTAACAACAGGCTGAGACAGCTGCTCGAGATCCGCGCTCCGGAAGTCATCCTGCGCAACGAAAAACGCATGCTGCAGGAAGCCGTTGACGCCCTGATCGACAACTCCCGCAAGCCCCGTCCAGTGCGCGGCCGCGGCAACCGGCCCCTTAAATCGCTCACCGATCAGTTGAAAGGCAAGCAAGGCCGCTTCCGCCAGAACCTGTTGGGCAAGCGCGTCGATTACTCCGGACGTTCCGTGATCACGGTCGGCCCGGAACTCAAGCTTTACCAGTGCGGCATTCCCAAGGATATGGCGGTCGAGCTTTTCAAACCGTATTTGATCGAACGCCTGCAAAAAATGGGCGAAGTGGACAAGGTTAAAAACGCGAAAAAACTCATCGAGAAAAAGCAGCCCGAGATCTGGTCTATCCTGGAAGAAGTGATCAAAGACTATCCCGTTCTGCTCAACCGCGCGCCCACTTTGCACCGCTTGGGAATCCAGGCTTTCATGCCCATCTTGACCGATAACAAGGCCATCCAGCTCCATCCCATGGTGTGCGTACCTTTCAATGCCGACTTCGATGGCGACCAGATGGGCGTTTACGTCCCGCTGTCCCATGAGGCGCAGATCGAAGCGCGCATCCTGATGCTCTCCACGCGCAATCTGCTCCTGCCCTCCAACGGAAGGCTGGCCATGGCTGCCAACCAGGATATTGTGTTGGGCTGCTACTACCTCACGATGGAGGAATTTCCGGAGCCTGCCGACCCGACTAAAATGCGTCATTTCTACGGTCCGAACGAAGTGATCGCCGCTTACGAGGCTGAAGAACAACTCTACTCGATCAAAGGCGTGAAAGACGGCGAACGCAGCTTGGATCTGCATACCTGGATCCGCGTCAAGATCAACAACAACTTTATCGTGACCACCGTCGGACGCGTGATCTTCAACCAGATTATCCCCCCCGAGGTCGGTTTCCAGAATATCACCTACGACAAGGGCAAACTCAATGACCTGGCCATGCTTTGCTTCGACGCCGTTGGACAATGGCGCACGGCCGAGATCCTCGACGAACTCAAAGCGCTGGGCTTCGGTTACGCCACCCGCGCCGGAGTGACTTTTAGCTTCGGCGACATAGTCGTCCCCAGGCGCAAGGACGAGATCATCGAACAATCCGAGGAAGAGGTCAAAAAGGTCTTCAACCTGCACCAAAAAGGCGGCATCACCGAACACGAACGTTTCGGCCGCATCGTGGACCTCTGGAAAAAGACCACTGTCCGCGTGACCGATGAGATGATGGAAGACCTCTCCCACAGCCGCAACGGCCTCAACTCGATCTATATGATGTTCAAATCCGGCGCCCGCGGCAGCAAGGACCAGATCAAACAGCTGGGCGGTATGCGCGGCTTGATGGACAAACCCACCAAGATCGGTTCCACCGGCGGCGCCGATGTGATCGAAACCCCGATCAAATCGAACTTCCGCGAAGGCCTGACCGTCCTCGAGTACTTCGTTTCGACCCACGGAGCCCGCAAAGGCCTGGCCGACACGGCATTGAAAACAGCCGACGCGGGTTACCTCACCCGCCGTCTGGTAGACGTGGCCCAGAACGCCATCATCACCATGGACGATTGCGGAACCAGCCGCGGCGTGCACATGAGCGTGCTCAAGGAAGGCAACGAAGTCGTCACCACCCTGGCGGACCGCATACAGGGACGCACGGCGATGGACGACGTCGTGGATCCTGTAACGGGCAAGATCCTTGTCCACAGCGGCCAGGAGATCAGCAACAAGATGGCCCGCACCATCCAAAACCACGGCATCATCACCGTGCACGTCCGTTCCGTCCTCACTTGCGAGGCCGAACGCGGCATTTGCGCCAAGTGTTACGGACGCAACCTGGCCACCCAGAAACCCGCCACGATCGGCGATCCGGTCGGCATCATAGCAGCCCAGAGCATCGGCGAACCGGGAACCCAGTTGACCCTGCGCACCTTCCACATCGGCGGCGCGGCGTCCACTACCACGGAATTGGCGGAAGTGGTCTCCAACCACGACGGTATCGTGCGTTTCGACCGTATGAACACCGTGAACAACATCGACAACCAACTCATTTCCGTCAGCCACCTGGGTAAGATCCTGGTCTATGACGAACACGATAAAAAGAAAGTCCTGGAAGAATACAAAGTGGAATATGCTGCTACCGTGCATGTGCGCGACGGGCAGAAAATCGCCCAAAACACCAAACTGATGAGCTGGGACCAGTTCAACAACCCGCTGATCTCCACAGCCAAGGGCGTTCTCCACTACGAAAACCTGATCAAAGACATCACTTTCAAGGAAGAATACAACGACATCACATTCACGCGTGATATCACCATCATCGAGTCCAAAGACCGCAAGAAACAACCCCAGTTCCGCATCGTCAGCGAAGACGGTGCCGCGGTGCTGGTACCGCTTCCGTCCGGGCTCGTGGTGCGCGTGGAGGATGGCAGTTTCGTTCACACCGGCGATATCCTGGGTCAGACTTCGCGCATGACGATCAAGCAGCGCGACATCACCGGCGGCCTGCCCCGAGTACAGGATCTTTTCGAAGCCCGTGTGCCCAAGGACAAAGCCAAGATCTCCGATATTGAAGGCATTGTCACCATCGGCGGTTTGAAAAAGACCGGCCGCGACATCTTCGTGACTCCCAGGAACGGCGTTTTCTCTCCCGCGGACGGCAAGATCCTGGTGCAGGTGGATGAATTCCTCAACCAGATCGTGATCCTTCCCGACAACACCGTATACACGGAAAAAGACGGGAAAGTGACCATCACCGAGGAAAAGAAAAAACGCTTCGTCTCCGTGGCCAAGCGCAATGCCAAACCTGTGGAATACGAAATACCCAAAAACCTGCAGATCATTGTGAACAACGACGACAGCGTCAAGTCCGGAGCGCCGCTCTGCGGCTTGGTCCTGCAAATCCCGAACCAGCAGGAAAGCATCGTCGCCACGGGTGACACAGTCAAAAACGGCCAGCCGCTTGCCGGGCGCAAATATTCCATACCCTCCGGCAAACGCATCATCGTCCACCAGGGCGACCACGTGGAGAGCGGCGACGCCCTTTCCGACGGCCCCTTCGACCCGCACGACATGCTGGTGAAGGGTGTGATCGAAGCCCAGATCATGATCCTCAACGAGATCCAGGAAATCTACCGCAAGCAGGGCGTGAAGATCGACGACAAGCACGTGAGCGTCATCATCCGCCAGATGTTCAAAAAAGTGCGCATCACCGACAGTGGCAGCACTTCCTTCCTGGAAGGCGACATCGTGGACAAGATCATGGTGGAAAAGGAAAATCGTGAAACCATCAGTTTTGGCAAGACACCAGCCCAGTTTGAACAATTGCTGCTGGGGATCACCAAAACCTCGCTGCTCACGGACAGCTGGCTCTCCGCGGCTTCGTTCCAGGAAACCACAAAAGTCCTCACCAAAGCCGCTATCGAAGGCCGCATCGACCGCCTGGAAGGGCTCAAGGAAAGCATCATCCTCGGTCATCGTATCCCGGTCGGAACGGGCACCAAGATCTACAACATCCAACTCCAGGAAGCGGTGGCTTCAGGAGACACAGTTGCCCAGATCATCGATCGTTTCGCCCATCCCAGCGGCGAAGAGGAATCCGAGGATTTCTACAATTTCTAACATTCAGTTAAAAAGGATAAAGCACATGGAGGTAATCAGTGCCAACCATTAACCAACTGATCCGCAAAGGCAGAACCGAGATCGAAAAGAAAAAGAAAAACAGGGCGCTTATGGGATGTCCGCAAAGGCGCGGAGTATGCACTCGTGTTTACACGACGACGCCCAAAAAACCGAACTCGGCACTGCGTAAAGTTGCCCGTGTCCGTCTGGTAAACGGATTTGAAGTTACAGCCTACATCGGCGGCGAAGGCCACAACCTGCAGGAACACAGCATCGTTTTGGTGCGTGGAGGCCGTGTTAAAGACCTTCCCGGCGTGCGCTACCACATAGTGCGCGGCGCCCTCGATTCTGCGGGAGTCGAAAAACGCCTCAACTCACGCTCCAAATACGGCGCCAAGCGTCCCAAGGCCGCGAAGAAATAAAGGAGGAACGTAACCATGCCAAGAAAAAGAAAAGCCGTCCTCCGCGAAGTCCTTCCGGATCCCAAATACAACGATGTCACGCTGTCCAAGTTCATGAACTGCCTGATGAAAAAAGGCAAGAAGAGCGTCGCCGAAAAGATCGTTTACGGCGCCTTCGACATCATCGCCGACAAGACCAAGCAGCCGCCGCTGGATGTGTTTAAAACCGCGCTGGAAAACGTGCGCCCGCTGGTCAAGGTCGTGTCCCGCCGCGTCGGTGGATCGAACTATCAGATACCCACCGAGGTCAATGAAAAGAACGGCCGCGCTCTGGCTTTCCGCTGGCTGATCAGCTACGCGCGGGCTCGCAGCGAGAAAACCATGACCGAAAAACTGGCCGCGGAACTTATGGCCGCTTTCAAGAAAGAAGGTTCGTCCATCAAAAAACGCGAAGACACGCACAAAATGGCCGATGCCAACAAAGCCTTCGCCCATCTGCGGTGGTAGAATCTCTCAATTCTGAATACGAATGAACGGCGGGATCCCGATTCCGCCGTTTTTTCTTTTATCGGAGCTGGCATCTGCAACCTGTTTCTCTGATCCAACTCCTTGCGGCAGTATGCATTCAGCTGTGTTGGCGAAAATAAAAGCCAGTGGCTGGAACGAATCTTGCGATTATTTTATCCAATGGAGGAACGATGATAGTTCTGACGATTAAAAAACTGACAATGATCCTGGCCCTGGGCCTGATCCTGAGCGCCTTTGCGGTGCCGGCAGCGGCTGGCTTCGTCCAGCCCCCGGAAGCCGCGCAAGCCGCCCGGATCTGGCTGGAAAACGGCCCTGAAGGCGTGAGAGGCCTGTCCCAGGCGGAAAGCGTCCTTTATTACAAACAAAAGGCCTTCCATCCCTGCGCGGCCGTTTATGACAAAGGCTCTGCCGACCTGCCGCTGCTCTATTTGGTCAATTTCAGCGACGGGCGCTTCGTCCTGGTCTCGGGAGACGACAATTCTGTTCCCGTTCTCGCCTATTCAGCTGTCCCGACCGACCGGACGCAATTTGCCCACGCCTCTTTTCTTGATTGGATACAGCTTTACGCGGACCAGATCGGTCAAATCGTCAGCGCTGGGGAGATCATTCCCGCGAACAGCAAACTGTGGCAGGATCTGCGGGCAGGCCAGGTCACTTCCGGCAACCGGCTTGACAGGTCGGTGAGCCCGCTTCTGGCGACGGATTGGGATCAAGGCTGGCCCTACAACGAATTGTGCCCGGCCGATAATCAAGGCCCCGGCGGACATGTTTACGCAGGTTGCGTGGCAACGGCCATGGCCATGGTCATGAAATATTGGAACCATCCCACCACCGGAGTCGGCAACAACACCTACTACGCCTCCGGATACGGCTATCAGAGCGCCAATTTCGGTGCCACCACCTATCTTTGGGACCAGATGCCCAATTCTGTCGGTTCCTCAAACATCCCGGTGGCCACCTTGCTTTATCATTGCGGCGTGGCGGTCAACATGGATTACGCTCCGGACGGTTCGGGAGCCCAAAGCTCCGACGCGGCGGACGCGATGGTCGAGCATTTCCGGTATCCCGGCGCCTTGATCCACAGCAGGTCGGATTATTCCCAAACCGAATGGGACAATATGCTCACAGCCCAGCTGGACAACGGCTGTCCGGTCTATTACAGCGGCAGCGGCAGCGGCGGGGGACACGCTTTCTGTATCGATGGTTACAGCAGCCCCGGCTATTACCATTTCAATTTTGGCTGGAGCGGTTCCTACAACGGATATTTCTATGCCAACAACATCAATCCCGGCGGCAGCAACTTCAACCAGTGGCAGTCGGCCATCGTCAACGCCATTCCGGAAAACTACTCCGTCGCCACCATTCCGGTGCGTATGAAAGCGCAGCCGCCCACGGTGGGGAACAACTTCAACCTCAGCGTCCACATCAATCCCATTTTGGGTTCCTGGAACGTCAACCACTATGAGTTTACGCTCTTCTATGACTCCACCTACATGGTCTTCAACGGCGCTTCCGTAAATAATACCATCGCCGCGAACGGGAATCTGACGGTCACCGAAACCGAGCCGGGAAACCTGCTTGTCAGTTGGGACGGGACGAATGAGTTGCTCGGCAGCGGAGATCTGGTCACTTTCTCATTCCTGCCCATCGACGCGGGGGATTATTATTTCGACATTTTGGGCATGATGCTGAATTCCAGCCCGGTCGCGAATACAGAATACCTGATGCTCCACGTTCAGGCGCCGGTCGCCACTCTGGCGCAAAGCCAGATCAGCATGCTCAACGTGATGCATCTGCAATACAATGCCGTCGGGACGACCGAGATCCGCACCACTTATCTGCTGCCGTCCTGGAACGTGAACCATTACCAGTTCAACCTTTCCTATGATCCTTCGAAACTCGAATACGTGGGCACGGACACGGAACAAACCTTAAGTGCGGGAAGCGCGCCGCAGATAGTCCTCAACGCGCCCGGCAGCCTTTCCGTTTCCTGCAATTCAGCTGAGGCCATCACCGGCGACGGAGCCCTGCTGAAAGTGAGTTTCCGCGCCATTGGCAACACTTCGGCCATAACCGTGACCCAGGTTTCGCCCCTGGCCTTTTTCTACAACACGACGGCCATTACCTCGGTCGGTTCAGCGAATTTCATCCTTGCGCCCTATACCGCGGTGGACGATGAAGTCGCCCTGGCGGTGCCGAGCCTGCAGATCTGGCCCAATCCCGTTTCCGGACGGGCCAGCATATTGCTGTCGTCCAAACTGGAGCAAGGGGCCCAACTCAAGATCTACAACCTCAAAGGCCAGTTGCTGCGCGAGTTTGACGGCATCGAACCCAATTTTGCGATCGACTGGGACGGCACCGATGACTCGGGAGCCAGGCTGGCTTCCGGGATCTATTTCCTGGCCTGGAAACAGGGGGGAGAGGAAGGCCGCAGCCGGTTCCTGATCCTGAAATAACGGTAGCTTGCACATATTCTGTTCAAAAGCAGGGGAATTATCACCCCTGCTTTTTTTGGCCTCTTTTGGGGCATATCGCGTGTTTTGCCTCCGTCATCCGGGAGGCGTGTTTTATCGCTGCGGAGGGAAAAATCCTGCTTGGCCCTCCCTATCAATACGGGATCAATACGGGATCAATACGGATGAAACCCGTAATGATCCCGTATTGATCCCGTAATGATCGCCAGAGCCCTGCAAAAAGATTGACAAAAGCGTTCCTTCCCAAAGGCTGCAAAAAACTAAAAAATCAAACTTAGGGAGGACGAATGTCCAAACGCATACTTGCCATCAATCCCGGCTCGACTTCGACCAAGATCGCCGTTTACGACGGCGACAAACCGGTCTTCGAAAAGACGCTGCGCCACGATCCGGTGGAGTTGGAACCCTATCCCACCATCATCGACCAGTATGAATTCCGCAAAAAGATCGTGCTGGAAGCCATGGAGGAAAACTCCGTGCATCCGAACACCCTGGATGCCGTGGTCGGCCGCGGCGGTCTGGTCAAATCGGTTCCCGGCGGCACTTTCCGGATCAACGAAGCCATGTTGCACGACCTGCGCGATCCTTCGCTCTGGGGGCGCACCCACGCCTCCAACCTGGGCGCCTTTATCGCCGATTCGATCGCCCAAGAGCTTAGAATTCCTGGTTTCATCGTCGATCCCGTGGTTGTGGACGAATTTGACGATCTGGCCAGGATTTCCGGCATTCCCGAGATCGAACGCAAGTCGCTGTTGCATGCTTTAAATATCCGCTATATCGCGCGCTTGATGGCCGGCGAACTGGGCAAAGAACTCAAAGATGTAAACCTCGTCGGAGTCCACATGGGCGGCGGAATTTCCGTGGCCGCGATCCGCGCCGGCAGGGTGGTTGACGTCAACAACGCGCTTTTGGGCATGGGACCCTTTTCACCTCAACGGGCTGGCGCCATGCCGATCGGGGACCTCCTGGAACTGGCTTACAGCGGAAAATTCACACATCAGGAACTGATCAAATACCTGACCAAAACCGCTGGTTTGATGGCTTATCTGGGCACGGACAGCGGAATCGAGGTCGCCGAACGCATCCAAAAAGGCGATGCGAAAGCCAAACTCATCACCGATGCGATGTGCTACCAGGTGGCCAAGGAGATCGGCGCTTGCGCCACGGTGCTCAAAGGCAAAGTGGATGCCGTTTTCTTCAGCGGCGGACTGGTCTATAACGAGTACATAGTCAACGAGATCCGCTCCCGTATCGAGTTCATCGCCCCGGTGCACCTGTATCCCGGCGAAAAGGAGATGGAAGCCCTTTCCCAAGGCGGATTGCGGGTTTTGAACGGACTCGAGGAAGCGCAGGACTATAAATATTGACCCGAAAAAGCTGTAAACGGGTTGGCTGCGTAACGGTTTGAGGGAAGGGAAATGCCCTTGAAGCCAAAATTCTGCCTGCTGCTGGCCCTGCTATACTGCGCATCGCTGTGCGCGGAAAACTGGACCGTGCTGGTTTACATGGCAGCGGACAACAATCTCTGGCAAAACGCGGCCCTGGACGTAAACGACATGGAATCGGTGGACATCCCGTCCAACCTGAAACTGGTCGTGCAAACCGACATGCCGGATTCCTCGCCCTATCCGGGAGGCCAGCGCCGCCTCATCCGCAAGGACACTTATCCCCAGATCAGTTCGCCCGTTTTGGCTGATTTGGGGCCGATCGACAGCGGCGATCCGCAGACACTGAAAAGCTTTGTCAATTGGGGTTTCCAGCGCTATCCGGCGGAGCGGAAAATGCTGGTCATCTGGGGCCACGGGGATAATTGGTTCAAGGCAGATGAGCCGAAATGGATCTGCCCGGACGATGGATCCGGTTCGCTGATCAGCGTTTGCAACGGAGAACTGAGGTCAGCGTTGACAGGGATCCCGCAGCTGGACATCCTGCTCTTCGACGCCTGCAGCATGCAGAGTTTGGAAGTGCTGGCGGAAGTGCAAAACACCGCGGATTACGTGATCGGCAGCGAAGAACTGGTGCCGGCGGTTGGCTTTCCCTACCAGATCATGATCCCGCTCTTTGCCAACGCAAGCGTGGAACAGATCGCCTCCCAGATCACCCAAAAATACCTGGAATCCTATGAGCCCGGCGGCATCCAGAATCCCGATGGATTTACGAATCCCATCACTTGTTCAGCCATTAAAACCAGCGCCCTGCCCGCTTTCCGTCAAGTTTTTTCGGAGCTGCTCTGCGTTAATGGCAAATACCTTGCGCCTGCCATCGTGCAGCAGATCCGGCCAAACCTCTGGGAAATGAACACGGCTTACTGCGACGTGGATATCGAAGAATTCATCGCCGCCTGCACCGTCATCACGGCCGGTCCGGAGCTCCGGGACTGGCTGGCCCTCGTCCTGGCCAAATGGAACGAATGCGTGGTTTTCTCCGGAAGCCTGAACATCCCGCACGCTCAGGTCGGCTCCGCGGCGCTCTGGTTTCCCTGGCACCGGCAGTATTTCGACGCCTGGTGGCTTTCCTGGCGGCAACTGGACTTCGCTGGCACCCGCTGGCTGGGCTGGCTGAATTACGGCCTGGGCGATCCCGTTCCGCCTGGGACGCCCCAGATCGCTGAAAAATCGGTGGTCCTGGGCTCGCTGGAGTTTAGGATCATCCAGCCCGCGGATCCCGATTCGCTGAGCTATTACGTCTATCTTTATCAGGATGGCGAAAAAGATACAGAACTTTTTCAGTTCCATCCCAGCCTCGACGCGGAGTCATTCTGGGTAAAGCTTCCGGTGCGAAGCCTGGGCCGGGTGGCGGTGAGATGCCTAGATACCTGCGGCAATTGGTCGGATTCCACGTCCTTCGCCTACGAATTTATTGAGCCGGATCTGGACTTGCTGGTCGCCCCCAATCCCGTACGGGACGGAGCTGTGGCTTCCGCGCGCTGGTATCTGCCCGAAGGAGTGAGCGGCGAAGTTCAACTAACTATGTACAACATGCGGGGACAACGCGTGTTAAGTAATACCTTCAACCAAAGCCAAGCGGGCGAAGGCCTCTGGCTGCTTTCCGCAGAAGATGATTTTCACAAGCTGGGCCGTGGGGTTTATATCTTGCGGATGCAAATTGGAAAGAAATGGCGTCACCGAAAACTCACAATTCTTTAGAAAACGCCATCTTGCGAGATTTGTGGATAAGATGTGGATAACTGGGGACAATTTCCTATCTCCCGGGCTAATGTGTTGGATGGCAAGCACTTGAAAAATGGGGTTTATCCACCGGTCTTGTGGATAAGTGCGTAGCTGACTGCAATTCAGAGGATTAAAAAAACGGATGAGCGAGACGAGAATATGCAAAGCCAGGCTGAAAGATATTGCCCGGCTGAAACAGAAAAAATACCGGTTGGAAGAGGGAAAACTGGTGGTCGAGGGCTTGCGGGCGCTGCAACAGCTGCAGATCTATGGTGTCAGGCCCCTGGAACAATACGTGAGCGCAGGTGCAGAAACTGTTTGGGATGATGTTCCCGTTTTTTCGCTGTTGGATTGGGAAATGGGGCAGATCTGCGAAAGCGGCCATCCGCAGGGCGTGGCGGCGCTTTTTGACCTGCCAGCCGAACGCCGGGTGGATTTCAACCTCGCCTTTTATCTCGAAGAAATCAGCGATCCGGGCAATCTGGGCACCATCTTCCGTATCGCCGCGTCGTTTGGAATAGACACTTTGCTACTGTCGCCGGATTGCGCGGAAGTATCCTCGCCGAAAGTCGTGCGCGCCTCGCTGGGCAGCGTGTTCCAGGTTCCTTTCGCCACCGTCGGAATGTCTGGCTTGAAAGCCACGGATGCCAGAATAATCGCGACTTCCTCTGCGTCAGGAATTCCTTTGCGTGAATTCCATCCGCAGCCAGGCGAAAAGCTGATCATCGCCCTTGGTTCCGAAGCGCACGGGCTCTCTCCGGAACTGGTGGAAATAGCCGGAGCGACCCTGAAAATCGAGATGCAATCCGGGATGGAATCACTCAACGTAGCCGTCGCCGCCGGTATCGTCGCGCACCATTTATACGCCGGGGATTCTTTATAGATTGACAAAATCCGTAATGTCCGCATACTTGCATTTTCGTGTCATAAACAAGGAGCCAAAGTGAATATCATAAATCAGAAGACGGGCTGGATCGAAGTGATCTGCGGCAGCATGTTCAGCGGCAAAACGGAGGAACTGATCCGCCGCATCCGCCGCGCCGAATACGCGCGCCAGCTGGTTCTGGTCTTCAAACCCGCGATCGACAACCGCTACGACGCGACCAACATCGTTTCCCATTCCCAGATGCAGGCGCCCTCGATCCCGATTTCGCAGCCGGCTGAGATCTATCAATATTTGAAAGACGACGTGAAGATCATCGCCATCGACGAAGCCCAGTTCTTTGACGCCTCCATCGTGGACATTTGCAACGACCTCGCCAACCGCGGGTTACGGGTGATCGTCGCTGGCCTCGACCAGGATTACACGGGCAAACCCTTCGCTTCCATGCCCCAACTTTTAGCCATTGCCGAATATGTGACCAAAAACCTGGCGATCTGCGTCAAATGCGGAAATCCCGCCAACCGCACGCAGCGCACGGTCCACAAGGGCGAACAGATCCTGGTGGGCAGCACCGAGGCCTATGAAGCCCGCTGCCGCAATTGCCACGAAGTCCTGGATTGATCCCGCTTTTTGGAGTAAGCCACGCCATGATACGCCTTTTGATTGACCTCTTGCAGATCTACAACATCGCGATCATCGTCCGCGCCGTGCTGAGTTGGTTCACCCAGGACCGCAACAACAAGATCTACGAGATTTTATACAAGATAACGGAACCGGTTTTGGGTCCGATCCGCCGGGTTTTACCAGCCACCGGGGGCTTTGATTTTTCACCCGTCGTGGCCATGATCGCTGTCCAGGTCGTCATCGGGCTGCTTTACAAATTGATTTGATTTTGGGAGGATAAATGTCTTTATATCCCACGGATATACGCCACCAGGAGTTTGCCGGCACGATGTTCGGCTACAGCAAAAAAGAAGTGCGGACCTTTCTGGAACAGCTGGCCAACGAGATGGAGGACTACCAGCGCCGCCAGGAAAAGGAATTGCAGCGCCGCGAGCAGCTGCAGATCGAGGTCAAGCAGGAAGCGATGCAGGCCAGCACGGCCGTCGAGGATCTCAAACGCCGCGAAGAACTGATCAGCCGCACCCTCGTTTTTGCCGAAAAGACCAAGGCGGACATCATTGCCAACGCCCGCAAGGAAGCGGAAAACATCATCCACGAAGCCGAACTCAAGGCCAAACGCGCGATCCAGGAAGCCAAACAATATCTGGGCGCGCTGGAACAGCAATACATCCAGGTCAAGGAAGAGAAACGCCAGTTCCTGATGCAGTTCCGTTCCGAATTGCAGACCTTCATGGACCGCATCGGCAAGGACCCCTTGCTGGTCAAGGATCCGGAGCCCTTGCTGGATTCCGATTTCAAGCAGATCAAGGAAGATATCGCGCCCCGGGCTGAAACCGTGGTGCAGGACAATCGGCTCAAATGACTCCGGATTACCGCCAAACCGCTCTCTGGCTGCAANNTGGCGGACAGCTGCGAGGTTCTCTGCCAAATACCCTATTCCGAAATCCCCGGCTTTGTTTCCAGCACCGCGCCCTCGCACCGCGGGAACCTGATTCTGGCCAAGCTGGAAGGCCGGCAGGTCCTCTTTTTGCAAGGCCGTTTCCACTATTATGAAGGCTATCCGGTCTCCGCGGTCGTCTTTCCGGTCCGGACGCTGGCGGCCCTGGGCGTCAAAAACCTGGTTGTAACCAACGCCGCCGGAAGCCTGCGCGAAGCCTTTGTTCCAGGCTCCATCGCCATGCTGAGCGACCATATCAATTTCATGGGCGTCAATCCCCTGATCGGGCCCAACGACGACTCACTCGGCGAACGCTTTCCCAGCCTGAACGAGCCCTACGACCCCGAATACAGGAAGATCTGCGCCGGCTTGGCCAAAGCTCTGAACATTCAGCTCCACGAAGGGATCTACATCGCGGTCGCCGGACCGAGCCTGGAAACGCGGGCCGAATGCGCGGCTTTTGCTGACTGGGGCGCCGACCTCGTCGGAATGTCCACTGTTCCGGAAGTCATCGCCGCCCGCCACGCCGGTCTCAGAACGGTTGCTTTTTCGATCGTGACCAATTACAGCAACCTGTTTCATGCCCAGGCCCATTCGCAGGACGAGATCCGCCACAATGCGGCCCAAGCCTCCGGAAAACTGCGCTGCCTCATCGCCGGATTGGTTAAAATCCTGACGGAGCCGTAAGCAGGATATTTCTATTGACACCAATGGGCGGATTTCATAAATGGAAAATTCATATCAAACGATCACTGCACAGGAGTGACAGATGGCTGTAAAACCACTATCCGCGGCGAAATTAAAGAAGTTCGAAGCCCTGATCCAGAGCGAGCTTAAAGAAAGCACCGCTTATGTCGACGATATCAATAAAGACCAGAGCATCGGCGCGCGCGAAAGCAGCGGCGACCTCTCCTCCTACGCCTACCACCAGGCGGACCAGGGTTCGGACACCAACCTGATGGAACAGACCGTGATGATGATGGAGCAGGAACGCGAAAAGATCCGCGCCCTTAACGACGCCTTGCAAAAGATCTACGCCGGATCCTACGGCATCTGCGAGATGTGCGGCGAAAACATCGACGTGACGCGGCTGGAGATCATCCCCTACGCCAAGTACTGCATCTCCTGCATGGAAAAGATGGAAGACAAAAAGCGCAAGCAGAAGAAATAGATTGGAGCACATGGACAGACCCCCGATCAAACGTTATTACGCCTTCATCATCATGGCGGCGGTGATCCTGCTCGACCAGCTTTCCAAGATCATCATCCGCGGCAAGCTGGCCGAAGGCGAATGGATCACGGTGGGGCGGAGGTTCTGGGGCGGGTTTCTGCAGATCTGCAACTTGAAAAACGACGGCGCGGCGTTCAGCATCTCGCTGCCCAATCCGCTTTGGAACAGGGTTTTCTTTGTTTCCACGACGGTGCTGGCCGTAATCTTTATCCTCTGGCTGCTGCACCGGGCCCAACACAAGACCCAGGTGGTCGCTTTCGGGCTGATCCTGGGCGGAGCCATCGGCAACAACCTGATCGACAGACTGTTCTTCGGCGCGGTGACCGATTTTATCAGTTTGGACATCCCCAATTGGATCCCCAACCTGGACCGCTGGCCGGTCTTCAACGTGGCGGACAGCGCCATTTTCATCGCGATGATCATTTTGATCTACGACATTTTCTTCATCCGGGACAAAGCTCCGGCCCCCAAGGTGGTCGCGGAGCTCCGGCCCGACGATGTTAATATTGATAAGGAGACATAGATGAGAAATCTGTTTCTTAGCATTTTGGCAATGTTGCTGGCCGTGGGGCTGGCAGCGGATCCACTGTCGTGCTACGATATCCAGTATACCACCAATGCCAACGGAAGTTCGCCGTATGATGGACAGACTGTGGAAGTCCGCGCCATCGTTACGGCTGTCAGACCGGGTAGCAGTTATTATATTGGTGATGCCACCGGCGGTCCCTGGAGCGGATTATACGTTTTTCATGGGAACACCAGCAACCTGGTGACGGTTGGCGATGACGTGATCCTGAGCGGTACCATCTCAGAATACGGCAGTAATACAGATCCCAGCAGAAGGCTGACAGAACTGACCCAGGTTACCATCAACCAGATCGTTTCCCAAGGCAACGAATTACCTCCCGCCACTCTTTTATCAACTGCGGACATCGCCTACAACAACCCCGCCAGCGAACCCTGGGAAGGGGTCCTGGTGCGGCTGACTGACGTTCAGGTCATGTCTTCGCCTGATTCCTACGGCCAGTTTAAAATTGCTGACTCCAGCAATGTCCAGACTATGGTTGACGACGGGTTGTTCACCTACGATCAAACCATCACCGTTGGCGACTGGTGGTATATGATCCAGGGTCTGGTCGATTTTCAATATGTTGCCGGATTTAAAATCAATCCCCGCAACTCAGGTGACATGGTGAAATCAGATGACCTGGCCAACGCCGCGGTCAGGATCGAGACCGTCACCGCCCAGATCAACACCCAGAAGTCCGTCAACATCATCACCACGCGCATCAAACCGCAGTGGGGAGTGTCTTCCTACACCGCCCAGATCAGGATCGATCCCGCCAAGGTGCTCTTCCAGGGCCTTGATTTTTCCAACACCATGTCCGCCATGATGCCCGTCTACACCTACGCGAACGGCCTCCTGAACATCACTTACCAATCCCAGGAACCGATCACCTCCACAGCGGACGGCGACACGCTTATCAAACTGCTACTGGAGCCTGTCATCTACGGCGAAGCGGCGCTGGATCTGGTATCTTTCAGTTACGATACCACGAACATCCAGGCCCTCACCGACGGCAAACTCCTCATCGCCATCGAGCGCAGCATCGCCTGGCTGAACATCACCAATCCGAACAGCACCCTGAACATCTTCAATCCCGAACTCAACGAAAAGGTCACCATCGAATACGGCTGCAAGAGCAGCGCCGGGATCAACGTCAAGGCCATCATGCGTATTTACGACGCCCAGGGACGCCTCGTAGCCACGCCGGTGAACAAGAACATCAGCAACGCGCTCGGTATCGAAAGCATCCAGTGGGACGGCCGCGACGCCACCATGAACCGCGTGCCCATCGGCCTTTACTACTGCCATCTGGAAGTGATCGACCGCGCTACCGGCCACAAAGAGACGACGGTCCAGCCGATCGTGGTCAAAGCCGTAATGAAATAAGCGAAAGGAAAGCCTCATGAAAAAATACCTCGTTCTTGTCCTCATCCTGATCCAGGCGGCGTTCCTGCTCGCCGTTTTCGACGATTACATCCCTTCGGCCCGCGCCCGCGCCATGGGCGGAGCCTACACCGGAGTGGCCGACGACGTCAACGCCATCTTCTTCAATCCCGCCGGCCTCGCTTATTCCGGCATGGGAGCCGCGATCGGCTTCGGCAACCTCAACGGCCAGTCTTTCTCCGAATTCAAGACCGCGGCCCTGGGGATCCAACTGCCCAAGAAACTCGGCACCGTGGCCCTGGGAACCAGGATACTCGACGTCGATTTCGGCAACGAGACCCTGATGAGCGAACAGATCTGGGGCCTGGCCCACGGCTTCAATCTGCAGCAGGACGTCCATTCCCAGATCACCCTCGGCTACGCTGTAAACTATTACCGCCTCCAATTTGCCGACGAAAAAGCGGATGACGCCCTGGGTATCGACCTCGGCGTGTCGGCCGTCCTGCAAGGCCGCACCAGGTTTGGCTTCAGCGTCACCAACCTCAACCAGCCTGAAATGGGCGACGAAAACCAGCACACGCTGCCCGGCCGCCTGGCTTTGGGAGTGGCTTACATGCCCTACGACCGCGTGACCACGACCCTCGAAGTCAAAAAAGACTTCGCCAAGGAAACCGAATTCATGGGCGGAGTGGAATTCTGGCTCTTCGAGCCCCTCGCCATCAGAATGGGCGTACATTCCAATCCCGGGACCTGGAACGCCGGCGTCGGCCTCAACGTCCAGGGCTTCACCCTCGACCTGACCTATTCCACCCACGCTGTCCTGCCCGGAACCCTTTACGGCAACCTGGGTTACAAATTCTGATCTGGAGCCGCAATGGCTGGATTAACCATGAAAAAACTCATTCCGGCGTTCATTCCGCTGGCTTTGGAAATCGTCCGCCGCGTTAGCCGCGATACCTCGCACAACAATAATATCAAGAAATTCGACAAGACCGACGAGCGTCTCAACACCATCGAAAACCTTGTGGTGCGCCTGGAAAAGAAAGCCCTGGCCAACCGCGAGGAGATCCGCAAGGGGAAGATCCTGCTGATGATCTGGATGGGGCTGAATTCGGCGCTGCTAGTCGCGATCGCCGTCAAGGTCTTCTTCTAAGCGTTTTCAGG
>MTKZ01066465.1_pt1 | contig 18738 bp, 15 predicted proteins | sample 1042781 | NCBI WGS metagenome assembly MTKZ01 (sample SAMN06212207, study PRJNA360539) | anaerobic digester metagenome | biome: Wastewater treatment plant; material: sludge; isolation source: anaerobic digester fed with sludge from wastewater treatment plant | place: Denmark: WWTP Viborg ... | reverse complement strand
CGAAAGCGCTTGTCCTGGGGGGAAACAAAGAGAAAGCAAAATACGTATGTGAATTGGCCCTGGCAGAAGCAGGGAAGATAAATCGCTCATATATAAAAAGTCTAATCCTTTCAGGTATCGCGGGATCGCTTGCTAGTGCGGGAGAATTTGAACGTGCAATGGTAGTAGCCAATCAGATCGATAGTAAGTTACATGCTGGAGTATTTGAACATTCACTGGTAGTTGCTGGTGATGAAGATCCGGCATATGACAAGAGCCGCGCTCTGTCAAACATCGCGGAAGCGCTTGCGAAAGGGGGAGAGAAGGAAAAAGCGAAGGATGTATTTGAATACGCCCTTGGAGTTGTTGGGGTGATAAATCGTGCGAGTTATAAGAGTGAAGCACTGTCGATCATCGCGGAAGCGCTCGCGAAAGCAGGAATATTTGAAGGGAGAAGTGAATTATTTGAACGAACCTTGATAGCTGTAGGTGAGATAAATTGCGCGGGATACAAAAGCGCCGCCCTGTCAAACATTGGGGAAGCACTTGCTCTGTCGGGCGATAGGGAGAAGGCGAAGGGCGTATGTGAACTAGCTATAGGAGTTGCCGGAAAGATTGATGATGCGGATGATAAAAGTAGAGCTCTATCGAACATCGCGAGTGCACTAGCCCAGGCAGGAGAATTTAAACAATCATTGGAAACCACCGAGGAGGTAGATAATATTGGTGATAAGAGCAATGCTCTATCGGACATTGCAAGATCGCTCACGCAGGCGGAAGAATCCACCTGGCCCATCCTTGAGAGATGGGTAACTGGCACAATCACATTGCAAAATATGTCGTTCAGGGAAATGAAGAAAGAGTGGATGGGATCATTACACGCTACTGCCGGAAAATCGGCCCTGTTATATGTCATACGCGCACTTTCGTGGCTTCCCCTTGACGCGGAATCGTCAGTTGGGAGTGTATATAATTTGATGGCGATGATCATTGGGTTAAGGCGTATTGACGCTGCCTCCGCCATCGCCCGCGCTTGCCCGCAATTGAGGCTGACGGATATTTTCGATTAAGAGAATAACTTATAAACTTACCTATTAGCTAGGAAGGCAAGTATTTACGGTTTTACTAAATATGATGGTAGTCCCCCGGCTTTGCCGGGGATGATATAACTGCTAGGAGGAAGAAAATTGAAACAGATTCATTATCGAAGAAAGGCTAATATTGTTGTTTTATGTGAATGGGGAAAAGATCAAAACAATTGCGAACATGTAGAATGGATGATCGATGAAATAAAGAAAGTGTGTTGTGGTTTTCGCGCTGCAAACGGAAAAGCTGGTAATATTGCCTTTGTTAAAAAAGCATCGATTCCCAATTTTGGTACAATACATGACGCACTAATTAAACTTTTAATAAATGCAGATATTGTAGTTGCTGATTGTACGGGATTTAAAAAATCAGGCAAGTTAAATTTTAATGTTGTTTATGAGATGGGAATGGCTTTGGGTATTCAAAAAATTATTAAAAATCATGATTTATTGAATTTGTTAAAGAAAAGAAAAACGTCTTTTCATATTTTTGTATTAGTAGAGAGTAAATCTGAGAAAAGCTATATCAGATTGTTAACTGATAGGTCTGGCAATTTGCGATTAGTGTATAAAGGTAATACATTATCGGAACTGGCAAAGACTAAAATTAAAAATGCAATAAGAACTACTCTAAATGAAAAAAATGCAAAAAGAAAATGATATATATTATTGGAAAGTATCATGATCATGCAAAACGTATATAGCGAAATCACCGAACTCCGCTTCTTCATGGATAACAACAGCGGCAAACTGCCGCTCTTCGTAGCCGAGTCGATTGACGCCCTCGGCGAGGAAGAACTTCGATTTTCCGCGGATGAAGTTGCCGCTTTATCAGAGGATGTTGCAGACTACCTTGAGAGAATGCTGATTACAGGCTACCTGGGAACGGGGATGAACGATGCACCCCTGAATGAGCGTCTGATAACGGAGTTCCGGGGAGGCCTCAAGTCATCTGGCGGCATGATGCTGTCATTGTCGCGCTCCCTGGGGGAATACCTCAATACATGCCCGGACGCCGCGCAAGAGGCGCGTTACTATGCCGGCATCGCACTCGACGGCGGGATAACCGGCTTCGACGGTGCCCTTTCAAGGGGCATTGAATTCCGCAACAATCTGATGCACGGCACGTTTCTCGCTTCTCCGCGGGAGACCCGGGAAGTGATAATTAAGCTCATCTCTGTCCTCGAGACTGTTTTCGTGGGAAGGGGAGATGCTGCTGCGCCTGTGCTCCAATCGAAAGGAGGGGCGCCCTATGCCGGCTCCATGCCGCTTTCTCCTGTTTTCGAAGCGGTCAAGGGGGGTGATGTGATAGATCGGCGTAATGACTGGTCTATAATGGAATTGGATGCAGGTTTTGACGGGAATGAATTGCGGGAAAGTATAAGGAAGCACTTCGCGAACGCAGAGCGATTCATTGACGTGTACATGGAGTACCTTGATGAAATGTCCGGTCGTTTCATGGAGAGTGAGATTGCATCCTCGGAAGTCCTTGCGGGGGAGGGCGACTCGTTGTTGAATAAACACATTGATGATGCTGTCCTGGCGGTTTCTGATGGGGAGCTTTCTTCGTTCGGGGTGTACTGTCCATTTGGCCTTAATCGCGATGCCATCTGGGCGGCCGTGGCCAGGCGTTTTCCCGCGCGGGATGACCTGCTGGTTATTCCGTATCGGTTCATACCCAAAGGGATACGGCATACCGTGGGTGTTTTCCTCGGTGTGCTCGAGCGGTCTCTTGGCGCATTCATCGGTCAGTCGTATACACCGCCATCGAAAAAAAAGGCCGGGTCACGCAAGGGGCTCATGGACCATCTCAAAAGCGAGATAAAGAAGTCGGGGAAACGCGTGGTAGTCGTAATAGGCGATTATCACAATCGCATGTTTCATGACGATCACCTGCGGACAGCGGGTAACTTCATCGCGGAATGCGGGATAAAGCTGGTAGGCATCTGCTATGGTTACCCGGAACTTGATCGAAGCTTTGTGAAGCACGAGACCGCGGGCGGGGTGGTTAAATGGGAAGTGNNTGATGGCAAGGTGCTTGATGAGCTTGTTGCCCAGTACACGGCCGAACAGGATTTTTCCGAGTCAGAGAAGAAAAGCCTGAGAACTGCCGCCGGAGAGCTCCTTGCAGTGCTAAAATCGGACTTCAGGGATTCCCGTCCCGGGTTCAGGAGCGAGGAGTACGTAAGCCTGCGTCGGCTTCATGATCATGGTGAAACAGGGCTAATTCGTTATCCTTTCACGTTGGTGGTGCGCGCGGCGAGGTCGCTTGCGCCGCTCCTCGAGTACGGAAGCCAGGAACGGTGGTTCGAGTTTGACATCTCCCCCGGCGAAAAGGAAGGAAAGATTAAAAAAATACTAACCGATCAACCAGTGGAGTTCTACTCGAATTTCGCCGACATGAACGATTTCAGGAAGTTCGACCCCGAGGATCGCCGCTACAGGATGTTTAAAAATTCAGTTCAAATCGACCGGCCCGAAACCGAAGTGGACATAATCTACGACACGATGGGGAGAGATGACCTGCGCATCGAGTACATGCCCGTGGCGGTGAAACTACATCCCAATTCTTCTCAAGGTATAAAAGATAAAATAATATAGAACTTAATGATTCGGGTGCGAATAAATAAACTTAACAATGAGGAGAAAGAACAATGAGCGACATTAAAACTCCATTAAATCTGGGATTAACATGGCCGATCAAGCATGACGGAAACAGCATTTACACGGTATGGTTCGAAATCGATATTGAGTATTTTGAAGAACAGGGAGGAAATATCGATTATGCAGAATTGGCTTTCGACTATGACTTTGCTTCCGGTGTAATCACTGAAGCATATGTTGACAAAGAGGATGTCGAAAAAATGCGCATTTATCCCGCACATCTTAAAAACGAGTTTTGCGGAAGTGCGAAAATCATAGAAGGTGAGACGACTGTCCTGTCGTACAACGGTGGCGATGTGGGAAAGAACAAATACGGTTTTGCCGATATCCTGACCCAGAAAGAATTCCTGAAGCTAATCAACAAGGCGATCTCTGCACTCCGTGAGGCGGAGCAAGTGGCGGGATAATTTATGCAGAATCAATATTAAGATTCATTTGAAAATTATTATTTTGCAGATAGGATATATTCCCGTTGAAGACGACCGCTATGAGAAAGAGTGTTGTATAAAGCAGGTTAGAAATGGCAAGAGAGCAGAGATAAGTTTGATGAAACGATAATAAGGGGCTCCTTTTATTGAAGACCATTGGGTAAATATATGGATAATCATTATATCAATGAGCAGCGGGTGCTTTTTGCCTCTCTAATCGATGAAAAAGAATTATTATTGCGTATTAATGAATTTGCAGAGAGACTTATTGGAAACGAGATGAGCATCGATGAGATTGCAACACTACCGAGAAGCGCATTCAAGAGTGAAATAATCGACGAGAGAGGTGTAGGATTATTAGCGTTGGCATATGGTCTAACCAGGATATCGGGGGAAAAATACATAGATATGGCTTCCAGGTTCCTTGATAAAGCTTTTGCCGATTGTCGGGAATGCGGCGGCAGCGGCACTGAAACTTTGCTCATCAATGGAAGGATCAAGGCATCTCAAGGAAGGGGAAACCTGGCAATTAAAAATATCCGTTTTTTTCTGAAAAAGAATACTGATATTACTCAGATTGATAATGCCATCGCAATGGAAACATTGGGAGGGATTGCCTTAAGAAGGCGTGATACGAGGACAGCANNGAAGTGACACTTTGCAGCACAGGGCTCTTTGGGCATGCATGCTAATCGGTGCCTTAATGGGATCTTCCTTTCCCGATAGTATGGAAACGAAGATAAATGATATAGACGACATATATTTTTCAATACTTCGCGCCATGAGAAAAATATTCGAGAATGGTCCCGGTCATGGCGAAAATCCTGCGCTTCTGGAATCCATCAGAAATAACATTGAAAGTGTAATGAATGGAAATACTCAACCGCTGTTGCTTGATGCTGTAGCATTGTTGCCAACATCACTTTCAAACATACCGGAAAATCTTGCAACCCAATCGGAACTTGATTTTAGCTCGTTTCTTTCTCTGTTACTTATGTATTATGCCGGATTTACTGAAAAGAATCTGGAGCGTGATTTGGCGAGGCATATCTCACAATGGGGATTAGCGAACCATCTTAAAGTCGTTTATGATGATATTCTAGCAAAAAATGCAGAAGAATATTACACACTTGTAGTGCCACAGATGACATCCAGGGGAGTGTATGATTACTTAAAAAAATATCATCTTACCAGGAACTCCGTGCAGAAGGCTCGTGATGCAGTTGTTATTATGATAGATATGGTGGGATATTCAACTCTTTCGGAGAACATGCCTCCCGAGCATATCTTCGAAGTACTTAGCCCACTTTTTAAAATGTTCATGGATCGCATCAGTGAGAGCGGAGGTAGTGCAATCGAATTCATAGGTGACGCAATACTTGCAGTATTTAATGTATTTAAAGATAATGATGTCGATATTTACAGAATATTGTTATCATGTACTGAATTTCTTGATGAACTTCTCATGCACCGTTGTCTCAACTCATTGAAGGGAATACCGGATTTGGATATCGGTATGGGGATTATGCGGGGACCACTTGCATTGGGGTCATTTGGAAGTCTAATGCAAAGCCATGTAACCGTCCTTGGCAATAATGTGAACATCGCCGCGCGGTTGGAATCAAAGACTAGAAATCTGCCTGGAAAGATTGCATTAACAAATAATTATTTCGGCAGCAATCCTGCGAATATCTGGGAAAAACCAGAGCATGTCGGATTTACAATTCGAAACATGGGAATACACAAAATAAAAAACATTAATGAAAGTGTTAATATTTATGCCGTGAATTCACTTGTAAATGGATGGATTGATTTTGTGCCGATGGGGTATACCGCAGTTGAAGAGGACGGAGTACTATATATTGATACTGGCGGAAGGAAAGCCCCGGGCATCATTGACCATCATAGTTCTGATGAAGCCAACAGTGCTTGCGAACTTTTCATGAAAAATCCAGGGTATTTCCTTGCAGGTATTAAAAACAAAAAGCCTTTTGAAATTGAATTTCGACTCCATTCCATGCCGGATATCGATTGTACCGCCGCGCTCTATGCCGTACAGGAATGTTTGCGGATGAAACCGCGGTTGAAATTGTTGAAAAAATTGGCAGCGTATATATCCGAAATTGATCAAGGGAAGGTCCCCCAACCAGAATCCTTTACAGATTCCCTATCCGGGATATTTTTAGGTCATTTNNTTTTTAGGTCATTTAAAATGCATGAGTGAAAAAGAAAATGGGGATTTATTTTTATTAAAATCCGGGCTTGTCGTAATAGACGCCGCCATGTATATTGCTCAAGAGAAAAAGAAAGATGTCAATTTCGCCCACATTTTTAAAGAGCATCAAAATATATTTTCTGCGGCAAGAAATGCTATTTCAGATGATTTTCAACAATATCAGAATGATCTTTCCAGGGCACGAGAGTACGAGGGATATATCGTTAAAAATAACGCAAGGTACAAGGCAAATGGACTGTGGTTGGAAAACCCGAAAAGCATGCTATTTAAAACATGGACAAGAAATCCCATTAATAACGTTAAACGATACGAATTTATGACAGTATGTTGGACAAGTGAAAAGAAAAACCGTTATGTTATCAGTGTTGATCCAGAATTGAATTTGTCACTCAATGGACTTGGACAGGAACTCGAGCGACATGAAACAATGAAACGCCGAGAATCAGGGCAAGATCGGCCGTCGTTTCCCAAAAGATTTCTATCGGACAATGCCGATCCATGGTATTATGGGCAAGGCCATAATTACACCATTGTGGATTCACCATTTTGCGGCTCGCTGCTTTCCCCCGAGGAGGTGATGAAAATTCATGGAACCTGGGGAGAGTAGAGAGGGTAACTGAATGACGAGATCTTCAGTGCATTATCCTGCCGTACACCATCGGGATTTGTGTATTTCAAACATTCGTAGAAATGGCTCCAGCATGTTTTTAATGCTTTAGCCAACACTCTGATGAGCTAACGGTTTTTCAGGTGTCACATATATAGCTATTTACAAAAAGAAACTAAAATGATATAATAATATAATGAAAAAAATAGTTATTATTTATATGGATAATCAATATGTATTAACTGTCGATTTGGCGACAGATTACTTTGAATATGCACTTGACTTGAGGGACAGGATAAATAGAGGACTCGACATCGTGAAGTTTCTATCTGAATCTTCAATCAATAACTCAATAAACCCCCATGATGTTGATGGGTTTTTCAGAATTGAATCAGGCAAGACGTATTTTTATGAATATGCTTTTGATATATGGGAATGTGCTAACGATTATAAAACCTATGAAGACCATACAGATGAAATGCTGTCCACAATGCCGTATGTCGAAATTGATGGGGTAAAGTATTATTGATTTACGGTGATGTCACGCATTCTCCACCAAAGGCTACTGCTACGANNTTCCAATCACCCGATACCGGAAGTGTATAGGTTGTCCATGTTATACCGTCGGTTGTAGTTATGGCTTTATTGTTATTTCCGACTGCGACAAAAATACCATTTCCATATGTCAATGCACTCCAACCATAAGATACTGGAAGCGTTCTTGACGTCCATGTGACACCATCAGGTGATGTGAGTGCCCTGTTGCCAATACTGTTGTAATCCAGGCTGATAAAAATGTTATTGCCAAATGCCAATGTACACCATTCCCCACCTGACGACAAAGTACGTGAAGTCCATGTCGCACAGTTGGCTGAAGTTGCTGCTTTTGTGCTATTGTACGACGCGACAGAAACAAAGGTTCCATTGCCATATGCAACCTGTGTCCACTGGGATTGACTGGGCAGATTTCCTCCATATGACCATGTCGTACCATCCGTTGAATACGTGGTATAATAATCATCGCTGTATCCACCTGACACTGCTACAAAAGTATTGTTGCCATAAGTTACTGATGACCAATAGGCACTTTGGGAAAGTGTCCTGGCCGTCCAGGTAATTCCATCAGGTGATGTCGCAGCTTTATTTGACATGCTGCCGGCTATTGCAACAAAAACACCATTCCCATAAGCTATAGACTTCCAGCTTGCCGTACTGGGAAGTGTTCGAGTTGTCCAACTTGATCCGTTGGGGGATGTCGCGGCAGTTGATCCTGAGCTGGCAATGGCAACAAAAGTGCCGTTTCCATATGTTATCGATGTCCAGTTTGATCCAGGAAGTGTTCTTGCTGTCCATGTCGAACCGGGAGGAGGTGGGGCAGCGGTTGTCTGAGATTTCATGGTGTAGCAAGTTTTGTTTCCGGATGAATCTTTAAGGATGATGTTAAAATAATATTGTGTGCTCGGAGAAAGACCAGTCACTGTTTTGCTGGTCATATTTTTAGTGTAATTCTGTATAAGGGTGCCATTGGTTTCACAAGAAGTTACTGCTCCTATATCGCCAGAGGTGGATTGGTACACTGCGTATTGAAGATCCGATGGATTTGTCAAATCATCTGTGCCGGCCGTCCAACTTAATAATAGTGAATTATATGTTACGCTTCCCGTTGTTATTGTGCCGCTGTTTCCCGGAACCGGATTCAAAAGAGGCTTTACGCTGACCTGGGATGATTCAACAGATTCATTTCCAGCATTCATGGCTGTGATTACATAATAATACGTTATACCGTTTGTGAGGCTGTTATGAATATATGGATTAGAAGCTGATGTGATTTTTGTACCATTGTATTTAGTGACTCCGTTAGTGTTTGACCAATAAATATTATAAGATGTCGCATTTGCAGCGGGATCCCAGCTTAAAGTGACCTTTTGGTCCCCCGCAATTGCGATAATGCCGGAAACAATAGGTCCAATTGCGAATGAAAAACTGGTGAATTCCGGGGAAAGAGCCATCATGCGGGCATCGTCGCTTACAAATCCGGCGAGTGCAACATTCGCGATATCTCCCCATGTGAATGTAACCTTGGGGACAATAGTTAAGATAGTACCGGCAGTATTGAAACTGCCGTCAGACACCGAATGATCAATCCCATTAATAGTAATAGTCCAGCCGGTTTGAACAACTGGCACATTGAATGTAATTGATATCGCAGTATCAATGGGATTGTTTCCTGATAAATTGGCTGGTGAAGTGGAAACAATGGTCAATCTGGTGATGTCGTCATCATGCGATTCATCCTCAACTGGCTGGGCGCATGAGATGCAGGCAAAGATAATAAAATATAATGTAAAATGAATGATAATATTCCTTGTTTTCATGGGGATTATCCTGTATTCATGAAAAGCTTTTAATATTTATAGATCAATCCCATTCCATAATAACTATTTTGATTGTGGGATAAATTATACGAGATACCATTATAATTATTATTGGTAGATCCAACAATAATAAATGGGGTCACGATAGAATTATTAGTGTATTGCTCCTTCATTTTGCGTGCAATTGAACGGTATGAAAAAAACTTATAAAGATAATAGGTGGAAATTAATGCAGTCGCTGCGCCTATTCCATATGATATATTTCTGAACCTTGCGTACTTGTCTGAATCCTGACTTTTTTCCTCCATTTCGGTCTTCAATTCCGCAAGTCTTGCGGCGTCTTTGGTCGTTTTATATTCTGCAGAAAGATCATCATATTCGGAATTTAGGGAGACGACCTTGGTATTCAGAAAATAGCCGCCGCCTATTGCCGCAGCGGTAATACCAAGGAATGCAAGGGAGGCTGTTCCATAGTGGTTCTTCTTATTGTCGTAAAACGTTTTGACATTATCGTTGATCGATTCATTGTCAAAATGAAGTGTGCGTGATGTTTCGTTATACATGGTAACGATATTTCGGGTTGAAAAATTGTTGTTCGCACCTATCATGTAGCCCGTCTTTTCAAGCACGTCATGGGCGTCGTTCTTCCGGCCTTTGAAGCTTAGATATTCAGCATTTCCGCAAGCGGATTTGACCTGGTTTTCAAGCCATGATTTTCCTGTTTGTTCTACTATGTCTATTTTTTTGTTTGCCTCCCTGGTGATCGGAACGGTTTTTTTGTTCGAAATTCCATAATCGGTCAATACCATGTTGCATCTTCTGTATGCGGTAATGGCGCGTGAGAACTTGTAATCACCATAGTATCTGTCGCCATCTCGCAGGTATATTGTAGCCCAGGCTATATTTAGTGATAGCAGGCGATCTGAGAGGGTATCTTTTATTTTCGTTATTCTTGATGTAATATGCCAAGGTAGTGCATTAAAATCATTCTGAATATTCTTGTAAGATGTATTACCTTCAGCAAGAACATGCACTGTTATTTTGTCATTATCGCGTATATCTTCGTCTACGTCTTCAATGCGGGCTTTGTATTCGGCACCGTATGTGATGGAAACGCGTTCAGTTGATTCATCAAGTATTTGATTAAACCTGGATATATCAGAAGGACTGGCGTTTTTGTTGATGACTTCCGGTATCGCAAGATATGATACTCTTGCCTGTTTAATGTTATTATTTGCGTAAAGTGAATCGCCCTTGTCAAAATATTCAGTTTTGATTAATGCCTTAAGAGCGGCAATTTTTCTTTCGTTTACGGATTTCAGGAGTTTAGTCATCTGTTTTTTGCTTTCTGGCCGTAATGACATATCAGCTTTCATGATGATGTCGGAGTAAATATCCAGCGCTTCCTTGTATAATCCTTTCTGATAATGGATGTCGCCTTCCTCTGTGCGCTGCATTGCATGTTCTAATATTTTACCGAATAATTCATCTGTTATATGTTTACTTTGAAAAGATTTCTTTGAAATGCTGCCGAAAGCGGAGATATCTTTCTGGATGCTGATTTTTTTTATTTCATTTAAATATATTTTTCCAACAACAAAATTCTGCGAATCATCAATGGTTGTGCTGGCTTCCCTGATGGAATAATTCGGATTAATCAGCTTAAGGGCGATCTCCTTGGAGTACCACTCCAGTTGGCTTTCATAAAAGTTTAGGCTGACATTGGATTTCCTTGAAAGCTCCTGGGTAGAATCGTTTCTGCGTATGTTCTGCATGGTCAGGTTGAGTTTAGAGCCATTTCGGGAAAGGGTTCCGTAGATTATTTCATTGGCTTTCATGTCCTTGGCGAAATCCAATAAACTATTTTCAGAATCAAATCCGGCGGCCATCTTTAATTCGTATTCCGCCGACATTACTTTAATGTCATCATCGGTAACCAGGTGATATCGTGTTTTATATTTTTCAAATATTGAAAGTGAAATGTAATCCGTGGCTTTTTTTGCGAGTGCATCCTGAACTCCGGAGCTCGCGTTAATATTGTGGATGAATATTTTTTTCATAGATGATTCTGCATGAAGAAGATTCGGAAATAACGTCATGCACAACAATATCAAGATACCATAATATTTAACCATGAAGCCCCCTGTGAAAATCTGATGATTGTTAAATATAATAAAAATACTTAATAAACAAATAATAACAAATATACATGGTAATAAAAATATAAAACATGAATTAAATGAAAAGGAAAACAGTAAAACAACAATAAAGGAATATTACAATTCTTTTAGGTATTGACTAAAGAATTTAATAATGTTACTATAAAATAAATATCTCGAAAACTAGAAGTTGTCAACATTTTTACCAATATGCTTCAACGAGTGAATAACTAACGATTTTCGTGATTGTTTCGATATCATTAAACTGAGCCAGGTAAACGGACGTTATATGTAATAATAATATTTATTATTATTGGATTTATCGCGCTTATGGCGTTCGTTTCACTATGGATATTGGCGGTATTTATATAGAATATTTTCAAATATTTAGTACCGCAATTATTTATAGGATTAATGATATGGGGATATATAAAAGAAAGTGAACACAGATATACAAAAAACAAGGGGACTATAAGGTTCGGGGGTCTTCTTGTATTTAGTGTTTTGTTGATTGTTTACTGGTCATGGCTCGGTTCGTTTAAGCTTAATTACGCCAGAGTGGTGCAATGAATGTCAGACGCTGAATTGTTTGCTGAAATAGAAAATGTTGAAACAAAATACTTACAGAGAAATGAAGTATGCATTATTACACATAAAATTAAAATAAAAAATAATTCTGCCATTATGGATATCGAAAAGATGAATTTTAGCTTTGTTTTTCAAGACCGCCGTGGGAATGTCCGGCACCGGGACACGAGATATTATGGCAAGCTGCTGTCAAATGCAAACAAGCTGGGATATTTTTACCTTGTAAATGACAAGTTTGATTCGTTCAGGAGTGCTAAAGACAAACTGGCTCGTCCCGGATCGTTTATTGGCGAAACTATTTCATTTAATGGTAAATGTCAAAATATTGATAAAGCAAATGTCACAATAGTTAAGGAATTCTATAAATAACAAAAGATTTCACATGATGGATATAGCAGGAGCATGATTGTGCGAACCCCAATACGATAATCAAAACTGGCAAATAGAAAGTATGGATACAATCAAAGGAATACTGCTGGGGCTGGCAATCATCGTTATAATATCTTCAATTGTACTGGGAGTCGCTATCTGGGTTGCTTTTAACTTTATCATGACCGTGCTTGATTATCTTGTCCCATTCATTCTTGCCGGGTTGATACTGTATGTTCTATACTGGATAATGGAGGGGCTATCGACAATTGCAAAGGTAAATCTGTTTAAAAAATTCAAGGCTATCATAATAATATTTTGTATTATTTGCATGGGTGTTTTCATTAAATATACTTATGCGTATTACCTGGAGATGGGCGGTTTTTACGCTCAATATGACAGGAATCTAAACTGCGAATCATCCGTAATCAACTTTACCAGAATCGACTCTAGTGAAACAAAGTATCAACAAACGAAAGAAGGATGTTATGTGCATCATAAAATAAAGCTAAAAACAAATGAAACCACTTTCTAAAAAATTAAAACCATTAATTTCGAAATAATATATCGAAACAAGTCGGGAAATGTCAACATGCAGAAGCGGAGCTTTGCATATGACCTTGTACCGAAGCTTGAAAACAAGAAGGACGGGTATTATTACTTTTACCTCAAAGCAAAAGATTTCAATCCATTTAATTCAATGAGCGATATCATGCTTTTACGACGTGCGGCAGTTGTCGGATACCCGGTGCTGTATTCCGGAAAATGCTCTGAAATAATCAGCGCCGAGGTGAATGTGCTGCGTGAAACGTTCAAGTAGAGTCATCCATTAACGGGAGGGCAGTTGATATAAATCGAATTGGGAAATAGTACGGAGGACATAAATGTGAAGACATTTATAATAACCGTGTGCATTATATGGTATTAAGTCCTTTCGCGGTACGGTTGCGATCATAACGACGTTTAACTTGCTTCACTCAATAAGTCCGTACTTCTTCCAGAAATTGCGGTATTGCTCCTGGCGAGCAAGTTCAGTTACAAGTGCTTCGTCCTTAAGCCCGAGTTCGCGGAGCTGTTTCTCGGTTTTTGGATGTGGAGGGGCATAAGTACCGGGAAATATTGTGTAAAACCCATGGTGATTTTCATCAAGTGGACCGGCTATGATGACCATCCTCCTTGTCTTCACGGGAGGAATGCCACGCACGATGTTCACCGGATATTCACTTTTCCCGCGTGGTTCCCTGGTGATACGCGCTGACGCTGGGAGCCCGTCAAGAAGGACAAGCCCATCATAACCAATTTCTTGTGGCAGGACAAGCTCAACAACCATTCTTGTACCGGAATGATCCCGGACATGCGGCAGTGTAAATTCGATGAGAGAATCGACATCCGGAAATATCTCTTTAAAAAAGCGAGAACCACTTTTCGCTGAACACTCAAGGTGAAGGGCCAGGTGGGAGAGTACCTCCGGGGCGTCTGTTATGAAATTGTAATCTGAAAGAGACATGTGGTATTATTCTTGTCGACCGTAGGATGCCAATTGCCATACCGCCGGTTATATTTAATTGACAGCGTTAAAATAATGTAATAGCTTGAGAAAGCAAATCATTTTTTGCATCGGATGCGGGCACTGGAGGCTGTAAATGGGAATTCGTACACTCTACCTTGCACCTGTCGTTATTCTGGCATTATCAAGCGCATTCATGTCACGTGTGGATGCAGCTGAAAACATCGATGAAAAGGCCGCGGCGATTGCATACCAGGCTATGATAGCGTCTTCTGCCGGCTGGGCGGACAGCGCGAACAAGCGATACTTTAAAATCGCAGCCGATCTGTACGACATGGCTGCCGGGATCTGCGGTAAAGATGAAAAGAGCCGGGGGAAGGCAGACCTCTACAGGGGACTGGCCGGGATCAACCGAGTGTACATTCAAACAAGTTCGACCTCGTTGAGAAATAAATATCCCATGATTCCGGTCATTGCCGGTGCCTGTCCGTTCCGATCACGGTCACATGATGTTGCGCCAGCTGCTGTCAAGGCAATAACAGGGAAAGTGATTGATATGCTCCAAATTCAACTTTCTCTGAACGATACCGGAGGTGGCAGTAATTCGATTATTGTAATGGCATCAAATGGCGTGGAATCGAGTGCGATCGCACATGCGCGGCTTGCGTTTGAAACCAATTCTAATTTCAACATGTATGCCCCGGAAGAAGTGGAGGAATTACATGCCATTGCCGGTGATCCACGGGCCATTGTCCAGCATCCGACATTGATTATACCCGCACTGGAATCCCTTGGATTACAAACCACGTTACTCGTGACATATGAACGGACTGGAGCGGTCGGGTCCTTGGAGATGTACACGGCGGGAGTATATATGTTCAGCATCGATAAACCCGGTGAAACACGGAAGTTGTTCGAGGTGAATGGTTTTGGATCAGTCGTTGCCCCGTATTTCATTTCGATTAAAAAAGCGTTTGCCGCAATTATGGCAGCAGCGATCGTAATCATAATTTTCATATCAATCCTGCTGTTTAAAATTTATGAACAGAAAAACGTCAAGTACGTCGCAGTGTGCGTTACCGTTGTGGTGGCATGCAGCGTGTTCGGTGTCGGACTCGGTGCTGGTATTGATGCGGTTGCGCGACAGCTGGCAGACCGGCTTACAGGGCCGGCAGGATTATTACCATTTTTATTGCTGGCTGGTTCTTTCGCAGGTATCCTGGTGAGCCTGCTGGTTCTTCTTTTCCTTTTCAATATCCTTCCCGGGCTGATAATCGTTTCAGGCAGTAAAACATTTCTTCCCGTAGCCCTGACTTCTTTCTTTGCCGGTACGTCCGCGTGGTTGTTCACGAACATTATACGTTATGGAATGTACTATCCGGGATCGATTTCGAACACGGATTTTGCAGTATTGCTCTTTTCATGCCTGCCAGCAGGTTTTCTTGTAGGTCTCTGCATACTGAGCTTGTATGAGAGAAAGAGTTTGAAACCACTTTCATGGAAAAAGGGTATCCTTGGCATTTCATATGCCTGGATTACAGGTATTCTGGGAATAATGGCCGGTAGCTCAATAATTACAGTCTGTATCGAGAGGTACTTTGCGGTTGACCCAGCATATGGTAAAGCTCTGTTGGCGATATCTGCCGGATTATGCCTGGTATTCATACCGCTTGTGAGGATGAAAGGACGGGAAATCGGAAGAGCTTCCGATATCAATAAATCGAACAGGGTGCCGCACACGCTGGATGATCTTATGAGGACGCTGGAAAGACCGGAGTATGCAGATCCAATTTTGCTTTCCGTTGATGAACCGATTTCCATGGAAATCGCCAGGCAGGAATTGTCGGAATTTTTCACTTCATGCGCGGATGAAAAGATCGAAGAAAAAACAATATATGAAGGGCGTATTTATTATATTCATGGGGCGAGGGGAGTGGGAAAGACCCGGTTTATCAATGAACTCCTGTCAAACACTGCGTTCGACGGAATGAAAAGAATATATATTTCCATGGATAATTCCCAAAACAACGGGAATCCTTTTGCTCCATTCGTCGACGGACTCAGGGACTTCAATGATGTACAGGCAATACTTGAAGCTAAAAAGTTAAACAATATTATCCGGGGGACAGGTGGCAGATTGCAGGAACCCGCGGGCAGCATTCCCATAATAGGACCTGTTATCAGTTTTCTGCTGCAGGTGGACACATCCTCGTTTCTCTCCCCGATTGAGAATGAAGATATTATTAAAAATATCGCAGACAGTATGCTTGAATTATCACGCGATCTTATCGAAAAAGAAAAAAGAGGAAATGGAACGTCGAACCTCGTCTTTGTCATGGATGACTATCAGCATATTAATACCGAATGCAATACCCTGATCCGCAAAATCCAGGACGTGCTTAAAGCCTCGAAGGAAATTAATCCAGTGGCTTTTATTCTTGTTGCCCGCGATGATGAAAATGCCGCCCGTACCGCCGAAATGCTGACCAGGCTCGATACATCCGGGATGGTCGATCGGAAGCTGTGCGGCCTCGACATGGGAGGCATGCTGGAGGTTTTCACTAACAGCCTTAATTTCTCCCCGGCTTCGCTTAAAACGTTTTACGCAATCTGGAATATGGCAACGGATTCCCGGTCAGATCATCAATACATTGCTCCGGAATTCTTTCTAGAAATCATGAAAAAAATTGTTGTTACTAAAGGGGCTCAAATCAGAAAGGACGCGAATGGATTCGGCATATTGATAGAGCATATAGCCATTCCGGAGGAATCAAAAAAACCGTATACCGAACTGCTGGAAAAATTGACATTTGATGAAATTATGGTACTTGAGTGTGCCGCAGTAGTCGGATATGAATTTACCATTGATGAATTGCGTGCATGCCTGCCGGATATGCCGGAAAACCTGTTGCTCTGGCGATGCGCTTCCATTGAAAAGAAAACCGGTTATATTATCGATGGCGGGGGAAAATTCCGATTTACGGACCCCCTGGCGACAGAAGTGCTTCGAGATGGTTTCTTCACTGAAAAAGATAACCAGTTAAAACAGGTATATAAAAAGTACAATGAGCTGCTGGCCGACTATTACATGGGACGAATCGAGAAATATGAGAAATCAGGGATACATGCGGATGAAGATCTTGTCATAAATGCCGCAACACATCGTTTTTTAAGTGGAACGCGCGTTGATCGCGATTTCAGCATCGAGGCGTCGGCAATCTGCGCACGCAGGTCTGACATCGGGAGAGCAATAGATTATTTTAATCAGTCTAGAGCAATGGAAGTCACTCTTGATGGGCGAACTGATCCGAGCTACATCATGAGCTTCGCATCCATACTGCAGATAGACCGTGAAGAAGCATTGTCGAATTATGAAGTAGTCAGGACATTTTCGAAACGATTGCTTGATGCGGTTTCGTTTACCGACAACTCATTGATGAAGAATGATGATTCTGTCGTGAGTATTTACGAAGTTTCATGGTTACTTAAGGGACCTGATGATTATGAGAAAAAGGATGAAAATCAACGGAAATGGTGCAAAATCAATGCCGAAATCACATCAAGCCGGATGAATGAAATAATCAAAAGAGATGATATTACCGGTGCGGAAGCGTTATTCTGGCTTGCACTGAATGATAGAACCCCAAGTGAGCAGTTGTTAAATGAATGCGAAAAACTACTTGGGACTCTTCCTGCAGGTCACAGAAAAAGCCGTCTCCTCGGAAAAATTTACGATTCGCAGGCACGGGCATTAATAGTAAACGATCCAACAATGGCGTTAGAATATTTCAACAAGTCAATTGAATGCAAAAAACAAACCGGTGACATTCTAGGGCAGGCAATTTCAACTTGGGGGAAAATCAGCCTGGCTTTCAACGATATTTCAGCAAACAATGAAATACAGCTGCTTGTGAGTGAATATTTAATATTCCAGGAGAAAATCGGCAGCATCAAGGGATTATTCCAGGCACATGCGCTCCTTGGTGAGATTTATTTCCGGAAAGGAGATATGAACAAGGCTTTCCGTCACACCAGAAACAGTATGAATTATATTATGGATAGGCATAAAAGCATTATTGTGCTTGGGCGGATGATTGTAATTGCAATGATTTTGATAGAAAAAGAAAAAATCAATAATCACAAGATCATAATAACAGAAATACTACTGAAATTGGTCAAACAATATGAAATAAAAGATGGATTGACTGATGCAATAATTTCGATGCTTGTCGAAACAACGGACTTGGCGCGAATTACTCAAGGCGATTACGTGACCGGGAAATTTGTGTTACCTGAATACATAAATAGCTATAAATCTCTTGTTATGGCCGGGGCCTGCGGGAATGTGTGTGACCTGAAAAAGTTCATCGATACTGCGATAAATATAACCCGATAAAAACAATAAGAATATCTTATAATTATTGTTTTATTAATAGTGGTCGTTAATAAATATGTAGAAAATAAAAAACCATGAAATTATCCCTGCCTGAATGTGAAATATGTTTGATATGTGATTTTGACGTCGAGAATCCCAAATGTAATAGCAGGCAATTGCGCTTGGCAATTGGTGGATTTTCTGTGGAAAACATAGAAGATAAAATCAGAAAAATAGTATATGTTACTGTTTATGGTTATGGGGGCGGGGGAGTACAGGAATCAAGAAGTTGACCTTACCTCATTTTGATAGACACGGGGAACACCCCCTGGGATAATAAAATATCATAGGGGATGTTTCAATGAA
>MTKZ01126170.1_pt1 | contig 18754 bp, 16 predicted proteins | sample 1042781 | NCBI WGS metagenome assembly MTKZ01 (sample SAMN06212207, study PRJNA360539) | anaerobic digester metagenome | biome: Wastewater treatment plant; material: sludge; isolation source: anaerobic digester fed with sludge from wastewater treatment plant | place: Denmark: WWTP Viborg ... | reverse complement strand
GATTCGAAATAGCGGGCATGGTCGTATTGAGGGATATACTGAGGCAAGCCGAGCTATCCGGGCTTTACGATCTCGGCGCCCAGAGGGCACATTTCCAGTGGGCGGCCTTCCTCATCTTCGTCCTCTGCTGCACAGTATCGCTATTCTTCTGCGTGGATCTCGTGAAAAAAACCCGCTCAGGGAGAAAGAACTCCTAGATGGAACTCATTCATTCAAAAGCGGGAGAGATCGCCGCGCTATCGACAGCCATCCTGTGGGCCTTCACCGCCACCTTCTTCACCCTCGCGGGCAGGAGGATCGGGTCCAACGCGGTGAACCTTCTGCGGCTGGTGCTTGCCACCGCTTATCTTCTTGTCTCTCACTGGCTCATCTACGGCTCCCCCGTTCCCGACCTCTCTCTGAGAAGCGAGTGGTTCTACCTCGGCATTTCGGGAGCCATCGGCCTTGCATTGGGCGACTCGCTGCTTTTCCAGTCCTTCCTCGACCTCGGCACGCAAAAGGCGATGGTGATAATGTCGTCCTGGCCCATCTTCTCTTCGCTGATGGCTTTCTTCTTCTTCGGCGAAAGCCTCAATTCCTTCGAATTGACGGGAATCATACTGACCATCAGCGGAATTTCGATAGTCATCGCGGCCAAAGTCGAGTCGGTCCATGAGGTCAGGCCAGTAAGGGGCGTCGTCCTCGCGCTGGGAGGAGCGATCTGCCAGGCGGTCGGCATTCTTCTCGCCAAGGAAGGTCTGATGAAGGGGCTTCCCTCCCTCTCCGGCACTGTCATGAGGATGGTTTTCGCCACGATAACCATGGTCATCTTCAGCATCTGCCTGAAAGCCCTGCAGGAAAAGACCCAGAGGAAGCTGGATCCAAAAGGGCTGATGTTCGCCTTCTTCGGCTCGATCGTCGGGCCTTTCCTCGGAGTCTGGCTGTCGCTCTACGCGGTCGCCCACGCCAAGGTGGGCGTCGCCTCGGCCCTGATGACCACTTCCCCCGTCCTGCTGATCCCCCTCTCGGCCATGTTCCTCGGCGACAGGCTCAGAAAATCCGTCATCCTTGGAACCTTCATCACCGTCATCGGCAGCGTCCTGCTGTTCGTTAGCAAGGGATAGGCTTCGGCGCAGAACTCAACCTTACCGGATAAAACGGGGATCATTGCGAAGAGTTCTTCGAAGCGTAGTCCCTTCTGTGGCAATCTCGCTCTATAACCCCCGTTTTACCGGCAAGCCTTTTCTCTTAGCGAGGTTGAGTCATATCTCAAAAGGGTTATAATATCTTCTAGATTTTGGAGGTTCCGATGGTCAAGTTCGAACTCGATTTCGCGAAACTGCCGCCGAAGAAGGATTTCGTCAAGGGGATAAGGCGCGCCCCGACGCGGGGTTATAACCTTTCTGAAAAAGACACCGTCCTCGCGCTGAAGAACGCGCTCAGGTACATCCCCGTGAAGTTCCATGATGAGATGGCTGTCGAGTTCCTCGACGAGCTCAAGGCGGCGGGAAGGATCTACGGCTACCGCTTCAGACCGGAGGGGAGGATCTTCGGAAAGCCCGTTTCGCAGTACAAGGGCAGGATTCCCGAAGCGAAGGGCATGCAGGTGATGATAGACAACAACCTCGACTTCGAGGTGGCTTTGTACCCCTACGAGCTGGTCACCTACGGCGAGACGGGGCAGGTGTTCCAGAACTGGATGCAGTACCTCCTCGTAAAGAAATACCTCGAGAACATGGAGCGGGACCAGACGCTGGTGGTCTCTTCGGGCCACCCTCTCGGCCTCTTCCCATCGAGGCCGGAATCCCCGAGGGCGATCATCACGAACGGCCTGATGGTCGGGATGTTCGACACCCCCTCTGATTTTAAAAGGCTGGCGGCGCTGGGCTGCGTCAACTACGGCCAGATGACGGCCGGAGGCTGGATGTATATAGGCCCGCAGGGCATCGTCCACGGAACTTACATCACCCTTCTGAACGCGGGAAGGCAGTACCTCGGCATACCGGAGGACAGGAACCTCGGCGGCCACCTCTTCATCAGCTCGGGCCTCGGAGGAATGTCGGGCGCCCAGCCCAAGGCGGTGGAGATCGCGGGAGGCGTCGGCGTCATAGCCGAAGTGGACGGAAGCAGGATAGAGACCAGACACAAACAGGGATGGGTCTCGATGGTCTCCTCGGACCTCGCGGAGATCGAAAGAACGGTCGTTCAGAAGCTCCGGAAGAAGGAAGCCTACTCGATCGCCTTCCACGGCAACGTGGTCGAGCTTCTTGAGTACGCCCACAAGCACAAGTGGCCGGCCGAGCTGATCTCCGACCAGACCTCGTGCCACGCGGTCTACGACGGCGGCTACACCCCTCAAGGGCTTCTCTACGCCGAGGCGAAGGAGCTTATCAAGCGCGACCCGAAGAAATTCGAGCAGAAGGTGAACGAGAGCCTGAAGCGCCACTACGCAGTGATCAAGAAGCTTTCGGACACCGGCTCCAACTTCTGGGACTACGGCAACTCCTTCATGAAGGCTGTTTACGACGCGGGGGTCAGGGAGATCTCGAAGAACCCGGCGGACACGAACGACGGGTTCATCTTCCCCAGCTACGTCGAGGACATCATGGGCCCCGTCTGCTTCGATTACGGCTATGGGCCGTTCCGCTGGGTCTGCCTCTCGGGAAAGGCGGCCGACCTTCAGAAGACCGACAAGGCCGCGATGTCCTGCATAGATCCCGGCAGGCGGTCGCAGGATTTCGATAACTTCAACTGGATACGGGACGCCGCCAAGAACAAGCTGGTCGTGGGGACGCAGGCGAGGATCCTTTACGCCGACGCGGAAACAAGAGTAAAGATCGCCCTCAAGTTCAACAAGATGGTGAGGGAAAAGAAGGTCGGCCCCGTGATCCTCGGCAGGGACCACCACGACGTTTCGGGGACGGACTCGCCGTTCCGCGAAACGGCAAACATCTACGACGGCTCGGCGCTCACGTCCGACATGGCGCACCAGTGCTTCGCGGGAAACATCGCGAGGGGCATGACATATGTCGTCCTTTCGAACGGCGGCGGAGTGGGAACAGGCAAATGCGTCAACGGCGGCAACGGCATCTTCCTCGACGGCTCGACGAGAATGGACAAGGTCCTGAAGTCCGGCCTCGACTGGGACGTGATGGGCGGCGTCGCCCGCAGGGCATGGGCTCGCAACGACCACGCCGTTTCGACCGTCAGGGAGTGGAACTCGAAGATGAAGGATAAGGGGCACATCACCGAGCCGCGGGTGGCCGATGACGACCTTGTCAGGAGGGCTGTCAGAAAAGCCCGCGGCTGATACGCGAGGGTTTCGGCCGCGTGCTTCGTTTTACTTGACACGGAGCCCGCTGTGAATTACTTTATTACTATACAAGGGAGGCTGCGATGAGAAAATTTCTTTCCGCCGGGTCCCTTTTTTTCTTCCTGTTGGCCATCCTTGCTCTCTCCCCCGCCATATCCGCTGAAGAACCTGCCGGAGACGAGACCTATCTCTCCCTCTTCTACCCGCAGGCGCAGCTCGCAAGCTCCGCTACCCGCAGGCTGGAGGATGTGAAGACCGCTCCCGCAACCATAAGGGTCTTCACGACCGACGAGATAAGCGATTTGGGCGCGAGGACCATCAGCGATCTCCTCAACACGGTTTCCTCGGTCGTGGTGACGACCCAGACCAATTCCAGGGACAGCGTCTGGATGCGCGGCGTAAGGAACAGGTACAACGACAAGTTCCTCCTCCTGGTGGACGGAATGCCCGTGGCCGATCCGGTTTACTCGCACGCGCCGACCGACGAGTATTTCCCGCTTGATAATGTCGAAAGGGTGGAGATAATCCTCGGCCCTGCGTCCGCCCTGTACGGCAGCAACGCATACTCGGGAACCGTTAACGTGATCACGAAAAAAGCCCCGGAAAAACCTCTGTTGGCAATCAAAGGCTTCGGCGGCAATTACGATTCCCGGGGGTCATCGGTGGAAGCCGGCTTCAGGAGGGGATCCCTGGGTCTTTACGGATGGTTCAGCTATTACGAGACTGACGGGGACGGACTGGACGAACAGAGGCACAACCTTCAGCAGACTCTCAAATGGAACCCCAAGGAAAGGCTCGCGGGGGGAGTGGCTCTGGATTACAAGGGGTGGAATTTCAGGCTGTCGAGGATCCATTACTACCACACTTTCTACAGCGACTACGACGTCCCGACCTGGCGCTGGAAGGACGAGGGCTACTGGTATAACGACACCTTCGCCAACCTGGACAGGAAATTCGAGCTCTCGGACAAAACCTCCCTTCTCCTGCGGGCATACTACGAAGACTTCGATTCGAGGAACTTCTGGCGGGAGTTCGTCTCCGGAAAGCAGCGGGCGGGATCCACTCCGGACATGGCTCTTTACGAGATTGACGTGAACAAGAACGGGTGGCGCAGCGGGGCGGAGCTCCAGCTGGACATTACCCATTCGGATCGTTTCAGCACCACCGCGGGAATGACCTACGACCAGATCGCGACGGGAAGGGTCGACGACATCTGGAACAACAGGCAGGACGGGTCGAGATCGAGGCCTNNTGGCCAACTTCAGCACCTATGTGGAGGAGAGCTTCAGGCCGAACGCCAAGTTCTCCGTGCTCGGAGGGATAAGGTTCGACCACCTCGACCTCTACGGCTGGCGGACGACACCGAGGCTAAACGCGGTGTTTTCTCCGACCAAGAGGAGCGTGTTCAAGCTCCTTTACGGCGAAGCTTTCAGGTCGCCGAGCTTCAGGGAGTATTTCACGGTGGACCTAACGGGAGACTTCCCGTCCGGCAACCTTTCCCTCAAACCCGAGAGGATCAGGACTCTCGAAGCCTCGGGCGCTTACTGGATAAAAGACACGCACGAGATATCCCTTGCCCTGTTCTCGGAGTGGACATACGATTCGATATACGCCGAGGGATCGGATCCTTACGCGAACCACGGCGGCAAGAAGATCAGGGGGCTTGAGGCGAGGGCCCATTTTTCCTTCAGCGACAGGGGCGACCTGAGGTTCTCCTATTCCAGGAACTGGACAAGCCTGTACAACGTGCCGCCCTTCATGCTCAACGGCCAGATGACCCTCAAATTCGGAGAGCTGGTCAGATGGGGCGTCGACTGCGGATACGTGGCAAAGAGGCCGAGGGACCCCGGGGACAATTACTACTATGACCCGGTCGCGCCTCCCTACCACAGGGACGACACGGGGGGCTATTTCCTTCTTAACACCACGGTCAGAGTTTACCCCGTCCTGAAACATCTCGAGCTGTCGGCCTCGATCTATAATGTGCTCGACAGGGATTACTACTTCCCGACCTACGAACCTACAAAGTACAACGACCTAAAAGCCCAGAACAGGACATTCCTCGTCAGGATAGGATACAGGTTCTGAACATGAAGAGAACCTCATCCATATCCGTCTTTACGAAGTGCCTCCTGCCGCTGATCATTGCGGCATTCCTGTCCGGCCCGGTAAAGACGCAGAGCGTGAAATCCGTTGCCGTTTACATGAGCCAGAACATCCCTCCGTACGAGAACATGGCGAGGGAAATCAGGAAAGAGCTCAAGGGTTACGAATGCAGGGTCATATCGCTCGAGGGACTGTCCTCAGTCCCGGCGCCGAAGGCCGGCGAAACGGTCATAACCATCGGCAAAGAAGCTTACGGGAAACTCCTTCCCCTGAAGGGAGCCAATCCTCTCATCTACACCATGGTGCTTTTTCCCTCCCAGGAGGAAAGCGGTCACCCGCCTGATGTCATGGGAGTCGCGATGATCCCCTCCCCTCCCCAGCAGTTCGAGATCCTGAGGAACTGCGTAGGCCTGAAGTCCCTTACGATATTCGTGAATCCCAGGATAAACTCCCAGTTCGTATCCGACCTGGAGAAAATGGCTCCCAAGAACATGGAGTTCTCGCTCAGGAACGTCTCATCGGAAAAAGAGTTCCTGAACACCCTCGACGACGGCTTTCCGAAGACCGAAGCGATTCTTCTCATTCCCGAACCCACGGTCCTCACGGAGCAGGGATTGAAAAAACTTGTCCGGAGGAGCTACGAGGAAAAAGTACCGATAATCGGTTTCGCTCCAATGTACATCGAGCTGGGGGCCGCGCTTTCCATCTCCGTTTCGGAGCCGCTCACGGCGAAGGTGGTAGCCAAGATGGTTGCGGGCGAGCAGGGACAGTGGGACCGAGCCGACGGCCTCTGCTATTCGAGGCTGTGCGAAATGAGGGTCGCCAAGTCGGCTCTTGAAAGGTTCAGTATCAAGCTCGACAGTTCCCGTTTTTCGGAGCTCGGCTGCGCATACAAAGAGGGGCCGTGATGGCCTCGGCCCCTTCTTACCTGCGCGGGGTCTATTACAGGATCGCCCTTCTCGTTTCCGTCCCTTTTTTCGTACTTCTTTTCTTCGCCATCGCCACAGACTACCGCAACGGGAGGGTCTCCCTCGAGACAAGGTCCGTCCAGACTTTGGAGGCCCTGTCCGCGGGCAGCAAGGAAGGCCTGCTGACAGGACAGTCCGAGACCTACCTCAAGCCGCTGGCCGAGTGGGCCATGTTCCAGAAGGAGACCTCGGGGGTCATCTTCGAGGACGGCTCGGGAAAGGTCGTTTTCAGCAAGATGAGGCTTCCCCAGGACGAAATATTGATCCTTTCCAGCCTTTCCAAGATGCCTGTCGAAGGGAACGGCGTCATTAAAGCCCCCTCGGGAAAACTGCTCTATTTCAGGAAGGAAGTCCAGAGCTGGAAGATGGTAAGCGCCGAGGAGATCTTCGGCTACAGCGGAAAAAGACAGCTTGCCAACGTGGGGACGATCACCCTGTTGACGACCCCCCAGATCCTGAGGCAGAGAATCCTCCAGACATTCCTTCTCAGCGTTCTGGTCATCGTCCCCTTCCTCTTCATTTCCATGATCGTCGCCAGGGGCATAGCGCTGAAGGTCACCAAGCCGGTATTCGACCTGATCGGGGCTTTCAAGGCTTTCGAACAGGGCGATTACAACCCTCCGCTGCCCAACCCGAGGGAAAGGGAGCTTTTCGAACTGGTCGACCAGTTCAGGACCACCACCACGAGGTTCGCGAACCTCCTGAAGGAAAAGGACGCCACGGCCGACCAGCTTCTGGCGACAGCTCAGGAACTCGAGGAACTCAACACCACTTTGGAAGACAAGATACGCGAGAGGACGCGCGAACTGCAGAACGCCAAGGACATGCTCGAGATATCGTCAACAGAGGCCATGGAAGCCAACCGTCTCAAGTCCGAGTTCCTTGCCAACATGAGCCACGAACTGAGGACTCCCCTGAACGCCGTCATCGGGTTTTCGGAACTGCTTCTAGAGGAGATCCCGGGCCCGCTTTCCCCCGACCAGCGGGAATGCATAACCGACATACTGGCCGCCGGGAGGCATCTCCTCAAGCTCATCAACGAGATCCTGGACCTCTCGAAAGTGGAGGCGGGAAAAATGCCGATCTCCTTCACCACGACCAAGACCGAGATCTTCGTTCAGGAGATCCAGAGCCTGATGAAGCCCCTCCTGGACAGGAAATTCCAGGAGCTGATCGTGACCCGCGGAGAAGCCAGCCAGTCTCTCTATACCGATCAGGGAAAGCTCAAGCAGATCGTCATCAACCTCCTTTCGAACGCCAACAAGTTCTCCGAGAATTACAAGAAGATCCATTTCGAGATCAGATCGGACGACCGCATGCACAGCATCTCCGTCCGCGACGAGGGGATGGGCATAGCGAAGGAGAACCTCCGGCACATTTTCGAAGCGTTCAGGCAGCTGGACGGCAGTTCCACAAGGACCCACGAGGGAACGGGTCTCGGCCTTACCCTGTGCAAGAGGTTCACCGAGCTCATAGGGGGAAAGATACTCGTGGAAAGCGAACCGGGCAAGGGGTCGGTTTTCACGGTCCTGCTGCCGCTGGACCCGACGAATCCGGTCCGACTTGACGACCAGGAAAGAGAAAATGGCGAAAGTGCTTGTGGTTGAAGACAACCCTGTCAACCTCAAACTGATGAGGAAGATACTCGAATCACTCGGCCACAGCGTCTCCTGCGCCGAGACCGGAGAGGACGGATGGGCGATAGTCTCCGCTGAAGCGTTCGACATGATATTCCTCGACATGCACCTTCCCCAGATGGACGGGTTCGAGCTCGCCAGGAAGATACGGGGGCTCCCGGGCCTGACGGCGAAGATAGTCGCGGTTACAGCCATGGCGATGGCCGGGGACCGCGAGAAGATAATCGAGGCCGGCTGCGACGACTACATCTCGAAGCCGATCTTCCTTAACGAATTCAGGGAGTTCCTTGCCAGGAACTTGAAGGATTAGGAGGTTCCGATGAAGCAGGAATGCCGCATTCTGGTAGTGGATGACGACCTCAGTTTCAGGAAGCTGGTGGAGAAGGAGTTCAAGCCCCTCGGTTTCACGATCCACCTCGCGGAGGACGGAGAAAAAGCCCTTGAAGCCCTGGAAAGTTTCCGCCCCCACATCGTCATACTCGATCTGCTCCTTCCCAAGATAGACGGGTTCGAAGTCGGAAGGAGGATCAGGGAGACTCCCGGCTTCGAATCGGTTCACATCCTGATGGTCACCGCGGTTTACATGGACGAGGAGGACATAAGAAGGGGCATAAAGCAGGGCGCCAACGGATACTACTTCAAGCCCGACCTCATCCTGACGAAACCCGTCCATATAAAGGAACTCAGGGACGCCGTCGTGTTCATGTGCAAGGAGGTCAAGGAACCCAAGGAGCAGGGTCAGAAACTGAGGGACACCATACTCGTGATCGACGACGACGAGAAGAACCGGAAGCTCCTCAAGATGCGGCTGCAGAGCGAGGATTACATAGTAAAGGAGGCCGCCGACGGACTTGAAGGGCTCAAGGCCATCGACGAGCAGGTGCCCGAACTGATAGTCTGCGACGTGAAGATGCCCGGGATGAGCGGCCTTGACCTGGTAAAGGAGATCCGCGAAAAGGAGATCGACATCCCGATAATCGTGATGACCGCGTACGGGAGCGAATCGATAGCCGTCGACGCGTTCAAGAGAGGCGCGGACGATTATTTCATAAAGCCCTTCGATACCCAGAACGCCACGAAGAGGGTGTCGCACCTCATCGAGAAATACGCTCTCAAGAAAAGCAACGAGCGGCTCGTCGAAAGGCTCAAGGAGATTTCCATCGAGTTGATCGAGAGGCTGAACACCATGGAAACCCAGAACAGGCGGCTGGAAGAAGCCTACATCAGGCACAAGGAGCTCTCCGATTTCAACCAGGAGTTCATCAGGAGCGAAGCGACCCGCATTCAAAACAGCCTGGAGGAAATGCTTCTTCAGATGGCGCGCGGGGCTTCCCAGGCAGGCGATAAAGGCCCGGTCGACGCAAAGCTCCTTTCACACATGGTCTCCCTTTCGAACATGGCGAGGCTGACCGCCATACAGTCGAGGCTCTGCCACCCGAACCCGAAGAAGTTCGCACTCGGGTCCGAGCTGGAATCTATCCTGGAAGTCTGGAAGAAAGCCCTCGCAGCATGCGGCATAACGATCGAGGACCGCTCGGCCGGGGAATCGGCGCTGATCCAGGGGGACAGGGTCTTCTTCGGTGAGCTTATCAAGAACATCCTGGAGAACTGCCGATCGAGAATGAAGGAAGGCGGAGGGATTGTGATCGACACTGCCCTTACCCGGGCGCAGACGGACACGCTGTCATTCCGAATCGAGGACAGCGGAAGGAACCTCGACGCCGAAGAACTGGCGAAGCTGGACCTCGACTCCCTCGGGACGCGGGCATACAGGAAGGGCGGAGAAGCGCTCCGGCTCTCTCTGTGCAGGTATCTTTCCGAGTGCCTCGACTGGGACTTCGCCGTCTCCAACATCGAAGGCGGAGGGGCCAGGTTCACCCTGGACATACCGCTCAGCGGCGGCAAGTAATAACCTGTTTCCAGCCCCGCGAAGCAGCCGCCCCGTCAGTCGTTGTTCCCTTTGATTTTTCCGTCAAATATGGGAAAATGATTTTTAGCGGCTGATCGGCCCCGCAAGTGCGGGAACCCGCACCGGCAACCGGACAATAGGAGGAATTATTTCCATGGCCAAAGAAATACCCCCGCTGGTTCTTACTTTCGACGACGTATCCCTGGTACCCGCCTTTTCGGAGATCCATCCGCAGGAAACCGCCGTGGACACGATCTTCACGAGGAACATCAAGCTCAACATACCCCTCGTTTCCGCGGCGATGGACACCGTTACCGAATCGACCATGGCGATAGCGATAGCCAGGCAGGGCGGCATCGGGGTCATACACAAGAACCTGTCGATAGACTCGCAGGCCGAGGAAGTGGACATGGTGAAAAGGTCCGAGGCCGGGATGATAACCAATCCAATAACGATCGCACCCGACAGGAAGGTCGGCGAGGCGCTCGACATGATGAAAAAGTTCCGGATCTCGGGCGTCCCGGTGGTTGACCCCAAAGGAAAACTGCTGGGGATACTGACCAACAGGGACCTCAGGTTCGAAGACCGCACCGACCTGCTCGTATCGGAACTGATGACGAAAGAGAACCTGAAGACCGTCCCGGTCGGAACGACTCTGGAAGAAGCGAAAAAGCTTTTGCAGAAATACAAGATCGAGAAGCTGCTGGTCGTGGACAGGACCTTCCACCTCAAGGGACTCATCACCGTCAAGGACATCCAGAAGAAGATCAAGTACCCCAATGCCTGCAAGGACGACATGGGAAGGCTCAGGGTCGCGGCGGCCGTGGGCGTGAGCGGAGACCTTCTGGAAAGGGCCAGGGCCCTCGTCGGCGTCCACGTGGACGCGATGGTGCTTGACTCTTCCCACGGGCACTCGAAGGGCGTCCTCGAAGCCGCGCGGCTCCTCAAGGAAAAATTCCCGGAAGTCGACCTCGTCGTCGGCAACGTGGCGACCGAAGAAGGGGCTAAAGCGCTTATAGGCGCCGGATGCGACGCAGTGAAGGTCGGAATAGGCCCGGGTTCGATCTGCACGACGAGAGTGATAACGGGCGCCGGGGTGCCCCAGCTTACCGCGATAATGGAAACGGCAAGGGCCGCGAAGGCCGGCAAAGTGCCGATAATCGCGGACGGCGGCATAAGATACTCAGGAGAGATAGTGAAGGCACTCGCCGCCGGCGCCAATTCCGTCATGATCGGAAGCCTCTTCGCGGGAACGGAGGAAGCTCCCGGAGAAACGATCCTCTACCAGGGAAGGACATTCAAGGTTTACAGGGGAATGGGTTCGCTGGGCGCCATGAAAGCAGGTTCGGCCGACAGGTATTTCCAGGAAGGCGCGCTGCCCCTGTCCAAGCTGGTCCCCGAGGGCATCGAAGGAATGGTGCCTTTCAAGGGCAGCCTCGAGAACATGGTATTCCAGCTTGTCGGCGGCGTCAGGTCCGGAATGGGCCTGGTGGGCGCGAAGAACCTCAAGGACCTCAGGGAAAACGCGAGCTTCGTCAGGGTCACGGTCGCGGGCCTGAAGGAAAGCCATCCCCACGACGTCACGATCACCAAGGAAGCTCCCAACTACATGAAGGAGGACGACTAGTGCTTGGCGACGAACTTAGGGAGGCCTACAGGGACCTCCGGAAGAAGATAGACGATTTCAGGGGGTGTCTTTGACCGCGGATCACTGGTAAAGACCCTCTCGGAGCTGGAAACCGCATCGCAGGCGCCGGGTTTCTGGAACGACACGCAAAAAGCCGGCGAAGCCTCAAAACAGCAGCATATCCTGAAGAACAAGATCGCGGAGATAGACCTCGTCCAGAGGCTCGAAGGCGACCTGGACACGCTTCTCGAGTTCGATTCCGCCGGCGATGACGTGGGCGACGAGTTCGGAAAGTCGCTGGCGGAGCTGAGCGCTCTCGCGGAGAAGCTGGAGATAGAACTCCTCCTTTCCGGGAGGGACGACCCCAACAATGCAATACTGACGATACACCCCGGGACGGGAGGCACGGAGAGCCAGGACTGGGCATCCATGCTTTACAGGATGTATGTCAGGTACGCCGAGAGGAACGGTTTCAGCGTCCAGATCTTCGACTATCAGGACGGAGACACGGCAGGCCTCAAATCCGCGACGCTGCTGATCAAGGGTGAATACGCCTACGGACACCTGAAGACGGAGAGCGGCGTGCACCGGCTCGTCAGGATCTCGCCTTTTGACTCCAACGCCAGGAGGCACACCTCGTTCGCTTCGGTCTACGTCTCTCCGGAGATCACCGACGACATAGACATCATGATCGAAGACAAGGATGTGAGGATCGACATCTACCGGGCGGGCGGAAAGGGCGGCCAGAACGTCAACAAGGTCGAGACCGCCGTGAGGATAACCCACTTCCCCACAGGGATCGTCGTGACCTGCCAGAACGAGAGGAGCCAACTGCAGAACCGCGAGCAGGCGTGGAAGATCCTGCGTTCCAGGATCTACCAGCTCGAACTTGAAAAACGCGCCCAGGAGCGGCAGGCCATCGAGGATTCCAAGAAGGATATAGCCTGGGGAAGCCAGATAAGGTCCTACGTGCTCCATCCTTACAGGCTCGTCAAAGACCACAGGACGAACGTGGAAGTGGGCAACGCAGATTCCGTCCTCGACGGCAACATCGAACCCTTCATAAAGGCCGCCCTCCAGGCAAAAGCTCTCGGATGACCCGAATGATCCCGAACGACCTCTTTCTGAAAGCGTGCAGGAAGGAGCGGACGGAGAGGACTCCCGTCTGGCTGATGAGGCAGGCGGGAAGATACCTCCCCTCCTACCGTATCCTCCGGGAAAAGGCGGGAAGCTTCCTCAAGCTATGCAAGACGCCGGAACTGTCAGCGGAAGCGACGCTTCAGCCGGTCAGGGAGATAGGCTTCGACGCCGCGATAATCTTCTCGGACATCCTCCTGCCTCTCGAGGCCATGGGCATTCCCCTCTCCTTCGAGGAGGGCGAAGGTCCGAGGCTCGAGCCGGTAAGGGAAGAGAAAGACATTGAAAGGCTGTCGATCCCGGACCCGGAGGAGGCTCTCCCCTTCCTGATGAAGTCTATCTCGCTGGTACGATCGGAACTGAACGGTTCGGTGCCGCTGATCGGCTTCGCGGGAGCGCCTTTCACGCTGGCTTGCTACGCGATTGAGGGTGGATCATCGAAAGACCACAGGAAAACCCTCAGGCTCCTCTACTCGGAGCCCGGGCTTTTCGATTCCCTCCTGGACAAGATAACTGCGGCGACTATCCCCTACCTCAGGGCGCAGGTCCGGGCGGGGGCGGACGCCATCCAGCTTTTCGAATCCTGGGGAGGGATCCTCAATTCAAGGACCTACAGGCAATTCGCACTTCCGTGCGTCCGGAGGATCTTTTCCTCCCTGAAGGACGAGGGCGTGCCGATGATCTTCTACCTCAACGGTTCTTCGCACCTTCTCCGCGAAATGGCCGCCTCGGGCGCCGACGTCCTTTCGATCGACGGCAGGCTCCCGCTCGGAGAAGCTTTCCAGAGGACCTCCGGCGAGTTCGCGCTGCAGGGGAACCTCGAGCCTTCGGCTCTTTTCGCGCCCGCAGACTTCCTCCGAAAAGAGGCCGCCAGTATCGTCTCGGGGGCTCCCAGGCGCGGCCACGTCTTCAACCTGGGCCACGGCGTGCTCCCGGGAACTCCGGTCGACAGCGTGAAGCTGCTTGTCGATTCGGTCAGGGAATTCTCCCGGAGCGAAACGTGAAAGCCCCTGAAACCTGGGATCCTCCGAAGATCGACCCCGAGATCGTTCTGAAATACGACAGGCCCGGCCCCAGGTACACATCCTACCCCACTGCTCCCCATTTCCACGAGCGTTTCACCTGCGAGGACCGCATCAGGGCGATACGGAGGAGCAACGAAATCGCCCCTCCCGCGCCCCTCTCTCTCTATTTCCACATCCCGTTCTGCTCTTCCCTCTGCAGGTTCTGCGGCTGCAGCGTCCACAGGACGAAGGACAGGGGAATATCGGAGAGTTACGTTGACGCCCTTCTCGCGGAACTCTCCTCCCTTGGGAACTTACTCGGAAAGGGAAGGAAGCTCGAACAGCTGCACTGGGGAGGCGGCACGCCCACCTTCATCCCGGCGGGCCTTCTCGGAAAGCTGCACGACGCGGTGTTCGACTCTTTCGAAACAGGAACCTCCCCGGAGATCGGGATCGAGCTCGACCCGAGGGAACTGGGCGAGAGCCACTTCGAATTCCTTGAACGGAGCCGGTTCAACAGGTTCTCGATCGGGATACAGGATTTCGACCCGCGCGTCCAGGAAGCAGTGCACAGGGCCCAGGACGAAAAAGCTACCGTGTCGGTTTTCGAAAGACTTAGAAAGCTGGATCGCGCCTCCCTTAGCGTCGATCTCATGTACGGCCTGCCCCTTCAGACGGCGCGGAGCTTTTCTTCCACCATCGGCAAAGTGATAGGCATGGCGCCGGACCGCGTGGCGGTCTTCAATTTCGCCTACATCCCCGAACAGCTTCCCCACCAGAGAACGATCGACGCCGGCCTTCTCCCCTCCCCTGCGGAAAAACTGGAGATCCTCGGGATGGTGATCGGGGAACTGACCTCCGCGGGATATGTCTGCATCGGCATGGACCATTTCGCCAGGCCCGGAGACGAACTCGCCGCCGCTCTGAAAGAAGGGACGCTCCACAGGAACTTCCAGGGATACACGACTAAGGGGGGATGCGATCTTTTCGGCGTAGGGGCGACATCCATAAGCCAGTTCTCGAACGTGTACTCGCAGAACATCAAGGACGCCCACCGATACATAGAAGCCGCAGTCTCGGGAAGATCAACTGTCATGAGAGGCATCGAGCTTACGGGTGAGGACCTTCTGAGAAGAGACGTCATAAACGGGCTGATGTGCCGATCGGAGGTCCGGAAAAACGAGATCGAAGAAAAGCACGGGATAGAGTTCGACATGTTCTTCAAGGATGAGCTGGAGAACCTGGCTCCGATGGAAAAGGACGGGCTCGTGTCCCTTTCGCGGTACAAGCTGGAGGTCAAGCCTCTCGGCCGGCTGCTCGTCCGGAACATAGCGATGGTTTTCGACGCTTATCTGAACAGAGCCGGTTGCAAGGCTACTTTTTCGAGGACCGTATGAAGGCGGTGGGGCAAGAATGAACCACGGAAACGGACATAATGATGACGGGACCCGGGGCGGTGTTCGAAAAGGCGTGCTTCTTCTCAATTACGGCGGCCCGAGGAACGAAGCCGAGGTCTTTCCGTTTCTTCAAGAGATATTCGGCGACCCGGCTCTCTTCAGGTATCCAGCCTGGATAAGAAAAAGGCTGGCACGGTACCTAGCCGCTCGCAGGACGCCCGTTACGGTGTCTATATACGGCGAAATGGGTCGTTACAGCCCCATCTGGGAAGAGACCGGGAACCAGGCCCGCGCCCTTCAGTCGGCGCTGGGCGACGGATACAGGGTCTTTACCGGAATGAGGTATTTCCCGGACGACATGCGAAATGCCGCGCGGAATATCCTCGATTCAGGGATAGGAGAACTCCTGCTTCTTCCCCTCTTCCCGCAGGAATCCGAAACAACGACTGGTTCCGCAATCCAGGCGGCCCGCGCTTCCCTGAAGGAGGCGGGGTTCAACGGCAGCATTCTCGAATCGAGACATTTCTTCAGGGAACCCGGTTTCCTTCAGGCCGTCTGTTCGCTGCTCGGGGAAAAACTATCGGAGGCGGAAGAAAAGCCGAGAGTCATCTTCTGCGCCCACGGCCTTCCCCTGAAACTCGCTCTGAGAGACAATTACCAGGACCAGGTAAGGGAAACCGCAAAGCTCGTGAGCAACAAGCTCTCCATTATCCTGAGTCTTACCAGCCCCAGCGTGAACGGATGGCAGGAGGCGATACTTGCCTTCCACGGCAAGGTCGGCCCCATGAGATGGCTCAAGCCCTCCGTCGAGGAAACGATCGAGGAATGGAGCAAGTCGGACTGCCGCTCGGTCCTTCTCGTCCCGATATCCTTCGTGTCGGAGCACAGCGAGACCCTATACGAGATGGACATCCTCTACAGGGAGCTTGCCGAATCCTCAGGCATCAAGTTCTCGAGAGTTCAGACCGTGAGGTGCCATCCCCTTTTCATCGATGCCCTTGCGGAAATATGCAGGAGGAAACTTGACGGCTGAAACGCTCGATTGCGTGGTCGTCGGCGGAGGTATCAGCGGCCTGACAGCGGCCACTCTGCTGGGCAGGAACGGAGTGAACGTGATCTGCATCGAGGCGAACCCATCCCCCGGCGGATCGATCGTAACCTGGAAGAAGGACAACTTCCTCTTCGAGCTGGGCCCCAACACCGTGCTGGACAACTGTCCGGAGATCGACGGGCTGCTCTCGGCCGCGGGCCTCCTTGATAAAAAGATAAACGCCATGCCGTGTTCGGGAAACCGCTACATTGTGAAAAAAGGAAAACTGGCCGCTCTTCCCCGCGGTCCGCTCTCGTTCCTGTTCGGCGGGACTTTTTCGATGGGTTCGAAGTTGAGGCTCCTCAGGGAGCCTTTCATTCCGCCCTGCCCCGCGGAAGCCGAAGAGACCGTCGCAGCCTTCACCATAAGGCGTCTGGGAAAAGAATTCCTGGATTACGCGGTGGCCCCTTTCGTTTCCGGGGTTTACGCGGGGGATCCCTACAAGCTTTCCCTTCCCCACGCGGTCCCGAAGATCGCCGCACTGGAGAAACGCTACGGCAGCCTGGTGAAGGGCGCGGCGGCGAAAAGAAGAGGAGGGGCTCCGCAGGGTTCGATCATCTCCTTCAGCAAGGGATTTGAAGTCCTTCCCGAGACTCTGGGCTCCCTCCTTGGCGATTCTTTCCTTCCGTCCTCACGCGTGACGGGAATATCGGCGGATGCCGAACATTAACGCATCCGCGTCCGACTCAGGGACGGTTGCGACGCTTTTCTCAGGACACGCTCCGCGGTCATGGCCATTCCAGCCGAGGAGGCATCCGCTATCCTTTCGGAGCTTCCCGGCAATTTCCCCGACGGCATTTCCTCCCTGCCTTACGCGCCGGTAGCGGTGATCTCGCTCGGATTCAGGAAGCAGGATGTCAGGAACCCGCTCAAGGGTTTCGGATTCCTCGCCCCGGAGGTCGAGAACCGCTTCGTGCTCGGATGCCTCTTCAGTTCTTCTCTTTTTCCGTCGCGGGCTCCGGCCGGGCATGTCGCTCTGACCGCCTTCGCGGGTGGAGCCGTTCACCCGGAAAGGGCGCTCATGCCGGAGGAGAAGATCCTCGACGAAACCCTCACGGACATCTCGACCCTGCTGGGCGTCGAAGGCGCTCCCGTGATCTCCAGGGTCACGACCTGGGAGAAGGCGATTCCGCAGTACATGCTGGGGCATANNTACGGGGTCTCGGTCGGCAACTGCATCCAGAACGCGACGGCGCTTGCGGGAAGGGTGATGAACTTTCTTAAAAGATAGAATTCGGGTATAATCATGCTTTTGAAGGGGGTTACGATGGTAAATAAGACCGAATGGATCTGGATGAACGGGAAATTCGTAAAGTGGGACGACGCGAACATCCACATCATGTCCCACGTGATTCACTACGCCTCCTGCGTTTTCGAGGGGATCAGGTGCTACTCGACACCCAAAGGCCCCGCCGTCATGAGGCTCAGGGAACATATCCAAAGGCTCTACGATTCGGCGAAGATCTACAGGATGATACCTAAGATGTCCGTCGACGAGTTCGTCGAGGTGTGCCTGGAGACGATCCGAATGAACAAAATGAAACAATGCTACATCAGGCCGATAATCTACCGCGGGTACGGCGAAATAGGCGTCAATCCTCTCAAGAACCCGGTAGACATGGCGGTCATGGTGTGGGAATGGGGAGCCTACCTGGGCGAAGAGGCGCTCGCCAAGGGGATCCCGGTCTGCGTTTCATCGTGGAGGAGGCTCGCCCCCGACACGATGCCGACCACCGCGAAAGCCGCCAGCAACTACATGTCCGGCGCCCTCATCAAGATGGAAGCCCTCTCCGGCGGGTTCGACGAAGGCATCGCGCTCGATTACAACGGATACGTATCGGAGGGAAGCGGCGAGAACATTTTCGTCATAAGGAACGGCGAAGTCATGACGCCGCCGCTGTCCTGCTCTGTCCTTCCGGGCATAACTCGAGCGAGCGTCATACAGCTCCTCAGGGAGGACCTGAAGGTCCCGGTGACGGAATGCAACATAAACCGCGAGGTGCTTTATATCGCCGACGAGATATTTTTCACGGGAACGGCGGCCGAAGTTACTCCCGTGGCGTCGGTGGACAAGATCGACGTCGGGAAGGGCGGCAGGGGGCCCATCACCGAAAAGGTCCAGACCCTGCTTCTCTCGATCCTCCAGGGCAGGTCGCCGGACAAGTACGGCTGGCTTACACCTGTCAACAAGTGATGACCGCGGGGGGACGGGTTTTCCCGTCCCCCCGCTTTTATTCGCTCCCTTGTTGTTATAGAATGATGTAAGGCGTATCAGGCCAATTTAAGGAGCGGAAGATGCATGTCAATGACCTGCTGAAGATGGCAAGCGACAGAGGGGCCAGCGACCTTCACCTCAAGGTCGGCTCCCATCCGGTCGTAAGGATCAACGGTATTCTGCAGCCCCTGACCGAATCGAGGAGGCTCCTCCAGGAAGACACCATCGCGATGGCCTTTTCGATAATGGACGCCAAGCAGAAGGAGAAGTTCAAGACCAACCTCGACATAGACATCGCCTACTCGGTCTCCGGCCTTGGCCGGTTCCGCGTCAACATCTTCCAGCAAAGGGGCACCGTCGGCATAGTCGCCA
>MTKZ01018794.1_pt1 | contig 18755 bp, 32 predicted proteins | sample 1042781 | NCBI WGS metagenome assembly MTKZ01 (sample SAMN06212207, study PRJNA360539) | anaerobic digester metagenome | biome: Wastewater treatment plant; material: sludge; isolation source: anaerobic digester fed with sludge from wastewater treatment plant | place: Denmark: WWTP Viborg ... | reverse complement strand
GAGATCTCTGCAAGGTTCGAGGACCTGAAGACGATCGAGCTGGTGGCGATAGACGATGTCGCTGTGGAACAGGAGAACAAGATCGTCATGCAGAAGATGTTCGAGCTTATCAACTATCGCTACGAAGCCGAGCTGGGAACGGTCATGACCTCGAACTTGAACCCGAAAGAATTCAAAGATCTTATGGGCGAGAGGATCTGGGACCGTCTGGCCGAGAGAGTCTTCATAGTCTACATACAGGACGCCGAGAGCTTCAGGAAACAGAAAAGAGACGAATACGTCGATTGGCTTCGAGAGGAGTGATCACGTGGTTATAGTGTGGATCTACGTCACTGGAGTTGTCATGACGGGCCTACTGATAATGATCGTCGAGGAGCAAGAGAGGATCTACATACCTCCGAAAGAGAAGGTCCTGAAATATGTTCTCGGTTCGCTCCTTTGGCCGTATGTGGTTGTCCGGTGCCTGATCATGTTGATTAGAGGAAGAAAGCTCAAATAGAGGAGCGTGAAGGAAATGCCGTTGACCGACGTGGAACTAGATGATATCGAATGCAGGGCAAGGATACAGAAAAAGAACTTGAACGGGATCGTGGAGACTTATTTCGGGGAGTGGATCCCGGAGCTGGTTGCCGAAGTAAAGAGGCTTAGGAAAGAAAACCACGAGCTTCGCCAAACACTGGAAGGCAACGGAATGATGATACTCAAGGAGGCATCTTATGGGCAAGGCCGACAATAAAAAGCTCAAGAAAGAAGAAGGCTCTTTCAAACACGAAAAACGAAGGAAGTATGTCCCGGCTATCGTGCTTGATTCCGAAGAAAACAAGAGGAGGTTCTCCAAGAAGCTTCTGAAGACAGTGGAGGTGGATTAGAATGTTCCTCTTCGTAGGTAGAACGGATTTTGAGCGTGTGGTCAATAGCAGGTTTATCAGAGAAATGTATGTTGCTTTCGATGAAGACGCCCCGCTGGAGCATGCCGTAATCGCGGTTCTTGAAAATGGAGAGAGGGTAGTCTTGGAATCACATGAAGATGATGAAGACTGGATAAGGGGAGTTTTTCGTGAACTGGTTGAAAAACTGAATTGGGAGGTGGATCGCTAGTGCCTATTTTCAAGTTCGATCTCGAGAGGACCGACAAGGCCGGCGAATTGGCCCTCGTTGTTGAAGGCGAAAAGATCTGGAAAGCCGCTGAAGTGGCCAGGAAACAAGCTAGAAAGACGGCACGCGGAAGCAAATGGAGAATCAAGGGCTGGAAGAGGGAGGTCCCGGATGGTCAGAAGGCGATGCCCTGAATGCGGCCGCATTTACTACAGTTCGGCTTCACACACGGAATGGACATGCGAATGCGGAAACATACTGACAAAGCAGCTGAACGAGGAGGCGTTTCAACATGATTTACATAGTGACGGTGGGAAAGACAGCTTACAGCAAGACTGAGAGAAAGGATGTCGAGGTTGACGCCCTCAATGTCACCGACGCGATGCTTATCGCGAGAAAACAGAACCCGGATCTATACGTGTTCGAAATCAAGAAGAAGGAGGATGAGACATGATCTTCCTAGGCGCGCTAGCCTTCGGGGTCCTTGTCCTGGTCGTTTACTCTGTGTTGGTGATATCCGGGAGGTTGAGCGATGAAGAAGAACGTCGCAACGGAAAGGGCTAAAGCTCTTTCGATAGCCTTTCCCACATATTCGGTCCTATTGCGGCACAAGAAAAGACTCGAATCCGAACTCGGGAAACTCGGAAAGATGAGATCGTCTGAACCGGTCTCGCAGATCTGGACACATCTGAACGAGATGAAGGAGTTTCTTGAGTTGTATGAGAAGCTGGATGAATTGAACAAAGCCACCATTCTTGGAAATAAATGAGGGCCTCCGCCAAGGCCCTCGTTCCATTCGGAGGGAAAGGATGCTTCAGGAGAGATGTGAAAGGCTTGTAGCTGGTGATCATTCAGAAGAGGATCTTGTCATCGTCCTGCGTTCTCTACAGTCCATGTGGGCCAGGGTCCTGGAAAGGCCTGTCATTCTTGGGCTGATAGACGGACAGATTATGGTCGAAACTCCATGCATGGCTCCATCCTTCCAGTCAAAGATTAGCATGAGCGCTGCCCTTAGAACCAAAAGATTGATCGGAGTTCAGGAGAAGGAAATATACTACCGGGCGATCGGGATCCTGGACGGCATGTTAAGAAGACTTACCAAGCGACAGATGGAGGCTATCTTCTGGAGACTTATAGATCACAGTAGGAAAGACGGGAAACCTCCGAGCAATCGAGAGATCGCTTCTTTCCTGAACATTGACGAATCGGCGCTTCGAAGACATCTGAGGAGAGCCTGGGAGAAATTGGGAGGAGATCCCGTGTATTTGTCGAATTACGTCGTAATCAGCCTGGATTCGGACTAAGTAGTCCTGATAGAAAGTGCTATACTGATGGTAAGCTAATCGAATCATAATGTGCGCTTGAAACGTCACCCTACCTTTCTTGTGAGCCTCTGGGCCGGAATACGGCCCTTTTTTATTGACTAGATCTTATAGTATTCATAGCCGGGCGATTTGGATACGTCCGCAAAAAATGATATAATTTACTATAATCACAGAAACTATCCAATCAAGGCTTCCAGACGGGAGCCCTTTTTTATTTTGCAGGAGGTGGTTCATTAAATTATCAAAGACAAGTGCCATGGAACAAACCGTGTTTAAGAATGGAGGTGAATTGTGAATTGCGAAATCATCCATGGTGACTGTATCGAGTACATGAAAAAACTACCGGATCATTTCTTCGACGCCATTATCACCGATCCTCCCTGGTTGACCACCAAACTTTCTTTCGATAAAAAGCCTATGGACTTCGCGGCTGTTTTCTCAGAGTTTCACAGGCTTCTGAAAGACAGCGGGTGGTTCTTTTTGTTTGGAACCGTCGAGATGGCTTTAATAGCTCTAAAGAAGGGCTGGAAGAGGAAGTTCGAGTATATCTGGGTGAAGCCCGCTCCCGTAATTGCTCATCCGAGGGTCGTCCGTCCTCTCACACGCCATGAGATAGTCTACGCGTTCGTGAAAGACAAGGTGAAACCCGGGAGCCTTTACTACGATCGGGAGGCTATCTCAACTATAGGGAAACCTTACAGGAAATCGGTGCCTGCTTCCTGGAAGTCCAGCGAATACCAAAACAGCCAACACGTCGGGAGAGGAATGTCGAGAGAGAAAATGAGGTCCGGTATCAATCACGGTACAAGATATCCAACAACTGTCCTTGAGTTCCCGAATAAACCTCAAATGAACAAGAACGAGAGGACACCACACCCTACCCAAAAACCCATCGCTCTCATGGAGACGCTTGTAAAAGGATATTGTCCGTCTGGCGGAACGGTACTAGATCCATTTGCCGGCTCGGGTTCAACGGTGGTAGCTTGTGAGAAGCACGGAAGAAAGTGTATCGCTGTCGAGAAAGATCTTTCGTACGTCGAAATCATTGAACTGCAACTGGAAAAGTTGAATTCGAATATTATCTGATCTGAAGAGATCGATCACATAGAACATCTCGTTGATACGCGTTTATAGATATATGCAGAGGTCCTTCGGGACCTCTTTTCTTTTGAATGGAGTGATCCATCATGACAGGCAAAAAAAACGAAGCTGTTGCAATGGCTCAAAAGCTATATATGATGGCGGATTCAGAGGGAAAGCATGCCAATAGTCTGCAAGTTATTGCAAAACTTTTGCAAGAAAGACTTGAATATCGCGTGGATGCATCTACCATCTCAAGATGGGCGAATCAAAATGGCTGGAAAACTCTCTTCGAGCAAGGCCGGAAACTCGGGGTGGCAAAACAAGTGGAAGCCGAAATGATCAGAGGCCTCGAGGTAGATGAAGCATACGAAGAAGCCGTGGGGGACGCTACTGCCAAGATCTTCAAGAACGAGTTTCAGATCTATGAAACCTCGTCTGATTTGCTGCGGATGGCATTGAAGAAAATGAAAGAAACAGTCGAGGCTGATCCTGAACAAATAATAAAGCTTGTAGATATAAGAGGCATGAGCAACGTCAAACAAGAAGCCCTGAAGGCTCTAAACGAAATGTTGGGCATAGACAAGGGGGATTCGGAAGATGACAGGGAGATCGACGAACTATACAAAGAATTCCTCGAGAAAGATCAGCAAAACAAGTCTGGTCAGGGCACAAGTTAGAGCGGAGCCCTTCAGGATCAATAGAATCCTGTACCCGAAATATGAATTCGAGCAGTTTCACAGAGAGTGGTTTGATATACAGAACAACAACAAGAAAACGCTAATTCTGGCTCCCAGAGGCCACGCAAAATCAACGGTATGCGATATCGCTTACGTGATTGAGAAAGTAACCGAAGATCCGAACATACGAATCCTCATAGTCTCGAACACCGATTCTCAAGCCCAGCTTTTCCTGAACGAAATAAAGATGCACTTCGAGAAAAACGAGCGTTTTCGAAAGATCTATGGAAACTGGGTCGGAAAAAAGAAATGGACCCAGAACGAGATCGTGGTGAATAGAGTTGAAAAGATCCAGAAAGAGGCTACAGTCACCGCCCTGGGAGTTGGAGGCGCCTTGACCGGCCGGCATTTCGATATAATCCTCGCAGACGATATCCTGGACTTTGAGAATACCAGGACCGAAATTCAGAGAAACAAGGTCGCTATGTGGGTGGGAATGACACTCATACCTCTCCTTGAACCCGGGGGAGAAATCCACTGGCTTGGAACTAGATACCACAACCAGGACTACTATCAGAAATTACTAGACTCGGGAATAACTACCAACATGGGAACTCAAAGAGCTCTACTTCCGGGTGAAAAACCTCTCTGGCCGGAGAAATTCTCGAGAGAGACGCTCAAGTCTATCGAGAAAGATCTCGGACCTTCCATATTCAATGCCCAGTATCAGAACGACGCCTCTCTGATGGAAGGAAAGATATTCAAACGCGAGTGGTTCAAATACATAGAGCAAGTCCCTTCGGGGCTTTCAATGTACCAGACAACTGATCTGGCGATCTCCAAAAAAGACGGTGCGGATTTTTTTGCAGTGCTGACTTTTGGAGTTGACAAAGACAAGAACGTTTTTGTAATGGATCTCGAAAGAGGAAGATATAGCTTTCATGAGCAGCTAATTGCAATAGAGAGAAACTGTATCAGGTGGAATCCGGTAAGAGTTTCGGTAGAGAAGGTGGCCTTTCAAGAAGCTCTTTCTCAAGAGCTGATGAGAACTACCGCAGTTCCTGTAAGGGAGCTCACAAGAGTTACAGATAAAACTATGAGAGCTTATATGATCCAGGGACACTTCGAGAATGGGAAGATCTTCTTTCTCAAAACTTTGCCCGAGCTTACTGTTATCGAATCGGAACTTCTTAGCTTCCCGGAAGGAGAACACGACGATATAGTTGACTGCATAAGCGATATAAGGGAATTTATATATGGAGCCGCTATCGAGACAGCCCGAATCGATATCTGAGGTGAGCGATGAAAAACTTCAAAGAACTAATGGACATATACAACGGCAATTACACGGAAACTTATTGTAAGGAACACTCTCTTTTCGTCTCATATGACTCCGAGGGGAAAGCCGAGCATATCACAAGGCAACTAATAGACCTCCACAAAGATGTAATTAGCACCGACCTCAACTTTATTCTGGGCGGATTCCAGACTATAAATACAGACAGTGAAAATGCAGTCGAGAGATTGCAGGAGATCCTGGACGATAACGATTGGGACACTTTGAAACGGACTTTCATAACCCAGGGGTTGATACTGGGAACTTCGGCACTTAAAGTCGGGAAAGATGAAAAGGGTGATGTGAGAATCGGGTTGGTCTCACTCATGGCAGACAAATTGGATCCGAAAATAATTAACGGAGAGGTAGTGCAGTGGGAATTGAGTTCAGGAGGTATAAAGGAGATCTTCTCGAGTGAGTTCTACGAAAGAGACGGCCAAAGGACCCCGAATAAGTATGGAGTTCCATGGATCTTTGTGGTAGCCAACAGGCCGAATATTGAAGGCGAATGGCAGGGAGATTCAGAGTGGGAAGCAATGCTGCCCCTCATTAACGAGATCAATTCTATACAGAGCCGCATTGCAAGGATCGAGGACATCTACGCAAAGCCGAAGATTTTAGTTACAGGAAGCGACAAAGCTTCGTTCAGCAAGGACGACAATGTCTGGTTTATCCGTGATCCCCAAGGTTCTATAGGGATACTGGAGTATCACGGAGATATCATGAACACTATGCAAATGAGATCCGATCGGCTGATAGACACACTGAAAAACAAGTGCCCGGAATTGATTCTAAACGATCTAGGGCAAGTCTCGGGCTACTCCTTAAGGCTGAAGCTCCAGAGACTCGAGAAGAAGATCAATCAGCTTAAGGATCGTTACTTCAGGGCGATAGAGCAGATGTTCTCTCTGGTATATGCTATGGATTCCGAATCTTCCGAACAGATCGAATTTTCTTATGTATCGGAGATGGCTATTCCTTCCGACACTCAAACACTCCTTACCGAACTTATGACCCTGAATTCTCTGGGTATCGTCTCAAGACAAACGATGGCCGAGGAGCTGGGATACAACTATGAGGATGAACAAAAGAAAGTAGAGAAGGAGGAGCGGTACTATGAACCTAGATCAGGTGACGAGGCAAACGCTGCATCGGGTTCTAACGCTTCAGAAGAAATATATTCGTGATCTCTCCGATCTTTTAGAGTCGGGCCGGACTTTAACTCCCAAAACGGTTGAGACAAAGATCAGAAGAGCAAAAGAGCGGCTCGAACTCTACGAGAAGGAATTGAGAACCATTATCAAAGGAGCTACCGACAGAGTCTGGAGCGATACACTAATGGACACCTTCAACGAATTGGGAATTAGACCGAACCTGGATGCCGTTTCCGGGAAGAATCTCTCGATTCTCGAGACCGTTGGTCTTAAGTTCATGGACAACTATGAAGAGTCAATGATACAGCAGATAAAGACTCAGCTTTACATCTCTCTCCTGAATGGTGAGAGTGCGACCGATGCCTATAACAGAATGAGGCCTGTCGGGAACAGCGATGCTAGACCGAAGGTCATGATTCGAGATCAACTAAGCAGAGTTTACCAGCAATCAATCGTAGAAGCCTACGGAGCTACCGGCCACCCTCAAGATTTCGACTACTACTGGACTGGGCCGGACGACGAGAGGACTACCGAAATATGCGAGGAAAGAAAGGCCGGGAATCCTTACACATGGGAGCAAGTGGCCTCGATGGATTCTCACCCTCATATCCAGTGCCGGCACAGATGGAGGGCGGTGCTAAGAAACAGAGAGAAGATCCCTGGCTCCCAGGTTCTAAAAAACTAAATTAGCAATAGACATGAGCGGTCGTGGTGGCCGCTTTACTTCTAAGGAGGGAATTATGGAAAATAACATACCGTGGTTCGGCTACGATTTCTCAGGAGACCATACCCTGACTAGCGGGGCTGAGGACGGAGGTCAGAACCCTAATCCAGAACCGGGTGGGGCTGATAGTGGGGCTGACACGATCACTATTAGCAAGGTTGAACTGGAGAAACAGAAGCAACAGGAAGCTGACAGAAGGGTAACCGAAGCTCTGAAGAAGAAGGAATCGGAATTTGCCAAGAAGCTGGAAGATCTCGAAAAGAAGTTCGAGAAGCAGAAGATGACAGAGGAAGAAAGGAAGAAAACCGAAGAAGCCGAGAGGATCAAGGCTCTTGAGGAACGAGAGAAGGAAGTGAAGAAGAAAGAGCTCGACCTCGAGACCACGAAGCTGATTGCGGAGAAGAGGCTTCCGACTGAACTTCTGGGGACTATCGAAGAGATCACCGACCTTGACAAAAGAAAGACGCTACTCGAGAACTTCGAAACACTTCTTAAGACGGAAGTTGACAAACGAATCAAAGAGATGGAGAAAGGGACGTTCACTTCTGGCTCGAACGGCATGCTCGATGTCTCTAAGTACGTTCCCAAGAAGAGTAAGAGCGTGTTTGATGCAGTCAGAGAGAATTTGAAGTAAGAGGAGGATAGCATGACTAAAGAATTTAGCGGCGTTCCGGCGTTTGTTAAGTCAGTTCACTACATGCTCGGTGGTCCGATCACACTTGACCCGGATGCAGACTGGTTTGATGAATCAGGGGACGCTATAAAGTATGCAAAAAAAGGAACGATACTTGGAAAGGTTACTTCCACAGGTCTTGCAGTGCCTTACGATAATACCGCAATTGACGGAAGGCAGACAGCGATAGGTATTCTCTGGGAGGATATCAGCTTTGGCCAGGAGGGTGGAGAAAAAGCCGGGGCAGTGTTCATGATCCATGGAAGGGTTGACAGCAACAAGCTCATTGGATATGATGCCAATGCCGCTGCTGATCTATACGGGATCTCCTTCGAGGCTGATGAGACTGGAGCGGTAGCCTTCTGGAGTAAGCTCACTGGGACTATCATCGACGAGGACACTGAAGATCCTATCGTTGGCGCAGTTGTGGTAATCACTCTTCCTGACGGTTCTACGGTTGGAAGAATTACTGACGACGAGGGAGCTTTCGAGTTCGAGAGACTTCCTTATGGTACTCTGGCCTATTCGGTTTCCCACACTGAGTACATAACTGTTACCGGAACGGTCGAAATAGGGTATAGCACAACCAAAACCCTCGCCGTCAAAGCTACTAAGGGAGTAGGAGCGATTGCTGGAACTCTCGTTGACGAGTTTACCGATGCCGCTATTGTTGGAGCTGTCGTGAAGCTTATGCAGGGTGAAACCGAAATTGCCGACACCACGACCGACGCAAGCGGAGAATTCGCTTTCGCTGATGTTGACTTCGGGAACTACGAGTTCGTCATAACCGCTACCGGGTATGAGGATATCGAAACTCCTGTGTCAGTGCTGGCCGAGACGGTTGAAGTTGATCTCGTTGGCGAGAGGTTGGTATCTACCGTGAGCGGTACGATAACCAAATTGGCTGGTGGCGATCTTCTGGCCGGAGCGTTGGTATCTATTATCCAGCCTGATGGCTCGATAGTGAGCGGCGTAAGTGGTGCTGACGGTACCTATGAGATCGAGGGAGTGAAGTACGGAGAATTGACGTACTGGATCAACCTCGCTACGTATGATCATGAGACCGGCACTATAACCGTTAATAGCGAAACGGAGACGCTTGACAAAGCTCTCACCGCTTCAGCGTAAGGGAGGGATAGAGAATGAGTATAGCACTCAAAGACTTTTTCGACGGTAAGGCCCTCATTCCTTATCTCGCACAGAGACCAACCGATGCGTATATAGGGGAGAGTGTATTTCCTTACTGTCCGACTGACGAACTGTCTTACGAGCATATAGTCGGAACGTACAAAAGGCCGATCATGGCTTCCTTCGTGGCATTTGGAGACGAAGGTGTTATCAGAGGAAGAGACGGGGTCAGCAAGTTCATAGAAAAGCTGAGACCCATAAAGCAGTTCATGACTTTGGACGGCGAACTGTTCATAAGATACAGGACTGCCCAGAACGTCGATCCTCTGGTAAGGGCTCTGTTCGATGATGTTGGCATGGTCTATGATGGAGTAAGGGCTAGACTGGAAGCCATGAGGATTCAGATCCTCACGACCGGAAAGTTGAAGGTGGACGAGAACAAGATCAAGTTCACCGTCGATTACGGCGTTCCGGCTGCAAACAGGAAAACGCCCACAACGCTGTGGTCCGATACTACCAACGCAGATCCTATCGCCAATATGATCGACTGGAAGATGGCCCTTGATTTTGTTCCGGTGGGAGGTATTGTCTCTCAAACTACTGCCAAGTACCTTCTGACCAACAAGAACGTCAAGACAATGATAAACGGGTCAGACAAGGCCCTCACTCCGATATCCATGTCCACACTGAACAGCTTCCTTGTCCAGAATGACTTGCCGCCTCTAGTGGTGAATATCGACAAGTACAGAGATGACACCCTGAGCGAAAGAAAGTTCTGGCCTGAGAATATCATGACTTGGGTCGGATCGGATATTGGCAACACTCTGATGGGTCCGACCGAGGAAAGCGTTCTCGGTAAGGGTATCGTCAGGGCAGAGAACGGAATCTATGTTCAGGTCCATGAACAGGAGAAACCACCTGCGATAGTCTCCACGGGTACGACCACTTCTTTGGTTGCATTCCCTGGGGCTAGCAATGTTCTTATAGTTACTACTCATTGAGGGGCTTAATGCCCCTCTTTTGGTGGTGATTGTATGAGTGAAATTCAAAGATTGAGGCTCTGGATAAACGATAAAGACACTTCCGATCAGATCTTTACAGACGAAGAGCTTAAAGAAATTCTATCTTGGCATTCCAATGCTCCAACCGCGGAAGAAAAGATGGACCTTGCACGTGCCGACTGTTTGGAGATGATCTCAACAGATATAAGGCGATGGAATTCCTATACGATCGGAGGCCAATCAGAGACTTTGACTTCTAGCAAAAGCGAATTGCTTGCAAATGCCAGAAGGATCCGGGCAAGGTGGGGATTCAAAGGCGGGCGATTGTGATGTGGAAATACAAACCGCTAACCCTTGTGTTCGAGGGAGAAAAGACGACCGATTACGAGACTGGGCAGGAATCTTTCACAGGAAGAGTGGAGAGCGAGGCCGAAGGGTTCATCGTTCCGGTCGGGGCTGAAGATGTGGCCAGAGGATTTCAGGAAGGTTCTTTCGCCTGTTATTGCCGTCTCCCGTGGAAGCCGACAATAGGCACTTGTCAGATCATGTTGAACAAAGAGGTGTATCAGATCACGAAAGTGGAGCATTGGGAGGACAAGGGACTCTACATATTGGAGTTGAAGAAATGGGCCTAAGAGATCTCGGACTAACGAAAGAAAGCATGAGGGAATTCGAGGCCGCCTTGAGAAAGAAAGGACAGGAAGTGAAGGACGCTGCAACTAAAGGGCTTGGAAACGCCGCAATCATGTTGGAAGCAAAAGTAGCAGAGAGGGTGGCGGAAAACTCGACCGATACGGGGCAGTACCTTCAAAGCATAGGCCATGATATACGACCACTCGAATCTGAGGTGTATGCTTCTGCGGCTCACGCTCCATATGTCGAGTTCGGGACTAGGGCTCACCGCCCTCCTTTTCAACCCATTTACGATTGGGTCTGGAGGAAGCGGAAGGATTTCGATATATCTGACAGGGAAGTGTTCGGAGTAGCTGAAGCCATATGCAGAAAGATAGCGAAAGACGGAACGAAGCCAAAGCACGATTGGATAGATTCAATAGATGAAATGGAGAAGGTTTTCGTTGATATCGTGATGAGCGAGGTTCGGAAGGTGATGGAATGAATGAAGTGATGGGACTATTTGCGAAATATCTTGCCGACGAGCTGAGTTCCCCTGTTTTTGTTGAGGGGACGGAAGATCTCACGATAGAGGAGTATGTGATCCTGACGTGGACTTCCAGAACTCACGATGAAGCTGTGAGGGGCAACACTCACGTTTTCAAATGCCATATAGAAGCTTACAGCAGGAAGTCAAATCCGTATTCTCACTACATCATGGCCGAGGCTATCATAAACCTCCTCCCTCATAAGATCTCTCTGGGAGATCATGTTGTTGATGTCGATAAAATCTGCAACTATATGGAACTGGACGGAGCGAAGAAAGCCGACATACTGGTAACTCTTACCGAGAGGGTATGAAAGGAGTGATTAAATGGCTGTCAAGAATAGACGGGACGGGGTCTTGACTGTAATAGACGGAACGCCGGTAACGCCCGTTGAAGTCGAAGTCGAGTTTCTTGAGTCTGACTTCACCTATAACGAGCCGGTGGCGAATGATCCCATCCCCATAAAAACAAGGAAAGGAGCTTTGAGCCACGTCAAGAGAAATGATATGCACGCTGGATTCGGAGAAGTTTCTTTTAGTCTGAAGTATGTCAATAACGACATAAAGGAAGCTCTGTGCAATCCGGCTAACACGACCGCAGTCGAAGCCGATAAGATCCCTGCAAAGTGCAAGTGTGTCAATCTTCAGTTCGAGCTTTATAACGAAGCTGGAGCTGTTGAGGAAACTCATGTACTTCATAACTGCTACTTTAAGAGGGGTCAGGTTGTGTATCAGGACGGAGACGAATATTCTACCCAGAAGGCCACAGGTATCATCTTCGGCAAGTATGATGCTGCCGCCGACAGTAAGAGAACATTCGTAACGGTGACATAAGGAGGGGCATGAGATGGCCGTAAAAAACAGACGAGACGGAGTTCTCACGATAAAGGATGGAGGGACGGCTTCTACTGAAGTTACTTTTATGGAGAGCGACTTCACCTATAACGAACCTGTTGAAGGCGATCCTATCCCTATAATTGACAGGAAAGGATTTCTTGATCACCTGAAAGCTGGAGATCCTTTCGATGCGTGGGGTCAGGTGTCCTTCTCATTGAAGTATCTCTCGAAGGCTATTAGGAACGCTCTGATAGCTCCGACCGTTACTACAGCCGTTAGCAACGACCAGATACCCGACGTGTTTAAGTGTGTCAATCTTGAGTTCGTGTTCTATGACGAAGCCGGAGACCCGGAAGAGAAGCACACGCTGTACAATGTCTGGTTCAATCCTGGCAATGTGAAGTACGCTGATGGAGATGAATATTCCAAGCTATCGGCTCAGGGTACGATCTTTGGAAAGTATGACGATACAGCTGAGGACGACAGAAGATTCGTGAAGGTGGATGCCTTATGATAAAAGTCAAGAAGGTTGTCATTAAGGACATCAACGGAAACACTGTCGCCGAGTTCGAGAAGATCTTGAAGCAAGACGTAACAGAGCAGGACATGTTCCTGATCTCCAATGGAAAGATAGAGAAGGTTACGGAGCTTGAGATCGTGGCCACGGCAGAGAATATCATAATCGCTACCCCTGAAGTGAAATCAGCACTTGGAATAGAGGAAGAGGAGGCTTGAAGCCTCCTCTTTTCTTTGGAGGTCGCCATGAGAGCGTTTACGAAAAAAGAGTCGGTACTGAGTTTTATTCACGAAGTAGAAAAGGATTCTCCCGTTGTCGGGATTGAGAATATACATAGGATCAAACATGAAAAGCCCGTCTTGATTGCTTGGGGTTTAACCCTCCATAACTTATTAGGAAAATCTGGAAATTTTGAGAACTCAACTTATTTGGTAGGAGCGTATTTTACGCCATCTCTTACGTCTGCCCAAAAAGTTTTTGGCACTAATGGATTGTCTCTTGAAATAACAAATACAGGAAACGCTAATTTCTATAAAAGCAGTATTTTGATAGCAGATCATGTGTATTTCGCATCTTTCTATATAAAACCAGAGGCAAATGATGATGGGGAGTCGTGCTCAATTACACCACATTTTGGTGCATATGGTGACGAAATATCAACAACTCCTAATATATGGCAGCGAATCACAACAAAACTGACTGCTACGAGTACAGTTGTGCGGTTTTACTATGGATATAACGACTCCACAAAAACAGTAGGCAAGAAGATATATATAGATGGGATGGTGCTCATCGACCTCACTGCTCTTAGTGAACTTCTTCAACCTCTCAAAGATCTCTGGCAGGTCGATAATTGGACTGATGTTCCGGAAGCAGAACTTGATGACTTCTTTTCGTTTGTCGGGTACTTTGACTCTGTGAAGTCCATTGGGTGGGATTTTATAAACGGATATGCAGAAATAAAGGCTGAGAATCGTGGGAAGAATCTGGCTAAGCTCGGATTTTCAATCGATGACACTGGTCCTGACGTAGGATCTAACACCAATGAAGCTATCTCCAGGTTTCTTAACAACGACATACTAATCGGGGCCACAAGGGATGGTGCTATACATCCTAGCAAAATAACTTCGTATTCAATAGACAGGACAACAAACTCAATAACATTTAATACAACAACATCTGGATATGGAATAGGTATAAAAATACCCTGCAAGCCAAACACCCAGTATAAATTCAGTGAAACTTTCCGATATGGGCTATATAACTCCAAAGGCATAAATATTGAATTTGGAACAGCAGAAGGAGTAACAACACCTGAGAATTGTGCATACATCATGTTAGTGGCCTCAATAATTCCTGTTGGAACAGGCTTACATACTGTTTCCAACATCCAACTTGAAGAAGGTACAGAGGTCACAAAGTATGTCCCTCCAAGACAAGACTTGCTTTCTATCCCCACAGAACTCCACGGGTGGGCTGGAGCATATGATACATGGGCAGGGAATCAAAAGACAGCCAGAGTCTCTAGAGAAACAAAGACCGCTGACGGTTCTGGCAACCTTGCGTTAAGTGGATATAAGGCCGGATCTCAAGCGATTATTATTAACAACACTACCGGAGAGGTTCAGATAAAAGACGCCACCGCTTCAATAGTTACCGGTTGGATTAATCAGGTTTGCACAGTTCTCTACCTAAAATCGACTCCTACGACAGAAGAAGTCAAGGGAACTGGGGGATTTTATATCTATGAAGGGCAGAACAATATTATCATGCCGTTCGGATCTATCCTCTATACAGGAGAAGGAACTGATGAGTTGCTGGCTTTCGTGAGAAATCTTTCGATCAGTGCGAGATCTGAATCGATCAGATTCAAGCCTCACTTTTCCACGAAGAAAAGGACTATTCTCACCAGAAGAGATTACGAGATATCCTTCGATGACCCGGAACTGGAATGGGATCTCAGGCAGTTTGAAGATACGAGGTTCACTATCGAAGAGAAGCTGGATAACGATGATGATGTTGGTCTTGAGACTGTTAGGTATCACGGGTGTGCTATCAAGGAACTGGAAACGGGAGAAGATGATGTAACCGTTCAGAGAGTTAGACTCCTTGCGGAGACAAAGGAGGTGCTGTAATGGTTCAAATAGACGGGATAGATGTTACTTACTGCGTTGCCGAGGACGCTTACGAAGTAGTTGAGGCCCAGACCAAGCCGGAGTGGGTCAGGAATTCTCTTACCGGAAGGCTCTATCGTGAGAAAACCGGAGTCAACGGGAAGATCATAAGGTTTCACGTGATGGGCCTATTCCTTGATGAAGAAACTTACACGGCTCTCAAAGAGAAGTATCATGCTAGGGATATCGTCTCTTTTTTATCTCCGGATACTGATGGAGAAGTTCAGGCTATCTTCCGTGAGGATGAGTTCAGATTCACGAAGAAGGCTCTAAACTTCTACGAAGGGACTATTGTACTCGAAGAGGTTGAAGCAATATGAGCTATTCAAGAGATGAAGTCGAGATCACTTTGATAGAGGCGGAGAAGAAAACCGCCTCTTTTGTTGGTATTGAGAATATCCCTGCCTTGAAAGAGGAAAGAGTGAAGCCGAAGATTTATGGCTTGACTACGGTCAACTTGCTCGGCCCGTTCGGGAACTTTGAGAACGACTCGAACAGTGATGGGCTTGCTGATGGGTGGATAAATGATGCTACATTAACGCCAATATTAAATCAAATGGCAACTACTACGGTACCTCATGGGCTGAGGCGACAGAGATTTACTCTTTTAGAGGCTGGAGAAGGTGGAAACTATATTGAAGTTGCTGTAGTTGCCGGGGATAGATTATTTGCATCTGGAGTCCTTGCAGTAGGGCAAGCAACTACCGATACTATAAAATTTAGTGCTAATTGGCGTGATATCTCGAATTTAACGATCAGCACAGATTCTATTGCAACACACAACAATGTTTGTGCTAGAAAATCTTCAGTGCTAACAGTCCCAGAAAACGCAGCAAAGCTAAGGCTTTATACGACAATATTAGGCCCATCTGGAGCTGTTGGTTCCTGTGACGGAATACAACTACACAATCTAACCAAGATGGGGCAGCTTGACCCTGTTCGTCAACAGAAATATGGGGTTTCTACATGGACAGAACTAACAGAAACTCAGTTAGAGATGGAGATTCCTTACTTCGATAGCGTTCAGTCTGTCAATGTATCTGGTGGAATGTTATCGGAGATTACGGTTGAAAATCGTGGGAAGAACATAGCAAAAATAAACTACCGAGCATATATGTCTGGAGCAAGTGGGATACCTATTACTCCGGCAATGATAACTAATTATGATATTTTACGTGGTGCGGCAGCACCAACAAATCTATATTATGGAAGTTACGTGACCAATTTAATTGTAAATGATTCTAATGTATCTTGGACAGCATATTCAACACTAGGCCCGGGATTCATTATGAAAATTAAAGCAAACACAAATTATAGGTTGACAGTAGAATCACCCACAAATATTGAGAAGGCAACTTGCGCATTTTATGATACAAATGGTGTTTTTTTATCATATACACCGTATCCAATAAACAAATCAGCAACAATTGAGGTAATCTAGAATAGGGTCATTAAGCANNATTTCTTTCCTCGCCTATTTATTGGATACGGTCTTATCATATACGTGGGTTGCTGTCGGAACAATAAATCAAACAATATTGACACCAAACAAAACAGCATTTTTATTAATTGCTTTTCAAGCAGTTAATAATAGTAATGCTTCCTTTGAAGGCATGCAGCTTGAAGAGGACAGTTCAGCCATAGATTATATGGCGCCACGTACAGACTCCATCACCATTCCAGCGTCAGCAGAACTCCACGGTTTCGGTGGTACATGGGATTCTATAGAAGATGGGTACTATAACAAGAGATTCAATAGGGAGACGAAAACGACAGATCCCTCTGGGAATTTTGTTCTTTCTGGATATGCTTCCGGCACTGTCATCGTGAGGAACAAATTAACTGGTGAAGTCAAGGTCTTAACGGCAGCCGCATCGGTCTCAACTGGCTGGAATGTGACTGAGGTTGAGATATTGTATAAGCTCGCTGTTCCCTTGAGAATAAGGCTTCTGAGGTCGATTAACCTGTATGCAGGCCAGAATAACATCCTGAGTCCTGATTCAAAGCTACCTCTTGCTATGAGCCTAGAGTACACCGATAAGGGAGTGGAAGAGACTAGGGGCTTCGCAAGGAACTTTAGGGAGGTATCGAGGACGGAACATCACGAGTATAAGCCGATGTTCCTTGAGACTTCTAAGTTTTACAAGACAGCTGAAGAGTACGAACTTTCGTGGGACGATATCTTTTTTGACACCGACCTCGATGTCGCACAGATGGAGAAAAAAGAGTTTTTCGTTGAAGTTCTAAAAGGAGAAGGTGACACGATCCTTTACTCCGGTTGCTTCATTGAAGGACTTAACGAGTCGGAAGATGATGTGAGGAAACAAGCCGTCTCTATCGTCTGTCAGGAGAGGATTCTATGAGTGAGAGCATAACCCACCGAGATTGCGAGATAACAATATCAGGGTTGACGACTTCAAATAGGGCATTCGCTTCTAACTTGAGAGAGTCGGCACGTCTGAATCTCTATAAGCACCGGAGGTTGGACGAGAAGGGGACTAGGCACGAGGACCTGGGTTGTGATTACGAAATTTTCTTCGATGATCTCTTCTTCGAGAAGGAATACGACAACTTGGAGCTTGCAGGAGAGGTAACGATCNNTGGTAACGATCACGGTTACTGATGGATCAACTACTACAACGTATTCGGGATGCACGTTGATAGGCTATGAAAAGTCCGATTCAGATACGGCGAGGAAAGCGTCTCCACGCTTCTCTTGCCGGAGCAAAACATAGTAGGAGGTGTACCACAAGTGAAGAGCCTGAAGGATCTCAAGGGTGTATTTGAGGCTAAGGAAGTTTTCACCATTGAGATAAACAAGATGAAGGTTGAAATACCGGTGAAGTCTTTGCCCGTCAACTTTCAAGACGAGCTGGACGAACATTTCCCTTACCCGGAAGCACCAAAGAAACCGAACAAGAAAACCCATCGGTTCGAGCCTGACTACGAAGATCCTGCCTATCTCAAAGATTGCGAAGCAATTGATAGGATCAGAGTTTATGCAACGGTTGTCATGGCGATAGATGGAAATATCAAAATTGATGGTGAGGAATACGCTCTCGAGGGCGAGCCTTATGACCAGATCGAGGCCCTTATGGAAACTAAAATCCCTCTGGGGTACTGGACAAAGATAGCGGAGAGGATTCAGGAAATATCCGGGATAGACGAGGACAGCTTTCGCAAGGACGAAAAAGAAGTTCGGAAGCGCAGAAAGTCCTAATATCCTCTATAAGCTGTATGATATGGCTGCCGAATGGTGGCGGACTCCGTATGCTAGAGACCTATTGCTAGGCAAACCACCAGATCAATGGAAGTTTGATCGCAAGCAAATGCTAGACTGGCTTGGATATTATCAACTCCGGGCCGAAATAGAGGAAAAACGAGCTAATGAAGGGGGGCAGAAGTAGCCCCCTCTTTTCTTGCAGGAGGTTCACATGGCCGATCTTCCAAGTCTTGTAACTCGTATGAAGATGGAGACAACCGAATTTGACAAAGCCAGCGAACATGTCATGAAGAAGGTCAGAGAACTGAATGATCGGCTGGAGAAAACCTTTAAGAAGATGGAAGATCTGGGTAAGAAGGCTGCTTTAGGATTCGGGGCGGCCGCTGCCGGGTTATTTGGTCTTGCTACGGCTGCAGGGGACGCCGAGCAGGCCCAGAAAAAACTTGAAGTTGTCACTAAAGGGAATGAAAAGGCTTTCGATAGACTTTATAAAGCTGCCAACAACCTAGCGAAATCTCCCTTCTTCTCGAAAGCTCAAGCTCAGAACGCTATGGCCAATGCTTACGCTATGGGGAAGAACTACGAATTTACAGCCGAGCAGGTAGAGAGGATCGTAAACATAGCGGCTGATCTGGGTACGGTATACGGG
>MTKZ01005417.1_pt1 | contig 18769 bp, 17 predicted proteins | sample 1042781 | NCBI WGS metagenome assembly MTKZ01 (sample SAMN06212207, study PRJNA360539) | anaerobic digester metagenome | biome: Wastewater treatment plant; material: sludge; isolation source: anaerobic digester fed with sludge from wastewater treatment plant | place: Denmark: WWTP Viborg ... | reverse complement strand
TCGACGCTGGCACGTTGGGCACCAAACGGCCAGGGCCTCCGCCGACAGGGAAAGACAAGGCGAAGATCCGGGTGCGGGAACTCGAAGCTCAGCTCGAGCGGGCCAAAGACCGGAACCGCACCCTGGAAGAGCTGGTGGTGACCCAGGGAAAATGCTTGGCGCTGCACGTCGACGTGAGTGTCGGCGACAGCGCGAACTCCCCAAAGATCTAGTCAACAACATCGACCGGTGGGCCCCGAAGGTCGGGGCCGAGCTGGCTGCGAAAGCGTTCGGTGTGGCCCCACGAACATGGCGTCATCACGCCCAAAAACAGCGAGGCGAGCTGGCCGACAGGCCGTCGCGGGCGACCGGGAAACCAAGGGTCCCACACCCAGCCAAACTCACCGACGAAGAAGAACAGGAAGTGGTCGACACGTTGTGCTCCGACGAGTTCGTTGACGTTGGTGTCGACGAAGTGTTCGCCACCCTCCTCGACGACGGCACCTACCTGTGTTCGCCGTCCACGATGCACCGGATCCTCCGCGATCGTGGGCTCAGCGGGCAACGCCGCCAAGGGAATCCCCGCAAAGGCCACCACCGGCCGAGGGTGGTCGCAACAGCACCGAACATGGTGTGGGTCTGGGATATCAGCCGGATTCCTGGCCCTGCGAAGGGTGTCTGGTTCTACCTCTATCTGGTGATGGACTTGTGGTCCCGCAAAGCGGTCGGCTGGTGTGTCGACGTCGAGGAAACCGCTCAGATCGCCAGGAAGCTGATCGACACGATCGCAGCCCGTGAAGGGATCGCCCGTCACCAGCTGGAAGTCCATTCGGATCGGGGCGCCCAGATGACCTCTGGGATGCTCGCCGACCTGTACGACACTCTCGGTGTGCGCCGGTCGCTGTCCCGACCGCGGGTGTCCAACGACAACCCCCACGCCGAGGCCGCGTTCAAAACGTTGAAGTACCGGCCTGACTGGCCCAAGAAGTTTGAGACGCTCGACGAGGTGACCGCACACTGCGAACGGTTCTTCGGCTGGTACAACGACGAGCATCATCATTCGGGCGTCGGGATGCTTACCCCTACCGACCGTCACGCCGGCCACGGTCAACGCATCGACACCGCCCGACAGGTTGTCCTCGACGCCGCCTACCAGGCCCACCCGGAACGGTTCCCCAACGGGCGGCCCCACCCACCCCACCAGCCCACACGGGTGTGGATCAACCCAACCGAACTACACACCCGCTGAACCACCCAACCAGAAACCAAGAAAACCGGCAATCAACTATTGACAGGCTCCGACTTGCATCCGGTTCGGGCCTGGTAGAGGATCGCGTTGACGATCAGCCGTCGCGGGTGAACGTGAGGTCGGCCCATCGGTGTTCGTTGTTCGAACAGATCGGCTACGAGTGCCCATTGTGCGTCGGTCAGATCAGATGGGTAGGTCCGTTGGTCCGCCACCCCCATAGTTCACTCTACGCGCGATTCATTCGCGCGCATGGTGACCATGAGTAGCGATCACCCACATACCGGACAGGCACTAAGCGCGATCGGTAGGAACAGCGAGAGATACCAACGAGTCAAACGACAGCGCCGAGATGAGATCTTGCACGTGCTCCAAGGGCTTCTTCCCAGAGATCTCGACTTCCACGCTGTCGCACATTCGGCCCGCCAGCCCGGTTTCGAGAGCGACCTGATCATCGACCTCAGATGACACGATGGCAACTTGGCAGGGGTATCTGAAAAGCCCGAGGTAGGCGGAACCAGAGTGTATTCCGGCTATAGCGTCTGACAGTGCAAGGGGCGCCGAGCCACGCTTGCGCTGCTCGGTCAGTAGCTTGTGGAGCCTAGTTGGTTCAGAGCCGTCGCTCTCAAGGATGACGCTCCCAAAGTCTCCGCGGATGAGGTCCGTCAGCTGACCCTGTGAAATGGCCGAGGCGCTGGTCGTGGCAGCGGTGAGGGTCATGGCTAATAGGCGTTTAGGGATCATCTGAGTTGAGCGAGTTCTCAGACTGTTGAGCCCGACCGCGTCCGGAATGCGCAAGGTCAGGAAACGTCTCTTCAGAGCACCGAGTGTCTGAGAGATATTCCACGTTTTCATCCCTACACGGACCAACTGCTGACGTCGCTTGACGAACGGCATGTCAATGACGACTACGAGCGGCAGCCCTGGCTGGAGCATGCTGCACGCATAGCGGGTTGATCTTTCGAAGTCGGGCAGTTCAAGCGGGTAGCCAGTCGAGGTAATCACGTGGGTGTCGCCTTGCGCAAGAAGAAGGACCTCATCGGGACGGAAAATGAGGGCTGCGGGTGCCATGATTACGCCATCCTAGCGATCGTACCGTCGAGCTGTGCCGTCGTAGTGGTCTAGGCGGCCTGTCCCCCTAAAAGTGGACTGGGTTTGCGAGAGTGGGTGTCGTCTAGCAGGGTGCTGAAGAACTCGGTTTAGGCCAGGTTTGGGGCTCGCGATCTGAGTTGGGTTCAGCGAAAATGGGTTTCATGCGAGGAACCCCTGATCGCCAGTTGTCGATGTTGTCGTCGTTGAGCACCGAGGATCTGATCCTGGTCGGGCATCCGATCCGCAAGATCCGGGTGGTGGTCGGCACTGTCCTGGCTGAGATGGATGGGCTGTTCGAGGCGATGTACTCGACCCAGGGACGTCCGTCTGTCCCGCCGAAGGTGCTGTTGAAATCGACGGTGTTGATGGCGATGTACTCGATGCGATCGGAGCGGGCGTTCTGCGAGCGTCTCAACTACGACATGTTGTTCAAGTGGTTCCTTGACCTGCCGATCGACGCCCCCTCGTTTGACGCGTCGACGTTCTCCAAAAACTGGCAACGTCTGCTGGGCCAGAACATCGCCGATGAGTTCTTCGCCGCTGTTGTCCGCCAGGCCAAACTCGCTCGCTACATGTCGTCTGACCATTTTTCAGTCGACGGCACCCTGCTGGAAGCGTGGGCATCACACAAGTCGTTCAAACCCAAAAACCCTGACACCGACAGCGGCGTTGGCGGCCCGAAGGGCCGCAACACCGAGGTTGGATGGCACGGCCAGAAACGCTCCAACGACACCCACGAATCGACCACCGACCCCGACGCACGACTGTTTCGGAAGTCGAACAACACCGCCGCGAACCTTTGCTACGCCGGGCATCTCCTGATCGAGCACCGCTACGGGCTGATCGTCGACGCGGATCTGACGAAGGCAACCGGCTACGCCGAACGTGACTGCGCCAAAGACATGCTGGGGCGGCTCCCAAAATCGAAGCGACGAAGAACCGTTGCTGGGGACAAGAACTACGACACCAAAGCGTTCGTCGCAGATGTTCGGGCGGCCGGTTTCACCCCGCACGTCGCCCAAAACACCACCAACCGTCGCTCTGCGATCGATGGGCGAACCACCCGCTACTCCGGCTACGAGGTCAGCCAACGGATCCGAAAACGGGTTGAGGAACCCTTCGGATGGGTCAAAACGGTCGGCGCCGGACGGAAGCTCAGATACGTCGGCCAAGACCGCAACCGGGCCTGGTTCAAGATGACCACCGCCGTTTACAACCTGATCCGCATCACCGCACTCGACACCGAAATGGCCCCAGCCTGATGGCCGACACCGCCAGGCCCCCGCGAGCAGCCGCCAGGTCTTGATCGGCACCAAACAGCGCCGGTCACGACCCCGACCGGACCCAGCGAGACTGCCCGCGCAGCACTAACCGGCCGGCATGCCGACCTGCCCGACACCACTTCAGACCCCGATCCCGTCCCGGACCTCGTGTTTCAGCACCCTGTTAGCCTGAATCCACCGATCGGGTTCTTGTCCGATCGCAGTGAGTTCTGTTCGGGTTTGGCGGGGCTGCCGTGATGGTGTTGAGCCCGTTGGTCTGATGTAGGTGCGCGTAGGACCAGGGGTTCATGGTGACGGGTATGGCGTGTCAGCGCTTGGGAGTTGGGTGTGTGCGGCGCCATCGCACGGGCCTGGGGTGTCAGGGTGACCCGGCGACGGGGATCGCCCGGATCGCGGCGAGGGCCGCGTGGAATTGGTGTGCCCATGGCCAGTCGGTTGGGAGCCGGAGGGTGGGGGTTCCGGACTTGTTGACGAGGGCCCCGGCGAGGGCGATGAGCCGGTTGCGGATGGTGCGGGCGGTGCGAATTGGGCCGTCGAGGCCGATTATCCCGGCCCAGCGGGTGAGGTTGTGCGCGATGACTGCGCATGCGAGCCAGGCCCCGTTGGCTGGGAAGCTGCCGGAGGGGCAGTGTTCGAGCCCGTTGTCTTTGAGTTCGCGGATGGCGAGTTCGACGATGGCGTGGTTGCGGTGGAACCGGTCTGCCTCGACGGTGGTGAGGGTGTTGTTGCAGATGAACGCGTGGTGGCGCCAGGTGGGCCACATCGCTGCTTGGGCGGTGTCGGCGAGGCGGGTGCGGCGCACAACGAGCCGGACGGTCCTGGCCCGTTTCCCGGTTCCGGTGGTGTAGATCGTTTCGGCGACTTGGGCGTGACCTGAGCGGGTGTAGTCGATCGTGACCCAATCCTCTTCTGGGATCGCCGCGATCGTGTTGTTGACCTTGGTGACGAGCCTGACGGTGATCGACCAGCCAACACCGGCGTGGGTGAGTTTGTCGATGAGTTTCCAGGACCAGAACCCCGAGTCGGCCCTGACGGTGACCGGCCCCGAAACTCCGGCGCGGCCGATCGTGGCGAGGAGCTCTCCGATGAAACGGATGACCCCGCGCGAGGTGCCGGCGGCGCCTTTGCGCATCCTCGAGGCGAGGATCTCACCGGTGCCCGCACGCGTGGCGATCAGCGGGTGATATCCCAACACGCCGGTGTAGCCATAGGACGCGCCGTGTTTGGCTTTGCCGTAGACCTCGGTGACGGTCGAGTCGAGATCGACCACCAACTCTTCGCCCCGAGCAGGGCCGGCGCCCGCCGCCCACGCGTTGGCCAACAACCGGCTGTTCACAGCGTCGAGTTGGCGGACATGACCAAACGTGAACGACCGGAGGAACGTGCCGATTGTCGACGGGGCCAACGGCACAAACCCGAGCACCTTCCGGGTGGACCCCGACCGGAGCCTGTCCAACGAATCGATGTTCGTTGCCCCGGCGATCATGCCCATCACGACCGTCATCACCTTGACCGCCGCGTTCGGGGCACCGGTGTGAACCCAACGGCCGATCAGACCGGCAAGGCCGAGACGGGCCGCCAAGGTGGCCATCAACAACAGGCCCGAATCGGACACCAGATTCGGTTGGTCGAAGACCACCTCGACCCGGTCAGGATTGTGCAAAGATGTACTCACAGAAAGTGCCTTTTTGGACTGAAGATGATGCGGCTTCGAACACCGTCATTCTTCCAGCCCTGAAGGCACTTTCTGCGTATACGCGCCCCAGCCGACCCCGACCAGGCCGGTGGATCCAGGGTTAGAGCGGCCAACCGGGGGAGCCCTCAAGGTTTCGTGAGGATGGCGGCAGCGATGGGCCGCCGACGCCAAGGGGCGAATGCTCTGGCATGGCTCTCCAGCCAGTCTCGTACCCAGCAGACGATGTTGTTGAAAACTCAGGGGCGACGCGACCGGGACCACTCGTAAGGGCTCAACGTATTGTCGCCTGGGTTCGGAGCCGCTACGACAGGCGATGTCAGTTCATGTTAGCGGCGTCGGGCGGTGACGATCCAGGTGCTTGCACCCATGCGAACGATGTCGCCCTTGCGATGCCCGGCGAGCACCTCGGCTGCGGCGTCGATCGCCGCCGATCGGAGCTGCGGCTCGACGGCGGCCAGCCGACCGGCGGTGCCGGGGTTTTGTTCGAGGACGCGCTCGGCGAGCTGCTCGAGGTCGGAGGCCCCATATAGAAGCCCCTCGTTGGGCCCGGGTGCGATCTCGACGTCGGTTAAGCCTGCCGCCTCGAGCAGGTCGCTCGTCCGGTCGGGCTCGGCGAGCGAGAAGGGGCTGGGCTCGCCGGGGCCCGGTGGGGGCGGCAGATCGAGAACTGCAGCTGCCGCCATAACGGGGGCCACGATGAACGGGTTTGCCGTCGGGGAGGCGAAGCACACGAAGCCCAGGTGCCCGTCGGGCTTGATCGCCCTGGCGATGCTGGAGAAGGCGGCCACCGGGTCGGGAAAGAACATGACGCCGCAGCGCGAGAAGGCCAGGTCGAAGCTGGCCTCGCCGAGCTCGGCCGTCTGGACGTCGGCCTCGATGAAACGGAGGTTGGCGAGGTCGCTTGCGGCGGCCCGGCGGCGGGCCTCGTCGAGCATGCGTCCGGACAGGTCGACGCCGACGACCTCGCCGGGCGCCACGATGGAGGCGAGCCCCAGGGTGGTGGTCCCCACGCCGCAGCCGACGTCGAGCACCCGGTCACCGGGGTTGGGGCCGAGCCGTTGAATCACCGCGTCGCCGAATGGTTCCAGCGTCGCATCGAAGTGCTCGACGTGCTTGACCCAGGCGTCGCCGACGACGTTGTTCCAAAGTGTTGTTTGCTCGTCGATCGTCATGTCGCACCGTCCTCACCTGGCACCGCTGGCGAGCCACGGTGATGTTGTCCTGCAATCGTGCGCTGGTTCGGTCGTGAGAACCAGAGGGTTTTGGCGATCGGACATCACGGGGTGACCGTTGGCGCCTCCCCCAAGCGCGGCCGTGGGGCGGCGGGAGTGGTCCCGACGCCCCACGACGCACACTGCGCGGATGCTGAGGTCGATCAGTAGTTGAGACTCGATGGGCCCTTGTAGCTGCCCTTGCCGCTCTTGCGAACCGCGTTGTAGTAGGTTCGGCGAACCCGGCACACCGCCTGGCGCTCCAGGTCCTGTTGAGGTCGCTGCCGTGCTTCCACTTGCACGAGGCGATCATGTCGGACTTGAACAACGAGTCGCACGTCTGGCGGCTGACCCAGTACGGGGTTGCGCCGGTGCGGGACGACCCGCCGTAACAGCCGTCGTGGTGATCGCACGGATGGTTGAAGTTGAAGATTCCGGGCATGCTGTCCGGGATGACCAGTCCGGCGCCGGAGGGGCCGCACCCGTTGGACTTCCACGGGTGAGCGCTGTCGTTGCCCGGAGTGGCGGAGCTGGTGCTCGTGTGGGCCCCGGCGATTCCTGCGCCGGCAAAGACCGGCACCACCGCCACCATGACGGCGGCGAAGAACGCGGTCTTCAGCCTTCGGGATCTGGGATTGATGGTGGTCGACATGGCTTGGTACCCCCTGGGTGCTTGGTTCGAAAGATCATTAACCGGCCGAGCAGACGCAATCCATCACTTCAGCGCGGCAAGTTGCCGCGAAGTGCACCAGCGGCTGACGAAAGGCTCGCGCAGGTCGGGTCCGGTTGTGAGCGAGCAGACCCGGCGAGTGCGTCGACGATCGCCCGGATCCGGTCCGCTGAAACCCCGCTGCAGGTCAGGCGCAGCGCCGTCTCCGCCACCTGGGCCGGGAGCCTCGGGTGTGCGCCGTTGCCCGCCGGGCCGGGCCGGAGCAGGATGCGTCCGAGCAAGTCGAGCGTGTCGAGCACCACGGTCGATGGATGTGGGTCGTTGACACACATCAGGAAAAACTGGACCAGCTCGCCTCGTCCGGTGGCGATCGTGGCCAGCGCTTCGACGCCGGCGGCCTCGCCGTCGCTCAGGATCGCCAGCGCCGTTGCGGCGGATGCGAGTTCCTCGGCCACCAGCTTCTCGATCGAGCCGATGATCAGCTCCAGGTGCGGCTCGTCGATGCGCATCCGCTCGGCCAGGGTGGCCACCGAGATCGTGCGACAGGCACCGCCCCGCTGGATCTCCTGGGTCAGCTCGGCGAGCGCCTGGGCGCGCACCTCGTAGATGGTCAACCCCTCGAAGCTTTGGGTGGGTCGGGTGTATCGGGAGACCGCCGACTGGAATGGCACCGGCGCCTCGTCGGCGTCCTGGGTGAGGGCTGGAAACAGCCCGAGCAGCACGATGCCGAACAGATCGTCGGTCACCGCTTCCGGGTCGACCGCCCGTCGCACGACCAACCCCTCGACGAGGGCACCCATGCACGCGGCGAGCGTGGCGGTCGAGAAGCCGGGCCGCATCTTTCGCCCCCAGTGCGCAAGCAGCGAGTCGAACAGGTCGGCGACGATCTCGTCGAGGTGGCGGTAGATCGACCGCAGCTGATCGCCGACGTCCTCGTCATTGCGGCCCACCCACAGCGCCAACTGCACCTCGGCGATCGGTTGCGTGGCGACGTCGGCGAAGTACACCTCGCACATCGCCTTGATCGTCTGGACAGGATCGACCTCCGGCATCTCGAGAACGCTCGTCTTCATCGCCGCCGCCAGTTCCCGGGTGGCGCCAGTGCGCTCCGGATCGAGCCAGTGCTCGGCCAGGTTTCTCAGTAGGCCGTTGTCGTTGCCGCTCTTGCCCATGCGGATGAGGGACGAGTGCACGGCGCTGCGCGACATGTGCAGCAGGCTGGCGACCCGCTCCGCGCTGATGCCCTTCTCGAGCACCAGGTAGCCGTCGTCTTGGATGTGGCGGGCGGTTGCCCGGGCCAGCTCGGCTGCCCGGCTGGAGCCATCGAGGGTCATGTGCCCACCGTGACAGATCGGCTGCCGTGAGCCGCAGTCGAGGAGGCGTTGTTTGTCGAGCCTTGGTCCCAGCCGATCGGGTCGGGGTGCGGGCTACCGTCGAGGCCATGTCGACCACCCCGACCCACGAGCGGCAACTGACCGGACAGGTCGACCTGGCCCGCCCCGACGGGTCCAGCCTGAACCCCGACGCCGTCGGGTGGTCGACCACCCCGCTGCATCGAGGCAACCTTCGGGGCAGCTGGGGCCGTAACAAGCGCTGGGACTACTGGGCGGTGCTGGCCGGCGACCTGGTGGTGGCCGCCACCTATGCCGACATCGACTACCTGGGCTTGGGCGACGTTTGGTGGGTCGACCTGGCCACCGGGGAGCGGGGCGGGGTTAACGTCGCCTCCCCGTTGGGCCGTGGTGTGAACCTGCCCGAGCGACCCGGCACGGCGCCCCTCACGTTGCACCACAAGAACCTCGACCTGACCATCGACGATGCACCCGACGGCACGACAACCATTTCGGCGCGCTGGACCGAAGCTAACGGGTCGCCGGCCGAGCTCGAAGCTCGGATCGCGCTGCCCGATGGGCACGAGTCGCTCAACGTGGTCATCCCCTGGAGCCGGAAGCGCTTCCAGTACACCTCGAAGCATCAGGCCCGCCCCGCCACCGGGCGCCTGACCGTTGGCGGCAAGACCCGGGTCTTGGAGGACGCGCCCCGCGGTGCGTGGGGCGTGCTCGACGTGGGTCGCGGTCGCTGGCCGTACTCCACCCGCTGGAACTGGGGCGGCGGCGCTGGGCGGGTGGGAGCCGATGGACCGGTTGTTGGCCTCCAGCTCGGGGCCAAGTGGACCGAGGGCACCGGGCTGACCGAGAACGGCGTGATCATCGACGGCCGCCTCACGAAGATCGGCGCCGAGCTGGGCTGGGACTACTCGTGGGTCGACCCGATGAGGCCCTGGCGGATCACCGATCCCAGCGGCCACCTCGAGCTCCAGCTGACGCCCCGCCATGACAAGTACTCCCGCATCGACGTGGGCGTGTTGCAGAGGGAGACCCACCAGGTGTTCGGCGACTGGTCGGGCTGGGTGGCCGACGACGACGGGCGGCGGGTCCAGTTCGAGAACCTCCAAGGCTTCGCCGAGGAGTCCCGAGCCCGCTGGTAGCTGGTTCCTGCTGGCCCAATCCCGAACTGGGGAGTGGTGCCGACCGCCTGGCGTACCTGTGGGCTCCCGAGTTCCCCGGGTTGTGCTGGTTCCTGCTGACCCAACCCCGAACCGGGGAGTGGTGCCGACCGCCTGGCGTACCTGTGGGCTCCCGAGTTCCCCGGGTTGTGCTGGTTCCTGCTGACCCAACCCCGAACTGGGGAGTGGTGCCGACCGCCTGGCGTACCTGTGGGCTCCCGAGTTCGCCGGCTTTTGCCGATCTGACCGCCGATGGGTCCGCCGGATGCTCCTATGGATGTCAAGGGGAGGTTTTGGGGTTGAGGTCGGTTTGGATGGCGGTGAAGACCTCGCGGGCGATGTAGCGCTTGAGGCAGCGGATGATCTCTTTCTTGGATCGGCCTTCTTGGGTGCGCCGGTCGACGTAGGCGCGGGTGCGGGGGTCCCAGCGGAGCCGGCATATGACTATCCGGTAGAGGGCGGCGTTGGCTGCCCGGTCGCCGCCGCGGTTGAGGCGGTGACGGTTGGTGGTTTTGCCTGATGATGCGGGGATCGGGGCGACGCCGCAGAGGTGAGCGAACGCGGCTTCGCTGTGGATCCGGTCGGGGTTGTCACCGGCGGTGACGAGGAGTTGTCCGGCGACGTCAAGGCCGATCCCTTGGAGGGCGAGCAGGGTTGGGGCGAGCGGGGTAACGAGCGCGTCGAGGTCGTTGTCGAGTTCGGCGATCTCGACGCTGAGGGTCTGGACCCGACCGGCGATGGACGCCAACGACCGCTTTGTTGCGGCGCCCGGGTCGACGAGTCGACCTGGTCGTGGGGGCCGTTTCGCGAACGGTGACGGTGTCGGTGCGGGGCCTCGAGCGGGTCGCAGACGTGCACACGTGGTGACGAGCTTTGGACCGTCGAGGCCGTCCAGCTGGGCGCGAAGCACATCGGGGGCGGTCACGATCAGCGCTTTGAGCTGGGTCAACGCCACGGCCCGGGCTTTGACGGCACCGTTGCGGGCCACCCGCAAGGCTCGGACCGATTCGACGTCACCGGTGCGGGTTTTCGGGGTGCCCGACGCCCGGCCTGACGCGGCGGCCCTGGCGGCCGCGTACGCGTCGATCGGGTCGGACTTGCCCTCGGTGTGTCGGGTTTTGCGGTCTGGACGGTCCACCTCGACGACCGTGACCGCCTCGGCGGTGAGGAACCGTGCGAGGCCGGCCCCGTAGGCGCCGGTGCCTTCCACACCGGCGAGGGTGATCGTTCCGAAGCTCGTGGCCCACGCCAGGAGCGCTTTGAACCCGGCGACGGTGGTGTCGAAGGTGGCGTGTCCGAGGTGGCGGCCCAGCGGGTCGATCAACCCGGCGACATGGGTGTCGGCATGGGTGTCGATCCCGAGGGTGACCTCGATGGTGTCGACTCGGGCGGGTGGGTCTGCGACGATGGTCATTGCTGTCCTCTCGTTGGTTCTAACGGGTGGCAGCACGCGCCAACAACCGATGGACAAGACAGTGATGGGCGCCTGATAGCGCAGGCTCCTATGAGGTCACGTCGATCGCGGACAGGTGCACGTGGGGCCAGCGTCCTACCGGCCGACATATCCGGTTCAGGACACGAAGTCAGTCAGGCGATGGGTCAGACCGGCGGTGCGCTGGCCCCACACACACCATTGTCACTGTCAGGTGAGGTAGATCAGGCCGCCGCCGAGGTCCCGGTGGGGTACGCCGGTCGCCTCCAACTCGGATGCCCAGCCGGTGGACACCGCCGGATCGCTCTGCTCCATGCCGTGGTCGGCGAGCACTGCCACTGCCGTGCGCTCCCGGACGCCGGCGTCGTCGACGGCGGCGAGCACGTCGCCCACCCGGGCGTCGGAGTCACCAATCGCAGCCCGGGCGGCCGGATGATGGGGGCCGACCTCGTGGGCCACCTCGTCGGTGAGCGACAGGCTGCACCAGCTGAGCGTGGGTAGCGGGTTGCCGTCGACCCGGCGCCAAGCGTCGATCGTGTGCTCGACGCTCAGGTGATCAATCCGAGACATGAAGTCGTACTGGTCGCTGCGAAGGCCGGGGTCGTCGGTGAGGTGGGCGACGTCGTCGAGTTCGGGCAGGTCGGCGGTGACGCCGTCCCGAACGAGGGCGAAGGTGGAAAAGCTCGCCCCGGTGTCGCAGAACTCGAAGCTGGCAGTGGTATAGGCCCCCGGTCGGCTGCGGGCGACCGCCGAGAAGAGCGTCTCGATCGACGGCTCGACGTGGCTCGACGAGTGAAACATCTGCTCGAAGGACAACAGGTCGACCTCGGCGTCGCGCTCACGGTCGTACCAGGCGTGGTTGATCACGCCGGAGTGACCTGGGTGGGCGCCGGTGAGGGCGGTCGTGTGGTTGGCGAGGGTGGCGGTCGGCAACGAGGCGAACACGCCGTGGCCAAACGTGGTGCCATCGGCGGCCAAAGCGGCGATGTTGGGGGCATCGCCCGAGGCGATCACGTCGGCGAGCAGGTTGGCATTGCAGCCGTCGAGGAGGAGCACGACCAGGTGATCGGGGTTTTCGCCGGTGAGCACGTCGAGTTCGGGGTCGCCGTCCTGGCGGGCCAACAGGGCGTCGGCTCGACGCCGGCCGGTCGGGCCGACGCCGGCGGGATGGGGCTCCACGCCCAGCAGCGCAGCGAGGGTGGGGGCGACGTTTACCATGCGGGTCGCCCGGTCGAGCGTGCCCAGCGCACGCACGCCGCAGCCGGACAGGATCAGCGGTGCCCGACCCTGCACCGCTCCGAGCGACCCGTGCTGGCCGATGTTGTTGTAGATCGAGTGGGCGCCAGTGTGGGTGGCGAGCAGGTCGGGGGCATGGGGGCCGTCGAAGAACTGGGCGATCGAGTCGTAGGCGTATGGGTAGGCGTTATCGACCCGGGCTGGGAAGTGGTGCCGCCGCTCGGCGTCGAGGCCGAGGAACCGGTCGGTCGCCTGGTCGGCCAGCGGGTTCCGGTCAACCACTTCCAGCACGTCGTAGCGCCAAGTCCCTCCGTCGTCGACGCGGCGGAACAGAACCGAGCCGTCGACCGCTGCGGCCCGGTAGGTGTGGGGCGCTGGAGACCAGACCGCCAGCTCCATCCGGTCGGCCAGGTCCGGCGCCGTCAGCGCTCGTTCCAGCGTGCCGATCGCCGCCGCACGGTCGGGTTCAGCGGTGCCACCCGGATCGGTGGTGGTGTCGTGGACATCTCCAGGCTCCATGTCCTCGCAGGGTAGGGGACGGGGCTCAGGCATGGTTGCTGCAACGCTCGAGCTTTGAGCAGTGGGTCATGGCACACTGACGTCATGAACGTCACCATCACCCCGCGTCATGCCCGCAACGCGCTAGTTGGCATCCGCAGCTGCATCGGCGTGGGTGCGCTTCTCGCACCGCGTTCGACCGGCACGTTGTTCGGAATCGAGGCCGAGAAGAACCCGGCCGCCCCGTATTTGGCCCGCCTGTTCGGCGCCCGAGAGCTGTTCATGGTGGCGCCGTTTGCGATCGGCGCATCCGACGACGTAATCGACTTTGCGCTGCAGTGCGGTGTGGCCGTCGACAGCGCCGATGCGTTGGCCGCGGTGGCGGCGGGTGCCACCAACAGCCTGCCCAAGCGGGCTGCCCTGATGGCCGGGCTGGTGGCGACCGCTGCGGCCGGCCTCGGCGCCTTCGCCTGCACCGAGGAGTAGACCCGGCCGCTGAGCGCCACCTGCCGGTCAATATCGCTGCTCACAGTCGGCAACTATCCGGAAAGGCACGGGTGAAACCGAGCCTGGTGGTCATCCGCCGAGCGATGGCATTACCTGGTACTCAATCCCGACCGGGGTCACTGCGGTGACGGTGACGTCGAGTGGCATCCACGCGCTGCCCCCCATGTCCACCTCGCAGTCGGTGGTGGCGTCGAGTTCGGCTTCGAGGGCGTCGCAGCGGACGGGGGCGTCCTCGTCGTCCATCGGCATGCCGAAGAGTTCTTCCCACTGAGCCTGGTATTGCTGGCTGATGTTGGCGGCCAGTTCATCGCCGCTGAGGCCATCGCCACTTGGTTTGTTATTGGAGCCGACCTTGTCGTCATTCTCGTCGGTGGGCTCTTCCGAGGTGGTCTCCGCCTCGGCGGTGTCGTCGTAGGTGGAGTCGTCGCTGGAGTCCTGATCGCTGTCGCTGGTTCCGCCCGAGCTGGACGAGCTCGAGGAGGAATCCGACGGTCCTGACGAGTCGTCGGACGAGTTGCCGCATCCACCGAGGACCAGCGCTACCGCAACGGTCATGAGCAGGAGCGGGAGAGGACGAAACCGATGCGAGAGTTTCATGTGAATGATGTTAGTCAGTTTTTTGGATCCGGATCTTGTCCTCGACGGTTACGGCCAGGGAGTCGCCCGGCGCCAGCCCCGGTGGGGAGGCTCTGAGCGAATTCGGCTCGACGCCCACCCAATCGTCAATCGACGCGGCGGCTACGCGCAGTCCTCGTCGTCGCCGCGCCACTCCCAGGTGCTCACCTTCACCAAGTCGACGGTGGCCGAGTCGGCCAGCGGCTGATTGAGCGGGCTGTCCATCTTGAAGGTGAGGGCGTTGTTGCCCCGCTTGACGATGGCCACCGCCCGGTAAAGGGCCCAGCCTTCGTTGTCTCTGGACGTGTAGGCCTTGAGCTCGCCGGGGTAGGCGGTCTTGAGTTCGCGATAGGTCGACCCTGGTCCGACGCCCTCTGGGGTGCGATTGCCAGGATCGTCGGTCTGCACGAAGTCGACATGGCCACCGGAGGACTGACCGGAAGGGTTCTCGTCGGGTTTGTTGAGGTAACCACAGTCCAGAGGGCCGCCATCGGCGTGGGGATCGAAGTGCCAACCGGCGGCGAAGGCGTCGCTGTTGAGCATGCCAATCGAGAGCGAACCGATGCCGCAATCGCTGATCGTGTGCTCGGCTGGCCCGCCAGCGACGCACCCGGCGTCGTCAGATGGCTTTGTCCCTTGAGTCGTCGACGCGCCGGATGTCGAATGTTTCGATGCGTCGCCTGTCTGTAGGCCGGCGGATTCGGTAGTACCGCAACCGCAAAGTACGAGGGCCGCGAATGCGGGGATGACGATGAGATCACTCACCGAGCGGCCATTGCGACGGCGGTTCATATGAAGCATCTAAGCATGAATGTCAGGGCTAGGAGACCGACGTTCCGAGGGGCGTGAAATGATGGTCAGATGCGCATTCTGCTTACCGGTGCTCGTGGACAGCTTGGAACCGATATCGCTTTGCGGTTGTCCGACCGCGACGAGGTGTTGGCGGTCGACCTGCCCGAGTTCGACCTGACCGACCGGGACACTTCGCTCGGGATGGTCACCCAGTTCTCGCCCGATGTGATCCTCCACTGCGCGGCGTTCACAGCTGTCGACCGGTGCGAGGCCGAACCCGAGACGGCCTGGCGGGCCAACGCCTTGGCCACCCGGTTTCTTGCCGACGGGGCTCGTCGGGTGGGCGCCCATGTCGTCTACATCTCGACCGATTACGTCTTCGACGGCACCAAGTCCGGCCCGTACCTCGAATGGGATCGACCCAACCCGCAGTCGGTCTATGGACGATCCAAGCTGGGCGGCGAGCTGGAGATCGACCCCAACTGGAGCGTCGTTCGTACGTCGTGGGTGTGTGGTGAGCACGGCCACAACATGGTGAAGACGCTGCTGTCGCTGGGGGAGGGGACCAAGCCGCTGACCTTCGTCGACGATCAGCTGGGCCACCCCACCTTTACGTCCGACCTGGCCGGCATGGCGATCAAGCTGGGCCGCGAGCGGGTGCCGGGCACGTTCCACTGCACCAACAAGGGTGCGGTCAGCTGGTACGAGTTCGCCCGCACGGTGTTTGACCTGGCCGGGTTCGACCCCGAGCGCATCAGCCCGATCCTGACCACCGACCTGGATCCGCCCCGCCCGGCGCCCCGTCCGGCCAACTCGGTGCTCGACAACTTCGCCTGGCGCCATCATGGCTTCGCCGAGAGCCGCCACTACACCGAGCCGCTCCGCGAGCTGTTGGCTGCGCTTCAGAACTGATCCCGCGCCGACGGCGTTCGGCGGGCCCGAACGGGCGCGATGGGTAGCCTGCGGGCATGCCCTTGCGTTTTGTGATCATCGGTGGTGGCCCGGCCGGCGTGGCCGCAGCCACCTATTCGGCCCGCCTCGGAGCCGAGGTAACCGTGATCGAACGCGATGTGCTGGGCGGTGCCGCGCAGCTGTGGGACTGCATCCCGTCCAAGGCGATGATCGCCACCGGCGCCACCTTCAATCAGGTGACCGAGGCCGGCTCGATGGGCGTTGGCGTAGGCGACTCGACGGTGCATCTCGACTCGGTGCGCGACCGCATCGAGTCGATCACCAGCTCGCTGACGAAAACCAACTGGACGTTGCTCGAGAGCCAGCACGTCAACGTGATCGAGGGCACTGGCCGGCTCGTCGACCCGCACACGGTGGTGGCCACGTTGGCCGACGGCTCGGAAGAGACGATCGAGGCCGATGCCGTTCTGGTGTCCACCGGCAGCCGCCCACGCATCCCGGCCTGGGCCGAGCCGGACGGCCTGCGGGTGCTGACCACCCGCGACGCCTACCCGCCGCCGGAACTGCCCGAGCACCTGGTCGTGATCGGCTCCGGCGTGACCGGCGTGGAGTTCGTCCACATGTTCAGCTCGTTCGGCTCCGAGGTGACCCTGATCGTCAGCCGCCAGCAGGTGCTGCCACAGAAGGATCCCGAGGTGGCGGCGGCGCTGGAGACGGACTTCCTCGGCCGGGGGGTCCATCTCATGAAGGGCGCCCGGGCCGTCGGCATCGACCGAGGTGAGGACGGGTCGGTCACCGTGCGCTGCGACGACGGCCGGTCGGCGACGGGCTCGCACACGTTGCTGGCGATCGGGTCGATCCCGAACACCGAGAACGTGGGTCTGGTCGAGGCCGGGGTGGCCATGGACGGCCTGTGGCCCAAGCAGCTCGACCACCATCTCCGCACCAACATCCCCAACATCTACCTGGCCGGCGACGTGTCGGGGAAGCTGCCGCTGGCCTCGGTGGCCTCGATGCAGGGCAAGAAGATCGCCGAGCACGTGATGGGCCTGCACATCGTCGAGCACCGTCATCTCGATTACGACAAGGCCGCCTCGGCGATCTTCACCGAACCCGAGATCGCCGATGTGGGCCTCGCTGAGGCCGACGCCTTCGCCGAGGGGCGCAAGGTGCGGGTGACCAAGGTTCCCTTCGCCACCACCTCCAAAGCGCTGATCAACAACGACGCCCGGGGCTTCGTCAAGATCATTTCGGATCCGGCGACCGGTGTCGTGCTGGGTGGATCGATCGTCGGCCGCCACGCCGCCGAGCTGATCTCGGTGCTGGCCGTCGCGGTCACCGCCGGGCTGCGGGTGTCGGACCTGGCCGACAGCCTGCTGGTGCACCCGGCCCTGGCCGAGGCGCTCGCCGAGGCCGCCGAGTAGCTCGGCTCGGCCGCGGCGGGCCGAGCTCAGGCGTAGTGGTTGCCGAGGAGTTCCTGGTAGCGGTCGGCGTCCCAGTCGGGCATGGCGTTGCCGTGGAACGCTGCGTGGTGGCGATCGGCGTAGAACTCCCAACCGGGCCCGAGGTCCACGGCGCTGAGGTCGTCGGGGAGTCGGTGGGTAAAGGTCATCGTGGTGATGCCGTCGGATTCGGCGAGTTCAAGCTCAAGTCGCCACGGCTCGCCCATGCCGGCGGTCTCGACCAGGAATCGCGTGGGCGGCTCGCATTCGATGATCTGCATCGGTTCGGCCGGAGCGCCGTCCTCGGCGCTCATCGTCACCATGATGGTGCTGCCCGGATGCAACTCGCCCTCAATGCTGCCGTACCAATGGGCGACGCGGTCAGGTTCGGTGAGGCTGGCCCAAACATCGCCGATCGGCGCTGGAAAGCTCCGTTCGATGATCAGCCGCTGTCCATCGGAGGCGGAATGGACACGGCCGGAGGGTGCGCTCGGGTAGGTACTCATGCTTGTCATACCTCATCAGTTCGAGAGTGTCCTGATAACCGGGAATAGGCAGCCCCTTATTCCCCCTTACACTCCTAAGTGGGAATAGGTCGAGTGAAGGGGGAGGTCATCGTGAACGGAACCACAACGCTCGCCCCCCATGGTGCCGAGACGTTTCCGTGGGTGCAACAGGGTCGCGATGGAAGCCGGGCCGATCGGGAGTTCAGCGAGGTCACGGTTTCTCTCCCTCCTCACTTTCACGGGGTCGACCTCGCCGTCGATGCCGAGTTGTCGGCGGCGTTGGAGCAGGCGATGCAGGCCATCACCAAACTCGATTCCACCCACGGCGTAGCGCTGGCGCCCTTGCGTGGCATCCTCCTCCGCGCCGAGTCGGTCGCCTCCTCCAAGATCGAGCAGATTACGGCGGGCGTCGATGTGCCGCGCCTCTGGGCGAGACCAGAGCCTCTAGCGGGTCGGGCCTTCCGAGCTTAGAATGAACTATAGACGGGCTTTGAAAATTCTTTCGGGGGACGACCTATGAGACCGAGATTCCGATCGCTACTGCCGCTGGTCATGCTGGCCATGTTGTTGGCACCCGCCGAGGCTGGTGCCGCCGGCCCTGGAGGCACCATCACCGTCACGCCGGCGACCGGGCTGGTCGATGGGCAGGTGGTGACCGTCACGGGCACGGGTCTTCCCCCTGGCACGGAACTGGAGATCTTCCAGTGTCGTGCCGGTGCTGTTGACGAGTCTGGTTGTTCCGGGTCGGTGGCCTTCGACCTCGCAACCGACAACGTCGGGGGGTTCACCTACACCATCCAGGTCGATGCCTTCGCCTTTGGTTGGGGCGTTCTCGCCAGCGGCCAGGGCGGGGACGAGATCGACTGTCGCGCCGGTCCGGAAGCTTGCTTCATCGGCGTCGGGTTCCTGGCCGACGCAGGTGAGTCGACCAAGGCGCCCATCTCGTTTGACCCGACGGCACCGCTTCGGCCCCCAGTGAGCGCCACGGTCGACCCGTCCACCAACCTTCGCGACGGCCAGGTCGTTCGTGTGGAGGGCAAGAACCTGAGCAACCGCGAGCAGGCGTTCATCTTCCAGTGCGCAAAGTCGGAGCCACCGGGGCAGACGTGCGCATTCGCGGACGACCTCCGACAGGTCCCCGACGAT
>MTKZ01013349.1_pt1 | contig 18778 bp, 9 predicted proteins | sample 1042781 | NCBI WGS metagenome assembly MTKZ01 (sample SAMN06212207, study PRJNA360539) | anaerobic digester metagenome | biome: Wastewater treatment plant; material: sludge; isolation source: anaerobic digester fed with sludge from wastewater treatment plant | place: Denmark: WWTP Viborg ... | reverse complement strand
GCCCGCATCCACCGAGGCGGGTCAGGGCAAAAGCACGGATGCGTTGACCTGGGTTACCGGCGATACCGGCGCGACCTTCCACACGGTGGTGTTTGATATGCTGGAGCCGGGTGGTAATTATTTCTATCAGGTCCGCTCGCGCAATGGCGCCGGAGCCCAGGTAGAAAGCGACATACTCACCTTCCAGACGTCGGTACCGGCGGATGCGCCTTTTTCTTTTGTCGTGCTGAGCGACACGCAATCCAATCCCGCAAATGTGGCGAAACAAGCGGAACTGTGCTGGAACCAGCGGCCCCATTTCACGTTGCTTACAGGCGACCTGGTTTCAAAAGGCACGGAAAAAAATTTGTGGAACCATCATTTTTTCCGGAATATGCACCGCCTCATCTCTCGCGTTCCTCTCGTACCCTGCCTGGGCAATCACGATGAAGACGCCCCCGCCTATTACAGCTACTTTACGCTGCCGGATCCGGAATATTATTACAAGTTTTCCTACGGCAACCTCGATATCTTCATTGTGGATTCCCAGCGGCCGCTGACGAAAGAAAGCGAACAATACCTCTGGCTTGACAACGTGCTGGGCGCTTCCACAGCCACATGGAAGATCGTCGCAATGCACAAAGCCGCCTACTCGTCTGATGAGGACGATTATGGCGACACCACCCTCACGCGTACCATGCGCGGCGATATCAAACTGCGCGGGCTTTCGAATCTGTACGAGAAACACAAGGTGGATATCGCCTGGTGCGGCCATATCCATTCCTACGAAAGAACCCACCCGATAAAACAGGGCAAACCAGTGCTCGAGGGCGGCGTGATTTATATGGTCACCGGCGGCGGCGGCGGCGGCCTTGAAAAAGCGGCCCCCTGGCGGAGCCCATTCACCGCAAAGGTCTATTCCGGACATCATTACTGCCTGGTAAATGTTTTCGGCCCCACCTTGCGCATCGAATCGTATACGCCCGAAGGCTCGCTCTTCGACTTACTGGAATTGAGGAAATAACCCCGACAAAATAGTTCACGGAATTAAGCACCCTGTGAATACCTTGGACGCTCGTGTTATAGGTCCTATAAGTCCTGTACGACCTATACCCAAAACATCTTCCGGAATTACCAGTCCGCCAACAGCGATTTTATCAGCGCAAAATATTCACGCAGACAGACATTGGGCAATAAATACCAGGGTGTCGGTGCTGGCACACACCGAACCCGCATGCCCACGCGCTTTGCCAGCAGCCGCACCCGCAGCAGGTGGAAATTGCTGGTGACTACGGCAACGCCCCGGTCGGTGTTTCCGCCGGTGGCAAGGATTATGTCCCGTGAATAGCGCAGGTTTTCAAGGGTACTTGAGGCCCGGTCTTCGAGATAAATGCGTTCCGCTGCCACCCCCTGCTTGATCAGGGCCCGGCGCATCCCTTCCGCTTCCGTGATGGTTTCGTTGCGACCCTGCCCGCCGGAGACGACCACACGGGCAAGGGGATGCTTCTCCAGATAGGCGCATGCCACAGCGATACGCCGCTGCAGCGTCAGGCTGGGACTATCTCCGCGCAGTCCCGCCCCGAGAACAATACACCACTCCGCTTCCCCTGTGTCTTCGGCAAAGGCATGGGTCAGAATCAATACCTGGACGGCGGCGAAAGACACTGCCCCAAGAAGTAAAACGAAGAACGCAACAGCCTGGATGCTCCACCGGTGAAGACGGGTAAAAGACAGCGGCGACCCGCCGGTGTACACTGACCACGCAACCAGTACAAACCCCGCTATACCCGGCAGCAGCGTGCCCGCATTCATCCCGCCGGCAATGACGAGCATCAGCATCGTGTCGGCTATGCCCAGCATACCCAGGCCAAACAAGAATTTCTTGCCCGGGGTCATGCCCTTGCATCCCCCCGGGGGTCGACCGGAATACTCATTCGGGGAAAGCTCCTGGCGCATGATGGTAGTTGGTGATAATCAGCTCGTAAATCCGGCCCCGCCGTGTAGCGTCGCTATTGATGGTTCGTCTGGCCTTGACCCGTTCAATGGTAAAACCTGTGTACGCCTTTTCAAAAAAATCGTCTTCTGCCCTTTCGTTTTTCGGATCTGAATTGCTCATCATCAACTTGGCGCCGCGGGCGTCCAGTTTCCGGAAAAACGCGGCAAGACGCCCCTGCTCACCGTCATTGAACGGCGTCGCCGCATAAGACGTAAAATATGCGGTACCCCCGAGGGGGCGATAGGGCGGGTCAAAATAGATAAAGGTGGCGTCATCCACGAACTTCCCACTGTCTTCAAAATCGGCGGTGCGGATTTCCGCCCGCTGCAAGACCCATGAGACCAGCCTCAGATTTGATGCGTTACAAATCGTGGGGCGCCGGTGCCGCCCGAAAGGCACATTGAACAAGCCTCGGGAATTTACCCGGAACAATCCGTTGAAGCAGGTCTTGTTCATAAACAGAAATTGAGCCGCACGTACCACCCCGGGCATGGACATAACGCCCGCGTCTGTTCTAGCTCCAACTTCATTAAAGGCATCCCGCACCCGGTAATAGTATTCCCTTTGTCCGTCCGGAGACAGGGCGCAATACTCCCTTTCCATATTCCCCAGAACCTCAATAACCTCTTCCACGCGCCTCTGGATGGTTTGGTATGTCAGAACAAGATCCGGGTTGGTGTCCAGTAGCAGATATTCTTTGAGCGAACACGCCTGCGCCAGGTGAAAAAAGACGGCGCCGCTTCCGAGAAAAGGCTCAATATACCGGACAATACCGCCCGTTGTCAGTCCCGACGGGAAACGCTTGCATAGTTCCGGAAGCAACTGCGACTTGCCTCCCGCCCACTTGAGAAAAGGACGCGCACGGGCTGCTGAACCGCTTAACGCCGGCATGCCGACCACTCGATAGATTGCACAATAATTTTCCTGAACTCGGGTGGTTCCGTGGATTTGACATCGTGACCCAGCGCGAAATAAACACAACGGGCGTTATGGTAGTAATGCGTTGCCAGCATCGGCTCGGCCACGGTATGTCCACCCCGTTCTTCATTGGCCGTCATAATTACATGCATATCCGGACGCATCAGCAGGTTGAAATACAGTTCATCATTGGTGATGAAGGGTTTCACCCCCTCAACGATGGGATGCGTCTCATCGGCCACATCAACCCTGAATTCATGATACGGTCCGTGCGTGGATTTGCCGTCCACCCACATGGCGCCTAAGATATCAATGGAATCGCGCCACTGCTGCACATTCGCCACCGCGAAATGAAGAACGACCAGGCCGCCCCCCCCTTTGAGGAATTCCGCAATACCCTGCTTCACCTCCTCGGGCGGGTCGCCGTTTTCCGCTTTAAGCTGTAACAGCAAAACTACATCGTACTGCTTCAGGTTGTCCAGCGTCAGGTCCCCGATGTTTTCCGTTACCGTCACCGCTACACTGGGATAGTTTTCCCCGATATCGCGCAACACGTCGTCCATGACCGGCTCGTTGTGCGCGGCCGTGCCCACCCACAGGCATTTCACGGGACCCGGCGCAGCAGGCTGCGCGACGGTAACGCCTGAAAGAAATACCGATAGCACAAATGTCATTATGACCGGCAGGAAGAGTGCATTTTGTTTCATGTGCTGTCTCCTTGTAGTTGTTTTTCATGGCGGATAGAATCCAGAGCCTGAACATCATATCACATGACCATCATCTGTTAAATCTCCGGGGCTGGGCCCTCTAAAAGCGTGCAGGGATGAACGCCGAAACCCCTTTGGAATTCTTGTCGGGGCTCGCTGTAAATTTTTAATTCAAACAAAAGTTTGAATAAATTTCTATGGGCCGCGTCTATGTTGATTGAAAGGCCACGAAATCAAGGGCCTCCTTAACCAGTTGAATACAGTAATGACAGGCAAGTTACTCATCATAACACGGTTCTGCCAGCCGGGCACTGCCCATGTTCAGAACATGTAAGCAGACAGCCGGGGGCATTACGAAAACAGGAGATTGAAACATGAAGCACAAGGTTATCGCGTTTGTCGCAATTCTGGCAGTTTGTGCGCTAGTGGCCGCGCCTTATGCGGAGGCACGCAGTCCTTTTGGAATGCCCCGCATGGGTGGCGGACGCAGCGGGGGTCTGGGCCTTCCCGGATTATCCCGGGGCAACAGCCCCTTTGGCGGCCGCCCGGGCCTTTCCCGGGGGTTTGGCTCCATGGGCAACCGCAGCGGCTTTGGCGGTTTTCCCGGCCTGGGCATGCCTTCCATGCCCCGCTTTGGTAATGATCACTACTCCATGTCCAAAGCGGTTCGGGATGTAGGCATCGCCCACGCGGTCGTTGGCCTGGTCGGCATCATGGCCAACGCGGCCCAGGCCGAGCGTTGCGTCGCGGTTCCCGCAGGCCACTGGGAGCGCCGCGCGGTCGTGGTGCAACCCGAGCGCTATGAGCAGTACCAGGAATGGATTCCGGAGCTTTATGATTCCCGGACCGGAGTGAAGATAGGCGGCGGATATTATGAAACCCGAAGCCGACTGGTTCCCCAGGTCGTCCAATATCAGGATGTCTGGGTAACCCCATAACCCACGCCCTCTTCCCCACGCGTTCCCGGTGAGGCCGGTCTTAACCGCCCGAGCCGGGGACGCTCTTTTTTTTCGCGAAGAACATTGAACTGCCAGAAATGAATAAGCTTTTTCAGTTGCCCTGCCAACTGAAAAACTTCGTTGGACTAAACGCAAACAAGAAAACAGAGCAAAACAGGGACTGACTGCCAAATAGCCCACGACCGTTGCATATATGCCATTCGGCAGATACTGCTATTTGGTTGTCTGTCCCTGTTTTGCGGGCACACGAGTAATTATCCACGGCGAAGCCGTTTAGTCCAACGCAGGCACGGAGACTCCCTTGAAAGATGTGTCGCCGCCCTCCCCCCTGGCTGTATCATGCGTTCTTCCGAGCTGAGGAATGCAGGCTGAATTTCGGTTCAGGCGCCAGAACTTTTTTGGGCGGCGCGTAGTTTCAGTTCCCGCTTGAGAATCTTTCCTGTTGGACCTTTGGGTAGTTCGGCCAGCACTTCAATGTCCCGGGGCCATTTGTATCGGGCGATACGCTGTTGCAGGTACTCATGGATTTCTTCCGGGGTAATGGTTTCACCGGCGAGAGGGGACAAATAGGCTTTCACCTCTTCTCCGCGCGCCGGGTCGGGCACACCTACTACGGACACCTCGAATACTTTGGGGTGGGCATAGAGGACCTCTTCGATTTCACGGGGATAAATGTTCATGCCGCCCCGAATAATGATATCTTTCTTCCGGTCCACAATATAGAAATACCCGTCCTCATCATACCGTCCCACATCCCCGGTATGGAACCATCCGTCAATAATGGCCTCCTGTGTGGCCTGCGGCCGGTTCAGGTAGCGTTTCATCACATTGTGACCCCGTATGACAATTTCGCCAACGTCATTGACGCCGCCAAAGGAGCGATCGTCCATCTTGATGCGCATTTCAACGCCCCAGATAGGCTTTCCGATGGAGCCGACCCGCACCTCTTCGTCGGCTGCCGTAAAAGAACTGATTGGGCTCGTTTCCGAAAGACCGTAACCTTCCAGAACCACAATGCCATGGCGTTCGCGGAACCGGCGGTGGGTTTCCTCCGGTAGCGCCGCCCCACCGGAAACTGCCATACGAATGCTGCTCAGGTCATAATCAAACTGCTTTTCCGTATTCAGCATAAAAAAGTACATGGTGGGCACGAGGGCAACCACCGTGACGTGGTCCCGTTCTATCACTTGCATCGCTTTTTCGGTTTCAAAGCGCGGCAGCATGGTCATTCCCACCCCCCCCAATATGGACGCATTCATCATACAGGTTTGCCCAAAAGAATGAAACAAAGGCAGCGTGACGAGTGCCACATCTCTCGGTGTCAGATGTAAAATGCTGTTACAGGCATGATAGGCATTGAAAAACATGTTGAAATGGGTCAGTTCGGCGCCTTTGGGCATGCCCGTCGTGCCCGAGGTATACAGAATTACCGCAGTATCATCCGGCATCGTCTGGAACGTGTCAAAATCACTATCCGCCTCCATCATAATCTTGGTGAAATTTTCACCGACAGCAGGGTCCTCCAAGTCATCAGGCGATGAGATTACAATAAAGTCTTTACAATTTTCCGCCGCCAGAAATGCTTTCCGGGCTTCTTCCTCAAACACTTTAAACGCGAAGAACACCTTCGCCTCGGAATCAATCAGGTAGTGCTCAATTTCATTATGCCGATACATCACATTGACAGGCACTACGGCCGCACCCGTATGTAGTATCCCGTAATAAATCATCGGGAAATGGGGCGTATTGGGAACCATCATCGCCACAGTGTCGCCCTTGCCGATTCCCTTTGAACGAAGGATATTGGCGACACGGTGGGTAAATGCGGCAAGCTCACGCCATGTCATCTTAAAGTCATCCAGTATAACAGCCGTATTGTCAGGATATTTTTCGGCCGTTACATCTAAAAAATGGGCCAAGTTCAACATATGATGACTCCTATACTCGTAAAGACCGTTACACAAGCACGTACAAGCCAGTCGGAGCGCTACCCGCGACCTACTGCACTCAAACCAGGCTTGCCTCTCTTTCCGCGATATTTCATCCTTTATGGTAGATAGCCACGCTTCATAAAACAGATGATTCTGGCGCCCATACTCACAGGACTACAACGGCTTCTTTCTATATGCACAGTTCTCATAATAGAATGATACGGATTTAATATCCTAATTTCAATCTTCAATGTGGATAAAACTAAAGTTGTCATGTTACGTTACGAAAGGCATTGTTTATTGTTGTAAACTATAAAATTCAGAGCATGGAACAGGGTGCTTATTTACCACCGGCATAAGAGGGGCAAAAGTTGTTCTCATTCCAGAGAAGGTCCAAACGTGGTCATGAAGATGGATGGTGCCGGAACAAGACGAACACCAGAAACCATAGAATATCCAAACGCGCGCCGCCCCGAATGGAAACCCATGCACAGAAATAGGCCTCCCGGCACGTCACCCTGAAAGTGCAACGCATCATGGTCAAAGCGCCTGACTTTCAACGGAATAGTGAAGCAATGGCCACGTTGAATTTTTGCGTTTACCCGCCCTGAAGCCATACAATGCAAGTATCCATGCATTTCGCGTTCGGAGAGTGTCGTGAATCACTCCCGAAGCGCTTTTTACGCAACGGGGTGGACAGTCATACCGGTTTCGCACGGCGTGACGGGGCCAAGTTTCTTTCTTTGCAAAAGGGACTTTCTTGGCGTCCCGGCGGTGTATGTGTCGGCAGACCGGGCGGTTTTATGGGGACGGTACCCTTTTCGTAACCATGGGTTGCGATGGTGGCCTGAACCCGGAAGTAGGCATGGCTGTTTACAAAATGGCCTGAAAAGAAAGCCCTGGACAAGGTCCGTGGCAGGAGTTTTTCATGACAGATGATTTGGGATATATAGACTACCGGACGGTATTGGCCTTGCCCGATCCGTACAAGCCGGCCGATGTTATCCGGAGCTATAAAAAGCGCATGAAACAACTGCTGATTGAAATCAGTGAGAACGAGCATGCCCATGAACGGCAACAGCAGTATCTGCTGCAAATCGCCCAGTTGAACGCCGCCTTTTACATTTTACGGGACCGGGAGCGCGGCGAACGCTATCTTCAGGCGCGGGACGAGGTTATCCGACTGGAGCAGGACTGGCGCGGCACGGAGGAAGGTACCGTACCGGAGGAGGAAGACAAGCTCCGCCGCCGCTATGATCAAGCGCTGCGGGATTTCTTGGCGGCATATATGGAGGAATATGTGCTGGAGGCCGGGCGTGACCCGGAATGTGTGGAACACAGCGGCTGGAACCCCTCTCATGAACGCCACGCCGGGCGCATTTTGCGCCAGAACCGGCAACAACGGTACCAGGAAATTCATGAGCGCCTGCCCTATTTCGAGATATCGCCCCCGGAAATAGCCTGGGAGGAACGGGCCTCTTTTCTGGATACCCTGCTGAAAGGAGACACACCCGTATGAATATGCCAACCGATACCGTGGAACGGGACTATGACGCCCTCCTCGATGAAAGCCTTGCCTGGGCGGTCGCTTCGGGTGATATTGTCAATTTCAGGTTGCTTTTTCTGCCGGCCTCGCCCTTCCGGGAAGAGTCACCGGAAGATGCATCCACGCCAAAATATGATTACCTGTTCACGGACACTGATGAATCCCCCGAATACCGTGAAGCCCTGGCGCTGGTGCGTACCCCGGAAATTCGCGGGTATGTGCGTGGAGAACTCGAGCGCAAGGGACCGCCCCGGTTGCCCTGGCGGTTGGTGATGGCCCTAGGCGACAACGCACTACGCCGTGGCAAATATACCGCCGCAGCCCAGGCCTATGAGCTGCTGCGGATACGGCGGCGGGTTCAGGAAATGGCCCTTGACAAGGCGGATGAACGGTTGAAACAGGGAGACCTGGACGCCGCCGTGCGCGGGTATTCCATCGCCCTGGGGCTGCAATACGATTATGGCGCCTTCCCGGAACCGCTGCCCGCAGTGCCCGACTATCACGAGCGGGCTCCGGCCATGCATACGGTCTACCCCGTGACACTGGAGCAGGCCCCGGCCTGGCAGGAGGATGGCGCGCTCTGCAAGGCCGCATTGCACTATTTGCTGCCCTATACGGAATTTTCCGGGCATTTCGAAACGGTTGAACCGGCCACGCTCCGGGCCTTCACCGCCGCATTAATCCGCTCCTTAGACCAAGATTGGGACGCCTTTGCCGCCGCGTTCCGGGCGGCCATGAAATATGCGGCGGCACACGAGGAACTCTTCAATAAATTAAACAGTTATTCAGCAGATGCCCTGGACATCCTATCGGAGGAACTGGTAGCCCCCGTCCTGCTGGAAGAACTGAGGCAGATTCCCGCGTTGCTCGCGGGCGTGCCCGGAAAAAATCACGAGTGGTGGCACTACATCAAGGTCATGGCATATCAGCATCCCGGTGCGGCCCTGTTCGTGTCACGCCAACGGCTTTCCGTAAAAGAAGAAATCATCATTCCCCGGGTTCGGAAAGACTCCCTGCTGGTCCGGGAACTGGGCCTGACAGGTTGAACGGCTTCTTGCCGTATCCAACTTCAGACTTCCTGAACTCTGCGGAATATATGATGGCACTTTTTGAGAGAACACATAGACGGCGTAAAGAAGGGACTGACCGCCAAATAGCCCCTGAGTACAGCGTACACGCCTGTGTTTCATGTTTGCTATTTTGTGGTCTGTCCCTTCTTTACGCGACTTCATTCAACCCCGGCGGTGGTTTGAGATGACGATTCCGTCCGAGCCTACAGGGAAAAACGGATGCAAGAAGGTCCGCTTCCCTGCGGGGAAGCGGACCTTGTTCTATTGCTTTCTCGGGAAAGCGGCGCTATTTAATGGCACCACTACCGACGCCAAAACTCGCCGCCAGTAGCACCAGCAACGCCAACGCGCCCAGGAAGATGCCGCTCCAACTTAACTCCTCCCCTCCTTCACAACCGCAGGCGCAGGGGCCTTCAGATACCACAAGACTGACGGGCGTCAAGGACTCCACCAGCAGACCCGCCGCCGGATTCTGACTGATTACCAGACCTTCCGGCACCTCTTTGCTGCATTCATAGACAATGCCTCCGCTCGTAAGATTAACCGCCGCCAGGATGGCCGGGGCATTTTCATACTGTTCCAGCACCAGGTCGGGAACCCTTACCTTAACTGTGGGTTCGCCTTCAATCGCTTCGCCTTCGCCTTCCCGGAATTCCTCCCCTTCCATGGAGCCCCCCGCCACGGTTACCTGGCGCGTGATGGGGAACGCTTCATTACCCGCGCCATCTCGAGCGGTATAGGTAAGCGTATACAATCCGGCCTTGGTGGTATCCACCACGCCGACAACCGTGACGCCAACCGTACCATCACACAAGTCATTGGCCGTCGCGCCCGGATCAAGGAAGGGGTTATTCAACTGCACACTCATCGCGGCCTGCCCGCGCAGGCTGATTACCGGAGCAATACTGTCTTCCACTTTCACCGACCGTTTGGCCTCGTCACTGTGGCCGTCTCTGTCTTCCACACGGTACGTGATTTCATAGGTGCCGGTGGACCACTGGTCCACAGAACCCGTTGTCTTGATCTCGCTGGTCAGGTCGCCTTCCAGAATATCGGCGGCGGAAGCGCCCGGATCAATGAAGGGACTGCCGCATTCCAAAAGCACGGAGCGCGCCCCCAGCAGCGTGATAACAGGCGGATCATTTTCAGGGTCAATCATTTCCGTTTCCACAAATACGGTCAATCGTTCCGTGGTACTGTTTTCTGTCCGGTCTTCCGCCCTGAAAACAAGTTCATACACGCCTTTTTTCGGGGACTTGAAGTCCATGTTATCCCGGTCGGCGAGCTCCACGTCAACAACACCGTCGCATTGGTCCTCGGCGAGAACCGTTGCAACGCTTTCCACACTGAACGGTTTGCCGACCTCCCATTCGACCCGTTTCTCCGGAAGGATGCTGATTACGGGAGGAAGGGTGTCCTGAATGATGATGGAAAACTCGGCCTCGGCCGTATTCCAAAGCGCATTGGTCACCTTCCAGTGCCGGACATACGTACCCGGCGTATTCAAAAGCGGCGCAGCGCCGGTCTCCTCGATTAAAATATCGTTTCTATCCGTGCTGCATTGCCAGACCTCTCCCTGGTATTCGGACCGGTCGAAGAAATCCGGGGCGGGATAGGCGATATCGGCCGTTTCATTGCCGCATTCCACTTTCCGGGGTGTTTTCTCCTGAATCACAATCTCGGGTGCCGTCGGAAGCACATTGACAATGCGTCCCCCGCCGGCTTCGTTCAAACTGTTATCCTTGTAGGAGAACCAGATGGGATAGCGCCCTTCAGGTGCCTCTTCGTCTTCCGGATCCATCAACACATACGGCCGTAAATCCCAGGGATTGGTCTCATCCAGATGGGCGGTGGCCTCAGACATAAACTCCAACGATTCACGCAATTTACCGTCGCCGGTTATGGAGACGGAGGGCGTGCAGTCAACGTTGCCGCAGGCGTCGGTCGCCTTGAACCCTTGATAGGGCTTCAGGAGAAACCAGTTATTCCACCACTCCCATCCCGTTTTAACGTCCGTAGTCCCGTCACCGTTGATCATGCCGTCGCGCCAGACACACCATGGGATATAATCATTCACCGCAGCTGCGCCGGGACTGGGCACCGCGATTTCATCTTCTCCTTCACCCGTGTAGAGTTCCAAGGCCGGCGGTGTCCCATCCACCACATTGATAATACGCTCGGTTCTATATTCCTGACCGTAAATATTGCGGCCATTGTAAAATATCGGGTAGCTGCCCGGCACATCGGGGTCGTAATCCCCCGTTACGGAAATAAAAGCCGTCAGGTCGCCGATACACTTGTCAAAAAGGCGCACACCTTCCAGAAGATTGACGCGGTCCTCACCGCAGGGCAGGTCAAGTGTTTGCGTCTGAAACCATTCCGCCCCGTATTCGGGACGAATAAACCGCGAACGCAAGGTGCGCAACAACAGATGCTGCGTTATTTTTCCCTCTTCGTCTCTTATCGCGGGATTTTCCGAGTTATCCCGGATAAAATAATAGGCACGGTAGCCCCCCCAGCGTAAATAGTACGGGGCATTCTTTATGTTTCTATCCGCATTGGTATAAAAACGCTGTTCTTCTCCCGGCGCTCCCAAATACGGAACCGGAAATTCGGGATTATCGGGATCTTCCCGCAGTTGCTTGAGTGTTCCCACATATTGAAACACTTCCCGCCGCACCGGATGCCAGCTGTTCCACCACCCGTCCCACCACGGCCGGGAATACCAATAGGTATCCCAATAATACCACCACCAATAATTGCCCCACCAATACCAAGGCTGCCGTACGGCATCCAGATAACGTGTAAGGACAATGATCACCTTGTCGGGATCGATGCGGCCTTCACAATCGTCATAGACATCCACCCCCGGGTCCTGATAGGGAATATCACAATGCCAGGGATAGTATTCTTTGCCCCCGTCGGAATCCTCTTCCACAATATTCCAGACATCAGGCATAAGGACGGGCTTATCCACTGGATACCGTTTTTCATATTCCTGTTTGAAAAACTTTTCTTCCGGTAAGGAGTAATATCTCCAATAAGGCGGCGGCGAATAATTGGCGTCATCCGGGTCCGTATAGACCGATTGGCTGAAAGGAAAATAATCCTCATCGTACCACCTGGGGTAGTACCGGTAATAATACAAATCTTCGGGGTCGCTGACCGGATAATCCTCAGACCGTACAATCGTCTTGTCTTCGCCCAGCCCTTTAAGGCTGATGGACGGCTCAATGCTGTCCACAATAGTCACTTCCCGGGTCAGTTCCTGAACCTGTTCCAGAAGGGGATGCGCCAGCCGCAGCGTGATGATATAGGTCTTACCAGGCTCATGCGCAACCATTGGTTCAGTACCCGAAATCGTGATGTATTCACCCAAGTCGCCCAGGCATGGGCTGGTGGCCGTGGCACCGGCATCTTCATAGGGAACGTTGCATTCCCACTTTATTTTTTCAGCGCCATTGAGGGTAAACAGGGCATCGAATTCAAAGACGCGCACCGTGCGCATCTTGGTCGTCTTGGCCGACTTGTAGGTTACCTCATACTTCACCATATAGTACCCGGGCTTGGATACGTCTACCGTCGCCACCTCCACCACCGGACCATTTTCCTTTGTACTATAAAAATAGGTCGTGACAATTTTGTCCGTCAGATTACCCAAGGACGAACCCGGTTCGCAGGTGGTGGCCGCTGTGGCTCCGTATTCTATATAGGGATTCGTCGGCGGATTGCCTAAATCACAGTCCAGATAGTAATTTTCATCCCCCTTAATCTGTATCGTCGGGTCACATTCCCCGGCCGAGAACAAAGCCAAACCGACCATCAATATTTGTAACATTACCGCATACCTCCAAGGGCATTCATTGCACCAGGCGACCGGTTATCCTTCGCGACATAAAAAACCATGTGGACAGTGCGTGTGCATCAACGAAACCTGAACGACAAGTACACACCTGCCTATTTTATAGCGTAGAGTTTACCATTATCGCCTTTCTTTGTCAAGTATTTATTACAGAAAAAAGCGGGGCATACCCCTGAATTAACCGACAAACCAAGGCCTTTCGGACAACCTGGATTATGGGCCTTCTTTTGATTTCGGCTTTTCCGTGAAAAAGGGTAAGGAAAAGGCGGTAAACCCGCAGGCAGGGCGACCCCTGTGAAAGCGTATCAGATTCCATTTTCGTGTCAACCGACGATCCGACGGGATGCCTCCGCCACTTTATAGGACACGACTCCGGCAGTCCGGATTCAGCCATGACAGTAAGGCGCCCGGGCGCATGCCCGGCTCCTGAACAATACAGGGTCTATCTTTTACGGTTCATGAGTCCAAACAGAGAGAGAGATGCCAGACCGAACAGGAGGTAATCACCCAGGAAGCGCTTCAGCGGATGGGACTCCTTTTCGGAACGTTCGCACGGACCGCAACAACCGCCCGGTTCATTGTCATCCTGACCTTCGCCTTCGCCGTGGGCTTCGCCTTCTTCATCCCCGCCTTCGCCCTCGACGAGGTCTTCACCCTCTTCCGCGGCGCCTTGAGGTCCTTTCGAAACCTTGATCGCAATAGCATTTCCGGACAATACGCCCGAACCGGCCATCGGACTCTGGCTGATGATATGACCTGTGGGCACGGTATCGCTGTAATGTTGGGTACTGTTGCCCAGAACCAGTTTCGCCTCAAGCAATGACACGGCCGCCGTCTCCGGAGTCAGGTTGGTCAGGTCGGGAACGGTCACGGTAATGTTCGAGACAATAACCTGACGGGTCGCAACCGTCTCGTTGCCGCTCTTGTCGGCCACGGTATAGCGCAAGGTATACGTTTTGGCGACCGTGGTACTGACGGTATCGCCCGACAGTTTGATAGTAGCGCTCATATCGCCGTCGCAGGTATCCGTTGCCGTAGCACCCGGGTCGGTGAATACGCCGCCGTACTGAAGCTTAATCGGGTTATCCCCCTGCAGCGTTATCTGCGGGTCCTGCGTATCCGCCACGGTAACAACACGGCTGACGGGTTCGGCATCGTTCCCGTTGCTGTCCGTAACCGCGTAGCGAATGGTGTACACACCCGAAACCTGCATGTTTACCGTATCCCCGCCGATTCTGACGGCGGCAGTCAAATCATTGCCGTCCTTGTCTTCGGCGGCAACGCCGGGGTCCGTAAACGGGCTGCCGCATTCCACCGTGATTGCTTCGTCACCCTTTAAGCTAATGATGGGGGATTCATCTTTCACAACCCGCACGGTCCGCACAGCGGTGGCCGTGTTACCCGCGGCATCCGCAACCCGGTAGGTCAATACGTAGGAACCCGGCACGTCCGTAATAACCGGACCGCCGCTCTGTAGAATAGTTGCCGTGAGGTCAACATCGCCGCAGGCATCCTGCGCGACCGCACCAGGGTCGGTAAAGGTTTGCCCCTGCCGAATCGTGATACTTGCCAGGCCGTTCAAGGTTAACACAGGCGACGTGGTATCCTTGACGAGGATAGTACGGATCACCCGGATGTTGTTTCCATCGCTGTCCGTAGCCTCATACGTGACTGTGTAGGTTCCCGGTACTTCCAGAACCTGCCCGTCCACAACGGTGCCGCCCACGGTGACAGGCAGCGCTCCGTCAACGCCGTCTTCCGCCCTGTAGCCGGGTTCCTCAAAAGATGCGTTGCATTCCAGGGTCATGGTGGATGGACCGGTTAAGATGATTTCCGGCCAGTCGGTCATGACATCCACTTTCAATATCGCGGTACCGATGTTACCCGCATTGTCCCTGGCGGTGAGTATAAGATTGTATTGCCCCTGCTGTGGATTCTCGGGGTCCAGACCGTCATACCCCTCGCCCTCGATAACTCCAACTTCCAACCTCCCGTCACAGAGGTCATCCGCAGTCGCCTTTACATGGACATCCCAATAAAACGGGTCCATGCTGTTCCATGCTATGGAATCCGGGGTAACAGTAACTACGGGCGCCGCCGTATCTATGCACACCAGTTCTTTAGACATGGACGCCTGCTCAATAGAATACCCCAGCGCGTTGGTGACATCTTTATAGGTAATACGGTAGGTCTCGCCCGAGACGAAAGGTTCCCCATCGGGAACAATGCGGCTGGGCTGACAACTGGTACACTCCACCTCTCTGGATATGATCAATTCTTCTTCCGTCGCTTTACACTGCCATTGCTTGCCGTCCGGCGTGTGACGCGGGTCTGTTCTGTCCCATATCACGGGCCGCCATTGGTCCTCGGGGGCATTACATTCAATATGGTCTTCCGCCGGCCATTCCAGCACGGGATAGGTAGGCAATACCTTTATAATTCTGCCTGCTTCGCCCTTGTTTTGGCTGCTATCCACCACGGACAGCCAGAAAGGATATTCGCCTTTATATTCGGAGATTTCGGGCGTGAACACGTAAGGCAGCAAATACCAGTTTTCCGGGTTGTCCTCACCCAGATGCGTGGACGCCTCGGCCATGAATTCCAGGGCGTCACGCAGGGTCAACGCGCCCGTCAGGGCAACGCGCCGGGTAACATCCCCTTCACAGGCGTCCACGGCCAGGTAACCCCCCACATACAGATCGTCGTCAATTTCACCCTCCATGAATTCCCCTTCGCCTTCGCCGAGTTCTCCTTCTGCGGATTCTCCTTCGCCTTCGCCGGGTTCTCCTTCTGCGGATTCTCCTTCGCCTTCGCCGAGTTCTCCTTCTGCGGATTCTCCTTCGCCTTCGCCAAGCTCGCCCTCCGCGGATTCACCTTCGCCTTCGCCAGATTCCGCTTTCGCTTCCAGGAGCAGGGATACTTTTAACCCGGTGGTGCCAGAGCCTTCTTCTTCCACTATAGCGACTTCCCCGGGAATAATGGCAAACCATTTTTCCCACCACTCTTTTTCTTTAAGCGTCTCCGGGTCGAAAGGTTCTGGAATGCGGGGATCATAGTCATAAATGCCGTCCCGCCAGGCGCACCAAGGTATATAGTCCACCGTCCCGGTTCCCGATATCCGCCGTCCATCACTACTCAATAAGGCAATTTCGGGGTCAATATTGTCCTCCACAATAATGGTTCGGTTGTTTGTATAGGCATTACCGTAACTGTTGTAGCCATCATAACGAATCAGATAGCTTCCCGGCACACCGGGGTCGTAATCACCGGTTACCGTGATCGTACCTGTGAGGTCACCGGTACAATAGTCGTACAGCGATACCCCCTCAAGAAGGTTTATTTTGGACTCGCCACATTGACGCCGAGGCGCTATCGTTGAAAATGTCCAGTTCCCAACATAATACGGAACAATCAATCGCGAACGCACTACATAGCGCATTTGTCGCTCAAAATTCGTAGGAGTGGGGTTCCCGCTTTTATCCCAAATGATATAGATAGCGCGATAATTTCCATAATAGTCACCACCTTCCCACCTTTCTTGTTCCAATAGGTCGGTCGGACGATCACTTGACATCTGTCCCAAGGTACCCAGGTAAAAGAGGTCCTCCCAACTTCTTATAAAGTCATTGTTGGCATCCCGTTGCTCTCTGTATCGAGTAATTATAACGAGTACTTCGCCCGGATTAATCCGTCCGTTACAGTCGTCAAACACTTCACAACCGGGGTCGACATAAGGAATATTACAGAACCAGTAAAAAGGCTTCCAGTCCGCACCATTAAAGGTTTCAGGCGGCGGGGGACTGTCTCCCCGCGATACCTCACGGTAATTACTGGGAGCTACCCTGAAGAGCGTGGGCAGGTTATACGGGGGGGTGTCTCCGGGCAGTTCGGAAAATTGTGCTTTTACATCGTTCCAGAAGGCGGCGTTTACACTGGAGAGTTCAATGTCCCTGGCACCTATGGATTTCAAACTAATGGTGGGGGAAACCGTGTCTATAACACGTACCAGGCGTCTTTTTGTAATGGGCTTCTCCAAATAGGGGTAGTCTTTCAGCGTATAGGTGATTTCATATTCTATACGTTGTTCCTCCGGGACCGTTGGATCATAGAGTTCAGGAACGACCAATGCGTCCAGGCCTTCAACCACCACATAGTCGTAAATATCGTCCCCGGTACAATAACTGCGTACTTTGAAACCGGGATCCTCATAGGAAACACCGCATTCCCAGTACGTAACCGTCTCCTCATCGCCCTCGATGTATTCTTTCCCGAGAATTTCGAATTGTACAACGTCCCACACGGTGACGATGCGCTCCGCCACTTTGTAGTCCTTGGAAAAATCATCCCCGTAGAGTACGGGATCATAATTTTCGTTCACATACTCCGACTCCGCGTCGTCTATACCGTAACGCACCCTGTAAATGCCGGGTTTATCAGGAGTTACCACCGCTATGGGATCGCTCCAGTTGCCCTGCTCCCAATAATCGACAACCGCCTTGATATCATTCGTAATATCCTTGCCGCTGCAGTTGCTGAAGGCCTCCGCTCCCAATTCCTTGTAGGTTTCATTGCAGTAAAGGTAATATTCAATATCGCCAACGACCCGTAAGGCCGGTGGGGCATCACAGTCTTGCGCTGTCATAATTGCCATCCCGACCATCAATATCTGTAGCATTGTTACATACCTCCAGTAAACGCTTAAGCTAACCCTTTACCGCTTATCGCTTGCGACGTATGAGCGACCGCACGTGACTCCGCACGACCCGCCGGACCGGGGCCCGGAAAATAGAACATACTTCCAGTTTTTATAGCGTAGAGTTTACCATTATCGCCCTTCTTTGTCAAGTATTTATTCGCTTAAACAAGCGGAAAAATAACATGCTGGGTACCTTTTGCGCTCTTCCAAGTCAGTTTCGGGAACCATGCCGTTCAGTAGCCGTTTATCCTCGCCATACCCATTCCGTGTACTGGCCCACCTCTCCTATATAGTAAAACGCCCGCCATTACTTCTTGTGTAACGGCGGGCGTATAGAGTAAGGACTTACTTAACGTCCAGCGGAATTACATCGGTTTCGCTCAGCAATAATCCCGTAACAACAAGGACGAGCAGCGCAAGCGCGCCCAGGAACAAGTTGCTCCAGGTCAGGAATTGGAATCCTTCGCAGCACGGGCAATCGCCACTTGAAACGAGCAAGTCTACGGGTGTGCCCGCTGGGACCATTGCTCCGACGGCAGGTACATGACTGATGACACAGTCTTCGGGCACATCGTCACTGCACCCGTAGCTAATAGTACCCACAGTCAGTCCGGCAGCCTCGATTGCCACTATAGCATCCTCAAGGGGCATATTAGCCAAGTCAGGGACAACCATTAGAGCCTTGGCGATGACTGAAACCTTAACTTGGGCTGTATCGCAGTTATCCGGAGCCGCCTTCTCACATATCTTGTAGCCAAGGGTATACACGCCCGGTACTGTTTCCGGATCCACACGGACAATACCGGTGGCCGTATCCAACACGACTTGTGCATCCGCTTTTGCTGAAACAACGGTTATTGTTATCGCGTTGATAGACACAGGCGCACCATTCAGTGTGTCGTTATCCAATACGTTTCCAACATTCGTACTGCCAACTGAACCGTCTACAGGTTTGCCTGTAAGGTCATCATCAACCGCGTCGATGACGGATGTGACTTCGCCTTCACCTTCGGTCGGGGTTTCACCTTCGCCTTCGACCGGGGTCTCACCTTCGGTCGGGGTTTCACCTTCGGTCGGGCCTTCACCTTCGGCCGGGCCTTCACCTTCGGTCGGG
>MTKZ01009211.1_pt1 | contig 18779 bp, 13 predicted proteins | sample 1042781 | NCBI WGS metagenome assembly MTKZ01 (sample SAMN06212207, study PRJNA360539) | anaerobic digester metagenome | biome: Wastewater treatment plant; material: sludge; isolation source: anaerobic digester fed with sludge from wastewater treatment plant | place: Denmark: WWTP Viborg ... | reverse complement strand
CAAACTCTATGCGGATGAGCAAAAGGATTATTGGCCCCCGATTCAGTGCACGAATATCAACAGCGACGGATGGCCGGCGCTGCCCTTTGCGCCCGCTGAAGCGCTTGAACTGGCCGCCGCGCCCATGGTTAGCGCCTGGTACCCCAATTACAACAGCGACCCCTCCATCCTGATTTGCCCGTCCGACGCCGAGGAAGAGATTGATGTTCTTCAAAATGCTGACGGCGACTGGGATTTCTGGAAAGACAACAACAACTGGCGTGCCGGGTTAAGCTATGCGTATATTGGCTGGATGTTTGACCTGCTGCAGCGGCCTTATTTGCCGCCGGTAGATATAAGCACGTTTGCCAATCTGAGCGGTGTTTCGAGCGCGCTGGGCCTGAATGCGCCGACCGGTGGCTTGGTGGCGGCCCAATTCGGCGCCGGTATAGACGGTGTCGTTGGTGAAATTCTGGCTGCCATGGCGAGTTCAGACCCGGCAGGGGTAAGTCTACGCAGGGTCGCGGACAAGGATATTGATGTAACTCCGGGGCTTGGCAATGGCGCCGGCGACACGATCTATCGTCTTAAAGAAGGCAACGAGCGCTTTATGATCACGGACGTCAATAATCCGCAGACTTCCGCCATGGCGCAAAGCACCCTGTTCGCCATGATGGACCTATTCGGAAATATAGGCGCCGCCGTGGCATTCTTCAACCACGTTCCCGGCGGCTGCAATGTGCTGTTCATGGACGGCCATGTGGACTGGATTCCCTATGTGGCCCCGGCTCCGGGCACAGATGGTACTGCAAGTATGGACTTGGGCGCCACACAGCCGGTTCTGCCCAGCCTGGCGAGTATTATTGGCATGTTCCTGCAGCAAAACACCTGAGTTCAGGTTGGTATTTGAATCCAAGTATGCCGCCTCTGCACGTGCTGTGCGGGGGCGGTTTTTCTTTATCCTGTGGATAATCTGACGAACAGCTGGGTGCGGTAGCGGCAGGACGGGAGAGGGGGTGGAAAAGGACGCAAAGGACCCAAAGGACATCAAGGACCTAAAGGACGGAAAGAGGGGTGCCGATACCTTCCGGTCTTGTTCCCCAATGCGACCCTTGTCATTACCCACATCTTTCCGTTCAGGATGGGGTATTGAGACGCCGATGTATGTATTCAGAATCCCAACGGGATTCCATATCATAGCCCAGCGGTTGCGGTACCCCGCTACCCTGGGTGAGCGATGTTTCTCCTTCTCTCTTTTCTACTCCAACGGAGTTACGCCTGTTTTCCCATACGGCATTTGAACCAATGTGACGCAACCCCTTTGGGGTAAACCGGAATTGGGGGCGATTCCCAACCCAGGGTAGCGGAGTACCACAACCCTGGGCTTTGTTCTTAAATCCCGTTGGGATATTGAATTCAAACATTCGTTTTTTACCGCTACTATTCATTGCCAAAAGAAGTGGGTAATGACAAGAATGTGACTTGGGAACGAGGGCAACATATGCTTTCAGACGGTGTCGGACTGAGTCTAACCTTGCCGGACAAGCCTGATAAGACGGTAGTGTCCCGGAGCAGGCCGGGAAGAAATGCAGCTCGTGCGGTTCTCGCCTGGTCGTGCCAATGGCAGGGGAGGCGGTTTACACCCCCGCGGCGGCGATAGATTCCCTGGTTTTGCGGAGACCGTCCGCAGCGACTTGCGCTGGCGGCAGTTCCCAGTAATCCCGCTTGAAAATCTCCAGGGAGAGCGCTTTTTCATACCCGATGGCTTTCAGGCTTTGCAGCACTTGGGCCAGAGGTAAGATGCCGTCGCCGGGATAGAGGCGGTGCTCGTCGCCCTGCTCCTCACGGGGGATGTCTCCGGGTACGTCATTGAAATGGAAATTGGCGATGAGCGCGCCCTGGATCAGCCCCAGGGCGTTGAATCCGGAACCACCCCGAAACAGGTGGAAGGTGTCCATAATGAGGCAGGCCTTACTATCGTTGGCATCCAGCGCCACGGCGCAGGCCTGGCCGAGGCGATGGACGCCCTTCATGAACCCGACAAACTCGAAGGCAACCTGGAGGTTATAGTCTTCCCGGCCGATGCGCATCAGTTCGCGGTACATTTCGGCGCCCCAGTTGAGATCGAAATCCTCGCGGTCTGGTGCGGGTATGGCCGCCACGTGCAGGGAACCCACCTCGGAAGAACGGCGCATGCGCTCGCGGGTCGCGGGAAGGGAGGCCTCAAAGCCTTCCGGGGTGGAGGGCATGGCATCCCACAGGCCGATGATGTTGGGCACATACAGTCCCATGTCCTTAATGCGTTGGCCCAGTTCCTTGAGATTGCCGCCGCTTTTCTCATGTTCTTCCAGTTCGTTGATCCAGAGTTCAATGCCGTCCCATCCGGCTTCGGCCGTCACGCGCAATTTGTCTTCAAGCGATGCGGGCCGAATCGTGCTGGTATTCATCACGAGCGGCCAGGGACTGATGCCGTCCTGGTACCGCTTGGGGGCGTTTGCGTCCGCATGGGCCGGCGTCCTGCCGGCGGCAAGGGCGCCCGCCGCGGTGGTGGAAGAGACAAGAAAGGCTCTGCGATTCAGTTGGGATGGTTTCATGTTTTTTCCTTTGTTTGAATATGCTTTAGATTCTTCAGGCCCTTCAGCCAGCTCTTAAGGATGACCGGCATTCTTGATCCTGCAATCTTCTTTACTGAAGGTATCTCCTGTCACCGTTCTGGCAGTGTCAGCAGGACAGGATATGGGAGGAGTGTATTACATACATGGCAAGATCCGTATACCGTGCATCGCCGCCCCGGGATTCCCAAACCGTGCTATAGGACTGCAAACAGGTATCCGGCAAGGCATTCTCCGGTTCAAGCCACGGGCAGATACGTTCAACGTCATGGCTGAAATATACGCCGCCATTGAATACATGCAGGCCGGCGATGTCGCCTCTCAGGCTCAGGATCGGGCTGGCCATGGGCTCTTTGGTCGTGGTAACCAGCACCAGCGGGCCATTCACGGTAAGCACGGAACTTAACCAGGTCGTGAAAACACGCTGCCCGTTACGTTGTTTTGTACAGCCCATCGAGTGGAAATTTTTAACAGCGGTCACGCCGCACAGAGACATAAGGAAGGCAAGTTGTTCCCCGTGCCGGGCTTTCATTTCCTGCGGGGCGATGCCGCCCTGGGTGCTGAAAATCAACCTGGGGGTTCCGCAGCGCCGCACCAGTTCTTGAAAGGATACGGTGCCGGAGTCCAGGGCCAGTCCCCGGGCGGAGGCGGTCAACACCAGGGCGCCGCCCGCGGTAAGCACAAACTCCCGTCTTGATATACCCCTTTTGTCTTTCATGATAGATCCTTAATCAATCTTAATCCACCGGCTCTGCCTGTGAGAATTCGTCAGGCTTTGCCGTTCCATCGTTTTTCTTTGCTTATGAACATGTCGGTTCTTTTTGCTGTGTACAACATCCTTGCTTGTACCGTCATGCCGGTTTTTTCGCGCCTATACGGTACTTCCTTTGAAACGCGTCCACGCGCGCGAAAAAACCGGAATGACGTAGGCTTGGTCGTGATAAGATGGACAACAAGGCTTTGAGACGGAAACGATAGTTGTTTTCATGAGGCTTCTTTTAGGAGCCCTCCTCATACCACCGGCTCTGCCGGTGGTTGTTGATTTTTAAAGCCTATGCGAAAGTAAAAGCGCAAGCATGGCTTGCGCACTCCAAAATAACGTCGATACATCGATTCAACTTCTTGTTGTTTATCCGGCTGCGGGCCGATACTCTACTACTGTACCTGTAACGGCCCGAAAATCCAAAATTGATGGATGTCCGGGATGTGCTTGTTCCGCAGTTCGGGTCGTGCTTGAACTATACCCCGGAAATGCCGCATTATTCTGGCACTATGAAACCTTCTGTCTCAACTTGCCTGTGGCCCCTGGTCTCAACTTACCTGCCGACTCTGGCGAGCGGCGTATTGCTTGCCTGGTGTTTCCCCACCTATCACCTGTATTGGCTTGCCTGGGTGGCGCTGGCGCCCCTTTTTTTCAGAACCGCATCGTTGCCGCCTTTGACCACCGCACTGCACTTTTTTCTGTGCGGACATCTCTTTCATACGCTGACGCTGCAATGGTTATGCGCGAACATTTTCTGGGCGGGCGGTTGGGCATTCATCGGGCAGCAATTTCTGTGTTTTGCCCTGTCCCTGTGCTGGGCGGTCACGGGGTTGGTATGGGCTATCGCCCATGGCCGGTCATCGCGTTTCGGCGGCGCCCTGTGCCTGGCGGGGCTTTGGGCGGCCATGGAAGTGGTCCAGGCGCGAGCGTTCAGCGGGTTCGGCTGGTGCGCGCTGGGGTATACCCAGGGGCCAGACCTTTTGGCTGCACAATTCGCCGCTATCGGAGGAGTTACGCTGCTATCCTTTTGCGTTGTTCTGGTCAATGCTCTGATAGCGTTGATCCTGTCCGACGAGGAATTTCGGATTCAGCGCCTGGTGGCCGTTCCGCTGTTGCTGGGACTGGTGCACGGGGGGGGGTACCTCCTTCTGAAGGATGCCGATTATGCCAGTGCCCCTCTTCAGACCGGGGTGATACAGCCGAATTTTTCCCAGGAAATGAAATGGGATCCCGCTTACGATTATGAGATGTTGCAGCGTACCGCGCAGATGACACGTGCCCTGACTACGTCCCGGCCTGTGGACCTCGTGGTGTGGCCGGAGGCGCTGATTGTGCGTCACTTTGAAAACCCCGTATTCAAGGAAGCGCTCTCGCGTGCCGCCGTGGATAGCGGGAGTTATATCTTCACCGGTACGACCCGGGATGACTACGGGACCAGCAAAAACTATAATTCCAGCGCGCTGATCACGCCGGAGGGGAATCTTGTCGGCATTTATGACAAAGTGCATCTTGCCGCATTCGGAGAATATGTCCCCCTGGAAAACTATTTTCCCTTCCTTTCGAAAATCGCCTTCGGGGGGGTATCCCCGGGCGAGAAACAGGTTACCCTGCCCCTGAAGGACCGGGACCTCGGCCCGCTGATTTGTTTTGAGGTGTTGTTCGCGCCGTTGGCGGAGAAACTGCGGCATGCGGGCGCGGAACTGCTGGTGGTTGTAACCAACCTCGCTTGGTTCGGCGGCTCGAATGCCATTCCCCAAGAGCTGGAAATTGCGCGGATGCGCGCCATAGAAACACGGCTGCCCCTTATACACAGTTCCAATACAGGCATCTCGGGCGTGTTTGACCCTTACGGACGTTTTTCCGTCGTCCGCCACACGGTTTCTCCGGAAGGAGAACTACTGGATTGGGGCGTGAAAGTGCGCCCGAAGCATGTGGTCATGCGGCGTTTCCTGGATAGTTTTCCGCTGGCGGCTCCCACCGCGCGACCCCTGCCCGGCGGGCCGGTGTTCTTTCCATGGCTGTTGGCGTTTATCGGCGTGGGGATGGCGGTGCTCGCATTCGTACAGCCGGTCTATACCCGGTTTACCGAGACGGAGTGTTCCTCTCATGAGGCAGAGTTGAAACCGGAATCGCAACCCGAAACCAAATCCAAACCCAAACGCGGCGGGAATGCCAAGGCTCCGAAAGGCCCCGCCGGTGGCGGACCACGCACGAATCCGGCACCACGCAAGCGTAAATCCAAAGGCAAAAACGATGGCTCCGCTTCGAAACAGGAAGAGTTTTTGCTGAACCCCGACCAGGAATAATGGAGCGCTGCGCTGTCGGCCTGTCTTGTCTTGTAAGCCCGTAAAGCCGGGACCTCCACCGGCGCGGTCCGCCCTTATCGTTTTGTGTCCATGCCTTTTTTTGTGCGGGCGGACGATGTTTTTTTGCGTTTTTCAGACCGTACAGGGTTCTTGTGATTTGGGGGTTCCGGACGCCGCCGCGGGCAATCCGGTACACAGGCAAAGCAGGTTCCCACACATCCGTCCTTTTCCTGAAGGTCTTCCGGTTTTAGTTCAACGGGCGGCACGGCGTTCTCCGATTGCCTCGACACGCGCATCCACGGGCGCGATGGCCGGTAAAGGATTGACCGGCGAATCCAGGTAGAAAAAGGCGACCGCGCAGACATCGTCCCGGCGGTAATAGTTGGTCCATCCGTAAGGAACATCCGGGTCGTCGAGCGACTTGGGCGGGTCGCTTTCGAGCAAGTTGACATAGCGGTCCTCAGCGCCTACGGAGATGGGAAGAATCTCGACCCGGTTGGCCAGCATTTCCTTGACGAATTCCTGCATGGCGCCGCCAATCTGCTGCAGCGTGACACGGATGTCCTTGTGAAAATAAACCGGATCGGGCACGTGGTAGCGGTAAAAGGCATAGCAGTGATTCACGTTGTCGATCAGCAGGGAGCCTTGGTATCGGTGCGCGTATTCCCCCTGGAGATAGCCGGTGCCCGCGTAATCCTCAGTGCCGGTGCCCACCAGGGTGGGATAGGCTGTGTCGCCGTCGAGATAGATTTTCACCTCGCCTTCACCCCACCAGCCCAGGTTGTCGGGATGGCCGATGACACCGATGTGGGCGCCCAGGAAGCGGCCCTGCCCGGGAAGGGCCGGCAGGATTTCAAAATCTTTTTTCACTTCCGTATAACGTTCCCGCCGCCAGGACGCATGGAGGTAAAGGGGCGGTGCCGCGTGTTCCTGCAGGGTGTAGTTGATGTCGTAGAAAAACTGGTTCAGGTCGGCGCCGGATTCGTTGGCCAGGGTGATGCGTGCGCCTGTGCGGAAGGGCATGTCCAGGGTCATATTGAAGGAGCGTCCTTCGGGACTGCTGAAAAGCGCGTTTTCAAAGGGCTTGATTTCTCCCAGAATGGCTCCGAAAAAATCACCGAAAGGAACCTCTACGGCGGGTTTGTCGGCGTTGTCCCAGTACATGCGCAAGACATACGAACGCAGGTCCACGGGCGCGCGCTGTGACAGGGTGCACCACATGCGGTGAACGATGCCGCTACCTGTTACCGCCATCAGAACGGTTTCTTCGCCCGCCTTGATGGTCTTGAAGGCGGCACCCTTGGCGCCCCGGTTCGCCTGGCCGCCAGCACCGGGCGCTCCCGCGGGGTTTTCAAAACTCGCCCAGCGGGATTGCGCATTCCCGGGCATTGTATAGAGTGGTTCCGTGAAGGCCGGTGGAACGGGACTCAAGGCGAGTGCAAGTAACACAGCCACGGTAGGTTTCCATGGAGCGTGCAGCATAGGTGGATATCTCCCGGTAGGGGGCGACTCCAATAGCGCCCGTACATTTATTCACTGCCGCACTCAAGCGTTGCGGCACATTTGTCTACAGTGTAATGGTTTGGGCGGACGGGGGCAAAACCTCCGTGTTCACCAGGGTGTAGCGCGGGGCGCCGCCATCCGACAGCAGGGTACCGGGCATGACAAAGAGGACACCGTCCACCAGGCAGGTGAAGGGGGCGTGGGAACCGCCGCTGATGATGATATCGGCGGGTTCCTGCTCGCGTTGTCTTTGAAAAACCGCCCGGGGAGTATCACTGTCCAGGATTGTGCCGCCGCTGTTGACGGCGCCGTGGCACACCACGATGTGCACGTTTTCCTCGATCAACACCCGTTTGCGTGGCAGGCTGTTCAGGTATTCCAGGGCGGCGCTGTCAAGACGGACCTGCGAGGATGTATCCTTGCCGGATGCTCCCTTGTGATGCCGCTGCCGGGTTTCTTTTAAAAAGGTTTTGTCCTGGTGCCCGCGGACACAAAGTACCTGCCGCGCACGCAGCAACGCGATGCATGAACCCGTGTCCGGACGGGGCGCACAGATGTTTCCGGTATGTATCACCCGGCAGATGCCCTCCTCGTCCAGCCTGTCCAGTATGGATTTCAGTCCTGCAAAGTTGCTCATGATGTCGCCAATTACCGCGAAATACATGCGTTAAAACCCTTTATTTTCCGTGTATTTTAAAATTATGGCCCTTGCTGACTTGTAAAGAATACACTTGTGTTCCGCCGATGTATCCCAACGGCAACTTGAATAAATTCAAGCGATTAAAGGAACTGACGCGTCCCGGAACTGTGGTTCGGTCCCTGTTTCAGGCGCATTTTTCCCTTATTTTAGCACGTTTTTTGAAAGGGAACCTAAAAAATAACTTGACAAATCCTTATTTAACGTGTACTAAATAGGGCGGATTCGGCATCCTCCAGCCGCTGAAACGCGCCATCCATAGACGCGCGGACAGCAGGGTGAGTGGGCGTGCCGTTCCGTAAAGGTAGTAAGTCGCACAAAGCCGCAGGGGCGGCCGCGTGCAAGGAGAAAACGTGTAGAACCAACCGAAGGAGGAACTTCAACCATGGCATTCAAGAAAGCCAAAGCCGATGACAAGCCCATGACCAAAACGCAGACGGTGGCCGCAATTGCGGAAGCGGTCGGCCTGACGAAAAAAGACGTCGCCGCCGTGCTGGACCAGGTCGTAGCCCTGGCCTATGCGCAGGCGCCCGCCGGCTTCACCGTGCCCGGTCTCGGCAAACTTAAACTGGTGCAGCGCAAGGCGCGCAAGGGCCGCAATCCCGCAACGGGCGCGGAAATCACCATCCCCGCCAAGAAAGTTTTGAAGTTCGTGGTCGCCAAGGCGGCCAAGGACGCCGTTTGCCCCAAGAAGTAATTGCCTTTTTTTTTCACAAGGCCCGAAAGCATCGCTTTCGGGCCGTTGTTTTTTTTGGGCTGACTGTGATACAACATTTCCGGAGACTTGCGCGGGGAAGTGATTACCGCGAAAGGATGTTCTATGAAATTCACGTTACAGATGGTCCTGGGCGCAATAGCCGGAATCGTGCTTGCGGGTTGCGCCGGGGTGCCGGTTCGCGTCGAGACGCTTGCACCACAGGACGCGGTGTTGATTGCCGAGGACGGCATTCCGCGAACGGTCATTGTAATCAGCGCCGCGGCCCCGCCATCCACGCGTTACGCCGGGGAGGAATTGCAGCGCTTTCTTTCTCAAATAACCGGGGCTGCCATTCCTCTCGTGACGGATGACGCTCCTGCGGCGCCTTCTGAAATCCTGGTGGGTGAGAGCCGGCGGTTTCAGGATATGAAGATCCTGGTGGATTATGAAGCCTTGGGGAAAGAGGGGTATGTCATCCGTACGCGGGGACCCCATATCCTTATCACCGGCGGTATGCCGCGGGGTACCCTTTACGGTGTCTATGGATTTCTGGAAGACCATCTCGGCTGTCGTTGGTTTACGCCGGAGGTGAGTTCCATCCCCGGCGCGGAAGTTTTGGCCGTGCAGCCCATCGACGAGGTGCGCATTCCGGATCTGGAGTATCGGGAACCATTTGTGCAGGAATGTTTTGACGGTGACTGGGCCGCGCGCAACCGCATGAACGGTTATGCGGCAGGCTTGGAGGAACGCCACGGCGGCAAGATTATGTATTACGGTTTCGTGCACACCTTCGAAGGGCTGCTTCCCCCGGACACCTATTATGACGCGCATCCGGAATATTACGCGCTGGTGGATGGGAAACGGTTGAAAGAACGGTCCCAACTCTGTTGCACCAATCCGGAAGTCATGGACCTGGTTGCCCAAGAGGTGCGCCGGCGTATGGCGGAACATCCCGAGGCCACGGTGTTTTCGGTGTCCCAGAATGACTGGTACAACTATTGCCAATGCGAGGCGTGCACCCGCCTGGCCGAGGCCGAAGGCAGCCAGATCGCGCCGGTACTCCACCTGGTCAATCATGTGGCGCGATTGGTGGCTCCGGAATTCCCGGATAAACTCATAGATACGCTCGCTTACCAGTACACGCGCAAACCGCCCGCTTCCATGAGGCCGGAACCCAATGTGATTATTCGCCTTTGCAGTATCGAATGCGATTTTTCCCATCCCTTTGAAGAGCGCACCACCCCGGAAAACCGCTCGTTTTGCGACGATCTGGAAGCCTGGGCCAAAGTGGCCAACCGCCTTTGGGTCTGGAACTATAACACCTCTTTCAGCAGCTACCTGACACCTTTTCCCAACTTGAATGTGCGCGGCCCCAACATCCGGTACATGATTGCCAACAACGTGCGGGGTATCTTCGAGCAAGACGTTTACAACACGCCTCACGGTTGTTTCAGCCCGTTAAGCGGTTATCTCGGCGCGAAACTGTTGTGGAATCCCAATTATGACACCGAACTCGCCATCAACGAGTTTCTGACAGGCGTTTACGCTGAAGCGGCCACGCCCTTGCGCCTGTATCTGGACCTGTTTCACGAGGCCGTAAAAGATCCCGAAACCCGCATGGGTATTTGGATTGGCCCGGATGTGCCTTTTTTAACGGACGACCTTATGAAACGGGCGGACGCATTGATGGATATGGCGGAAGCGGCGGTCGCTCATCGTCCCGAGGTGCTTGAGCGTGTGCGTATTGCGCGCCTGTCCACGGATTTTACCATTATGGAACGCATCCGCGCACTCGGCAGCGCCGCCTTTGACTATGATCACAGCCGGTTCACGGTCATGCCGTCCGTGGATTTCAAGCAAAGGGCGGAGCGTTTTTTTGAGACGGCGGAACGGCACGGCCTGCTATGCATCCGGGAAAGTGGCGGCGAACTGGCGAACTACAAGCAGACCATTCTCGCTTATATGGAACCCCGTCAGTTGACGCCCCGGGAACCCTTCGAATTGCCTGCGAAGGCGGCGCCAGGCATGGCCTATCGATATTACGAAGGCCAGTTTGACGTGTTGCCGGATTTCACTACTTTGGCGCCGACGGAAGAAGGCACCGCACAGTTAATGAATTTAGCGCCTGTGCAGGAAAAGAACGCGTCCGCCTATGCCCTTGTTTACGAAGGGTATATCCGGATTCCGGCTGACGGTATTTATACCTTCAGCACCCGTTCCAATGACGGCAGCCGCTTATATATTGGCGATACGCTCGTGGTGGATAACGACGGGTTGCACGCGGAAACAACGGCAACCTCCTTTGAGGCCCTCAAGCAGGGGTATTACCCGCTCCGGGTGGCCTATTTTCAAGCCGGCCAGAATGCGGCCTTGACCGTGCAGTATGCAGGGCCTGGGGTGGCCTATCAGGAAATTCCGGCGGATTGCCTTTTCCACGATGCGCCGTGATGTACCGGCCTCAATACATCCGGACATTTTCTTTTTTCTGCGGCAGGCGGTACAGGTCCGGGCTGGGCTCCTTGTGGCGCCTGTGTCAAATAGTGCGGAATAATGCATCGAGAGGTGGACTTTGTGGGTATGAGGCGTGTTGGAACCGGCAGGAAACCGTGATGTATCTGCAATATATGTAAATAAATTAAAATGAAGAAGCATGCCGCGCGTGTTTGGATATTGGAATAAGAAGTGTCTGTATTTATATTGCCCTGCGAATGTCAAAGGCTTGGAAAATATAGTTCGGGCCTCGCGGGTTCGGTAGCAGTCCCGGCCGGGAACTTCCCGGTGCTGCCAGAAAGGACAAGAGAGTGAGGGGGCGGCTATTCCTTTTCTATTTTCAGCTCGCATTTATGGTATACTTAACGGACACTATGTTTTCTTTAACACGCGCTTAGGGGATGATAGGATTCATTTCCTTTTCTGGGAACGACTTTGGCGTGAAAAGCGAAATCAGTTGAAAATTATGTAACAGACTTGCGTTAGCGCATAGGAATATGGTTATTTTTTTTGGTGAACCCTTTCGGTACCGCTGACCAGACTAAGGAGCGCTCTTGCTGTTCCAGTTCGGAATAACCGGATGAAATACCGATGAATCAAAAGGGAAATGAATGCATGAGCAGAATATTGATTGTTGATGACGATGTGGACTTGGCAGAACTTGTCAAGGTAAAACTCACGAAGGAAGGGCACCAGGCCTTTGTGATAAATACCGGCCAGGGCGCGTTCGAATATGCCAAGCAAATCAAGCCCAACATCTGTCTTTTGGATATCATGTTGCCGGGAGTTACGGGCTATCAGATTTGCCGCAAAATCCGCAAGGATCCCGAACTGTACCAAATAGCGGTATTGATGTTGACGGCTCTTGGAGAAGAACCTGAAATTATTCATGGCATGGAGCAGGGTGCGGATGATTATCTTGTCAAACCGTTTAAACTGGAACGGCTTATGGACAAGATCGCGTCGTTGAATGTCCTGTTGAAATCACTGAATCAACGGCACCGTGTCACCAATCTGGTGGGTACGGATGCGTTTAAACGGGAATTAAACCATTATCTTGCCCGGGATGCCGCCATTGCGTGTATTTACGTGGATGTCGTGGGTTTTGAAGCGTATTGCAAAAGCCGGGGACATGAAGGGCAGGACCGGGTTTTAAAATGGGTAAGCAATTTACTCGTGGAACAAACGAAAGCGCTGTCCTGTTATGAGTCCACGGTGGCCCACATGGGCCGACAGCATTTCGTCATCATGATGAAGCTGGAAGATTATGAGCGGTATTGCAATTCGCTGGCGCATACATTTGACAACGAGGTGAAGCAACTGTATACCACCCAGGAAGTTCAACAGGGGTATATCCTGGTCAGCGGCGCCGAAGGGCGGGAAGTGCCCGCGCCCCTTATGGCGCTGGCCATTGGTGTCGCCCATACCCAGTTCCGCAGTTACAAGAGCGGCAAGAAAATATTTGAAATTCTGGCGCAAGTCCGTCAAAAGGCGCAGCCGAACAACAGCGGCAGTGTTATTTTTGTGGACAGGCGGCGAACCGACCGGTAGTGAGCCGACGGAGTATGGGCCTGCCCGGGGGAACTGGCCCGCATTTTCTTTCGGTCATGTCCCCCCCCCGCCCGCAACGAATTCCGGGACGGCCTCCACCGCGATTCAGGATTAGTGATATCGCTTATCGTTTTCGCGTACGGCGGAGGCGGTCCCATTTTTTTGCTCGGTTGTTGTTATGCTTGGGCTGCGGGCAATGTCCGCGTTAGTTCATGGAGCGGACTGTTTTATGTCGGCCCTGTTCTTTTGTTCGGAAGGTTCACGATTTCTTGAAAGGAAAACAGGCGGCCTATGCTTTACACGACATTCGGCAACACCGGACTGGAGATTTCCCGCCTGGGTTTCGGCGGCATGCGGTTTGAGTGTCCGTCGGACACAGAGGGCATGGCGGAAGTGGTGTTGCATGCCTTTCGCCGCGGCGTGACCTATTTCGATACGGCGCCGGAATATTGCGATGATCAGAGCGAGACCATCGTCGGGATGGCCGTCCAGGAGATGAAAAAAACGGGCCGTCCTTTTTACATTTCCACCAAGACCATGGCGTCCTCTCCAGATGACATCCGCAGGCAATGCGAATCTTCCCTGAGCAGGCTCAACGTGGACTGTATCGATTTTTATCATGTGTGGTGCCTGGTGAAGCCGGAAGACCTGCCCAAACGGAAGCGGGCGGGCGCGCTCGCAGCCTTTCAGAAGCTGAAGGAAGAGAAGCTTATCCGGCATATCAGCGTGTCAACCCATCTGGAACACCAGCATGTTGCCGACATGCTTGATGAAGGCGAGGGGCTTTTTGAAAGCATGCTGATTGGAATCAACGTGCAGAACTACCATTTGCGCTGTGCAGGGGTGTGGGCTGCGGCGGAACGCGGCATGGCCGTCGTGACCATGAATACCCTGGGCGGCGGCGTTCTTACCGACCACCAGGACCGGTTCCTCTCCGTCCTGCGCGATAGCGACACTTCCATGGTGGAAGCGGCCCTGCGATTCAACCTTTCCCTGTCCGGAGTGACCACGGCGCTGATCGGATGCAGGAACCGGGAAGACGTGGATGCCGCGGTGGAAGCCGTGGAAATCTTCAAGCCGCTCAATGAGGCGGCAATTGAAGAAATAAGCGATACGATGCGGCGCCAGTACAAGGAGTACTGTACCCAATGCGGCTACTGCAGCGGTTGCCCGGAGCATGTGCCCGTGGTCCGTCTCATGGAGACCTATAATTTAAGCATGCTGAATGGTATGGATGACGCGTTGAAGCACCTGCGGTATCATTGGAATACGCCTGATGTGAGAAAAGCGCTGGAGTCTTGCACCCAGTGCCGCCAGTGTGAAGAAGTGTGCACCCAGCAACTTCCCATTCTGGAGCGGTTCGCGGAACTGAAAGCCGCGCATGAGGCCGGGTTGAAGGGGTAAACCCGCTTACTCGCCTTGCTTCAACAGACGGATGGCGGCGTCATAGACCTCTTCCGGCTTGATGGCCGTGAGGAAAGGGGCGGCTTCCGCCGGTTTCAAGTTATGGCTGAGATTGGGCGGGCCGGCATACAGTACCCGGCAAGGGTTGCGGTAGGGGCCGTGTTTTTCCGGGGAGGTTCCCCCGAAGATGGCCACCACGGGAACGTCCATGGCCGAAGCAATGTGCATGGGCCCCGTGTCGCCGCCGACGAATAACGCGCATTGACGGACCAGGCAGGCGTAATGTTTCAGGCTTGGTGTTTCCGGGGCGATGTGGGGGTTGCGCCGACTTCGGGCGCATAGTTGTTCCACACAGGCGCGCTGGCCCGGACCCCAGGTGAGGAGCACTTCAAAGCGTCCATCGCACAACAGCAAATCGACGAGCTCCGCGTAATAGGGAATGGGCCATTGTTTTTCGGCGCGGTCGACGGGGGCATGGACGGCCACAATGCGCTTCGCGCCCTGGAACTCCCGCTGAATGTACCTGTCAATGTCCTCTTCCAATTCCTCGGGAAGGGCGATGATGACGTCAAGCGTTTTCCCTGACGCGCCTGTCGCGCTACAGAGCCGCAGGTTCTCTTCAATGCGGTTCAAGTGGGTTGACGGCAGGGATACGCGCCGGTTGGCGAGCAGCGGGCTGAGTTCGCGGCCGCGCGGCCGACTGAAGCCGTAGCGTTCGCGGGCGCCGGTGGCCCGGGAGGCTACGCCGCTCTTGAATATACCGTGAAAATCCACGACGATGTCGTACCGGTTCGCACGGAGGCGGCGGCAGAAGCGGGAGAAGGCTTTTATTCCATTCCACAAGCCTTCGGGCCGGTTAAAAACGAGGATTTGGTCCAGGGCGGGGTTTTCGGAAATGACATCCTGCGACTTGTCCTCGACCGCCCAGTCGATTTGGGCATGCGGATAATGAGCGCGAAGGTCGTGTAATCCCGGCAGGGTGCGCACCACATCCCCGATGGCGCTGAAACGTATAATCAATATACGGGGATAACCGTTGAGCATCAGGTATTGTCCATTCAGAACACCATGTCCGCTTGGGCGACCGGACATGCACATCTTGTCTCTGGACGCCGCCGCCCCGTTCTCGGGCGTCCGGCCCGGTGTTAAACTGGCGGAGAGGGAGGGATTCGAACCCTCGGTACGCTTTCACGTACACACGCTTTCCAAGCGTGCACCTTAAACCGCTCGGTCACCTCTCCCAAGTGGGGGCATTATAGCGAACGGGGCGGTAAGAAACAAAATGACAGGAGCAGCCGGTGCATAAACGGGTACAACAGGTCCGTTATTGCGCTTCCGGGCGGGATGTGGAGCGCCGCAGGATTTCTGTGGTATTGTTTTGCCATGAGCAAGGAATATTTTCTCATAAGCGACCTCCATATCGGAGGGGACGGCGCGCTCGACGCCTGTGAATTTGAGACGGAACTGATGGATTTTCTGCGCATGCTCGAGGAACAGGCAGGAGACAGGGAATTGATTATCGCCGGAGATTTCCTGGGCTTGTGGGAGATGACCACCCTTTCCGGGCCGGACAAACTGCATGCGATTATTGCCTCCCATTTCGAGCTGTTTCGCCAATTCCAGCGAACGGGCAGCAAAATCGCCATAACAGTCATACCGGGCAACCATGATCATGAACTGGCCACGGACCCCGAGTTCGGGAATATCCTTCACGCCTATAACATTCACCTGGAGCCCCGGGAATACATTACCCGGACGCTGGCGGGCCGGACCCTTTGGATTGAGCACGGGCAGCAGCGCGACGCCTCCAACCGCTTTGACATTTTCGGCAATGCCGCGTGCAAGCCTTTCGGCTACTATGTCACGACCAACATTATCAGCAGCGCGGGCCAGCGGGTGCGTAACCGCCACGAAAAATGGCTCAAGGATATCGAGTCCGTCTATCCCACCGAACATATTCCCCATTGGCTGCTTTCAAATTACTTCTATCGGGAAATGAGCATCTACATCCGGGCGCTCGGGCTGCCGCTGTTGTTGTTGTTCTGTGCCAGCGCCGTCATGGTGGTCGGCGCACTGCTTGAGGTGTTCGGCGTCGTTTCTCCGGGAAGATTCCTTTCGAGCTTTTCCCGCAGCCTCGGGGTGTTGGGCTATCCCCTGGACCTCCTGTTCATTATTGGAGGGGCGGCCTTCATAACCATACTGCTGAGCATTTTCCTGTTGATGCTCTTGCGCCACGATTTACGTAATGTTCTGCTGCGTTATAACGTGGACGTATCCCGGGCGCTTAGTGAAAAGAAAAATGAAGAGTACATTTCCGCCGCGGAGCAGGTCTTTCGGGAACATCCCGAGGTGGCGGTGTTTATTTTTGGCCATTCCCACATCCCGGAAGTCAAGACCCTCGGGGAGCGGGCCATTATCAATACCGGTTCCTGGGTGAAGCGGCTCACCCGCATTCCTTCCCGTTTCCTGTTGCTGCCGGACGTGTATTGGCCTTCCTATCACCTGGGTTTTTTCCGTATTGTCTTGGAAGAAGGGCGTATCGCCATCTATCACCATGCCATCGACAAAAGCGATTCGCAGTCCCTGTCCCTGCTCCAGAAACTGGCAATTTTCGGCAGAGACACGCAGCCGCCGGAGAGGGTTCCGGAGCGCCTGCTCCTGCCGGCGCCGGAAGCGGGCGCGCCTTGATGTTCAATGCTGGTGCCATGCCCGCGGAAAGGCCATACAGATGAACAGCCCCATCCATTTCTGTACCGGTTACCTGGCGGCGCGCGCGCTGGGATACCGGGAGCACCGGTTTGAAGCCCTCTATGTGGCGGCTGCCGCCTATGCGCCCGATGTGGATTCGCTGTTGAGCCGTTTTTCCCCGCTGTTTTCTCATGGCATCTGGACTCATACTCTGGCCGGGGTCGCCGTAATGAGCCTCATCATGGCGTCCTGCACCGCCGCGATACTTGCCGCCTTTCGCATAACGCCCCGCCCGAAGTATGGCGTTCTGGTGGGGCTGGCGCTCCTGGGAGGCGTCACCCACCTGTTCCTGGATGCGTTCACCTACTATGAATCCGAGGCGGACGCGCTGCACCACCTGTATTTCTGGCCGTTCTGGAAATTTCCCTGGCATATCAACACGGTGTTTCCCGGCGTCTCCTATGGGGTGCGCGTCGGGGTGGAGGTCCTCTATTCCCTGTCTGTGGCCTTGTATATTTTAGGATATCAATGGTTCTATCGCGGACAGAATCCCTTGCGCATGTTTCATCCCCGAAACGGGTTCAGGGAATCGAAATAAGCAGAAAATGAGGTGCCCGGGCCCCCAGAGGTGTTGCGATACGGACATTGGCCCCACCGGCGTCGTCCCGTGCGAAAAACCGGCTACAACACCAGGGGCAGGAGCCCGGCCAGAATGGCTACCGCTACGGGGATGACCAGATTGTCATCGGGGTACAGCCAGGTTATCCATCGCGCGGCGTGATGGGCAATATGCCGTTGCACCTGGCGCGTCAACGGCCGCGCCGCCGTGACCCAGTACTTGGTGTAACTCTCAATCAGGGCGACAATGCCCGCGATACACAGAACGCATTTCACGCTGAGAGGGTCGCCCAGCTGACGGCTGATTCCCCACAGGACCAGGGCGCTTGACAGGAGAAACGCCAACAGGCCGAAGGCGCGTTCCTGACCCAGGCCGTATTTGTGCACCTGGTAGCGGGTCCACGCGGCCGCCGGATCGGCCGCGCCCAGTACGCTCAGGGAAAGGACCAGCGTGGATTCGCGGCACAGCCCGAATTCATAGGCCGTGGTAAGGATGGCTGCGGCCAAAATATAATAGGTGGTCGCGTTGAAGTGGTTTTCCTCAATAGGCCGCATCAGTCGCCCATAGAAAGGCAACCCCTTGATAATTTCATTCTGCCGGGGCGAGTAAAAACGCATGATATCGATGGAAACGAGGATACCGACCAGCGACCAGACGAAGCACAGCAGCAGGGCAGGGTTCAACACGGGACCGTTCAGGTCCTTCCATAAATAAAAAATCACCAGCATCAACAGGCACCCGGCCAGGTGCCAGAACTTGCGCTTGGCGTTCCACTCAAACGTATCAGCTGTATTGTACGCCATACTCTGCGGTCTGCTTTCGGCCGTAACCTTTAGTAAAGGCTTCAATACCTTACATACCATAGAATATCACTCAGTGCCCATAAGTTTCCTGTTCAGGTTAATTTTCTGGCGCCCCGGGAAAATAGCCGGCAACCGGGCGGGGGAAACAAAAACACGTTGCTTCTTTCCATAATACAGTCAGCATTTTCAAGAATCGCGGTACAGTCCCACAAAACATAATGCGGCCGCCGGGGTGCTTTTAGGGGATGAATTGTAGCCTGTACAATTCTGCGGGATGTACGGTTGCCAGTTTCTGTTCTTGTTCAACCGATGGGTCTTTCCGGGCTGACTGGTCGCCAGATTTACGGCTGGAATAGACCGCGAAGGACGGAACCTTCCGCTAGTTGTCCAGCGCTTTCCATTCTTCTGTTTGGGTCCACACGGTCAAATTGGTCAAATCATGCTTGGTCTTGAAAATAAAGCTGGCAACCACATAGGCCACGAAAAAGAGCACAAGATTACCGACCAGTCCCGTATAGTATGTCTCAAAGGGGATCTTGATTTTCATAATTTCAGCCACGGCTACCCAGGTACTGAAAAGTAATACACACACAATGCCTGCGCCGACGGCGCGCCCGTCGCCCCGGCGGGTCAGGAAGCCCAGCCAATACAGGCCCAGCAACCCCCC
>MTKZ01032885.1_pt1 | contig 18781 bp, 15 predicted proteins | sample 1042781 | NCBI WGS metagenome assembly MTKZ01 (sample SAMN06212207, study PRJNA360539) | anaerobic digester metagenome | biome: Wastewater treatment plant; material: sludge; isolation source: anaerobic digester fed with sludge from wastewater treatment plant | place: Denmark: WWTP Viborg ... | reverse complement strand
CCGTCGCGAGCGGATCGACACGATCGCCGTGGGCGTCGCCCTGGCGGGGATGGCGCTCATCGTGTTGCCGGACCTGTCGTTCACCGGCTCCAGCGATCTGCTCGCCGGCGTGGGGTGCGGTCTCGTCGCCGGGATGATGTTCGCCCTGGCGATGATCCTGACCAAGAAGGCTGGTCCCGGAATCCGCGGCACGACGTTCACGCTGTTCCACTGCATAGGCAGCGTAGTGCTGCTCACGCCGCTGGCGGTGTGGCAGGGTGTCGGCGCTGATTACGGGCTGACCGCTGCGGATGCCGGCATCGTCACCGTGATGGGATTGGTGTACACGGCGCTCTGTTTCAGCATGTTCACCGACGGCATCCGCTTCGTCCGCGTCGAGCACGCGGGGATCCTCGGCTATCTCGAACCGGTGACGGCGCCGATCTGGGCGCTCGTGCTGGTGAGCGAGCGGCCGCCGGTGACGACGTGGATCGGCGGCACCCTGATCCTGGCAGCCGGCGTGGCCGTGATCGCGCTCAGCAAGAACCCGGTCGAGGCCGCGACGGAGCCGGCGCCGTGAGCGTTGCCGCGCCCAGCCGGGCGCCCGCCAGGACGGGTGCCACCGTCCCGGAGGCCGTCATGCGAGACCGGCCGCGTGGCTACGTGGAGGTCGGAATGGCGTCCCTGACCAACGGGTCCATAGGGGTCATGGTCACCTACGCCACCATGCCCGCCGCCATGCTGCTCTCCCTGCGCATGTGGATGGCCGCCGCGGCTCTGGCGGTCGTCGTCCTCGTGTCGGGCAGCTGGCGCGACCTCCGGAGGCCCGGAGCGTTGCCGCGGGTGCTCGGTATCTCCGTCGCCCTGGCCATGAACCTGATCCTGTACTTCCTGGCCATCCGATCCACGGGAGTGGCGGTGGCCATCTTCCTGTCCTACCTTGCGCCCGTCTACTTGGCCGTGGCGGCGCCGAAGATCCTGCACGAGCCGACCGACCGGGTGGTCTTCGTGGCCCTGTCGGTCGGCTTGGCAGGCATGGCGCTGATCCTGGTGCCCGGCCTTGCACTGGAGGGCGTGCGACTGTCCGGGACGGGGCTCTTCTGCGGATGGATGGCCGGGGTCATGTACGCCGTCTATCTGCTGATCGCGAAGTCGCTTCGCGATCTCCACGTGCGGAGCACGGCGGTAGTGTTCACGCAGAGCGCGTTCACGGCCGCCGTGATGCTCGTGCCCGGTCTTCTCGCCGCAGGCGCTGCCCAGTATCGGTACACGGGCGTCGATCTGCTGATGGCTGCGCTTCTGGGACTGCTGACGACGGCGTTCTCCTTCAGCCTGTTCATGGACGGGATGCGCTACCTCCGGGTGCAGCACGCCTCCATCATGGGGTACCTCGAGCCGGTCAGCGCGCCCCTGTACGCTTTGGTGTTCCTGGGGCAGGTCCCGTCCAGGTGGACCATGGCCGGCGGGGCGTTGATCGTGGCCGCCGGCCTCATCCTGATCCTGTACGGCAGGGGTCAGCCAGAGGCGGAGCTGATGGGATGACCAATGTGGACGCGCCAGCGGTCGGACCGCAGACGACGGCATCCGCGGCTGTGCGCCAGTCGCGCCGCGACTCGTTGGGATACGCGATCGTCCTGCTGTCNNCATGGCGGGGAATCCACCTCTGGTCGCGTGGGCGAACGCGCCCGAAGCCATCCTGCTGTGTCTGCGCATGGCGTTCGCGGCGTTGGCATTGAGCGTGGTCTTCCTCCGCCGCCCGATGATCGATGACTGGCGCCGCCCGGGCGCGGCCTGGCGGCTCGTCCTGATGATCGTGATGTCGTCGCTCACTCTGCTCCTGTGCTTCTACGCCGTGCGTCGAACGAGCGTGGCTGTCGCCATGCGCCTGCTCTTCCTGATGCCCGTGTGGGTGGCCCTCGTGGCGCCACGCGTGTTCCGTTCGCCGCGCGAGCCGATGGTGTGGCCGGCGCTGGGCCTGGCACTCACCGGCCTGGCTGTCATGCTCCTGCCCGATCTGCTGGGGGGAGGAATGAGGTTGTCGGCCGCGGGCCTGCTGGCTGCCCTGTTCACGGGGTTCGGGTACGCCGCGTACGCCATCTCCGTGAAAGGGCTCACGAAGATGGTCTCGAATGCCACCATCTCCACCGCCGAAGCCGCCGGCGACACGCTGGTCGTCCTGCCGTTCGCGATCTGGCAGTTCGCGACCACAGGCTACGCCCTGGAGAGTCGCGACTGGATCGCGGCGGCGGTCATGGGCGTCGTCTGCACCGCGGTCGCGTACACGCTCTGGATAGAAGGTACCCGGCGGGTCCGTGTGGAGCACGTCACCATCCTCGGGTACGTGGAGCCTGTGGCCGGGCCCCTGTACGCGGTCTTCCTGGTCGGCCAGATGCCGACCGTCTGGACGCTGATCGGTGGCGCTCTCATTCTGGCGGCCGGCCTTGTGATCGTGGTCTTCGGACGCGAGGAGGACGCGTCGGCGGTCGGTGCTCCCCCGGAGCCGTTGTGATGCGGCGCCACGAAGAGGCGGCCGACGGGAGATCGCGTGAGCAGGCGTCGCAGGCCGCTGCTCATCAGGGCGGGCTCGCTCCCGCTGGGCCCGCCGGGGGATCGAGTGCGCCCGTGTCCGGATGCCGGGCTCGCGCCGTTCGGATAGGCTTCCCGCGACACGGCGGAGGCCGTGCGATCGCCGCAGGCTCTCGCGACGGTGTCGGGCGAGCTCCTGCCACGGATCGCGTCCGCCGCGAGCTGTTCGTGCAGCTGTAGCATCACCGGTGTAGCCNNCGCCTCGGACGTGGCGGAGGGGCGTCTGGCCCGCGTGGCGCCGGATCACCCCTTCGGCAGTCGAGCCGACAGGCGGAGGAGGGCCGCGATGGACAAGCTCATCATCACCGTGGCGGGAGTAGGGGCCGAGACGACCAGGCAGGCGCAGCCGGGCCTGCCGGTCTCGGCCGAGGAGATCGGCGTCGACGCGGCCCGCTGCCGCGAAGCCGGCGCGGCCATGTACCACCTGCACGTACGCGATGCGGCGGGCAATCCCACGCAGGCGCAGGAGGTCTTCGCGGCCGCCGTCGAGGAGATCCGCAAGCGCACGGACATCATCATCCAGACCAGTACCGGCGGTGCCATGGGCATGACCGCCGACGAGCGGCTGCAACCGCTGGAGCTGAATCCGGAGATGGCGTCGCTCACAACGGGCACGTCCAACTTCGGCGACGACGTGTTCTTCAACGACGCGGCGCTGATGACGGAGTTCTATCAGCGCATGCAGCGCAAGGGCGTGCGTCCGGAGTTCGAGATCTTCGAGGCCGGGCAGATCGACAACGCCCTGAAGCTGGTGAAGAAGTTCGGCCCGGCCGGGCCGCTCATGCACTGGGACTTCGTGCTGGGCGTGCCCGGCTCGATGAGCGGCGAGCCACGCAACGTCACCTTCTTGGTGGATCGCATCCCCGAGGGATCGACCTGGACATGCACCGGCATCGGCCGGTGGCACATGCCGGTGGCCATGACGGCGCTCGCGCTGGGCGGCAACGTGCGCCTGGGCTTCGAGGACAACATCTTCCTGCACAAGGGCGTCCTGGCGAAGGAGAACGCGGAACTCGTGGGCCGTATCGCCCGCATCGCGAGGGAGTGGGACCGCATGTGCGCCTCGCCCGACGAGGCGCGGCAGATCCTCAGGCTCGGCGAGCACGCCGGCTGAGCCGNNCCCGCCCGCCCGCCCTTCCGAGGCTCGACCTGTGCTCAAGTTCCAAACCCTCGCTGTCGACAGGACTGACGACGGGCAAAGCTTGTAGTGCATGCTCAGTCAGGCAGTATGCTGAGCGATGCGTCCATGCGCGGGCATGGAGGGCGAGAGAGGACGTCGGTGGCGTTCCGCAAGAGCAAGGCCGAGCGAGGTGAGGTCGAGCTGCTTCGCGGGCTGGTCAGGCTGGCCAACCAGCTCCAGTCCAGCTTGGAGCTCGACGCGATCGTGCGCGTCATCGCCACGGCCCTGAGCGAGACCTTCGGCTTTCGCGAGGCAACGGTGTACCTTGCCGACGCCGACGGCGTGCAGTTCCACGCCCGCGCCACCGTCGGCGAGTTTCCCGAGTACGACCGCGAGCTGTTCAACCGGCCGGTGCCGCGTCACATCTGGGACCAGCTCTTCCAGGAGCGCTACCAGATAGGCTCGTCCTTCTTCGTGGACCACCGCGCGCACGCGTGGACCGAGGAGCAGCTCTACTACCTCCCGCCACTGGAGCTTGGCCGTCGCGAGCCTGGAGAGTGGCACCAGGAGGATGACCTGCTGGTGCCGCTGCTCGACAAGGATCACGACCTGATGGGCGTCCTGGACCTGTACGACCCCGCGGACCGTTCGCTGCCCACGCTCGACCTCGTGAAGTCCCTGGAAGTGTTCGCCACACACGCGGCCGTCGCGATCGAGAACGCTCGCCACTGCCATCGCCTGGACGCCGCAAGTGCGGCGCTCGAGAGCCAGCTCGGTCTGCGCCACGCCCTGCTCGAGCTGAGCGCCACGCTTCTCAGCACACTGGACGAGAACCAGGTCTTCGCGCGCATCGCGACCCTGCTCAAAGAGATGGTCGATTACGATGCGCTCGAGGTCAGGCTCGTCGACGAGGAGGCGGGCGAGCTGTATTGCGGGTTCGCCACCGACGAGGACCAGGAACAGATGCAGGGGTGGCGGGCCCCCCTCGACGAAGGCGTGAGCGGCTGGGTCGTGCGTCACAACGAGGCGCAGCTGGTGAACGACATGCTCGCCGATCCCCGCGGCGCCCTGGTCCCGGGGACCGAGCTCGTCCCTCAGGCGTCGATCATCGTGCCGCTCAACGTGGGCGGCAGGGTCATCGGCGTTCTCGCCATCGACCGCATGAACGGCAAGACTTTCGAGGAGCACGAGCTCGAACCGGCCAAGCTGTTCGGCAACCTCGCGGCAATCGCCATCCAGAACGCCCGCAGCTACGAGGAGCTCGGTCGTACCACGTCGCAGCTCGAGGCGCAGGTGGACCTGCAGCACAAGCTCTTCGATCTGAGCGCGGCTCTTCTGAGCACGCTCGACCCGCGCGACGTGTTCGCCCAGATCACGGCCATGCTGAAGGAGATCGTCGACTACGACGCGATGGACATCCGCCTGGTGGACGAGGAGATGGACGAGCTGGGNNTCGACGAAGGCGTGAGCGGCTGGGTCGTGCGTCACAACGAGGCGCAGCTGGTGAACGACATGCTGCACGACCCGCGCGTCGTGCACGTGCCGGGCACGCAGGACGAGGAGCCCCAGGCGTCCATCGTCGTGCCGCTGAACGTGCGGGGCACCGTGACCGGCGTGCTGTGCCTGGACCGCATGGGGGGCCGGACCTTCGCCGAGCACGAGCTCGAACCCGTCAAGTTGTTCGGCAACCTCGCAGCGATCGCCATCCAGAACGCCCGCAGCTACGAGGAGATGGAGCGGCAGGCGATCAGCGACGGCCTGACCGGCATCCACAATTACCGTCACTTCCACGACACGCTCACGGCGACCGTCAGCCGCGGTGAGCGCTATTCGGAGTCGTTCTGCCTGCTCATGATGGACCTGGACCACTTCAAGGCGGTGAACGACACGATCGGGCATCAGGCTGGCGACGAAGTGCTGCGTGAGGTGGCCAGGGCGTTGCGCAGCTGCTCGCGCGAATCCGACTACCTCGCGCGGTACGGCGGCGAGGAATTCGTGATGATCCTGCCGCGGACCGGCCTCGCCGAGGCCCGTGCCATGGCCGAGCGGATCCGCGGCCACGTCTCCGCGATCCCTGTCGACGGCTATCTGGCCGTGACCATGTCCATCGGCGTCGCATCCTACCCGGAGTCGGCGACCGATGCGGACGGGGTGCTCGGCGCGGCCGATGCCGCGCTGCTGCGTGCCAAGGCGAGGGGGCGTGATCGCGTGTGCCTCTACAACGAGGAGCGCGCCGGTCTGGCCGCGGACCTGGGCGGGCAGCTCGTCGGCGTGGGGCGCCGCTTCGCGGACTTCCTCGGGCTGGAAGAGGCGGAAGCCGCGGGGCTGGTCACGGCGCTCGCCGTCCACGAGACCGGCGGTGCCGTCCAGGACGAGGTGCAGGCGATCCTCCGCGCCGGCAGGGGCGGAGACGCTGGGGTCGACGATGTGCGCGACCAGGCGGTGAACGCCCTCATCTACGGCAACGAGCGCTGGGACGGCGCCGGGTACCCGGAGGGCCGGCGCGGCAACGCCATCCCCCGTGTGGCGCGGGCCTTCGCCGTCTGCCGCCGGTTCGACATGTCGGGCTACGACGGCAACGGCGTGGACGAGCTCCGCGCGCGGGCGAGCAAGGAACTGGACCCCCGAATGGTCCAGCGCTTTGCGGCCATGCTGCGCGCCGAGAAGGCCCGGCAGAACTAGCCGCGCCGTCTCAGCAGGCGCCGCCGTCCGGCGGTCGCCGGGTATGCCGGGCCCCGGGTTGTGGCATACTGCTTGCATGGACAACGTCCGCCCCCTGCGCACGCAGCGCCAGCAGGCTCCACGAACCACCGCCGGCACGCGGCGACGCATCGTGATCGGGATCATCGTCGCGGCCGTCGTGGCTCTCGTCGCAGTCGGCGCGCGCCTCTCGAACTTCTACGTCGACTGGCTCTGGTTCGGAGAGATCGGCTTCAGGCAGGTCTTCTGGACGCGTCTCTGGGCCCAGGTGCTGGTGGGTGTCGCCGCATTCGGCGTGTTCTTCGTCATCGTGTTCCTCAACGTGGAGCTGGCGCGGCGCCTAGCCCCCGGCTACAGGGTCGACGCCTCGGGAGCGATGCTGGAGCCGCGCAGCGACACCGTTCGTCGCTGGGTGGGCTGGGGCGGCCTGGCTGTCTCGGCGCTCGCCGCCCTGGTCGCCGCCGTGAACGCGTCCGGCAGCTGGTTCACCGTGCTCGTCGGTCTCAAGGGCGGCGCGTTCGGGTCCAGCGACCCTATCTTCGGGCACGACGTGGGGTTCTACGTGTTCTCGGTGCCGGCGCTCCAGTTCGTGCAGGGGTTCGTGTTCGGTGCCCTCTTGGGGGCGCTGGTGCTCGCCGCCATCATGCATCTCGTGATGGGCGGTATCGAGTACAGCGCCACAGCGCGCCCGCGGCCCGAGGGCCAGCAAGACACCCCGTTCGGGGGCGCGCGGCAGCAGGTCCCGCAGATCCCGCAGGTGGACGTGCGGCTCAGCGGCCGCGCCGTCGCCCACCTCTCGGCCATCCTGGCCGCCATCTTCGTCGTCGCCGGCATCGGGCAGCTCTTCCGGGCGTGGGAGCTCCTGTACTCGACCGCCGGCGCGGTGGTCGGTGCCGGCGCCACCGACGTCACCATCCGCCTGCCACTGACGCGCGTCACGATGGTCGTGGCCTTCGCGTTGGCGGCGCTGCTCATCTGGAACATCTGGCGTCGCAGCCAGTGGTGGCCGGCGACCATCGCCATCTGGATCCTCGTCCTGATCGTGCTGCGCGCCATGGTGCCGGCCGCCTACCAGTCTCTCGTGGTCAACCCCAACCAGCTGTCCAAGGAGCGGGAGTATCTCGGCAACAACCTGACGGCTACACGGGCGGCCTACGGCCTCTCGGACATCACCAAGCGGCCCCTCACGCAGAGCACGCGGCTCACGGCTNNGTCTCACGGCTGAGGCGCTCAGCGAGAACGAGGTCACTGTGCGCAACGTGCGTCTCTGGGACCCCGACACGCTCGTCACGAGCTACCGCCAGTTGCAGGAACTGCGTCCCTACTACTCCTTCCTGGATGCGGACGTGGACCGCTACACGGTGAACGGCGTGTACCGCCAGACCATGCTGTCGGCGCGCGAGCTGAACATAGACGGGCTGCCTGCCCAGGCGCAGACGTGGGTCAACCAGCACATCACCTACACCCACGGGTTCGGCGTAGCCATGTCCGCCGTGAACCAGGTGACGACCGACGGCTCCCCGGACTTCCTGGTACAGGACGTCCCGCCGCGCACGGCCAAGGGCCTCGAGATCACCGAGCCGCGCATCTACTACGGAGAGAAGGGGACCGACTACACACTGGTCAAAACCACCGAGCAGGAGTTCGACTACCCGGGCCGGGACGCCGACGTGTACCGGGAATACGACGGCGACGGCGGCCTGCCCGTGTCGCCGCTCCTCACCCGGCTGGCTCTGTCTGTGCGGTTCGGCACCATCAAGTTCTTCACGACATCGGTGTTCACCGACGAGAGCCGCGTCATCCTGCGCAACAACATCAATGAACGCATCGCCGCGGTCGTTCCCTTCCTGCGTCAGGACGCCGACCCGTACATGGTCATCGCCGACGGGCGCCTCTGGTGGGTCGCGGACATGTACACCACCACGGACCGCTACCCCTACTCGACTCCCGAGGGCGACCTCAACTACGTGCGCAACGCCGTCAAGGTCGTGATCGACGCCTACAACGGGACGATGCGTTTCTACGTGGCAGATGACGACGATCCCATCATCAAGGCCTACGGCGAGATCTTCCCGGACCTTTTCGAGCCCATGGACTCGATGCCGCGGGCGCTCCTGGAGCACGTGCGCTATCCGGAGGATCTGTTCAACGTGCAGGCGAGCATCTACGCGACCTATCACGTGGGCAGTCCGGACGTGCTCTACAACAAGGGCGACCAGTGGGCCATCCCGGACATGGTCGGCACGCAAGCAGGCGAGCGCATGCCGGCCTACTACGTCATCATGCGACTGCCGGGGGAGGAGCGCGAGGAGTTCATGCAGATCCTCCCCTTCGTCCCGAACGGGCGCCGCAACATGATCAGCTGGATCGGCGCCCAGAGCGACGTGCCGGATTACGGCACCATCGTGAATTACCAGTTCTCGCAGAGCACCACGGTGGTGGGACCCAATCAGGTCGAGGGCTTCATCCAGCAGGACCCGGAGATCTCTGCCCAGCGTTCGCTGTGGGACCAACAGGGCTCGAGCGTCATCCTGGGCAACCTGCTCGTGGTACCGATCGACGACTCACTGCTGTATGTCCAGCCGCTGTATCTCGAGGCCGACGACAACCGGCTGCCGCAGCTCAAGCGGGTGATCGTCTTCTACCGTGCTCCCGGGGCTGCGAGCGACTCCAATGCCGAGCAGGTGGTGGCCATGCGGAACACGCTCGCCGAGGCGTTGGCCGTAGCCTTCGGCTCGGGCGCCGGGGACGTGGTGGATGAGCCGGGGACCGGCGGCGAGACCGGCGGCGCCGTGAGCGGTCAGGTCCAGGCCCTCATCGGCCAGGCGAACCGCCAGTTCGAGGCCTCGCAGGCTGCCCTGAGGGCCGGGGACTTCGCGGAGTACGGGCGGCAGGTCGAGGCCCTGGAGGAGACGCTGCGCCAGCTCCAGGGCCTGCAGTAGCCCTCGTTTGGCCGCCGGACCTATCCCCCGGCGTTTCCTGATCGACCGCGCTCCGCACCGAGAGTTCCTTCCTCTGGCGTTGTGCCGGATCACGTGTAGACGAATGATCCGTCGTCGATGTCGTCGCGTGCGGTGACAATGGGGCAACGACACGGTGGCCACGCGGCTCTCGCCCAGCGCAGTCGCTGAATGGAGCGCCGACCGCGCGGGCGAAGAAGCGTTGCCAAGAGGGGGCACGAATGAGCGCAGAAGGGCTCGGACGGCTTCGCGCGAAGGCTTTAAGGACGTGCGAGAAGGCGTCGGCACTGCTCATGCTTCCGCCGCCGCCCGCCGATACAAGCGAACAGGGCGTCCTTCGCAATTCCGGAGGCAGGGCATGAAGAGGCTTACCAGGCGAGGTCATGCTGGCTTCAGCATGATCGAGCTGCTCGTCACCGTTCTGATAGCGGGCATCGCGTTCGCGGCCATGGTGCCGTTGTTCGTGCAGGCGCAGAAGAAGAACTCCGACGACAACATGCGCGTCATGACCCTGCAGCTGGCGCGCGACAAGATCGAGAAGGTCCGCCAGCTGGACTACGACAGCATCACCCAAGCCAATCTGGACGACGAGGCCTTCGCCGACGGGCAGTTCGGCAACACGTACGTCCTCAAGTCCGGCACGGGGGCGACCAGAGACCTGACCATCACCTACACCGTGACGAACAAGCCCGACGGGGCTGCGAGCGGAGCCGAGAGCTACAAGCAGGTCGAGGTGAGCGTCAGCTGGGAGGCGCCACCGTCGCCCGTGTACCCGGCCGTCCTCTCGACGGTGGTCTACAAGCAGTACGCCGGGCCGCAGATCATCGGGTTCAGCATAGACCCCAACGTGCTGACCGAGGTCGAGCCGGACGTGTGGCACATCACCGGCGCCCCGGTGGCCATGGACGTCTACATCGCGCCGGACGACATCGGCCTCATGATCCCGGATGGCGTGGCCGACCAGACCAAGTGGGGCTACGTGCACTTCTCCGTGAGCGCCCTCAACGGTACCCAGATCGCCGCCGGCGACGTCCGTGAGCCAGTCCTGGGCGAGCCGGGTCACTACCGGTGGACCTGGGACAACAGCGCCGTGGTCGACGGCATCTACATGCTCGAGGTGGTGGGCTACTCCAGCAGCAAGCAGCAGGGCAACTCCGCCTCGCTGTTCATGACGGTGAAGGTGGTCAACCCGCCGGCCCCGACGAACCTGGTCGGCACCCCGGCAGACGGCCAGATCCAGCTCACCTGGGACGTCACGCCGATCACCGACTTCACCCCCGACGGGTACTACGAGGTGGAGAGCTCCGGCGACGGGATCACGTGGAGCGTGGTGGCCACCAGTCTTACGTCGCCGCTGTACCTGCACAGCGGGCTGACCAACGGCACGGACCACTACTACCGGGTGCGGGTGTTCGACACGGACGGCAACTCCAGCCCCTACTCGAGTACCATCGGGCCGCTGCAGCCCGCTCTGCAGAGTGACACCGTCGCGCCGAGCGTCCCGGGCGCCTTCACCGCCTCAGCCGTTCCCGGCAGGCAGAACACCCAGCTGTCCTGGACGGCGTCGGTCGACGGCGGCGTCCCCACGACCGGCGTGATGGGCTACAACGTCGAGCGCAGCGCCGCAGCCGGCGGTCCCTGGTCGCAGATCCTGAGCGCCAGCCTCTTCAACCAGGTGCTGTACGTGGACACGAAGAACGTCGGCTGGGCAACCACCTGGTACTACCGCGTCCAGGCAGTCGACGTCGCGGGCAACGCATCGGCCTGGTCGAGTGTGGCCTCGGCGACCACCAGCGCACAGCCAACCCATAACCTCGTCGTCGTCAACAACGACAGCAAGAACGACGTCTACGTTCGTGTGCAGAGCGCCACCACCGGGCTGTACTGGAACACGAACGGGACTTGGCAGGCCACGGCACCCGCAGAGATACGCGTGAAGAAGAGCAAGGACCAGACGTGGAGCGACCTGCCGGACGACATTTACAACGTCTACGGTCGCTACACCTCGACCATCACCAAAGCCGCGCAATGGATGAGCGATCCCTGGAGGGTGACGTTCCCATGAGCACCGTTGCCGTCGTGCGCCGCAGAGCCAGTGACCAGAGCGGCATCACGCTCATGGAGCTGCTGATCGGGCTGATCATCACCTCCGTGATCTCGGTGATGGTCGTCACCGCGTGGCTCGCGCTGAGCCGCTCCTACTCGTTCTCCTTGAGCAGCAACAACGCCCGTGACGCCGGTCGGCAGGCCATCTCGCGTCTGGCGCGCGAGGTGCGCGATGCGCAGGCGCGCCCCAATGTGGACGAGTCGGCCATCGTGCGCGCACGCTCGCGCTGGATCCTCATCTCCACCACGTTCAACGAGGTCGGCAACGACGACCCGAGCCTGGTTCCGCACCTGGTGCTCTACCGGCTGTACCCGGACGGTGAGCTGTGGCGGTTCGAGGACCTCAACCTCAGCGGTTCCATCGCGGGGGTGGACATCTCAGTCGCGGAGACGACCAACAACCTGTTCAGCGTGGACGAGCAGGTCAACGGCGAGGGCGCGACCATGCTCGTGAAGAACGTTGTCAACGACCGTGTCGCGTGGGATTCCGACGGAGACGGCGCCACGGACACGCCGTCTACTCCGGTCTTCCGCCACAGCAGGTACCTGAGCGACGGCTCGCTCGAGATCCAGCCCACGGTCCTGGGCACGGACAACCGCAACGGCATCGTCGCGGTGGAGATGCGGTTGCTCGTGGACCTCAACCCGTCGCACTCGCCGGTCTACGCTGATCTGGTGACGACGGCGCAGATCCGCAACCAGCACTGACGAGGGGAGGAACCTTGGCACGTGACGACAGACAACGAGGAAGCTCCCTCGTCATGTTGATCGGTATCATCGCCGCGTTGGCCATCATGGCGGTCACGCTGGTCGCCCTGACCACCAACGTGCACCACAACACGTACGCCGACCGGATGGAGGTCAAGGCCGACACGGTGACCGAGGCGGCGCTCGACGTCGGGATGGCCGACCTGAGCGCGTCGTGGCCGGAGGCAGCCGGGGTCGGCCCCGTCCTGGATTCGACCGCGTTCCGCGCGATGTTCGCCGCGGACCAGTTCCCAGATCCCGATGCGGGCAGCTTTGCCGCGTACGAGTATTTCGACAATCCGCCGTACAGCGGCGGGTACTCGGCGACGAGCCCGCCCGACTGGGACATGAACACCGACGACCAGATGTACCTGGTGGCGCAGGCGGGCGTCGGACCCGGGGCGGCGCGCATGCAGGCGCTAGTGCGGGTGACCTTCTTCAACGCGGACTTCCCGCGCGGCGTGGCCGTGTTCACCGGCGCCGACCTGCTCAGCAACGGCGGCGGCAACAACCCCAAGATCACGGTCGAGGTCCCGCCGCCCACCGGCACGGTGAGCTGCCGTGCTGTCGGTGAGATTGAGGAGGACGGCACCGGCCACAAGGAGGCGGTGTTCGACCAGTCGACCATGATCGGCCTGCAGGGTGCGGCCGCCGGGACCGTCGAGGACGTGTTCCCATCGGCCCTCGTCACCGCTCTCACGCAGACCGCGAAGGACCACGGCCGCTACTTCAGCGGGGCCAACGCCATAACGGATGCCGAGAACAGCCCCGCGAAGGGCTCGTGGAGCGCTGGCGGGTTCACGGGGCTCACGGTGATCGAGCCTTCCGCCCCAACGACCTTGTCCCTGAGGGGCACGTTCAACAGCGTCGCGAAACCTGGCATCATCATCCTGCTCGGTGGGTCCAACCTGGATTTCGGCGGCGGCGGCGACTACTACGGCGTCCTGTACACCCAGGGGACCGTCGACAAGGGCCACGGCAGCTTCATAGTACACGGCATGCTCGTGTGCGACAGTACGCTGGACATGCGTGGCACCGTGGACGTGAAGTACAACGACGACTGCATCGCCAACCTGGCCAAGCGCTTCCACTCGAACGTGATGGTCGTTCCCAACACGTGGCGCGAGTTGCAGCCGCTGTGAGACCAGGGCGCTCGAGCGGTGAAGGGGCGGGGAGTGCGCGAGCGCTCCCCGCCCCTTTCCGTTGCCGCCCCGGCGCAGTGACCGTGCCGCTCAGTCGCCCAGACGGCGCAACTGTTGGCGCGCGGTGAACAGCCTGCTCGGCCCGAGCCATGCCACCAGTGTGGCGGTGAGTGCCACGGCGGCGAGCAGCATGAACATGACGATGATCTGCAGGCGCACGGCGTCCAGCGGGTCCGCTCCGGCCAGGATCATGCCGGTCATGGCGCCGGGCAGGAAGACGATGCCCATGGTCTTGGTGCTGTCGATGACAGGCACCATGGCCAGTCGCACGGATCCGCGCACGAGGTCCTGGACGCTCTGGCGCGACGAGGCACCGAGAGCCAGGGCCGCCTCGATCTGCGGGCGCCTGGCCCGCGCGTCCTCGAGCAGCCGCACCGCGGTGACCGACGCAACGTTCATGCTGTTGCCGACGATCATCCCGCCGATGGGGATCACGTAGCGGGCGCCCGTGGGGATGATCCCGAGCAGCAGCATGAGGCCGAGCGTCACGGCTGTGGAGCCGCCGATGGCGACGAGCATCAGCGTCAACGAGTCGGGGAGCAGATGTGATCGCCGCGCCGACGTGACGGCCGCGAACACCAGCATCGCGGCGATCATCAACGCCACCCACACGTGGCTTTCGGTGCTGAAGACGAGGTGGATCGCGTAGCCGATGGCCGTGAGCTGCACGAATGCCCGCACGCAGGCGACGATCAGGTCCTTCTCGAGGTCCAGCCGCTCACGCCGGGAGAGCAGCATGGCGATGGCCACGAGAGCCAGCGCCGCGGCGACGTTCCAGTAGCTGAACCCCTCGGCGCCGACGATCGGGATCACAGCCGCGGGCGGGAGGGAAGGCGTCATGAGGCGCCCTCGTGCAAGGCGCCCCGCACGAAACGCCGCACGACGGCGTTCGCGGGGTCGTCCAGGAACTCCGGCAGCGGTCCGGCGTCGACGACCCTCCCGTCCACGAGGAGCAGTCCGTGGTCCCCGATGCGCCGTGCCTGCGCCAGGTCGTGCGTGACGAAGACGAAGGTGAGGTCCGTGGCTCCCGCCAAGCGTAGCAGCAGGCCCTCGACGACCTGGCTGGACGACGGGTCCAGTGCCGCGGTCGGCTCGTCCAGCAGGAGCACCTCAGGATCGTTCGCCAGAGCCCGGGCCAGCGCTACCCGCTGGGCCTCGCCGCCGGAGAGCTCGTCGGCCGGCTGCTCGCAGAACGAGTCGGGCAGGCCCACGCGTCGCAGCAGGGATCCGGCTACGGCGCGTGTCTCATCGTCGGCCATCGAGGGCTTGAGGGAGGCGGCGTGCAGGGGGCTCGCAAGGCCGGCCAGCCGCGGGCCGTAGAGAACGTTGTCCGCGACTGTGCCGGGGAACAGCGCCGGTGTCTGGAACACCATCCCGATGCGGCGGCGCAGATCCTGGACGGGCAGGTCCGTCGTCGGCGTCCCGTCCAGCAGCACGCGTCCGGAGGTCGGCTCGACGAGCCGGTTGAGCGCACGCAGGAGCGTGCTCTTGCCCGAGCCCGAAGGGCCGAGCACGGTGTAGACCCGCCCGCGCCCGACGGCGAAGCTGACCTCGTCGAGAATGAGGCGCCCGGCGGCGTTGCCGCCCCGCGCCTCATTCTCGAACCGCCCAGGTCCGCCATACCTCGGCCACCGCCACGGCCAGACGGAGCGATCAGTGGTGGAGGCCGCCGGGGCGCTGTAGCTGAGACGCTCGACCAGCAGCTGCGCGTGGTTGGGGCGGGCGCCACGTTGGTCTGGGTCTTGCTCGGGCTGAAGGACGTGCGGCTCCACGCCGGATAGCTTACCCGCACCCGTGTATACTCGCCCGGCGGGCGATTAGCTCAGGGGTAGAGCACCTGCCTTACAAGCAGGGGGTCGCTGGTTCAAATCCAGCATCGCCCACCACGACCCTTCCTGCACATCGACAGTCCTCCCCGATGGCGACCACGGTGCGCCGCCTCTCATCACGCACAGTCTTCTCATGACGCTGGCACCGCCACCGCGGCCGAGGTATGCTCCCTCACGCCGGCACTGTGAAGTGCCGGAGCAGTGCAGGCAATGACGCCCGCCGGGATCACCACGATCCCGGCGGGCGTTCTTCTGTCGCCGGTCGCTCCGCGCGGGCCCGGCACGAGGGGAGAAGGGCGAGATGGTGAAGCTGGACGAGCGGCTGGATGCCACGTTCGCGGCTGTGCTGCGGCGCAACCCGGCCGAGGCGGAGTTCCATCAGGCTGCCAGGGAGGTCCTGGAGTCACTTGGTCCCGTGCTCTCCAAGTACCCCGAGATCGGGCACAAGAAGATCATCGAGAGGATCTGCGAGCCCGAGCGCCAGATCATCTTCCGCGTGCCGTGGCAAGACGATCGTGGTGAGGTCCACATCGAGCGTGGCTATCGCGTGGAGTTCAACAGCGCACTCGGCCCGTACAAGGGGGGCCTCCGCTTTCACCCGTCCGTGAGCCTCAGCATCGTCAAGTTCCTGGGCTTCGAACAGGTCTTCAAGAACGCGCTGACCGGCATGCCCATCGGTGGCGGCAAAGGTGGCTCGGACTTCGATCCCAAGGGGCGCTCGGACGACGAGATCATGCGTTTCTGCCAGAGCTTCATGCTGGAGCTCTACCGCCATCTCGGCGAGACCACCGACGTTCCGGCTNNACCAACTGCTACGACTCGGGCGTGCTGACGGGCAAGGGCCTCGAGTGGGGCGGCTCGCTCGTGCGTCCCGAGGCCACGGGCTACGGAGTGACCTTCTTCGTCGAGGAGACCCTGAAGGCACGCGACGACTCGCTGGAGGGCAAGACTTGCGTCGTGTCGGGGTCCGGCAACGTTGCCGTCTACGCCATCGAGAAGATCCATCAGCTCGGCGGCAAGGTGGTCGCCTGTTCCGATTCGGGCGGCTTCGTCCATGACGAGCGCGGCATCGACGTCGAGCTGCTCAAGGAGCTCAAGTTCACGGAGCGACGCCGCGTGGCTGACTACGCCACGCGGCGTCAGAGCGCCCTGTTCGTGCCGCAGGGCGATATCTGGACGGTGCCGTGCCAGGTGGCGATCCCGTGCGCCACGCAGAACGAGATCGATGGCGCCGATGCCGCGCTGCTGGTCAAGAACGGCTGCGTCGCCGTGGGGGAGGGCGCCAATATGCCCACCACTCCAGAGGGGGTGCGCGTCTTTCTCGAGAGCGGCATCGCCTACTGCCCCGCCAAGGCGGCCAACGCGGGCGGGGTCGCGACGTCTGCGCTCGAGATGCAGCAGAACGCGAGTCGCGATGCCTGGACCTTCCAGCAGACGGAGGCTCGTCTCGCCGAGATCATGGTACGCATCCATCGACTCGTCCACGACCCGGCCGAGGAGTTCGGCGCGCCGGGCAACTACGTGATGGGCGCCAACATCGCGGGGTTCCTGCGCGTGGCACGTGCGATGATGGCGCTTGGTCTGGTCTGAGGCGCACGGAGCGGGCGCCACTTCTTCTCTGTGCGCGGGGCGCCGCTTCGCGGGGCCGCACTGCGCCGTCATCCTGGGAGCAGGGTGCGATAGGCTAGACACGTGGAGAGCCGACACTTAGTCGACGGGACCGACGATGCCATTGCGGCGCGCGAGGCACTGGAGCGCCAGTCGAAGGTGAGGCACGACCTGCGCGCGCCGCTGGCCGTGCTGTTCCCCCTCGTGTCTCTGATGCTGGACGCCGAGGGATTCACCGAGAGCCAGCGAGACCAGCTGCGGACGCTGGAGCGGAACGTCCGGCGGCTGGACGGCATGATCTCGAGCGTCGCCGCGAGCGGCTGGTTCGACTGCTGCGCCTCGCCGCTGGCCCTCGGCCCGGTCGCTCTGGGGGCCGTGGTCGGCGAGCGCGTGGCGGCCCAGCGCCTCGGTGGCTACGAGGGGCCGGCGCTGCAGGCACGCGTGGCGCCCGGGGTGCCGGACGTGCTTGCGGACCGCGACCGCGTGCGGCAGATCGTGGCTGATCTGCTAGACAACGCGGCGCGGTTCGCGCCCCTGTCGGGGCCGGTGCTCCTGTCGGTGGAGCCGGCCAGCGACGGGCGGACGGTGACGCTGACAGTCGCCGACAGGGGGCCGGGCATCCCGGCCGCCGAGCTGCCGGAGGCGGCCGAGTTCGGCTTTCGCGGATCGGCCGCAAAGGAGCTGGACGTCCCCGGCCTGGGCTTGGGGCTGTGGGCGAGCCGCCGCCTGGCGGAGCAGATGAAGGGCGGCCTCGTGGTGGAGAGCGAGGCCGGATCGGGCACGACCGTGTCGCTCACGCTGCCGGTCGTGGAGTAGGTCCGTCGGCCGGACGGTCACCCTGAGCGGCTGCGGGCCGTACTCGTGGGCACCATGGTAGAGTGGTGCCCGGCCCCGCCCTGCGGGGCGCGGAACGCCGACCACGGGAGGACACCCTGGCTGACAGCTCCGCGCGAGACCGTCCATTGCGGACCCTCTTCGTCACCAACGACTTTCCCCCGCGCATCGGAGGCGCCCAGTCGTACTACTGGGGCGCCATACGGACGCTGGACCCTGCGGAGGTCACGGTGTTCGCCCCGGCACACATGGACGCCGACGCTTTCGACGCGACGCATCCGTACACCGTGGTCCGCGCGTCGACGTCGGTGCTGTGGCCCACGCCCGGCATGCTGGCCCAGGTCCGTGAGCTCGCCGAACGAGAGCGCGTCGACCTCATCCAACTCGGCCATCCGCTGCCCGCGGGCCTGATCGGCCCCAAGCTCAAGCGTTCGGCAGGGCTGCCCTACATCGTGTTCCTCGGCGGGGCCGAGGTCACGCTTCCAAGCGCAGTGCCGGGAGTGAACAACCTGCTGCGCCACGTCCTGGGCAACGCATCCATGCTGCTGACCGTCAGCGACTACACCGCGCGCGTGGCTTCACAGCAGGTGCGCGGGAGCGTCCCCACTGAGGTCCTGCGTCCCCCGCTCTCGGTGGACGGGCTCGAGCCGGCGACGTCGTCGGAGGCGGCGGCCTTGAAGGCGCGGTTCGGCATCGAGGGAGAGCTCGTCGTCTGCGTGGGGCGGCTGGTGCCCAGAAAGGGGCAGGACAAGCTTATCGACGCGCTGGCGCTGCTGAGCAGCGAGTTCCCCCGGCTGCACCTCGCGCTCATCGGCGAAGGCCGCCTGGCCACACGCCTGTATGACCGCGCCTGGCGGCGCGGTGTGGAAGGGCGCGTTCGTCTCACGGGGGCCCTCGCCGATGACGCCGTCAGGGACTGGCTGCGGGCCGCGGACGCGTTCGCCTCACCGTGCCGCAGCCGCTGGGGCGGATTCGAGGTTGAGGGCTTCGGCATCGTGTTCGCCGAGGCCGCCCTCGCCGGGCTGCCCGTGGTCGCCGGCCGCTCCGGCGGCGCTCCGGAGGCCGTGCTCGAGGGCCAGACGGGGGTCGTGGTCGACGGTCGTTCTCCGC
>MTKZ01027046.1_pt2 | contig 18813 bp, 10 predicted proteins | sample 1042781 | NCBI WGS metagenome assembly MTKZ01 (sample SAMN06212207, study PRJNA360539) | anaerobic digester metagenome | biome: Wastewater treatment plant; material: sludge; isolation source: anaerobic digester fed with sludge from wastewater treatment plant | place: Denmark: WWTP Viborg ... | reverse complement strand
TCGCATAATCCACCGATACTGTGAATTTTGTAGAATGTATTGCTGAATTATCTCGCACCATTACATCAAGTTCCAGCTCGGCTGCTCGCTCTTCTGTAATTGAAACGCAAATCAGCCCACGCCCGTAATTCGACATAAAAGTTACAGTTTCGGGAGTGCAAAGCTCCGCCGCAGCAACAAGGTCGCCCTCGTTTTCCCGGTCCTCGTCGTCGGCAACAATTACCATTTTGCCGTTTGCGAGGTCCTCCAACGCTTCTTCGATTGTATTTATTTTGTATTCCATACTTTTATATAGATAAAAAAATAAATCTTTCATCTACTATGATGAAAGATTTAAATAATAATAAATATTATTTATAGTTTTGCTGTAATTGCGTGTTTTTCAATTTTAATTTTTGTATTTTCAGCTATTTGTAAAACTATTGTTTTGTCATCTATTTCTGTTATTGTTCCGTGTATTCCCGCAGAAGTAACTACTTTATCGCCTTTTTTCAGACTTGCAAGCATATTCTGATGCTCTTTCTGACGCTTCGTCTGTGGGCGTATCATAAAGAAATACATTATCAAAATCATAAATACAAAAATTATTATTGTAGGAAGAAAACTTCCTGCTCCACCTTGCTGACCACCCGGTGGAGGTGCGAACATTAGCAAATTTGCCAATTCTAACATACTTCAGCCTTAATTTGAATAGTGAATAATTACTTTTTAAAAATGTAATATAATTATTTTTTTTCTAAATAACTACTTAAAAATTTTTCTTTCCATTGACGAAATTCTCCCGCAAGTATTTTTTCGCGGGCGGTTCTCACCAACCATAGATAGAACCTTATATTTTGCCTTGTTGCTAAAATTAACCCCAATATTTCTTTTGCAATAAACAAATGCCGCAAGTACCCAAGTGTATAATCCTCAACGTCGGCAAAAGCTGGGTCAATTGGTTCGTCCGAATACTTATATTGTTGATTTCTGATGTTTATTTTGCCCTTTGTTGTAAAAAGCTGTCCGTTCCTTGCGTTTCGAGTTGGAAGAACGCAATCGAACATATCTACTCCGCGCTCAATTGCTTCAAGTATGTTCTCAGGTGTCCCAACGCCCATCAAATAACGTGGTTTTGTTGTCGGCAGAATTTCTGTTGTTAAATCTGTAAGCTCATACATTAGTTCAGTTGGCTCGCCGACGGATAGTCCGCCTATCGAAAAACCATCAAAATCAAACTGCGTTACTCTTTCTGCATATTCTTTTCTCAAATTTGCAAACATTCCGCCCTGGCAAATTGCAAACTGAAACTGCCTATGTTCCCACATCTGCGGTATTGATTTGAAAGCCTCGTGGCTTTCCAACGCCCAGCGATACGAAAGTTCCATCGAACGTCTTGTATATTGTTCGTCGGCTCCATAGGGGACGCACTCATCAAGCACCATCATTATATCCGAACCTAATATCTTTTGAATTTCGACCACCTTCTTTGCCGAAAAAAAATGCCGCGAACCATCTATGTGCGAACGAAATTCCACCCCTTCGTCCGAAATTCTGCGTAAATCTTGCAACGAAAACACCTGATAACCACCGCTATCAGTCAGTATTGCTCTATTCCAGCGAATAAACCTGTGCAACCCGCCGAAATGTTTTATTGCCTCTATCCCGGGACGCAAATAAAGGTGGTATGTGTTTCCAAGAATTATTTTAGCATCGAGCTCTATCAGATTTCTTTGCTCCAATGCTTTCACTGTGCCCTGCGTGCCTACAGGCATAAAAATANNTCCATAGTCTGTGTGCAAAATACCGACGCGAGCTTTTGTCTCTGCGTCGGTTTTTATCAATTCGAAAAAATTCATATCTCTTAATTAATTATATAACATCAAAACCACAGAACGGACGTAGCACTTCTGGAACAAGCACGTGCCCATCTTCTTGCAGATAATTTTCCAGTATTGCGACCATTATTCGCGATGTGGCAAGACCGCTGCCATTTAATGTATGAACAAACTCTGGTTTTGCGTCGGGTGTCCTCTTGAAACGAATTTGTGCCCTGCGCGCCTGAAAATCTTCAAAATTCGAACAACTTGATACTTCCAGCCATTTTTCTTCGCCCGAAGCCCACGCTTCCAAATCATACGTCTTCGCACTTGAAAAACTTGTATCGCCCGAACACAGCAAAATCACACGATAGGGAAGACCTAATGCTTTCAAAATCGCTTCCGCTTCGCCAACAAGTCCTTCCAGTCTTTCATACGATTCTTCGGGCTTTGTGAAATTCACCATCTCTACTTTATTGAACTGATGAACGCGTAAAAATCCACGTGTCTCTTTGCCGTAGCTTCCTGCTTCTCGACGAAAACAAGGTGAATAGCCCGCATACTTAATCGGTAAATCTTCGCCACGAAGGATTTCGTTGCTGTGATAATTTGTTATTGGCACTTCCGCCGTTGGTATTAAGTAAATATCGTCTGTTTCATCGTGATACATATCTTCTGCCATTTTAGGTAGCTGACCCGTTCCAAACATTGAATTGCGATTGACCACAAACGGTGGCATAAGTTCCGTATAGCCGTGATGTTCTATATGATAATTAATCATAAAATTAATCAAAGCTCGCTCTAATTTAGCACCTTTGCCAACGTAAAAAGCAAATCCACCGCCCGTTACCTTCGCACCACGCTCGAAATCAATTATGCCCAGTTCCTTTGCTATTTGCAAATGGTCTTTCTTGATTTTTTGCGGTTTCAGCTCGCCCCACGAACGAACAACTTTGTTTTCTTCTGCACTTTTCCCAATCGGAACGCTCTCGTGAACCATATTCGGTATTCTTATAAGAACCTGCTGAATTGCCTCTTCAATATTGCGAAGCTCGTCATCAAGCTCTTTTATCTTGTCGGATACCACTCGCATCTCTTCAATTTTATCGTCAGCAGGTTGCTTCTGCTTTTTGAGTTCTGCAATTTCTTTCGAAACAACGTTCCGTAAATTTTTCAGTCTCTCTACTTCTTGAATTACTGAACGTCTTTTTTCGTCAAGTCTTGGTATTTCTGTTACATCAGCACTTTCATTTTTATTGATAATATTTTGCCGAACAAGTTCAATATTATCGCGAACAAATTTTAAATCTAACATATTTCTCAAATTTTTGTTAAACAATAAATACAAAATTATATAATTTTTTTATACTTAATTGTTTTTTTATTATACTCTTGCGAACCAATAGGATATTTTCATCATAAAAGAATGGTTGGCTTTTCTTCCTAATAAATCAGAAAAATCGTCCAATTTTATTTCTCTATAATTATCATATTTTGCATCATTTACCTGCCAGACTAAATAAAACTGCGAGCCAGGCAAAAATTCCCATCTTATTACTACGCTCGAACGAAAAGACTTGAAATGGAAATCCTGCTTGCCAAGAACGAAACTCTCATCTCCATCTGAAATCTTATAATAATTCCCCTCATCTTCAATCGATGTTCCAGGATATTTCCCGTATACCTTTAATGTATAATTTCTTCTATTCTGAACTTCCCCAAACGACAAATATTTCCCGTTCGTAAAATATGGTGCAAAATACGATTCTAACGTGAAATCAGGGGAAATAGCATAATTAAATCTAAATGATGTTGATAAAGTATTTTGCTTGATTTCTCCAAATATATAGCGTTTATAATAAGTCGCAGCGTTATTGCTTGCACGAGAACCTAAGTATATATTGGGGTCAGTTTCGTCCGTATAGGAAATTCCGAAACTAAATTTGCTCCTATCAAAATTATGATATAAAGACGTTTCAATACTTGAATATTCAGAATTATCCAGTCCCCACGAATAGTTATAATCAACACTAAACTGCATCGGTCGGGACCAATCACTGCTAAAACTACTGTAAAAATTGTAAGATGGGGAAAGTGCAACCATCATTCCGCCACGAGTTTTTGTATCGCTGAAATAATGCGGTAGGTAGTAGAAACCGCCTGAAACAGAATATTTATTCAAAAAAGTAACTCCATACGACATTCCAATAGTGTGTTGTATCTTCTCATAATCCCAATTCATTATGTAACTTGAATATGTGTTTAAATAGTATGAATATAGATAATCACCTGGTTTGTTCTCTCGATAAGTAATTCCGAAGTAGAATTTATGCTCGTCGGCGTGCTGCAGCCTACCAAAATCGTTGAAATTCAATCCAGGCGATTCTGTATAGTATTCAGCAGTCCAAATCCAGTGTTCACCCGCAATTTTCTTAAATCCAACTCTTCCCAGTATTCCCACAAGCCATCGAGCATTTGTATCAACTGATAAATGTTTTGCATCAGGTCTCTGGAAGTTTTGTGTTATGCTTTTTTGAACAATTGTTATTCTTTCTTTTGTGCCATTTATTGCCGAAAATCCAAAATTCCCATAAAACGAATAGGTTTTGTCGAATAAGAATATATTCCAGTCTATTCCACCCGAATATGCAGCAGCATTATAGTATTTGTGCAAATGTATTTCGTTATTTTGACGGTTCACCGCTGTTAGAATAGCACCAAAAAACGACCCCGAAGCGTCCAACTCTTTCTGAGCGCGCACAACGCTATATAGTGAATAAGGTGAAGCAACCGTTTGCGTCTTCTTTTGCAATAATGTGTCATAATCTTTCGCATATTCTTTGTCGACAAATGCCGTTAGTGCTGCAAAAGACCATCCATCGGACGAACGTCCGGTAATTTTCGCTGCCCCAAGTATAGTTGAAAATTGTGGATTATTAGAATATTGCGAATAAGGTTTATATGCGGGTGGTGCGCCAATGCGTCGGGAATAGTAATACTCTGCATTTGTATTTTTAAATAATTTATCTCCTTCTATAAAAAATGGTCTCTTTTCATCGTAGTATATCTCAAACTCAGTTAAATTTACCACCGATGGGTCTGCTTCCACCTGCCCAAAATCGGGATTAATTGTCGCATCAAGCGTTACATTTGGTCCAAATCCCATTTTAAAATCTACTCCAACTGACTTTTTCCAATCCCACTCTTTAATATATGGATGATTGCTCGCTATATCCGGCTTTCTTTCCAAGGTGGTGCTAATATAAGGCAATATTTCAATCCTTCGGGTTTTGCGAATTCCCTCAATCCCAACAAGTTTCCCAAAACGTGATGCCCAACCTGACTGACTTTTCGGTATCATCACCCAGTAGATGTCTTCTTGTGTCGTTGGCGTGTATTGATTAATGTTCAAGCCAAACACCAGAGTATCCTCATCGGGAAAACGTAGCTGACTGAAAGGTATCGCATATTCAGCAGTCCAGCCAAGACTATCGATGTTTGTCCGAGCCTCCCACACAGGATTGTAGTTGTAATCTCGGTCGCCTTCGTTGTCTGTTGCGTGATAGTAGTCTGCTCTTACACCCGTTGCAGTTACTGCGAAACTAACCGATGTTTGCTTATTATTATATGTATCCAATATAATGATTATTCTCTCGGAATTGCTCATATTGTCTCTTCTCGAAACATAAGCCTGTATTTTTTCGGGGTTCTTTCGCTCCATTCTTGCCCCTNNTATAAATAATCTTCGTCGTAGAGAAATCTAACCTCAATTCTTTCGCTTGGAGTGCCACCTTCGACCGGCTCTTTTGTTGTAAAATCAGATATTGGGATTGCCCTGAACCAATCTTCTTCTGTCAGTTTCCCGTCTATACCGATTTCCCCTTCTCTTTTATTCGCAATTGCTATTTTCTCCGCCGAAAAAGCAAATTGAGTTGAAAATATTATTACTATCAATATTATTGCAATTCTTCTCACAAATCCTCAAATACTATTATTCAATTTCAAGACTATTACATTTTTGTAATTGTAAAAGTTACTAAAAAAATACATAACAATTATAACATTTACCTAAAAATATATATAAAAAAAGAGACCATTAGTTGGTCTCTTTCTCTTTTTGTACCGGGAGAGGGATTTGAACCCCCGACACACGGATTATGATTCCGTTGCTCTAACCACCTGAGCTACCCCGGCATAAATTTGGACTACAAAATTAATTATTCTTCCTCTAATAAACAAATAATTTTATGAACTTTCTAACATTTTTTTCAATTCATCTCGTATTTTTGCAGCTGTCTCGTAATCTTCATCTTTTATCGCTTTCTCTAATTGCTCTTGCAATATATCAATTCTGCTTTTGGGTTGTTGCGGTTGCTCCACCTGTTGCATCTTCTCGGACTTTTTAATCATTTCGAACTCATCGTAATCTTCATCAGACGCTTCTTCCTTTTCTTCACCCTGTGGGCTTACTCCCGTCTCTTGCAATACCTCTGCATTAACATATATTGGGCATCCCACCCGCACCGCTATTGCAATAGCATCGCTCGGTCGTGAATCTATCTCTATTCCCAAATCTTCGAACACCAGCTTCGCATAAAATGTTCCCTCGACTATATCCGATATTATCACCTCCGTCAGCGTTGCTCCCATCTGGTCAAGTATGTTCTTTATCAAATCGTGCGTCATTGGTCGCGGTGGAGTAACCCCTTCCATTTCGAGGGCTATCGCTTGCGCTTCGAACGCCCCGATGATTATCGGCAATCGACGCTCACCATCTACTTCCTTCAATATTAACGCATACGCATTGCTCGCTGCCGGCGACGCTGATAATCCCAATACTACTAATTGAACCTTTTCCATTTTCATCCTTATTTAGCGTTGTTCTTAATTAAATTGACACAATTACTTAATAATTATTTTATTATGCTTGCAAAAATAATAATTTTTCGTCCAATCCTGGAATTCCTGTTTTGCTTCATTTTGTTTTTTTATCTAAAAATTTCGTAATTTTATATTTCTAAATAATTTAAATTAGCAAATTATTTTTTTGGAGAAGAAAATGGTCGACAGAGAATTATATGCAATCATATTAGGCGTTTCGAGTGGTTTTGGTCGTGCTTGCGCAATCGAACTTGCTCGAATTGGCTACAACATCTACGGTGTTCATCTCGATACGGGCTCTAACAAAGAAAAAGCGGAAGAATTTCGTCGTAGTCTCGAACATCTCAATATCAAAGCTAAATTTTTCAACGTCAACGCTGCCGACGATGCTAAACGCATGGAAGTTATCGAAGCAATCAAGCAGGACAAGGAAAACAACCCTAACCACGTGCTTCGCGTTCTCATTCACTCACTCGCTTTTGGTGCTATTGGTCCCTTCTTTTCGGAAAATCCCGGCGATATGCTCAACAAACGCCAAATCGAAATGACTATGGACGTTATGGCTAATAGCCTCGTCTATTGGACGCAAGATCTCTTCAAAGCAAAACTTCTTGCAGAAAATTCCCGCATCTTCGGGCTTACAAGCATCGGCTCGCAACGTGCTATGGCTAACTATGGTGCTGTTTCTGCTGCAAAAGCTGCTCTCGAAGCTTACATCCGACAAATTGCTGTCGAACTCGCACCTTACAAAATCACTGCCAATGCTATTCTTGCAGGGCTTACGGATACCCCTGCTGCTCAGAAAATCCCCGGCTTTGCTAAAATGCTCCAACACGCAAAGCAACACAACCCATTCAACCGCAATACCGTCTGCGAAGACGTTGCCCAAGCTATTTCCTTGCTTATCGACGAAAAATTCTACTGGATTACCGGGCAAACTATCGGCGTCGATGGCGGTGAAAATATCCTTAACTTTATCGAAACCACCTAATTCTGTGATAATGTTCTTTATTTATTAATAATTGAAGGAATTCTATGTTTGAATTAGTTTTTACAGAAGAACAAAAAATGCTTCGCGATATGGTTCGCGATTTTGCTACAAACGAACTTAAACCTATTGCCGCTAAAATCGACGAAGAAGAGGCAATTCCCGAAGAAATAATAAGAAAAATAGCCGAACTCGGGCTTCTTGGTGCTCCATTCCCAATTGAATATGGTGGCAGCGGCTTTGGCGAAATGGGCTACTGCATTATCCAGGAAGAAATTGGTCGTGCGTGCCTTTCCACTGCTACTATGATTGGCGCTCACGTCTCCATCGGCACCAACGCAATCTATATTGGTGGCAGCGAAGAATTAAGGCAAAAATACGTTGTCCCCTGCGCTCAGGGCGAAAAAATTGCTGCCTTTGCTCTTACCGAATCCAAAGCCGGTTCCGATGCTTTCGATGTTAGCACACGTGCCGAACGCGACGGCGACCACTGGATTCTCAACGGCGAAAAAATGTGGATTACCAACGGTCCTTTTGCCGATGTCTTCTCTGTGTTCGCTCGCACCAATCGCGGTATTACCGCTTTCGTTGTCGAAAAAGGTACCCCTGGCTTCTCTGCCGGCGCCCCCGAAAAGAAAATGGGTATTCGCGGTAGCAAAACCTCCACGCTTACTTTCGACAACGTCCGCGTTCCTCACGAAAACATGATTGGCGACGAAGGTCGCGGCTTCCTTATCGCTATGAAAACCCTTGACGCGGGTCGCCTTGGGCTCGGTGCTGCTTGCCTTGGTGCTTGCAAAGAATTGCTCGAAATGTCCGTCCGCTATGCCAAAGAAAGAAAGCAGTTCGGCGAACCTATCGCAAACTTCCAGGCTGTTCAATTTATGATTGCTGAAATGGCTACTCTTATATATCAGGTCGAATCTCTTGTTTATCGCACTGCTACCCTCTACGACAAAGGCACTATGCTTTCCCGCCAATCTGCTATGGTTAAGCTCGTTGCCAGCGAAGCCCTCGATAAATCCGTCGATTACGCTATGCAAATCCACGGCGGTATGGGCTATTCTCGCGAACTTCCCGTCGAACGCTTCTATCGCGATTCACGTATCAATCGTATTTTCGAAGGTACTACCGAAGTCCAGAAATTAGTTATTGCTCGCGATGTTATCAAACGCAATGGCGTAATCTAACATAAATTTCTTTTAATTAAGAACATTCGCATTTCTTAATCCTGAGGCTGTCCCGATGAGGGTCAGCCTCTTTGTTCTTTCCTGGGGCTGTCTTACGAAATCGTAATTCTCCGAAAAATACTTGGTAGTTCAGACATTCCTGTCTGAATATTTGTAATGATTATGTCTGAATATTTGAAATGATTTTTATCAGAATATTTGCAATGCTTATGTCAGAATATTTGCAATGACATTCCTGTCTGAATATTTGAAATGCTTTTTTCAGTATATTTATAATGATATCAATTTCAAACAATTAACTTTTATAAACAAGAATCTACCGTCATAGCAATCACAGACAGGAATGTCTGTGCAACATATTTATTTCATATTGCTTTTTTTCTATCTTGATTAATACAAATAACTTATTTTATATTTTATCTTTTATTTCAATTTTTTATTTTCGTAAAATTGAAAATAATTTTGTTCGTCAAACTATTTGCAGGGTCGGCGGGCAGCCGCGTTTGCCTTCGGGCAAATGAGGAAAGTCCGAACTCCATAGAGCAGTGCGCTTCGTAACGCGAAGGCAGCGAGCCCCGTCCGGGCAAGCTGACGGAAAGTGCAACAGAAAGCAAACCGCCCGACGCTCGCAAGCGCGCCGGGTAAGGGTGAAACGGTGGGGTAAGAGCCCACCAGCAGCGGGGGCAACTCCGCTGGCTCGGCAAACCCCGCACGGAGCAAGACCAAATATGAATATGCTCGCCTTCGATGGCGACCGGGTTGCTCGCCCGGGTGCTTCATTCGCCGCATATTCGGGTGGGTCGCTTGAGGGGAATGGCGACATTCCTCCCAGATAAATGGTTGCCTCCGAGCCTTGTGGCTCGCAGACAGAATTCGGCTTATAGCCGGCTCTGCTTTTATTTTTATTATCTCTTATGAGGTTGATTTATGAAACTACCCGATGACCCTTTTATTCTTGAACTGCTTCCTGAATTTGTCGATACCTGGATTGCAGACATCGACGAGCAATATTCCAAACTTGTCGACGAAAAAAACTCCCAAGACCTTTACCGTCTTGCCCACACACTCAAAGGTTCCTGCTTCCAGTTCGGGCTTGATGATATTGCAAACCTTGGTATCGAACTTATGGGTTACGCAAAAGAAGGTAATTGGGACAAAGCTCTGTCGCTCAAAGAACCTATACGCAACCTTTTCGTTGAAATGAGAAACTTTTTAGTAGAAAAGGGAATTGTTCAGTAATTTTTTAGTTGTTTAATCTATTATTGTTTGTTTTTTATCATTATTTTTTTTAATTTGCGTTATGCAGGTAATGCAATTTGTTCTTTGTTTAGTTGAAGTTAAATAAAATTAAATTTATTAAAATAAAATTAATTTTTGTTCATTTTGGTTTTTTTGGCATAGTTGTTATTTGTTTTTTGTTTGTTTTTTAGGAGTTCGAATTATTAGTTTTTATATGTTTAAAATATTATTTTAAAATTATCGTATCAGTAATTTTGTTAAACTAAAAGGAGTATTTTTTGGTTTCTCTTTACTCATATTTATTCAAATTCCTTTCTTATTTTATTTCAATAAAATTCCTCATTTCTTTCAAAGGAATTTTCCTTTCATTCAAGAAATTCATTTTGGCGAATAATAATTTTGTTTTATCCACAATTTTAGGAGAAACGTTATGAAACGTTTTCTAACGTGCTTCATAGCGGCTTTTGCACTTCTGCTTCTGGCAGTGGAAGCCTCTTTTGCCCAAACGGCTCCATCTGTGCAAGCTCGCTATGTCGCTTTTTCCAATATTACAACCTCCCAGGCTCGGGCTTCCTGGATTAATGGCAACGGCGTTGGACGCATTGTTGTCATTAGAACAGATAATGACTGGTCTGGCACTGATAGTGCACTTAGTACCACTTCTACAGCTTTTGCTGATGCTGATGGTGATAGTAGTTCTGCAGACCAGATCGGTACTACTGGCTCCTACGTAATTGATGTTGTTACGGGGGCTACTCGTGTTTCCAATTTCTCAAATCTTTCTCCGGGTACCACTTATTACGTAAAAGTTTACGAATACAACGCAAGTGGTACTTCGAGAGCTTACAAAACTACTGATGGCAACAACAACCCTCGCTCATTCGCTACTACTGGCACTCTTTCTGCTCCAGTAATTACAAGTGATAGTATTATTGTTGATAATAATAATAACACTGCCCTAATTAAATGGGGCTCTGTCTCCGGTGCTTCGGGTTATGCATTGGATATTCAATATTATAATGGTACGGATTGGGACACGCTCAACGAATACAACAATATAGATGTTGGCAATGTCACCTCTTGGGAAGTTTATCTGCCTATTGCTGTTGGAACTAACAAATACCGTGTTCAACTTCGTGCTTATGCTGGTTCTGTTACATCCCCAAATGCAACACAGACCTTTACTATCACTACCTCTATGCCTCCAAAATTCTTGGCGGGCGACTCTCCTTCGTTAACTGAACAAACCGGGCCTAACTATGGCTTCTACGATATTACTCTTACTTTCGATCAAGCTGTATATAGTGCTAATAATGGAACTGGTAACTTAACTACCACTAGTTTCGCTGTTTACGCTCCAACTTCTGGTGATGATGCATCTTCGAAAGTTGTTATTACTGCAGTTTCGCACACTGCTGGTAGCCAAACAGCTACTATAACTTTAAGATTTAATGATAGAGTTACATCTTCCGATAAATTCCGCATCGGTCCAGCTAATGCTACATCCATTTATAGTGGAGTTATTGCTCCATCTTCGACTGGTATTCCTATGGATGTTTCTTTGGATACAACCAAAGGCGGGCAATATTCAGCCGATATTACCTGCCCAGATGCAAGCGTGCTGAATACAAGTGATACTATTATTGCTTTCGAAACTATTCAAAAAGCTATAGATGCCGGAACAACAGCCGCTGGCGACACCATCCAGCTGAAAGATAATACTACCTATAGTGAAAATGTTACTGTAAATAAAGCTGTAACAATCACCGACCAAGGCGTAACCAACGCAACTGTCACTGGCACCTGGACTTTGGGTGGCTCCTCAGATGTTGATTTATCCGGAGATACAATAACCGTTTCCGGATTGGCATTCAATAATAGCAGCGTAACAAACTCCATTGTTGTAGCAAATGTTTACAATGGAACAGTTTCTATTGAAGGAAATACTTTCTATTTAAATGGTTCGAAAAATGCTATTTCGGTGCAATCCAATCGGGGAACTGATACTTTAACCGCATTAAATATTGGAACAACAACTGCAAACACATTTAGCGGTGCATTTACTGGTGCCAATGCAATTTATTTTAATAATGATGGAAGTGGAACTTTCGGTATTGCTGCAGTTTCGGTGCAACAAAACACATTCCCAACATCAAATGCACTTGCTATCGCATTCGAAAATGTTGATTTAACATCATATTTACCACCTATCAGCTTAGGCTCTGGCAACACCAACTCGGATGGAATGCTCATTCCTGAAAAATATGTCTTTAGCCACTCCACTCTGGACACTTCCAACTACCTCTACCCAGGTATTGCTGTTTTGGGAACTACCACATCTTTGCAAAACGGAACTGCTGTTGAATACAATACAGTAGCAGCTGCAATCGCTGCTTCTGATAATGATGGAACACAATCCGTTTTCCTTGGCAAAGGTACATATTCTGATGCAATTGCATTGAATGAATCAGTCAATTTAGTCGGTAAAGGCAATACTACCGCTGGTACAGTGCTAACAAACACTGTTACAGCAAGCTCCACTGCTGCTGCATACACAATCAGCGATTTATATTTTGATGTTCCTTCAACTCACGGTATTGTTGTGAGTGCTTTACCAACTGGTGGCTTGTCCATTTTACGAAATTACTTCCAAATTGGTGCAAGCGAAATTGGTATTAATGTAACATCTAATATATCCAAATCCCTTATAATCGGCTCGACAAGCAATGCAAATACATTCGCTCTTAATAATGCAACAGCAAAAGGTATTAATTTACCAAACAATCAAATAACTGGAACTTTGACAATTGATGCTAATAGTTTTAGCGGTTCTGCTACAGGTTCGGGTATTTACTTTTCATCAACAAATAGTACCGGCGCTTCAAGTGGTACTATAAATATAACTGGTAATACATTCAGTAATAATGTTGGCGACGCGATTGTATTTGAAGATGCAGTAGATATTACGGTCAACCCAACATATCATTTAGGAAATGTTGCTATCAATATCTATAATGGCAATGATTTTAGTCAAAGCGGAAAAGGTATAAAAATACTCGAAAGTACAAACTATAGTGCATTTATTGGAACTACCTTACCAGACTCCATTGATTTATATGGCGCAAGCGTAAATACAAACTTCGACGCTAACGATATCTATGGTGCTGCTTGGTATTCACTGACAGCTGGTGATGCAAATGATTTACTCTACCCATCTATCCAAGCTGCAGAAAATGCCGACTTAGCAGATACATTACATATTGGCGAAGGAACTTATTACGAAGATGTAATCTTCACTGGTGGTACTAATTTAGCAACAATAACAGGCCACGGAACTACTTGCGAGTTAGCAACTGGCAAACAAGTTACTTTGGAAAAAGATTATACATTTAGTGGATTTTCTGCTCCTCAAGTGCTATTGAATAACAATAATGCAAAAATGGCAGATGCACTTGACATCGTAAAAACAAATGGAAATATTAAAATTGCAGGTACTTATAATATTTCCGATGATGCAATAGTAAGTAAGAAAGTAACAATAGATAAACAATCTGACACAGCTACTTACAGCGGTAAATTAACAATTTCAGCAAGCGGTGTTACTGTTACTAATTTAGCTTTAACTGGTAATCCCGCAATCACTCTTAATTTAACCAATGGTTGTGACGACCCAATCATAATTTCGAACAACGCATTTACTTTAGCTAATGGCGGCGATGGTATTTTGGTGGAAGTTGGAAATGCAAATAGTGCAGGCACCTCATCATTCAATATTACAGGCAACTCGTTCACAAGCGGCGATACTACATCCAAAGCCATACATTTCCGCAATCAAACTACAGGAAATGCAACATTTAGCGCTGTGAATGTATATAATTCCAACACATTCAACACACCTGGTTATAATTTCTACAGAACAAATGAAAATAACATTTGCACATATTTACCAAATGTAGATGTAAATGATTCAACTGCCAATACATATACAACAACAAACATCTCAGGATTTTACCTCAGTCCAGCCGCTGCAACAATTAGCACTTCGACAAATTCAATTATCACTGACTGCGATGCTCCAGCAGCTTTCACTACAGGCGCAGTTACACCTGTCGGTGGAAACGTTGTCGCAGGATTTTTCAACTCAACTAATACACACATTGACGTTGTTGTTCCAATTGCAAACGATGCAAGTCTTGCCTATGGCACAATTCAAATTCAAGTGGATAACGATGGCGACGACTCCTGGGTTAATGTTCCAACCTCTGGGCTATACACAATTCAACCGTCGGCTATTAACACAAGCAAGACAATCACACTTGCCAAGGCTAATTTAGAAAGTACTGGCGATTTCGATAATAATTCCACTATACAATTCCGTGCTGTAATTACTGACTTCTCCGGTCAATCAACAAACGGCACACCAAGCTCGAACACAATTTATCGCGACGAAACTGTCCCAACTGTTACATTAAACAGCGCAACAGCCGACAATATTATTAATATAACCGAAAAAGGTGATGGCTTCAATGTCAACGCTCAATCTAACAAAAACAATACAACTTTATATGTAGTAAACGTAACAGACAATACTCCGTCATATTCTAATATTACTACTGTTGGTTTTGCTTCTGCAATTGCTACAACAGCAGGTAACGCGGTAAATATTTCCGTATCTGCTCATAATGATAATATCGTTGATGGCAAAACATACCGTGTATTCGGTATGGACCAGGCAGGAAACTTAAGCTTAGCAAGTGATACTTCATTTACAGTTGACCTTACTGCTCCTGCCGATTTCACTGTTGGAACTGTTGCTGTCCTGAGTGGTGCAAAAGCTGGATACTACAACAAAGCAGATAGTGATTCAAGCCGCAACATTCAGGTTACCGTTCCCGTTGCAAATGACGCAACTCTTGAAAATGGCACTATCCAGGTTCAAGTAAAACGCGGTACAAGTGGAACCTTTGCTAATATTGGCACTTCATACACTATAACTAATTCTGATTTAGGTAATAATGTTAATATAACCATAACCAATGCACAATTATCAGGAATATCCGGATTAAGTGAAGGAGACGAGCTATTCTGGACTGCTGTAATTACCGACAATGCTGGTAACTCTACAACTGGTACTCAAAGTACAAATACTTTGATATACGACATTACTCCACCCGCAACCACGACAATAGCAAGCAGAACAGCTGTTACTGCTCCTGTTGTTGCCAACTACTTCAATGCATCAAACACAGCAGTTACTGTAACAATCAACATTCCAAACGATGCTACTTTAATCGGTGGGAACGTTAAATTACAAGCTCGCACCGGTTCAAACTCATTTGCTGATGTTGCACAAACTACAAATGCAATTTCAACTGTAAACACTACATATGATATAACAGTTCAAAAAACAGGTACTACTAACACTGATTTAGATGAGCTAACCGGTTGGGCAAGCGTAACCACATTAGACTTCCAAGCAGTATTAACCGACGCTGCCGGCAACGAAACCGTTGGGACTCCATTCTCTACATCAATGAATGTAGATTTGGTTGCTCCAGCAGCATTTACAACTGGCACAGTTGTTACAACTGGCGGCAATGTTGTTGCCAACTACTGGAATGCTACAAATACTGGTTTGACTGTTACAGTTCCTTTAACTAACTCAGACGCTTCTTTAGATGGTGGAACCGTTTTAGTTCAATATCAAGTTGGAAGTGGTAGCTGGACTGAATTAACTTCTGCTCACACTATCACAAATACTGAAAGAACAGCTGGAACAGTCAATATCTCCAACGCATCATTCGACGATCAGTATTTCACCGAAGGTTCTACTGTTTCGTTCCGTGCAATAATTACCGACATTGCCGGCAATTCTACAACAGGTAGCAATTCTGCAACAACATTGACAGTCGACCTAACTGCTCCTACAGCTACATTAGTTTCTGCAACTGCCGACAACATCATCAACATTGCCGAAAGAGCCTCTGGCTTTGACGTAGTTGCTCAATCAAACGAAGCAACACAAACATTATACGTTGTAGATGTTACTACTAATACAACAGTTACATATTCCAATATTGGAACAGTTGGCTTTGCAACTGCTGCAGTAGCCGGTGCTAACACAAATACAAACGTTTCAGTTAGTGCTAATAATGCAAATATAATCACTGGCTCTACATACAAAGTATATACAATGGATGCAGCTGGCAACTTATCAGCACCATCCACAGGTTCATTCACTACTGATCTTGTTGCTCCAACAATCACAAGCATCACATCCACAACAGCAGACGGTCTCTACGGCATTGGTGCAAATATCAACTTTACGTTGAACCTGAGCGAAGCAGCTATATTTACAGCAAACAGTGGCAATATCTCGCTCCCAATGGCTTTAGACCAAGGCACCGGTTCTGCAATTCGTAACACTGATGCAGCATCATCCACATCATTAAGCTTAACATATTCCGTTGCAAACGGTCATGCAGCTGCTGATTTAACTCACGGCTCTGGTTCTGCTACTTTATCAGGTAGTGCAACCTTTACCGACGCAGCAGGCAACCCTGTTGACCTCACATTGCCTAATTCCGCTATATTCCAGGGTTCAAAAGCAATTGTTATCGATGGTGTTCCACCAACATTTACAATTGATTATTATTTGAATTCAGTTACTGGAATCCCATTAGGAACAAATCCAACCATTGGTATTGGCAATAATTATTATATCAAGATTACTGCAAGCGAAGAACTCGCTTCTAATCCAACAATTTCTATTAGTGGTTTGGATAACGTAACTTCTCCAAATAATAATGTTACGAATGCAAGCACAAATATTCACATTGCAGATACAGTATTCTCCTACAACCGCGTTGTAGTAGAAACAGAAGACAATGGCGTTGACGAACTTATTACCATCACCGGTACCGACCTTGCTGGCAACACTGCTACTGCTGTCGTTCCTATTAATGCATACCCAACAGCAAACCCAGCCTCAACTGGCAAGCAGGCAAAAATCGATGGCAAGCGTCCGAAACCAACTATTTCATTTGCTGATGCGGTTACAATTGGTAGCGATAAATGGACAAAGAATAATCCAATTGTAACAACTATAAACTATGGCGAATCCGTTCAGAATGTAACTAATTCTGTAATTTCCGTTACTAATGGAACAAAATCAAACTTCGTAAATAATGCTAATACAACATTTACAGTTGATGTTACACCAACCCCAACCACACAGGGCACTGATGTTACTGTTAGCGTTCCCGAAGGCAATTCTTCGAACCAGATTAAAGATGCTGGTGGCAACTTTGCTTATGGTGCAACTGAGTCAATCAAATACGATGCAACAGCACCAACAACTACCGATAATGTTTCTTCCGGTTGGCAAAATTCAGATGTTACTGTTACATTCTCGCCAGACGATGGAACAGGTTCGGGTGTTGCCAAAGTTTACTACACAACCGATGGCACTGATCCAACAACATCAAGCAATTATGTACCATCACCATACCAAATTACTATCACTACTGACGGCCAATACACAATTAAATACCGTGCAGAGGACAACCTTGGCAACCTCGAAGCAGTTCAAACAGCAACAAACCAGGTTAAACTGGATAAAACTGCTCCATCAATTGCTGCAAATACAATAACTGCTCCAACAAATGGAACAATATGGAATGGTGGCAATCACAATATTACCTGGACAAATACAAACATAACAGACGCAACCAGTGGCTTGGCAACAAACCCAATTTCGCTTTATTATACTACAAATGCATCTGATCCGAGTCCAACTTGGACACTAATTGCTTCTGGTCTTGCTAACAATGGTTCATACAGCTGGTCAGTTCCAACAGACGTTAATTCAAATGATGTGAAAGTTCGCATCGATGCCGTTGATAACGCTGGAAACGTTGCAAGCCAGGTAAGCGCTACATTCACTATTGACAATACTGCTCCAACTGCAACAATTACAATTACACCGAATAATACTCCATCCGGCGGATATAGCATTAATAATGCTACAACAAGCGTTACAATTGATGCAGATTTTAGTGAAAGTATGGATCAAACTGCTGCACCTACGCTAACATTAAATTCTGAATTAGATAATATTTTAAACGATGAATCACCAACAACCAATGCTTGGCAATCTCCTACTAAATACCGCTGGGTATTAGCTGTTAACGGCACTGGATTATCTAAACTTGATAATTCTATTCAAGTTACTGGTGCTAAAGACTTAGCTCAAAACACGATGACACCAGCAACATTGAACGAAGTGAAAGTTGACCAGGTTCTGCCAACTCTCTCGCAAGTTGTCATTAAATCCAACAATGCTGTTACTCCTGGCACTGGTACAAATGCTGGATTTGCAAAAGTTGGCGATGTTGTTACTGTTGAATTCACTGCTTCCGAAATTATCCAGACACCAACTGCAACAATAGCTAGTCAATCAGCTTCTGTTTCTGAAAACTCTGCTAATCCAGACTGGAAAGCTGAATACACAATGACAGGTAGTGAAACAGAAGGTACAGTGGGCTTCTCCATTAGCTTCACCGACCTTGCAGGCAACGCAGGAACAGCAGTTACAGCAACAACAAACAGTTCATCAATTACATTCGATAAAACAGCACCAGATATTGCAATTTCTGCACCTATTGCCGACACTTGCGTCAATGGCACACAAACATTAACATACACAGTTACTGAA
>MTKZ01005286.1_pt1 | contig 18816 bp, 20 predicted proteins | sample 1042781 | NCBI WGS metagenome assembly MTKZ01 (sample SAMN06212207, study PRJNA360539) | anaerobic digester metagenome | biome: Wastewater treatment plant; material: sludge; isolation source: anaerobic digester fed with sludge from wastewater treatment plant | place: Denmark: WWTP Viborg ... | reverse complement strand
GCAATACATCCGGGATTGATATCTGATTGCGCGGAATCGGTGAGGGGACCGATAGAGGGGGTTTCAGGTTCCGTGTCAGGAATGTTGCCATCTATAATATAAAGGGAAACGATATCATTTTTCTCTCCTTCCACAATTTCATACTTCATCACCAGAAGGTAGGTCTTTCCGAATGAGAAAACCCCTCCATCAACAGGTGTTGCTGTATTTGATCCGACTGAAAGTCCGAAATTGAAAGGATCACCAGTTCCCACCAGAAACAATTTCGGTCTGAAGGTAGTACCGATAGGATCTCCGCCAAAATGGAGGAAATAGCCATCAACAGAGCCATTCACCTGAACCATAAAGGCAGCATAGACTTTTCCAGAAGTCTGAACCGTGAATTTACGGTGGACATCTTCCCCGTTGTTATCCACCAGAGCAGCCCCCCCGATATTGGAAAGGGGATAGCCGTCAAAGGTAAGCCCCGGCACCACCACATCAATGGCTTGCGTGCCTCCGACGCTGTGGGCAGTCCAACCGTATGCAGTGAGCAATGCACCGGCCTCATAGTCAAAATTCTCAACCAGTAAGGGCTGTGCTTTAACCGTCGCAACGGAAAAAACAAAGCATAAAGTTGCCAGGGTAATTTGTAAAAGATGTAGAATTCTCTTCATAGTCAATGTTTTATGTTAATAATTTCCGAAATATTTTTCTGTCCTTTAAAATTAATATTAATTCTTATACCATGGCAAAACCAACGAATATATGATTTTCCGAAATTCCGCAATGCATTGCTCAACGGAAGATCCCTTGCCCGTTTCACCGAAACTTTTCATTTTTATTCCTAACTTCACCTGACCTGTTTCAGGGTTGACGAATTAACTGCAAGGTTTTCAGAATAGCCGGCATTTCATATCTTTGTAATATCAAACGAAAAAAAATGGTTAGACTACCTTTTTTGATTATCCTGTGTTTTTGCTTTTCTCAACTTAGCGGTCAGTCTTCGCATTGGGAAAGTATCGTTACCGAAACCGATGAATTTAAATATCTGTTGCCCAAGGAAGAACCCACAAGCAACTGGACGGTTTTAAATTTTCCTGATCAGGACTGGAATACGGGAATAGGAGGTTTCGGTTATGGCGACAACGATGACAATACCATCGTGCCTCCGACGAAATCCCTGTTTCTGCGCAGGATATTTACGGTACCCGGTACGGTTACTGTGTATAATCTGATCCTTGATATTGATTACGATGATGCCTTTGTGGCCTATTTAAACGGTGTTGAAATTGCACGATCAGCAAATTTACCCGCCGGGAAGCCCGGTATAGACGCGAATGTTACCTTCGATCATGAAGCCCAACTCTATTCCGGGGGGCAACCCGACCGTTTTTTGCTAGATACCAGACCTCTGCTGACAGGAATGAATATTCTTGCAGTACATATTTTAAATATCACCCCGACTTCATCCGATTTGTCGGCCCGGGTTTTTCTAAATGCAAAAATCAAGGGAAGCGAAATAATTTTCAACCAGGTACCCCATTGGTTTCAGGAACCGGCCGACCTTTCGAACTTCAATCTGCCGCTGATAAAAATCAATACAGAAGGGGAAACCATCGTCGACGAGCCGAAAATTATGGCCAAAATGCAAATGATCAATAATGCCGACGGAAAGAACAGCTTTTCTGACACGAATTATGAATATGACGGATATATCGGCATTGAAATCCGGGGCAACACGGCACAGATGTTTCCCAAAAAAAGCTATACCGTTGAAACCAGGTATAGTGATGGTTCAAACAACAATGTTTCCTTGCTTGGTTTGCCAGCCGAAAATGACTGGGTTCTTCATGGCCCTTACTCCGACAAATCCCTGATGAGAAATGCGCTGGCATACAGCATAGGCAACGCCATGGGCAACGGTTGGCATCCGCGGACCCGGTTCGTGGAGATAGAAATCAACGGGGAATACAGGGGAGTTTATTTGTTCGTGGAGAAAATCAAGATCGATAAAAACCGGGTGAATATCGCCACCCTGAAACCGAATGACAATACCGGCGATGAATTGACCGGAGGATATATCATCAGCATTGACAGGGATCAGGAAGGAAGCTGGAACTCCCCATTTATGGGAAGGACGGGGAGTGTGGATGTTCCCTTTTCTTATGTAGACCCCAAATATAAGGAGCTTACCGTTCAACAGCGCAACTATATCAGGGAATACATCACCGAATTCGAGTATGCCCTGCACGGGAATAATTTCAAGGATCCGGAACTGGGTTACAGAGCTTATATTAATGTGGAAACCTTTATCGATTATTTTATCATTACCGAGCTGAGTCGCGACCTGGACGGATACAGGGTGAGCGTCTATTTTCACAAAGACAAGGACAGCAAGGGAGGTAAGCTTACCATGACCCCGTTCTGGGATTATAACATTTGTTTCGGAAATGCCGACTTCTTCAGCGCCGGAAATCCCGTCGGATGGGCTTCAGATGGCATCGGAGCAGGCGACTGGTATGAAATTCCCTTCTGGTGGGACCGTTTCAGGGAGGATCCCTATTTTGAAACGCTCCTGAAATACAGGTGGGAGAAACTCAGAGAACGGGTCATCAGTAAAAGTACGATCAATGACTTCATCGATTCCTGCCAGCACGTCCTTAAGAATGCCCAGGCGAGAAACTTTCAGAAATTCGATATCCTGAACTCCTATGTGTGGCCTAACAATTATATCGGCGGAACCTATGCAAATGAGGTGAACTACCTGAAAAACTGGATCAGCGACAGAATCGACTGGCTGGACACGCAGATGGATAAAATCGTACCCATATTCGTTTCCAGCCAGGATAAAATCGCCCCGGGGAATAATGTCGCAAAGGTCTATCCGAATCCTTTCAGCAGCAGGTTTACGATTGAAATCGATCCGGGTATCCCCGGAGATGGCGAGGTAGTTATTTATAATCCGTTGGGCCAGTTGATTTCCCGGAAAAGAGTCACTAATATTTCGCGAAATCATACTGTCGAATTTACCTATGACGAATTGAAGCATCAAGGCAACATCTTTATTTACAACATTCTTATGGAAGGGCATCCGGTAATTTCGGGCAAGATCCTGCATAAGTAGAGCTTAGCAAATAAGAATTGCCAAATCCCGCTTCTAACAAATGAGCGTACAGAAAGTTATTCCTTACCCCGCTGATTGAAGAATAAAAAAAGTCAGGTAAACAACCTGACTTTCAGAGTAGCGGGGGTACGACTCGAACGTACGGCCTTTGGGTTATGAGCCCAACGAGCTACCAACTGCTCCACCCCGCAGTATTTTTTTAATCAAAAGATTTTCAGAAATCAATTGCGGTGCAAAGTTAATACTTTTTCGGGAAAATCAGCATAAAACCCGTAAATTAAATTCTAAGGCACCCCGACTGGCTCCGGAACCTCAATAATTTCTTTCATTCTTTCGAGCACCCGCTGTTTGTTTTCTTCGCTGAGATTGGAGATCCGGGTCCGGTGATTGCCGCCCTCCTGTACAATCTTCAGCAAGGGGCTTTTCTTTGGGATCACCACCCCGCTGGCGGTCCAGGGATCATCCTTTCCGTAGATAAAAATCAGCGAAAGTTTTGTGGTATTCAAAAATCGCTGGGTCCGGACAGCAGATGACGGGTCAAATGAAGGGCGGTAATTATCGGGAAGGAACAACCGGGGAAGATAATTTCGGGCCGATTTAATCTTCAGGTATTTCCGAAAGGGGCGGGTGGCATATCCGTAATAACCCAATTCCCGGGCCGCCTGTACAAAAAAAGAGCCTATCCTTTCCATCTCTTCCACCGAAAAATAACCCGGTGAAGCAACTTCCATCCAGTGGTTGAAAATCCCTTCGTCAGAAGCATCCGGTGAAGGAATGGTTCCCGGATCCTTTCCCCACTGCCAGAAAGAAAAGCTGTATTCCAGCACCGAATAATCATAAATCTCTTCGGAAGAAACCCTGAATGTCAGCTTTTTGTCGCTGATCCATTTATCAAAGAGGGGCATCAGTTGACTCCGGCGGCGTAAAACCTCCCTCTGAAAACCGGTGACTTTCCGGCGGGCTTCTTTTGTGCCCGATACCCGTGCAATGTAAGGTTCATGCCGGCCATCCTCCACGGCAAAATTCATGGGAGCCACATACGACACCGTCAGATCCACATCGCCGGGATAAAAAAGACGGTGCAACAAAGCCGTCTGCCCTCCCTTGCTGATGCCCGTATTGATCCATTTCCCAGTAAACCAGGACTTAAGCAGGGCAACGACCTGATGGTGGTCTCCGGCGGCATTTTCCACGGTCAGGTACTGCCAGTCGCGCCCTTCGGGCCATGATTCACCGAAATAGCGGTGTTCCACCACCACCTGACTGGCATTCAGCAAGGGGCACAGTTCATTGAGATACCCGGGATTTCCGCCGTAGGAGGCGGCATACCCTTCGGTGACCAGTACAACGGGATATCCTGGATCGAGTGCCGAAACAAATACCCGCTGCAGGAAATAACCCTTCTCCGGATCCTTGTGGTCCATAGGCTGCCTGACAAAAAACCGGACCGACTCCCCAAAAAAAGGATTCGGATCGATGGTCTCAATCCTTTCAACGGCCGGTTGTTGTCGTAGATAATCCGTCAGGCCGGAGGCGTAGCCCGGAAGATGGGCCAGGGAAAAAAGAAGTAATAACCAGATTGCTTTCATGGCTGCAAAATAGAAAGAATTTCGCTGCCATANNCGTCGCAGAGCTGCGGGGAAACGAATCCCGGAAAACCGGGATGAGTTCGACGGGTTTCAGCACCGGATCAGCCATAAACTGAGACCAGGCATTAATCCTTACTTCACACAAAGAACGGATATAGTCAATGCGCTTACCGGAATTCAGGCGGCCTGAATTGCGAAGGCCTCTTCCAGCACATCCGGGAACTCGTTCCTGAAATTGCTGAGGCACCATAGTTTCAATTCGACCCGCTCCGTGGGTTTCATCCATCCGATACACTTGAGTAACTCTTTCCTGAACAGGAACTTGCTGAAGCTTACTTTCGGCAAAATTACTTTCGCATATTCCATCATGGCTTCGGGTTTTTGGACTTCATGAATATAACCCTCTCCCGGGGAAAAAAGTATGTTTAAAAGCACGACTTAACATACTTTAACAGGATCAATCCGGCCTTTCTTTTTCCCGTCACACCTGTCACGATCAACGGGAGGTTTGGGTTACCCTTTGCCCTTGTTCCGGCCGGGTTTACGTTCGACACTCCAGCCAAACTTCCCGATTTTCTTCCCCAAACCGAAATAGTTACCGTGGTAATACACAAGGGGTCCTGCCTTGGCCAGGCTAAAAGCGCCTTTGTGGTCGATGAATGCCTCATCGGCCTGGATATTGACCACTTCGGCGATGAGCATGTCGTGGGTTCCCAGGGGGATGACCTGTTTGATCCGGCATTCGATGTTGACGGGCGATTCGGCAATCACCGGGGCTTTCACAATACGTGCTGGTGCCGGGGTAAGGTTCATCTCCTTCCACTTGTTGAATTTCCTCCCCGTACGGCATCCGCACCAGTCGGTAGCCCTGGCCAGTTCTTCGGTGGTCAGGTTGATCACGAACTCCCCGGTCCTGCTGATGATCCCATGGGAATGTCGTCCCGGCCGTACCGAAATGTAGCACATCGGCGGATCGCTGCAGATGGTGCCTGTCCACGCAATGGTGATGATGTTATACTCCTCCGGAGACTCCCCGCAACTGACCATCACCGCGGGTAACGGATAAATCATTGTTCCCGGCTTGAAATCTGTCTTTATCATTTTGCTGAACGCATCTTGGCATGGTTGTATTTGCAATATTAAAAATTTCTGTCATATCCTTATGACATTTTAGAAAAATGACAGAAGTTCTGCCCAGCTGAACATAGTTTATTAAATTTGCTGCGAGACGCAACAATCCCTCCCGGGAATCCGTCTATTAGTTAAACCATTCAAAGATGACAAAATTAAAACTGCTTTCCGTAGGTGTCCTTTTCCTGCTTGTTTCGGGCTTTGACATCGAACCGGCGTCGGAGTATGAGCCGGTTTTTATGCTCCGGAGCGAGATGGAAAAGGGAATCCGCCTGGAGGGGCCCCGCGACATCAGGAACCCCGGAAAAATTTACCTGAAAGACGACCTGATTTTTATCAATGAAAAGTACCTGGGCATCCATGTCATTGACAATACCGATCCCGCGGAACCCGAAAATTTCGCCTTTATCCGGATCGACGGATGCATTGACATGGCCATGAAAGACCAGGTCCTGTATGCCGACAATGCCGTGGATCTGATTTCCCTGGCTCTCTCCCCCCAAATGACAGGAGTTGAGGTCACCAGCCGCCTCAAAGATGTTTTCCCTGAACTGCAGGCACCCGATGGCAGGGGACTCACCACCCGGGAACAGATCGCCCGACCTGATAATGCAATACTGGTAAGATGGAAAGAAAGAAATTAACCTATAAAAACAGGGTCATCCGAAGGCTCCTTCCTGCCCTGGTTATTGTGATCCTTGCAGCCGGCTGCCAGATGGGAGAAAGTTTCGAATCGGACTTCTCCTCAGGAGAGGGAACAGGAGGATCCATGGCCCGCTTCACCGTCGCAGGCGATTATCTTTATACCGTCGACAACCGCACCCTGAAGGTATTCAGCCTGGCAGATCCGAAAAAACCTCTTTTTAAAACCAACCGCAACGTGGGCTTTGACGTTGAAACCATCTTTCCCCTGAACAAGAATCTCTTCCTGGGTACCTCCACCGGCATGTACATCTATGACATTACCTCCCCTGAGAAACCGCAGAAGATCTCCTTTTACGAACATATCTATGCCTGTGATCCGGTGGTTTCCGACGGTCAATATGCCTATGTGACCCTCAGCTCCTCGAATATGCGGTGCTGGAGGGCCGGCAATGAACTGCAGATTGTGGACATCCGTGATAAGGCTGCCCCCAAACAGGTCAGCACCCATTCTCTTTCTTCTCCACGGGGACTGGCCATCAGGAACGATACCCTCTGGGTGTGTGATGCCGGCATTAAAGTCTTTGACGTACATGACAAATCCCGGATCATTCAGCTGTTCCACTTCAGCGAGGTCCCAGCCTTCGACCTCATCCTGAATGGGCCTCTGGCCCTGGTCACCGGAGAAGAAGGCTTTGTCCAATACCGGATCGGAAACGGCACCATCACCAAACTCAGTGAAATAAAAGTAATCCATTAAAGCGACCTTCATGATTCGTTTTGTCTCCCTTCTTTTACTGCTGCTCCCCTTCGCCGGGTCGGGGCAAGCGGAAGTCCCCGTTCGCGGAGAAAAATCATTTGGCATCGGTCTCGTGCCACAATATGCCATCACCAGCGGCACCCGCATCGATTTTGACATCAGGCTTCCCGGGAAGAACCAATGGCTGGTGGTGGCCCCCCAGCTCTATCTCGTTACTGAAAACTCCAACCTGTGGGATTTCGAAGAAATGACCGGCGTGGGCATTGACCTTTATCACCGCATCTTTATCGGGCAGGGGAAAGATCCCAGGGGAGCCTATCTGGCCTACGGAACGATGCTCCAGTATCGTTCCGTCAGGGATGAAGGACTGACCGCCTATCATTACAGGGAAGACAACGCTACCTATATCGGGCTGCAAGAAAAGATGATGCAGACCGGCATCTGGAAAACCGGGGGCAACCTGATCTTCGGATACCAATTACTCGCTTCCCGCTCTGTCTATTTCGATTTTTATCTCGGCACAGGGATCCGGTTCAGTTTCGACAACCGCACTTCGGGTCTCCATAGCTATTACAACGAATGGTGGGGTGACCTGGGATATTCAGGAACCCTGATGGTGGGTGGATTCAGATTTGGGATTTTCCTCTGACGGGATCGGGAAGACAAAAGATCACTGATACGCTAAACATCTGCCCAGTCGCCATTCTCCCTGATCATTTGTTCCAGCTCTTCGACGGCATTTTCAAAGGGGATGGAGCGCTTTACCACTTGAAGGCCCTTGTAAAGGCTGACTTTTCCGTTTCCGGAGCCTACAAATCCGTAGTCGACATCGCCCATTTCGCCCGGGCCGTTGACAATGCATCCCATGATGCCAATTTTCAGGTGGTTCAGATGGCCAAAATGCTCCTTTACCCTCCGGGTGGTCTCGTGAAGATCAAACTGCGTGCGCCCGCAACCGGGACAAGAGATGAATTCGGTACGGGAAACCCGCATCCGTGACGACTGAAGAATTCCGAAGCTCAGGTCTTTCAGCTCTGTAAATGTGATGTTTTCATGATCGTTCGAAATGCAGATGCCGTCGCCGTAACCGTCAATGAGCAGTCCGCCAAGATCGGCCGAGGCTTTGATCTGAAGATCCTCCAGTTTACGCTCGCTGTAGCTCCTGAAGATGATCACCGGAACTTTCCAGATGTGGGTTTCCAGCATCATAAAAAATGCACGGAGTTCGGCAAAGGGATTTTTGTTAAAGCTCTCGAGGATCAGCACGGTCTTCCGGGTCTGTTTCAGTTTGGTAATGATCTCGGGATGGTGGTCCATGAACTTGTCAAATTCCATTTTGTTGGTGCGGATGAATTTCATCCGCCCCCACCGGGTACTTTCAAAGAGGTACTCCTCAAGCGAAATGACAGGATTTGCATTCCCCTGAATGTCGATCACCTTGTTTCCCGAAAGAAAATAATCGGGAATCAGCTTTCCCCGGATGGGCAAAACTTCCTGGAGGGATCTCTCCCCCAGATCGGCAATAACGACCGGAAGAAAGCGTCCGCCCATGTTCATCACCGGCCGGGTGGAGCGTCTTTCATATTCGAAGGGGTTGGTCTGGGCGTGAAGCGGAGCCGTAATCTTCGGGTGATCCTGGTAGGATTTAAAATGATCGATCAGCTTCCGTGCAACAGGAATCTCCATTTCCGGACTTTCGGTCAGCGATACCCTGATGGTATCACCGATGCCGTCGGCAAGCAGCGCTCCGATACCCACCGCTGAACGGATACGGCCTTCCTCCCCTTCTCCGGCCTCGGTTACCCCCAGATGAAGCGGATAATCCATCTCTTCCAGCCGCATCTTAAAACACAACAATCTGACCGTATACACCATCATCCGGGTATTGCTCGACTTGATGGAAATGACTACGTCGTGAAAGTCCGCTTTCTTACAGATACGAAGAAATTCCATCACCGACTCCACAATGCCTGTGGAGGTATCGCCATACCTGCTCATGATCCTGTCGGAAAGCGACCCATGGTTGGCCCCGATTCGAAGCGCGGTATTACGCTTACGCAGCAACTCCAGAAAGGGGATAAACAACTCTTCGATCTTCTGCAATTCTTCGCGGTACTGCTCGTCAGTATAAATATGATGCTCAAACTGCGCCCTTTTATCATAGAAATTTCCGGGATTGATCCGTACCTTAGAAATATGACGCGCAGCAATTTCAGCCAACTTGGGATTAAAGTGGATGTCAGCAATCAGGGGGGTGTTGAAGCCGAGGTCATCCAGCTCCTTTTTGATATCTTTCAGGTTTTCGGCATCGCGCAATCCCTTCACGGTGACCCTGACATAATCGGCCCCAGCCTTGATGATGCGGATGATCTGGCTAACCGTAGCTTCCGTGTCTCTGGTGTCGGTATCAGTCATGGATTGGATCCTGATGGGGTTGCCTCCCCCAATAGGAATGGATCCCACCTGAACCTCCCGGGTCTTCAGCCGTTCAAAACGACATAAGTCGTTGATATATTTAAAATTGGGATTATGCATATCCTCATGTTAGTCGGCATGGAATGCAAATTTACTCCATAAACCCAAATATCAAAAGTTTCAACTATTTTTGTTTTTTAATTATAACATATGTCCTTAGAGATTCAGCAGGTAACCCGTTATTACGGTCAACAGAAAGCACTCGACAATGTCTCCTTTTCCCTGAAGAAGGGAGAATTGGCGGGATTTCTGGGCCCCAACGGGGCCGGGAAAACCACCCTGATGAAAATCATTACCGGATTTCTCCCTCCTTCTGAGGGAGAAATNNTTGTACAACGATTTGTACGTGGCCGAATACCTGGATACCGCCGCCCGCTTTTACCGTCTGCGCAACATCCGGGAAAAGGTCAGGGAGATGATTGGCCTCACCGGACTGGAACCGGAACAGCATAAAAAGATCGGGGCATTGTCAAAGGGTTACCGCCAGCGGGTAGGTCTTGCCCAGGCCCTGATCCATCAGCCGTCGGTTTTAATCCTGGACGAGCCCACGAGCGGCCTCGACCCGAACCAGGTGGAAGAAATCAGAAACCTGATTACCGGAATCAGCGAAGAAAAAACCGTGCTGCTTTCCTCTCACATCCTCCGCGAAATCGAAACTATCTGCAATAGGGTGGTCATCATCAACAAGGGCAGGGTAGTCGCCGACAGTGACATTTCTGAACTCCGGGACATCAGCCTGATTCAGTCGCAGCAGGTCTTTGCGGAATTTGACCGTCAGGTATCATCCACCGCGTTTTCAGCCATTGAAGGCATCCATGAATTCCGCCAGGAAGGAAAAGGCTGGCTTTTCACTGCCATTCCGGGGAAAGACCTCCGTCCTGCCTTGTTCCGCTTTGCCGTAGATTCCCGGCTAACATTGCTGACCCTGACGGAAAGAAGGCAAGATCTTGAAGATATCTTTCAACAACTCACAAAAGGATAACCTGCATCTCTCATCAAGGAATTCCGGGGGCAGAAGTCACGGCAGATACAAATTTACATCCATTTATACAGGTATCTTTTTTTATTTTCCCATTTTCCGGGAACCCATACCCACCCTTTTTTCACCTGTTTCCAATATCCGGGTGTCCATATCTTTCCTTTTGGCGGTTCGACCCACACGGGACTGAGCCAGCCATACATTCTGGCCTGCCGGTGCCATATCCACCGTCCGGGCAACAAGACATACCCATCATGGGGTTTCGGGGGAATTTTTAACTGGGATTTTGGCGGCACCGGCTTTTCGTCCACCCTGACCTGAGCTGTCAATTCCCCGCAGAGTACCATCATGCCCGTAATAAAAAGTATCCCAAAAGCCAGGTGTCGCATCATTTTACCCCAATTGTTCCGACGGCATTGATATGTTAAAAATTTGATTCTCACAACTTTTCTTCAGAAAGGTGATTTTCCCATGGCTGAAAATTTCCCTTCCAGGGCCAACAACTCTTTTTCATTACGCTTTTTAAACCACTCGCCCATTTTCTGCCGTGCTTTCTTCCTGATCTCAGGGGTGATGGAGGAAGAGATTTTCACCAGAGCAAGGACAAGTACTCCCAGGTCATCGGTAAATCCGAGCAGGGGCGTCAGGTCAAAAACAGCATCGACGGGAGCGATAAAATAACCCAATGCGGCTGCGATTGTCAGCTTGGTCTTAAAAGCCACCCCCGGACTCTTCATCACATAATAGAGGAGCAAAACGGCATAAACCACCTTTTGTCCGGCTTTGTCCGAATATTTCCTGATTTTTGCCATTAGTGACTTTTCATTGTATTTCCGCGCAAAAAGGTTTTCCATGGATTTAATTCAAGGTAATATCACTATAATCAACTTTCATGCCATGGTATTTCTCATCGATCAGGGTCAGCAGGTCATTCACCATCGCATAGGTTTCCGCTCTTAGCAAGGCGATCTTCAAGTCCCTGAACCCGGGGAGGTGCGGGAAATATTTCGCCAGATGCCTTCGCATTTCCAGGATTCCGCTCCGTTCATTCTCCTTCCATTCAATACTGAGCAACAGTTGTTCCCTAACGTTGGCCGTCACTTCTTCCACGGCAGGCGGCGGCAGCACTTCGCCGGTTCTGAAGTAGTGTTTTATCTCCCGGAAGATCCAGGGGCGTCCGATGGCCGGCCGGCCGATCATCAGGCCGTCCACTCCGGTTTGCCCTAACAATTCGGCAGCCTTCAGCGGTCCCCTGATATCGCCGTTCCCGATGATGGGAATGTGAATGCGGGGATCGTTTTTAACCTCGCCGATCAGGTTCCAGTCGGCCGGACCGTTGTAGAGCTGGCTGCGGGTGCGCCCGTGGATGGCCAAAGCCCCGATACCGGCATCCTGCAAGCGGAGGGCAGCCTCCAAAACCGGCTTGTCATTTTCATCCCACCCCAGCCGGGTTTTGGCAGTCACAGGAAGGGTCACCGCCTTCACCACCGCTTCCGCCATACGCTGCATGCCCGGCAGATCTTTTAAAAAGGCAGCCCCCGCTCCCCGCCTGACAATTTTCTTCATCGGACAGCCAAAGTTGATGTCAAGAAAGTCGGGACCCGCCTCTTCGGCAACCCTGGCAGCAACAGCCATAGCTTCAGGATCATGACCGTAGATCTGAATGGCCACAGGCCGGTCAAAATCAAACAGAGTCATTTTTTGCCTGGTTTTGGAGACATTCCTGACCAGTGCATCCGAAGAAACAAATTCGGTATACATGACATCAGCACCGAATTTCTTGCACATGTACCTGAAGGACTTGTAAGTAACATCCTCCATGGGTGCCAGAAACAAGGGCATCTCCCCAAGGTCGAGATTTCCGATTTTCATCATTGAAAAATATAGCCAAAAATAGAGGTTTCACGCAACATTTAAAACCTGCCTGTTGTCATTACGGAAAAAGAGCCGTGAAGAGGATGATTGTTTCAATACTCATTCTGGCAGGATTGGTGGCAGCCTGTCAGGATGGCGGGGAATCAGGGCTGCTTCCCGAAAAGGACCAACTGAGCCTGAAAACCGGCCAGGTATACCCGGCCATGCTGGATAACCTCCACATCCGGATCAGGGAAATTCATGATTCCCGCTGCCCCGTCGGCGTGGTCTGCGTCTGGGCGGGAGAAGCATCTGTCACGTTTGAAGTGAAAATCAAAGAAACCTTTGACCTGACACTGGTCCTCCAGCGCCAGCCGGTGGATACTGTGGATCATTATTTTTTCAGGCTGATTGATGTACTTCCCTATCCCGTCTATCCGGAAGAAGTCCCCGATTCGGAAAAAACCGTGATTTTGGAAGTTAAACGTTTGTGACGGAGATTAAGCCGAAAGGTGCTCGATCAGGATTTTAAGCCCGATGAGGATTAAGATGACACCTCCCACGACAATGCTCCGGTAACTCTTCCCCGCAGGAATTTTTTTCCCGAAGAGCATCCCCAGCATGGCGGCAACAAAAGTGACCGCCCCGATGATCACTACCGCAAAAATTACAAAGGTATTCACCAGTCCGAAACTCAGTCCGACCACCAACGCATCAATACTGGTGGCAATCGAAATCCCGATCACCATTTTTAACCGGAAAGGATCAAAGGGCAGGGTTTCCTCACTTTTCCGTATCCCTTCCAGGATCATCCTTACGCCAATAAACGCCAGCAACCCGAATGCTACCCAGTGGTCAAAACCAGCAATCAGGTCTTTCAGGGAACTGCCGACATACCAGCCGACAAGGGGAAACAACGCCTGGAAGAACGCCAGGACAAAGGCCACACGGGTAGCCGGAAGGAACCGTATTTCCTTTCGCATCACGCCAAGGGAAACCGATGCGGCAAAAGTGTCGAAACTGAGTCCGACGGCAATCATGCAAAAAGTGGAAAATTGCAGAAAATCCATTACTGGTTGAACTTCGAATAGGTGATCACCATCCTGATCCCCATGGCACTGCCGCTGCCTTTCAGCACGACCCTTCGCATTTCGCTGTTTTTGTTCGAAGGGGTAAGATAAAAGCCGTTGTTTCCCGTATCCCCATCAATGATGCTCTGCAGGTGTTGCGTAATGTTAAAACGGTAGGTTTTATCCGCAAAGAGATACCCCCCGTAATAAAGCGGCAAGAATGAATAATCGCGGGGCAGGTATTCTTTTCCCTTGTCATCGATATACGTCAGAAAGAGCTGGTCGGGGAGGGGATATTTTTTGTGTTCTGAAGCCAGGGTGTCGACGGTGAAAATAAGCTCGGCCTTGTTAACCGATATTCTTGCGGAATCTTTCCAGGAATCAAGAAAAGGAAGGTACAATTTCGACTGAAGCCCGCCGGTTGACTGAATATAAAGAAGCGTATCAACCGTATGTTCCTTGTTTAATGTTGAATAAAACGGGGTTTGGGAATAATCGTGGTTGAAACTGTTGATCCTGGCGCTGTTTTCAGACACATAATAGGCCATGTTGGAGGTGTCCTTGCTGTTGTGGTAATACAGGACAACCGCTGCAGGGCTGATGGAAGAGGACCCAAGCAGATTCAGAGAAACAATGGCCCCCGTACCTGCGGCCCCGACCGATTTGATGAAAAGCCCCCTAAAATATTGCAGGAAAGCCTCGTTGCTCACCATATCAAGCGAATCAGCCAGAAGGAGCTTTTGAGCCAGGGAGTTATCCAGCTTGATCCCGACCAGTTGATAGGTGGTATCCTGGTGTACAGAGTCCAGCTTAACCCTGGGCTGGAAGTCGAAATCAGCCAGGTTGAAAGTGGAGGCATACTGCGATAAATCAACGGCATCATAATACTTGATCGCGGGATTAATGGCATCCTGCAACTCATAAACCCGGAGATTCTGAACCGAGGAGGTATCTCCGTATACGGTCCTGTAATAAAAATAGAGAAATATGGAATCGGCTACCGGATTGGTGCCGAAATCAGGAAACGATCTCAGCCGGAACTGGAGGGCAAGGTCAATGCCAGTGCTCCCGAAAACGGGATCGTTGAAATATCCCAGCAAGCTCGCCGATGACTCATCGGTCCGGAGCGAATCGTCGGAAAACGTATACGCACGGATACTGTTTTTCTCTGTCACATTCGTAACATTGATCAGATCGGTGGCCGGAAGAAGCTCCATGCCGATATCACCCCTGTTGTTGCAGGAAACAGAGAAAAGAAAGATCGCCACGAAAAAACAGGCAGCTTTACATCTGCCCCAAACTGCTGTTGTTCTCAATTTTGCTGTTATTAAGGGATTGAAAAGTAGTCTACACCTGATCATAAAACATGTTGTATGCCTCAATAAAATCGTCTTTGCCCTGGTAACCCAGGAATTTCTTTCCCGATCCGGCAAGGAAATCCTCCAATTCAGGATTGATTTCCCGGGTACCCTGGATGAGGGCGTCGGAGAACTGAATAGCCATTTTACTGACATTGACATACGTCGGGTTTTCCAAAAGTTTCACGTCATTCGCCGTAATCCCCTTCAGCATCAACTTCTTGCGGAAGTTCTTATTTAACGATCCGGTGAAATCGTCATTATAAACGGAGTATACTACTTTTGAGTGTGTGAAGAGGGGATCATCGTGATAATATTTTTTGATATAAAGCGGAACCAGGGCTGTCAGCCATCCGTGACAGTGGATGATGTCGGGGGCCCACCGCANNTACAAAACGCATTTCCGGTGAAAATAATCCTCATTGTCGATAAAATAAACCTGCATGCGCGCCGATTGAATAGAAGCCACCTTGATGATCAGCGGGTGATCGGTATCGTTGATGACCAGGTTCATCCCCGACAACCGAATTACTTCGTGCAGCTGGTTCCGGCGTTCATTGACACATCCATAGCGGGGCATAAATGTACGGATTTCCCGGCCTCTTTCCTGGACACCCTGGGGAAGGTAACGGGAAATTTCAGACATTTCGCTTTCGGGTAAATAGGGGGTTATCTCCTGAGAAATGTACAGAATTCTCTTGTTTTTCATCTACTATTTCTATGCAGTGTTTAACCGATACAAAAGTAGCGAAAATATCCGTATAATCAATTTATTCAGGATTATCAACCATCCACCCTCTGCAATGCGCTTCATTTTAATTATTTTTATGAAAAACTTTAACATGAATTATCTTCACCAGTTGGAAGCTAAAATATTTCCGGATTGCGGGCAATTTCTCCCGGAAGCCCGGAAGTGGAAAGAGCAAGGTGCACTGATCGTTTTCACCAACGGGTGTTTCGACCTGCTTCACCGGGGGCATGTGGAATATCTGGCGAAGGCTGCTTCGATGGGTGACCGGTTGGTCGTCGGACTGAATTCCGACCTGTCGGTAGCCCGGCTCAAAGGAGCGGGGCGGCCGCTTAACAACCAGGGTTCCCGGGCATTTTTGCTGGCTGCCCTTCAATTTGTTTCGGCAGTGGTCATTTTCGGGGAGGATACCCCTGAAAAACTGATCGCGTCCCTCCTGCCTGACTTGCTGGTAAAGGGAAGCGATTATTCCCCTGAGGAAATTGCAGGCAGCAGGATCGTCCTGGATGCCGGGGGAAAGGTGGAGACCCTTGAACTGACAGCCGGATATTCAACCACCTCGCTTATTGAAAAAATCAGAAAATCGGGAAGATGAGTAAACTGAAAACCATTTATATCTGTCAGAATTGCGGTGCTGAATCCTCCAAATGGATCGGCAGGTGCACTTCCTGTAACCAGTGGAACACCTTTGTGGAAGAGGTGGTCTCCGCCTCGCCCAGGACTGCCGGGTCTGCCCTTCTTTCCGACGGGAACAGACCAGTGCGCCTGGACGAGATTTCGGCGACTCACCAGGAACGCATCAATGCCGGAATTGCAGAGTTTAACAGGGTGCTGGGAGGCGGCCTGGTGCCGGGGTCCTTGGTTCTGATCGGCGGCGAACCGGGAATCGGAAAATCGACACTACTCCTTCAACTGGCGTTGACCCTGAAAGGCACAAAGATCATCTACGCCTCGGGGGAAGAGAGCCTGCAACAAATCAAACTCAGGGCCGCCCGCCTGAAACTGTCAAGCCGGGAATCTCTTTTCATCGCCGAAACCTCCCTCGAAACACTCATGGCAATCGTGGAAAAGGAACAACCCCGCGTCCTGATCGTTGACTCTATCCAGACCCTTTCCACCGAAAGGGTGGAATCTTCTCCCGGCTCGGTGACCCAGGTCAGGGAATGCACTTCCGAAATTCTGAAATATGCCAAAAAGAACCACATGGCAGCCATTTTGATCGGCCACATCAACAAGGAGGGCAACCTTGCCGGACCGAAAGTCCTGGAACACATCGTCGATACGGTGATTCAGTTTGAAGGAGACAGCCATCATCTCTTCAGGGTGTTGCGATCCACAAAAAACAGGTTCGGATCCACTTCCGAACTGGGGATTTTCGAGATGCGCCAGAACGGACTGGTGGAAATACCGAATCCTTCCGATCATCTGATTTCCGGCGATACCGATCCTGTGAGCGGAACGGCCATCACGGCAGCCATTGAGGGGATACGCCCTTTTCTCATCGAAATCCAAGCCCTGGTGAGTTCCGCAGCTTACGGGATGCCTCAGCGTTCGTCTACGGGATTTGACCTGCGGCGGCTCAACATGTTGCTGGCGGTCCTCGAAAAAAGGGCCGGTTTCAAACTGATTGCCAAGGATGTATTTCTGAATGTGGCCGGCGGGTTGAAAATCAGTGATCCTGCCAATGACCTGGCTGTGTTGACAGCCATACTCTCTTCCAGTCTCGACCTGGCTGTCAACCATCGCTTCTGCTTCACCGGCGAAGTGGGCCTCACAGGCGAAATCAGGGCGGTCGGCCGAATCGAACAACGCGTGGCCGAAGCAGCCCGGCTTGGCTTTCAACGCATCTTCATCCCCCGTTTCAACAAGGGAATCGACCACGCCGCTTCCGGCATCGAAATCATCAGGGTCACTCGGGTTGAAGAAGTCTTTAAAAAACTGTTCCGCTGAAATCCTCCCCGCAAATTCCCGGTATTGCCCGGTATTTCCCGGTATTTCCCGTCGCAATAATTGCTATTTTTGAATCTCCGTAACATCAGTTATTCCAGAATGAAGAAGACGCTCCTGCCCCTCGCCGTCCTGCTGGCATTTTTGACAGGATGTGAGAAGCCGGTAATCGAAAAACCGCGCGACCTCGTTTCACGCGATAAAATGATCTCCATGCTTGTCGACATCCACCTCGTGGAGGCGATTTATCAAACCAAAAGGTTTTCCTCTGAGGAACTGAGAAACCTAAAAGAAGCCGATTTTTATTATTCCGTTCTGAAAATCCATGGGGTCGCCGATTCTACTTTTGAAAAATCGCTGATTTACTATTCCTCCAAACCCAAGGAATTTGAAAAGATTTACACCCGGGTGGTCAACAGGCTGACCCAGATGGAACAGGAGCTGGAAGAAAAGAGTCAAAAGCCGGTAGACATCGGAAATTCGGGATCGGAATGAAAACGTTTGCTGCCCCCCTGATCATCACCCTGGCCGGACCGCCCCTGGTCAACGGGAGGATCACCGTCGACGACGATGGCCTGATCACGGGAATCACGAATTCTGCAGGGCCAGGAGATGACTGGCCTGATACGGAATTTTTCGACGGCATTATCACCCCGGGGTTTGTCAACGCCCACTGCCATCTTGAACTGTCACACCTCAGGGGAGAAATCATCCCCCGCCGGGGGATCGCGAACTTCATCGGCGAAATCAACCGGAAAAGAAATGTCCCTGCAGAAAAAATCCTGGAAGCGGCCCTGGAAACTGACCGACAGATGTATCTGGAGGGAACCGTCGCCTGCGGCGATATCTCCAATACCTCCCTGACCGCGGAAATCAAACAGAGAAGCGGCATCTCCTGGTTTACCTTCGTGGAGACCTTTGGATTTCATCCGTCGGGAGCTGCCCGGGCTATGGAACTGGCGCGGTTTGTATGGCAGGATTTCAGGGATCATTCACTGCCTGCGTCCATCGTTCCCCATTCCGCCTATTCGGTAAGCGATGACCTTTTCAGGGCCCTTGGCGGCCTGGGGCGTGACGAAAGCAGCATCCTTTCGGTCCACAACCAGGAAAGTCCTGCCGAAAACCTCTTTTTCACCCGGGGGGAAGGCCCCATCCTG
>MTKZ01003864.1_pt1 | contig 18827 bp, 16 predicted proteins | sample 1042781 | NCBI WGS metagenome assembly MTKZ01 (sample SAMN06212207, study PRJNA360539) | anaerobic digester metagenome | biome: Wastewater treatment plant; material: sludge; isolation source: anaerobic digester fed with sludge from wastewater treatment plant | place: Denmark: WWTP Viborg ... | reverse complement strand
CGCGCTTGTCCTTGTCGATGACGCCGAGGTGGCGCTTTCGCACCTCTGGCCGGCTCCGGCAATCAATCTCAGCTCGCGACGACGGGGGAGCAGCCACGGCAATCCCGAAGGCGCCCACAACTCATAACGTCCAGACGCATGCCGTGCGCCGGGACGCTACGCCGCGTCCGGTGACAGAGAATCATTGACCGATGGTCGGGGCAGCCTGACGGGTATTAGCGCTACTGGGATATGTCGTATGTGCGAGCGGCCAGCAGTCGCGTCGTGCTTATCGTCTCTCGCGTACAGCGACGGAGATGACACGCGCGCAGTCCCGCCCGAGGATGTCGCTCACAGCGCGGTCGAGATCTGGGCACCAATCGACGCGGAGGTTCGAGCGCAGATGGGTAACTTCTCGCGCGGTCTCGATCTCCAGCAGCACCTCGTCGTCTCCCGGAAAGTCACGGAGCAATCGCGCGAGCTGCTCCATTCGCCGCACGTCCTCATCCAGGTTATCGCTGCCCGCGAGGCGCAACCAGACAACTGTCGCCATCGCTGGCGGAGGCTCATCCGTCACTTCGTAGGGGCTGATATCTTCGGCGATAACCTGGACGCTGTCATTCCGTGAATCAGCGCGCCCGCGCACGACAAGGATCTGATCTTCGACACAGAGCGCGCCGAAGCGATCGAATGCTTCAGGAAAGAGCACAACCTCGACCGCTCCGGTGAGGTCTTCGAACTGGAGCACTGCCATCGTCCGATTCGTTCTCGTCGATAGCTTTCGAATCGCTGCAACAATGCCGAGCATGCGGATGTTCTGGCCGGCAGTCTCCGGATCGAGATCGGCGATCGGCTGATATTGCCGACCATGTGCCCGGGCGTCAGCTGTTATGTCAGTCAACGGGTGCTCGCTCAGATACGTGCCGAGGTATTCCTTCTCCCAGGCAAGCAACTGCTTTTTCGGTAGCGGATTCACGTCGATCTCCGTCGTTGCCGTCGGGGCAGCATCATCCAGGAATCCGCCGAAGAGATCCATCTGTCCACGGTCGCGCGCTCGTTGCGAACGCTGCGCCGACGCTATCGCTGTGTCAAGCCGCGCGAGCGCTGACGCGCGGCCGCCGAGGGTGTCAAGGGCTCCACCACGGATGAGGCTCTCGAACACTCGCTTGTTGAGAGAGCTGTGATCAACGGCCTCGCAAAGCGCCTCGAGCGATGCGAATCCACCAGCTTGTTCGTTACGAACCCGGCAGATCTCCTCGACCGCACCCTCGCCGACGTTCTTGATGACCGCAAGGCCGAATCGAATTGCCAGTCGCCCATCGTCGAGTGACTCGATGTTGAAGTTCACATCGCTGTGATTTATGTCGGGTCCAAGGATCTGAATCCCCAGTTTCGCGCACTCTGCCACCGCTGCCGCCACCCGGACTGCAGTGCCAGAGGGATGGCTCGGCGCTAGCCGCAGGACGGCCGTCATGTACTCGGCTGGGTAATTCGCCTTCAGGTACGCCGTCTGATAGGCGATCGTCCCATAACACACGGCATGCGCCTTGTTGAACGCGTAGCCGGCGAATGGCTCGATGAGGTCGAAGATCTTGTCGGCATCGGCCGGCGTGTAGCCTTTCTCGACCGCCCCAGAACGAAAGCGCTCGCGCTCCGCGCGCATCTTCTCCGGGATCTTCTTGCCCATCGCCTTCCTCATGATGTCGGCCTCGCCGAGGGTATATCCAGCGAAGCGCTGAGCAATCAGCAAGACCTGATCCTGATAGACAATGACCCCATACGTCTCGTCGAGGATCTCCGCCAGGTCGGGGTGTGGGTAGCGGATCTCCTGGGCGCCGTGCTTGGCCTGACAGAATGTCGAAATATGTTGCATCGGGCCCGGCCGGTAGAGCGCGACCAGGGCTGCAAGCTCGGCGACAGAGCCCGGCCGCAATTCCCGAATGGCCCGCCGCATGCCGGCGCTCTCTAGCTGGAAGACTCCGAACGTCTCGCCTTGCGCGAGCAGTTCATAGGTAACGCGATCGCCATCGGGTAGATCGTTCGGCTCAAGCAACTCACCACGCGTCTGCTTGATGATATCGACGGCATCGCCGAGAATCGTCAGGTTGGCAAGCCCGAGGAAATCCATCTTCAGCAGACCGATCGCCGCGACGTTCTCCATCGAGAACTGCGTCGTCGGCAGCGCGTTCTCGTCGCCGCGCGCCGGCCGCTGCAGAGGGACGTGCTCCACCAATGGCTCGGCGCTGATCACGACGCCTGCCGCATGTGTGCCAGCGTGTCGCGAGATCCCTTCCAGCTTCTGGGCGACCTCAATCATCCGGCGAACACGCTCGTCATCATCGAAGAGCGAACGGAGCTCGCTACTCTCGACCAACGCCCGCTCGAGCGTCATGCCCAATGTGGTGGGGATCAGCCGCGCGACTCGATCGACATCCACGGGAGCCCAGCCGAGCGCGCGGCCAACGTCGCGAACTGAGGCCTTCGCGCCCATGGTGCCGAAGGTGATGATCTGCGCGACCCGATCGTGGCCGTACTTCTGGGCCACGTAGTCGATGACTTCCTGGCGCCGGTTGTCGGCGAAGTCCATATCGATGTCCGGCATCTCGCGTCGCTCGATATTCAGGAAACGCTCGAAGACCAACCGATTGGCGATCGGATCGATATCAGTGATCCCCAGGGTGAAGAGGACGATGCTCGCCGCCGCCGATCCGCGTACCCCGAAGGGGATCCGGCGATCACGGGCGAATTGTGCGAAGTCGCGGACGATCAGCATATAGCTGGCAAACCCGGTCTGCTCGATCACCCACAGCTCATATTCGAGGCGCTGGCGAACCTCGTCAGTGAGAACCGGGTAGCGCGCCGCCAGACCGCCCCAGCACAGCTCGGCCAGGTGTTGTTGCGGCGTGAGCCCTTCGGGAATTCCAGGATCGGGCAGCAGAAGCCGGTCGAAGTCCAACGACAAGTTACAGCGTTCCGCGATGCGGATCGTGTTTTCGAGGGCTTCCGGAAGGTCACCGAACAGCTGTTCCATCTCCTGTGGCGACTTGAAGTACAGCTGATCCGAGTCCATCTTCATTCGTTTGGGATCGTCGAGAGTCGTGTTTGTCTGGATGCAGACCAGAAGATCCTGAGTAGCTGCATCTTCGCGGTTGACGTAGTGAACATCGTTGGTAGCGACCAGCGGCAGGTTCATTTTCCGCGCCAGATCGACGAGCTGGCGATTGACCCGCTGCTGCTCCGGCATGCCATGATCCTGCACTTCCAGATAGAAGTGATCTCGCCCGAATATCTCCGCGAGGGACCCCGCGAGCCTCTCGGCTTCAGTGTCACGGCCCTCGAGGTAGTTGTTGGCAATCGGACCGCCCAGGCAGGCGGAGGTACAGATCAACCCATCCCGCAGCTCGTTGAGCAGCTCGAGATCGATTCTCGGTCGGTAGTAGAACCCGTCAATGCTCGCCTTGCTGGATAGCTTCAATAGATTGCGGTATCCGCGCTCATTCTCAGCAAGGAGCAGCAGGTGATAGTTAGAACGGCTGTCTCGATCGCTCATCCTCTTCGGGGCGAGGTACGCCTCGACACCGACAATTGGGGCGAGATCGTGGCTTTTCGCGGCTCGATACCAGTCGAGAGCCCCATACATGACGCCGTGATCGGTCAGCGCGACGTGTCGCATACCGAACTCGACGGCCTTGGCCATGTAGTCGTCGATCCGCCCCAACCCATCGAGCAACGAAAATTCGGTATGTAGATGAAGGTGGGCAAACGACGACATCAGTCCCTCCAGCAGGGCTCGCGCTGTAGCGTCCGCGCCTACGGCCGGCCATGCTCACGCGCTGTACGTACAACGGGGTCAGGATACGCCAGGCGTCGCCCGTCGACAACCGACAGCGACGCCTCCGCGCCAGGCTCGAGGGCCGCTCATGCGGCAGCAATCACCGCGGCGTGTCCAGCGCCAACCGCGGCGGGATACGACGCTCGCTGGGCCTGTCGGACAAGCAGCGAGATCATTCGCCGCACATCATCGCGAACTTCATCGGGCACCGTGCCGTCCTGCAGCAGCCCGAGAACCTCGGAGAGGACAGGCTCGTCGGCGAAGAGGCTCTCAATTCGGCCCGGCATGAATCCCGCTGCGGCGAGTAGCGCGTCGCGCTCGCTTTCGCCAAGCGCCATCGCCTCAGCCAACTTCTGAACGGCGTCGCGCGTCGGCATGCGATTGCCACTCTCGAGACGACTGACATAGGAATGGTCGAAGCCGGCGGCCCCTGCCAGACGGCTCTGTGACAGTTTTCGTCGGTCGCGCAATTCACGCAGCAGCAACGCGAAACCAAGGATCGAAGGTTCGTGACCGCGTGCCCCCTGGAGGTCATCCATTTCGTGCTCCTCGCTCATCCATTTCGCACGGTGGCCCCGCCTCGCCCGAGGACCGTTGCCTGCGAACGAACACATCGTCCGTTCGTGTTGCATAGACTAACACGCAAGTGACAGGTGGTCAAGTGGTGAGGTGAGAATCCACAGGTGTCAACATCGCGCCATCAATGACACAGTATCGCGCCGTTGTCGTGGCGCGTTGTTCGGAGGCTCTGTGTCGGGCGGGCTGCTATAACTTCGCGGAGATACCCTGGCTGTTTCACCGATTCAGAAGGGAACGCCATGACGACGAACGACCGATCCGACTATGTCGCCGATCTCTCGGCGCGCGAGTTCAATCGAGGAATCGCCGACCCCGATGTCTTCTGCGGTGGCGGGAGCGTTGCCGCGCTCGCCTGCGCGGGCGCGGCAGCCAGCGCGTTGCTCGTGTTTCGCCTCAGCCATCGCCGGAAGTCAAACGCGCCGCGACGCGACGATATCGCAGCGTCGATCAACGACCTCGAAATGTTGATCGACAGCTTCTACGCTGCCGCCGACGATGACATCGCGTCGCTTCAGGAACTGCTTGCCGCGCAGCGCAACGCCAAAGCAACCGGCGACTGGACCACCTATTACTCCGCGCTCGAGCGCGCCGCGCTGGCGCCCATTCATATTGCCGAGCAGGTTGGGAAGCTTCTGAGCATCATCACCCTACACCTGCCCATCGCGACGCGCTTCACGGTCAGCGATCTCGGCGCGGCGGCGACGATCGCGGAAGGCGCGGCACGAGGCGCGCTTCTTACCGCGGAGGTAAACATCGTGCTCCTTGCCGAGAATCCCGAGTCGGCAGAACGCTCCGAGCAACTGCGCCAGCAATGGGATGACATCCATGCACGCGTGGTGGCGCACGCGGCCGAGATCGAACAAGCTACTCGGGAGGCAGTAATCGGAGGACAGAGGAAGGGTGGAGTCAGTTGACTGCACATGTGCTTGACGGTCGCCCCGTATCGCGTGCGCTACGGGAGCGAGCCGTTGACGAGTTACGGCGATTCCACAACAGTTACGCGACCACCCCCAGGCTGGCCATCATGCTGGTCGGCGCCGACCCCAGCGCGCGCGCTTACCTGAACGCAATCGTCAAAGCGGCGGATGGCATTTCCATGCCCACGACCATCGTCGAGCTGGAGAGCACGGTTAGCCAGAAGACCTTGAATCGTCACGTGCTTGAGCTCAACGATCGCCCCGAGATCAACGGGGTTCTCATCCTCCAGCCGTTGCCGCCACACCTCTCACGTATCCAGGTGGCCGACTTACTTGACCCGCTGAAGGACATTGACGGCGTGACCACGTTCAATGCGGGGCGCCTCTTCCACGACGATCGCAATGTCCTGGCGCCGTCGACACCCGCCGGTGGCATGGCACTCCTCAAGCACTATCAGATCCCGATCGCAGGACGACTCGCGGTCGTGCTCGGGCGTAGCCCGGTAGTCGGCCGGCCGATGGCAGCGATGCTCCTCGCCGAGAACGCAACCGTCACAACCTGTCACTCGCGCACGCCAACCCCCGAACGATTCACTCGCGAAGCAGATATCGTCATCTCCGCCGTCGGACGCCCTGGAAGCCTGAGAGCGGATATGATCCGTCCCGGCGCAACCGTAATAGACTTCGGTGTGAACTTCGTTGATGGCAAGATGGTCGGTGACGCCGATGCGCCGGCGGTCGCGGAGATTGCAGGAGCCTTGACACCGGTTCCGGGCGGCACCGGCCGCGTCACTACGTCGGTCTTGTTGCGGAACACAATCAAGGCAGCCACGCTTCAATATCAACGAAACAGTGCTGGCGACAACTTGGTCGAACGAGTTACGGGCGAAAGGGGCTAGGATGCTGTCCGATATCGAAATCGCGCGTCAGGCGACGCTGAAGCCAATTACCGAGATCGCGGCCGATCTCGGCATTCACGATGACGACCTCGAGCTCTATGGACGTCACAAGGCGAAGATCAATCTGACTGCGCTGGACCGCCCGACCGATCGACCGCTCGGGAAATACGTCGTCTGCACGGCGATCACCCCGACTCCACTTGGCGAGGGCAAGACAACGACGACAGTCGGGCTTGGGCAGGCAATGGCGCACGTCGGGGCCAACGCCATCATCGCCGTCCGACAGGCATCACTCGGCCCTGTCTTCGGTATCAAGGGCGGGGCGGCCGGCGGCGGACACGCGCAAGTGATCCCGATGGAGGATCTCAATCTCCATCTGACTGGCGACTTCCATGCTGTCACTGCAGCCCATAATCTCTGCTCAGCGTTCCTCGACAATTCTCTGTTTCAGGGCAATCCGCTGGATATCGATCCATCAACGATTACCTGGCGGCGCGTTCTGGACGTCAACGATCGGGCGCTCCGGGAGATCGTGACGGGTCTCGGTGATGGCAATGGCGTCCCGCGCCAGACCGGATTCGACATCACAGCCGCTTCCGAAGTGATGGCGATCTTCGCGCTCGCGACCAGCCTCGACGATCTCCGCGAGCGCTTCAAGCGCATCATCGTCGGTCAATCGAAGGCCAAGAAACCCGTCACCGTCGAGCAGCTCGGGATCGCTGGCGCAATGACCGTGTTGATGAAGGACGCGATCAAGCCGAACCTGCTGCAAACACTCGAGAACACTCCCGCGCTCGTTCACGCAGGACCATTCGGCAACATCGCACATGGCAATTCGTCGGTTCTGGCCGATCAGATTGGCCTGCGCCTTGCCGACATTCTGATCACCGAGGCGGGATTTGGCGCCGACCTTGGCGCTGAAAAGAACTTCAACATCAAGTGCCGCGTCAGCGGATTGAAGCCAGATGCCGCTGTCCTCGTCGCAACGATTCGGGCGCTCAAGGCGCACAGCGGCCGGTTCAAGATCATCGCAGGGAAACCGTTGGACCCAGGACTGCGGACCGAGAACCTTGACGCCCTCGCTGCGGGAATCGGCAACCTGGTCAAGCAGATCGAGAACGTCCAGAAGTACGGCATTCCGGTCGTTGTGGCGATCAACCACTTCCCGGATGACACCGAAGCCGAAATCGAGCTCGTTCGGAAGGTATCGATGGAGGCTGGCGCATTCGATGTTGCAGTCAGCAAGGTCTTTGCCGAAGGAGGCGCCGGTGGCACGGATCTCGCGCGCGCAACATTGCGAGCGGCCGAGCACGGAAGCAACTTCCACCACCTCTACCCGCTCGACGCGCCGATCAAGTCGAAGATCGAGACCATCGCGAAGGAGATGTATGGCGCAGGATCGGTCAGTTACACGCCGGCGGCCAACCGGGCGATTCGCACCTACACGGCACTTGGTTATGACAATCTACCGATCTGCATGGCCAAGACACATCTCTCGCTGAGCGGGGATCCGCAACTGGTCGGTCGGCCAGAAGGGTTCGACCTGCTCATTCGGGAGGTGCGTGCTTCGGCAGGCGCGGGATTCATCTATCCCATCGCGGGCGAAATGCGAACGATGCCCGGCCTTGGCAAGTCACCAGGCGGGCTCAAGGTTGACATCAACGACGAAGGCGAGATCATCGGGCTGAACTAGTCTGGATAGAAACGAGCAGGCGGGATATGTCTCCCCACACTAAGCGGCAACGTCCCGAACCGGACGAAGCCGATTCCCGCTACGTCTATCACGAAGACCCCTCCGAGATGCGGACGGTCGTCTGGGCGTCGGTCTGGACGCTGTTCGCATTCAAGGTCGTAACATCGATTCTGATACTGATCGTCTTTCCGACTCTTGATGCGGTCGCCGTTGTCGTTGCGCTCTCGGTGCCATGGTTCATCGCGGCGCTGTTCTACTTCGGCGTTACCGGGCGCGTGCGAATGCGTCTCCTGCGTGTTCGCGCTCGCCGGCGCAAGCTCATCTACCAGGAATGGAATGTCGAGTAGCAGGCCTCGAACATGAAAAAAAGAACATCGCCCTCGCAAGTTCGTGCGAGGGCGATGTTCATCTCTCAACAGGCTGGGGAGCAGGGATTCGAACCCCAACTTTGTGATTCAGAGTCACACGTCCTACCGTTAGACGACTCCCCATCGTCTGACCACGACCACGAAGTATACGGTCGCCAACTCCTTCACGCAACGCCGACGAGTGCTACTACAGGCCGATCTGCCCTGGTTCCTTCAGCCACACGTGCCCGAGAGCCGACAGATCCGCTCGATCGACCAGTCCCGGCTCTGTCGCCGTGATAAACACCTGGCCACCGGCCGCGACCGCCGCGAGCAGCGATTCACGATGTGCCGGGTCGAGCTCTGAGAGCATATCGTCGAGCAACAGAATCGGCCTGAACCCGATTCTCGTCTCAGCCACTCCCAGCTCCGCGAGCTTCAGAGCGAGGACGACCAGGCGCTGCTGGCCGCGTGATCCGAACCGCGCAAGGGGTCGTCCATCCAGGAGAAACTCCAGATCATCGCGATGCGGACCGATCGACGTCACGCCTCGCGCCAGATCTGAGTGTCGCCCTCGCCGGAGCTGACTCTCGAAGAGCGTGCCCACTCGTTGCGCGCCGTCAAGCGCGTCGCCGCTCACGGTGTTCACGCTATCCCACCACGACTCCGCCGCTGTCAGCGTCGACGTATATCTGATCTGGAGTGTTCCTGAATCTGGTGATAGCTCGTGAAACCGCTGGCGGGCAAGATCATCCAGACTCCTGATCACCCCTGCCCGGGCCGCGATGATGTACGCACCGAGCGCAACCAGTTGTTCGTCCCAGTACGAGAACTGGTCATCACCCCCTGGCACAGAAGATCCCGGATCCTTCAGCAGGCTGTTGCGATGCGCCAGGATGCGCGCGTAGCGCGACAGATGTCCGAGATATCGACGATCAGTCTGTGACAGCATGATGTCGAGGAAACGTCGCCGCACTGACGGAGAGCCGAGCACCAGATCGAGATCATCGGGAGCAAACGATACAGTCGGCACGATCCCAACAACATCGGCGGCTCGTCGGGATCGATTCGCGACCTTCAGTAGCTTCTTCGTCCCCGATCGATGCTCACGTTGCTGAATGAAGACCTCGAGCACAGCTAACGCGTCGCCTCGAAGCACATGCGCCTCCACCCGCGTGTACGGTGGCACGCCGAGCTCGACTCCGCTCCGATGGGCGATCAGGTCTCCATCATTTGCGCCGCGTCTGGGTCGCGTTGTTGACAGCAGCTCGAGCGCTTCAAGGAGCGACGATTTTCCCGTGCCATTCGCTCCGACGATGCGGAGGCCGGCAGCGGGAACCTCGAGCCTTAACGACTCGTACACGCGGAACTGCTCGAGCTCCAGGCGCTGAACGGCGACTTGTTCAATCTCCGTCACTTGAGGAGCGCGGCTAATTCGCGCCGATGACCATCGGCATGATGACGTGGACAAAGTCCTCGGACTCAGCCGACTTGATCACCCCGGCACTGTTGGGGCCCTGAAGCTCAAAGGCAACCCGGGCGTCTCGGAGAACCGACAGCACGTCGTTCAGATAGCGACCGTTGAAGGCGATCTGCATTTCGCCGCCTTCCACTTGCGCGTCGATATCGTCGCGGTTGTCGCCGGTGTCCGCGGCTGTCCCGGTTACGGTGATCCGGCCGATATCCAGCGACTCGCTGGACGGCGCGATCTCCAGCTTGACAACGTCGTTGTTGCTACGAGCGAAGATCGTCGCGCGCCTGGTTGCATCAAGCAGGTCGTCCCGCTGGACTGTTGTGCGCGTGTTCCAGTCCCTCGGGATGATCTGGCTCAGGTCTGGGAATGTGCCGTCAATAAGTCGAGTTGTGATCCAGACGTCTTCGAGCGTCACCATGAGCTGGCTCTGGTTCGGCGTAACGGTGAGGGTAACGACATCCCCGGCATCCGCGAGGACGCGCGAGACCTCCTGAAACGACCGAGCCGGGACGATGATCGACAGATCCTGATCGACCGGTCGGCCGAGATTGACCTGCTGGACGGACATCCGAAACCCATCGGCCGCAGCGAGGGTGAGTCGTTCATCCCGCGCGGTGAGCTGCACGCCGGCCAGAACTGGCCGGCTATCGTCGGTTGCCGCCGCGAACACGACGCGAGAGATCGCGTCGCGAAACGCGCCCGGCTCCAGCGCCAGCGAGGCGCCGCCCTCGATCGCCCGCGCGATTGTCGGAAAATCCTCCGGGTCGGTGCCACGCACATGCGCCTGGGTAGCACGCTGCCGAACAGTGACCGTCAGTGGCCCCTGCTCCTGGCTCAGCTCCACCGTGTCGTCGTCGAGACTCGCGACAAACTCGCTGAGGACTCTCGCCTGAACCGTGATTCGCCCCGACTCGGTGACTTCCGCCGGGATACGACACGTTATTGCGAGATCCAGATTCGTCGCGGAGACCGTCAACGCATCCTCAGCGGCCTCGAGGAGATAGTTCCCGAGCACTGTGAGTGTGCTCTTCGACGCGACGGCGCGGCCGGCTATCGACAGCGCGCGGTGGAGGCTACCCTGTGAGCACGTTACCCGCACGAGACTCGCTCCTTGGTGTCCGTACACTCGAATTGAGCCGCATTATAGCACAGCGCCCCGGCCTCGCCGTGATTGTCAGAACCGACCCATCTTCTGATATCCACAGTTCCGAGGGTACTTGACTCGCGGACAAGTCCCGTATATCATGCATTCAGAACATACGTTCTAGGCGGACGCCAGATTGATGATTGAAACGGAGAGCAGACGGTGAGCGAGCAGTCCGCATTCGACCCCACCCGCTATTTGACGAAGATCAGCGGGCGCGACTACCTCGAAGTGAAGTGGAGACTCGTCTGGCTGCGGTCGACCCATCCAGAAGCGCAGATCGAGACAGCGCTCGTTGAGCACCGCGATGATGCTGCCATCTTCCGCGCGCGGGTGATCCTGCCAGGGGGCGCATCTGCCACCGGATGGGGCAGCGAGCGCGCCGGCGACTTCGCTGACTATCTTGAGAAGGCAGAGACGAAGGCGCTCGGTCGGGCACTCGCGGCAGTTGGTTTCGGCACGCAGTTCTGCTGGGACTTCGACTTTGGCGTGGAACAGCAACGTGTCGTGGATTCCCCGGTCGATATCCGCGCGGCCCGCGACGGTGACCCATCAACCAATGGCGCTCGCCTTGCTGCGACGGACCGCCAACTCCACTACCTCCAGACTATTGCGCGCCAGGCTGGTATCACCAGCGACGGACTTGAAGAGCGAGCACAGCAGTCATTCGGCCAGGTTGTTGCCGAGCTGAGCCGTCGAGATATCTCGCAACTGATCGAGATACTCCAAGCCGAGCGGGCGGCTTCCTGATTCACCGGGACTGGCCAGGAAGGACTGAACAATGTCGGCGATGCCAACCATGATCATCGAGACGAACGAAGACACTAAGCACTTGCTGGCCTACCTTCGTGAGATCGAAGCCCGCCTCGAGGACGGGTATCGGATGATCGACAGCGGTCTCGAAGAAGGTCAGGACGTGACACGTTGGGAACGTCACTGGCTCAAGCTGCTCAACGATTACGAGCGTGTTTACGACGCGCTCGTCGCGTAGTCACCCGGCTATCTTCGGCGCGCTGTCCAACGGACCCGGCAATGCGTCGGGTCCGTTCGCCATCCGACCCACAATCGACCACGACCAAGCGTTCTGCTACCATCCGGTCGCGTGAATTCGTCGTGAACGACAGGCAAAAGAGGCAATGAACGACGCGGCAAACACCACCGGCTACGATCTCGCGGCAACCCGGTCGGCGCTTCCGATACTGGATGACTGGACCTACCTCAACACCGGCACTGTAGGGATCATGGCCGAGCCAGTGCTTGCCCGGCATCTCGCGTACATTGTCGACCACGAGCGCGGTGGGCACGCCACGCAGGCACGAGCAGTAGAGGGGTACGAACGCGCTCGTCGAACGCTCGCGTCGTTCCTCAGTGTCGAGCCATCCGACGTCGCTCTTAATCGAAACGCGACTGATGGAATCAACTGGATTGCCGCCCGCTTTCCGCTTGTGGCCGGTGATGAGGTCATTACCTCCACCGAAGAGCATCCGGCAATGATCTATCCATGGCTGGCAGCCTGCGAGCGTGCCGAGGCCCGGTTGCGATTTACGCAGTTGAGCTCCGACCCGGACGCACTCCTTGCCAATATCCACGCCGTCCTCAGCAACCGAACCCGGGTGGTTGCAATCAGCCACGTCTCATGCGAGACCGGAACGAGAGTGCCAGTCGAACGAATCCGCGACCTCGTCGGGCCGGATGTCGTCATTCTGATCGACGCATCGCAGTCCGTCGGACAATTCCCGATCGACATTCCTGCGCTGCATGCCGATTTCGTCATTGGCAACGGCCATAAGTGGCTGGCCGGTCCGAAGGGAAGCGGCTTCGCCTGGTTCGATCCGGAGAAGATCGATCTCGTCCCGCCAGCCTATTTCGGCGACGGAGCGGTTGAGCCACAGTGGACACGGAGCTACTACCAGACCGATCCACCTCCCACGCTTCGTTTCGCGGGGGACGCCTCGCGTTTCGAGTACGGCACACGTGCCTGGCACACCTATGAAGCTCTCGCCGACGCGATCGAGTATCAGGCAACCCTCGGTTGGGACGCGATATTCAGTCACGTGAATACTATGTCGAGTCGAATGAAAGAAGCGCTGAACGAAACCCCTGGCATCGATGTCATCACGCCGGTCGAGTGGCACGACTCCTCAGGAATCGTCACCTTCACGATCGCCGGGATGAGCGGAATTGATATCAGCCAGGAGCTTTGGGATCGCGACAGGATCGCCCAGCGTCGCGTCGAGGAGCCGAGCGCAGTGCGCGTTTCCTGTACCTACTTCACCGATGATTCGGATATTACTCGGCTCGTTGAGGCAGTTGGCCGGATAGCCCGCGGTCGCTGAATACGCGCCCTTCATCCCAAACCACGAGGTTGTGCAGATCCAGCGTGGTGTTCCCGGGTATGCGTGTAAGGACCGAGATTCCGCAGTTCGCGAAACGAAACGAGTATCGAGCTCGCGCCGGCATGCCGAGCAGAACAGTCAACAGCACCGCCAACTGGCCGCCATGTCCGACGACCAGGACATTTGCGGACTCGTCATCGAGAAACCGATCGTCCAGCTTGTCCACGAACCTCGATGTCCGGCGGCGGAACTGCGCGAGGCTCTCGCCCGCCGGCAGCGACTGGCGACCACGATGGATCTCTCCACGTAGCCAGGCCTCCTCGAGCCTGTGCGGTCGCAACGTCTCTGCCGCATCCCGATAGGCGACTCCCTGCAGGACACCGTAGTTCATTTCCCGCAGGTCAGGGTCAAAGGCAACAGCGCGATCGCCCGCAAGAAGCTCGGCTGTCCGTGCCGCTCGCTGCAGGTCGCTGGAGAAAACAGCCGCGAACGCGATCGGCGCGAGATAGGCGCTGACCGCGCGAGCCTGCGAGACGCCGCGCTCGTTCAGCTCAATGTCCAGATGACCCTGGAATACGCCACTCGCATTCGACATCGTCTCGCCATGGCGAATCAACCAGAGCCGCATGAAAGTCCCGACCATCCTGTCCCGTGTACTGCGCGAGCGGGCAGATGGTCACTGACCTGCCCGCGCAGCGTTCGAGGTTTGTTTACTTGGTAACGATCTCGACGCTTTCCAGCGTCAGTGGTTCCTTCGGCGTCGACATTTCGCCGCTTCTGCTCGGCCCGACCGGTGCATTCGCGATCGCGTCAAGCGTGTCGAACCCGTCGATCAACTCACCGAAGATGGTGTAGTTCTTTGGCAGCGGGTTGTCCTGGTGCATGATGAAGAACTGGGAGCCGTTTGTGTTCGGTCCCGCGTTCGCCATCGCGACCGTTCCGCGCACGTAGTCGCGGGTGACCGGCTCGTCGGCGAATCGATAGCCAGGACCGCCGGCCCCGGTTCCCGTCGGATCACCGGTCTGGATCATGAATCCTTTGATGATCCGATGAAACGGCACGTTGGTGTAGTATCCCTGCTTGGCAAGGAAGACGAAATTATTGACTGTCTTCGGCGCATCACTCTCCAGCAGGTCGACCGTCATGTCGCCCTTGTTGGTGTGCAGAATCGCCTGATAGTCCTTGCCCTCCTCCAGCTGCATAGCTGGTGGGGAGCTCCATTGCTTGGGGTTGGACACTTGTCCTCCTGGTGTTTCGGTCGAATCACTGGCCGACGACGAGCTGCCGCTTGCGTTCGTCGATGCCGCGTCCGGGCCACCCCCGGAATTGCCACTATTGCCACACGCAACGAAAACCCCACTGGCGAGGATCAGCATGATCACAAGAGCAGTGCGCATACTAGTCCACCACCTGTGTTGTCTCGGTGCGCGTCAGGCCAAGTTGAGGAGCGATTGTCGCGATCCCGTCGATGACGTGCTGGATATGAACGTCGAAATCGACGCCCAGCTCTTCTGCGGTCGCGATCAACGTCTCACGGTGCACTGCCCGCGCGAAGGCCTTGTCCTTCATCTTCTTCCGGACGGCGCGAGGCGTCACCTCGTCGATCGACTTCGTCGGCCGGACGAGCGCAACCGCGGTGACAAAGCCGCTCATCTCATCTACCGCCGCCAGTGTTCGTTCCAGCGATGTCGCCCGCGGGACATCGAGGTGATCGGCGTGCGACAGAACCGACTGAACCACATGTTCGGGCACTCCATGCTCACGGAGAATAGGAGCGCCATCCTGAGGGTGCTGGTCGAGGGTCGGGTGCATTTCGAAGTCAAAATCGTGGATCAGCCCCACGAATCCCCAGAGATTCTCATCGGCGTCGAAGACACGGGCATACTCGCGCATGCACGCCTCGACGCCGAGGCAATGCCGTAGCAATGGCTCGTTGTGAACATATTCGGTCAGCAGCGACCATGCGTTGTCGCGCGTTAGCTCCATCTCGGCCAATCCGCCGCGCCCTTCCTTTGCAGATCGGATCGTATCCCGCTGGGCGGGCCACCCGACATCCTACACGATCAGCATCGCATCGCCGAAGGAGTAGAAACGGTACTGCTCCGCGATCGCATGCTGATAGGCCTGACGCATCAACGCTTCCCCGGCGAATGAAGCCACGAGCAGGAGCAATGTCGTTCTCGGCAGGTGGAAGTTCGTCAGCATCAGATCGACCAATTGAAACGGCGTGCCCGGGGTGATGAACAGTCGCGTCTCTCCCGCCAGAGATCGGGCCGGACCACCCGCTAATACCGAGCTCGCGATTGTCTCCAACGTCCGCACCGATGTCGTCCCGACTGCCAGCACCCGACCGCCGGATACCCGTGTCTCCCGGATCATCTCAACCGTCGCGGCCGACATCGAGAAGATCTCCGCATGCATTTCGTGATCTCGCGCATCGACCGTCTTGATTGGCTGAAACGTCCCAAGACCAACATGGAGTGTGATCGGAGCTACCTGGACGCCCCGTGACCGACATCGCTCCAGAAGATCGACCGTGAAGTGCATGCCGGCGGTCGGCGCCGCCGCCGAACCCGGATCCCGAGCGTAGACCGTCTGGTAGCGTTCCGGGTCGTCGAGGCGGTCGTGGATGTACGGCGGCAGTGGCACGTGACCGTGGCGCTCGATCGCCTCTTCGTCGTCGAACCGCACCAACACCTGCTCCGCATCGCGACCCACGACGTCGACTCCGTCGTTAGTTACCTCGTCTTGTGAATCCAGCAACTCGAGGCGCTCTCCCGCTCGCAGCCGCCGTGCCGGGCGACCCATGGCCCGCCAGACTCCATCAGCGTTGCGGTCGAGCAACAAGAGCTCGACGCGACCGCCGCTCAGCCTGCGAGCGAACAGCCGTGCCGGCAACACCCTCGTGTCGTTGACGACGATCAGATCGCCCGGGTTCAGCAGATCGGGAAGATCACGAAAGGTCCGGTCGGAGAGCGCACCGGAAGAACGATCTACGAGCAGAAGTCGCGCTGCGTCACGCGGCTCAACCGGCTGCTGGGCAATCAGATCTGGTGGAAGCTTGTAATCGAACCAGTTGAGCGGGATCGCGGAATCGGTCACTCGTTGTCCGGTTCGCGACTGAACAGCAATGCCTGCCGAGCGTCATCCGACAGTGTCGGAGCAGGCAGGCCCAGGTGAAGATAGGCGTGTCTTGTTGCTACCCGGCCGCGTGGCGTGCGCTGAAGAAATCCAAGCTGAATCAGGTACGGTTCATAGACATCCATAATTGTGTCGGTCTCTTCGCTTGTCGCCGCCGCCAGTGTGTCAACGCCAACCGGCCCGCCATCAAACTTCTCAATGATCGCCAGCAGGATGCGCCGGTCGACGTCATCGAGACCCAGTTGGTCGACATCAAGCAACGACATCGCGTCGCGCGCCACCTCCTCGGTGATCACGCCGGATGCGCGAACCTGCGCGAAATCACGAACCCGCTTCAGCAGCCGGTTCGCGACGCGCGGGGTCCCACGTGATCGCCTGGCGATCTCGGTGGCGCCGTCTCCGAGAATCTCAACGTCCAGAATCCTGGCAGAACGCGTGACGATCTGCGTCATCGCCCTGTCGTCGTAAAAATCCAGGCGGAACACACTGCCAAAACGATCGCGCAGCGGACTGGTGAGCAGCGCAAGCCGTGTCGTCGCGCCGACGAGTGTGAATCGCGGCAGGTTCAGTCGCATCGACCGCGCGCCTGGACCCTTACCGATGATGATATCGACCGCGAAATCTTCCATCGCCGGATAGAGGACCTCTTCGACCGTACGGTTCAGCCGATGGATCTCGTCGATGAACAACACGTCACCGGCCTTGATGTTGGTGAGGATCGAGACAAGATCTCCAGCGCGCTCGATGGCCGGCCCGGAGGTTATCTTGACACCCACGCCCATCTCGGCGGCGATGATATTCGACAGAGTCGTCTTGCCGAGCCCGGGTGGGCCGTAGAGGAGGACATGATCCAATGGCTCGCCACGAGCCAACGCCGCCTCGATGAAGATCGAGAGCGTGTCCTTGACCTTGTCCTGGCCGATGTAGTCCGCCAGACGCCTGGGTCGCAGGCTCGTCTCAATAGCCGCGTCCTCGTCGCGATGCTTCCCCGAAACGACACGGCCCGTCATAGAATAATGCCCGTCCTGCGCTGCTCCACATTCACATGGAGAGTATAGCAAACGGCGACGAACACTTGTTCTATTTTGCTGCCTCTATCAACATGATCGGGATCCCATCCTCGATTGGATAGCGCCGGCCGCAGCCTTCGCAGATCAACTCTTCGTCCTCCAGGCGCACTCTCGCCTTGCAGGCGGGGCAAGCGAGGATCTCCAGCAGTTCGGTACGAATCAGCGAGGTGTCTGTCATCCTCGGATCCACCTTTCGCTCGTCGCGGAGCCGATCTAACCGCAGCGCCACCATCGCTGCGGACACAGATTGGATCGTATCATCGCGATCGTCAATCCCCAGCCATGTCATCGCCCGCGCAACATCCCGGTCGACAGCCGAGGGCGGGTCGATCGCCCGCGCTGTCGTGGGACTGCCACGCTCAGTCACCACCGGTGGCTCGAACGACGTGATATCGGCTACAGGCGCGAAATCGAGCCCGAACGCGAGATGGATCGCATCGCGGTATCCAGCCGCCATTCGGCCGACGCCGTGCTCTGCCTCGATGAATCGCCGTGCAGCATTTCCAGCAGACTGACGCAACTCGTCGTTTCCATACAGCAGAAGGAGTAGCTCTGCCACCAGCTCATCTTCGAATGGACCGACATCGACCGGCAGCACTGCGTCGGATGGGTACTCAACTGTCGATGCATCCCGGGTCACAAGCACTGGCCGGCCAGCGCCCATCAGCCGCAAGAGGCTCGCTGATGTCTCCCCTGCGCTGGGGAATCTCAGGTTGACACAGACGTCGGATGCTCGCGCAACCAATCGCGCGACGTCATCGCCGACGTAACCCAACAATCGAACCTGATCGCTGACGCCATAGGCGTGAGCCTGTCGCGCGAGGTCGATCCCAGGCGCCGATGATCCGGCGATGACCAGAATCAGCTCCGGAATCCGATGCCGCAGCATCCGAACCGCGCGCAACACCACCGGTAGCCGCTTGAATGGATTCACATGAGTGACGGAGGCGACGACAAACGTGCTATCGGGAATTTCAAGCAACCGACGCGCTGCCGCCTGATCTGTCAGGTCAGGCAGCGGGATACCCATCGGGACACGAACGATCGCCGCATCCGGACATCGCCCCAGCAACTTGTCCCGTGCGTAGTCAGAATGGACGACGACCAGGCGCGAACCGGCAACGATATCCTCGACCAGCGGGAAGTCGTTCAGATCCACGATCTTTCCGGCTGCTGCGTCAAGCGCGGCGCGTTCTCCGTCATCTCCATAGAGCATGCGCATCAGCCGCCGATAGTCGCCGGCTCCGCGGCCGCGCAACATCGACGCCAATCGCCCGTGGTGCAGGACGGTATCGTGGAGAACAGCGACGCCCGGCCGGCGAAGGGAAGCCTCGAATGCGATACGGTGAAAGCCGCTGTTGCCGAGTTGGTACACCGTTGGAAGATCGGCAAGACGCCCTGCACGACGCATCGTGG
>MTKZ01127024.1_pt2 | contig 18848 bp, 15 predicted proteins | sample 1042781 | NCBI WGS metagenome assembly MTKZ01 (sample SAMN06212207, study PRJNA360539) | anaerobic digester metagenome | biome: Wastewater treatment plant; material: sludge; isolation source: anaerobic digester fed with sludge from wastewater treatment plant | place: Denmark: WWTP Viborg ... | reverse complement strand
TGGGCAGCGATCCGGGCGGAACCACTCACCCCCCAACGACCACTCGAATCCGGCGGCTAAACCCCTCGCGGGGCCAGGTCGCCGCCATGTCCCCCCGCTCTCCCTCCCGCCTGCCTCGCCCCTCGGCACCCCGTGTTTGGCCGAAAGGATGTATAACATGCCGCGTGCCAGCGGCCACGAAGAGTGAGTGAATTGCGGAACAGTGCGATAACGAATTGTCCTGCAAACAGTTATGGCTCGCTGTTCCGAGCCTTCGAGAAGCAGCCTGACGGCTCGTTGGGTGACGGAGATTGGGTTGGGGCGTCCCCAGCGGGTACTATTGCCCAGCCCTGGCGCCGCACCCATAATCCGCCTCTTGCACAGACAGGACAAATGAGAGACCCGCACATGAAGGCCATGGTTCTGCGACGTCCCAACCCTGTTCACAATCGCCCGCTGAACCTCGACGAGGTGGAGGCGCCGGAGCCGGGTCCTGGGCAGGTTCGCATTCGCGTGCATGTGTGCGGGGTGTGCCACACGGACCTGCACACCGTTGAAGGCGAGTTGGGAGGCTTGCCGNNGCACCAGGTGGTGGGCACGGTCGATTCAGTGGGCGGCAGGATGCGCGGCGTCAAGGTGGGTGATCGCGTCGGGGCGGCGTGGCTGCATGAGACGTGCGGACGCTGCGCGTTCTGCAATCGCGGTGACGAAAACCTCTGCCCGGACGCCCGCTTCACCGGCTACCACGTCAACGGCGGATTCGCGGAGTACATGACGATCGGGCATGCGTTCTCGTATCGGCTGCCCCGGGGGCTGGATGACTTGCAGGCGGCCCCGTTGCTGTGCGCGGGCATCATCGGATACCGCGCCCTGCGGCTGTCGGGCGTTCCGCGCGGCGGGCGGCTGGGCCTCTACGGCTTCGGGGCGTCGGCGCACGTGGCGATCCAGATCGCCCGGTACTGGGGCTGCGAGGTGTACGTATTCTCGCGAGGTGAGCAGCACCGGGCGCTGGCCGCGGAACTGGGCGCCGCCTGGTCCGGGCAGTCGGCCGACATGCCGCCGCAACGGCTGGACGCGGGCGTCGTGTTCGCACCGGCCGGCAGCATCGTGCCGCAGGCGCTGGAGCACCTGGCCTCCGGCGGTACGCTGGTCCTGGCGGGCATCTACATGAGCGAGATTCCGCCGCTGGACTACGAGAGACACCTGTACCACGAGAAGGTGCTGCGCAGCGTGACGGCCGCCACTCGCGCGGACGGTCAGGAACTGCTCCGCCTGGCCGGGAAGATCCCCGTCCACACCCTTGTGCAAACGTATCCGCTGGAAGACGCAAACCGCGCACTGTGCGATCTGAAGGACGGGCAGATCAACGGTGCGGCGGTATTGCGGGTGAGTGAGGCGCCTTTGTAGCGTGCACGCCGACTTCGCTTCAGGGTGCCATGTTTATGGCACCCACTCGTCGTCTTTCGGTCGGCCGCCCGGTGCTCCCGGGCCGAACGCAGAGGTTCCGGGCGAACTCCGCGTTGTGCGATTGATGGTATGATATGATGGAACGCGGCCTCCCATGCGTCAGGATGGGACGCCCAGCACCGGATCCTCGTGGAGCACACGATGCACACACGCCGATCCCTCTACATCCACCTCTACCCCGCCGCACCGAGACGGAGGGCCTTGGCCGTCGGCGCGGTCCTGGGGCTGCTGAATGGTGTACTGGTTGTGTCAAACCTGCGTGTTTCGCTTCTCTCGCTGCTCATGGCGGGCGTGCTGACTGCGGGCCTCTGGTGGCTGACTCCCCGCACCCGCGACACCTGGTCCATTCACCTGTTCGCCATGGGGCATGCGTTCGTCGGTGGTGCGGTCTGTGCGATCCGGTGGTGGCGGCCGTCGCCATCCCCTCGATACAACCCCGTGGGTGAGTTCATCTCTGGTGTGCTTCTGACGTTCCTCGCCTATTGCGTGCTGTTCCTCGTCTGCCTTGGCCTGGTCCTGCTGTTCTCCCTCCTGCGCCGCCGCCGCGTCATCCAGGATGGCACGCTCTGCCCGAACTGTCTCTACTCCCTCCGGGGCAACCGCACCGGCCGCTGCCCCGAGTGCGGCCGCGCCTTCACCCCCGCCGACCTGGGCCTAAGCCACTGGCCTGACCCCTGACGTCGAACTCGACCTACGCTCACCCCAGAACTGTCATCTCATGGCACTGTCTTTATGACATGCACCACCTGACCACGAGCGCTTCTACGCTCCCGTGCATTTCACGTCATTCCCACTGCACGCCCAGGGCGGCGGCCACGCGGTCGAACTCGTCCAGGTTGTTGTAGTCGATGACGATGCGGCCGCGTCCCTTTCCGCGGCGTTCCTCGATGCGCACCTTCAGGCCCAGCGCGCGCTGGAACTGCCCTTCCAGGTCCGCCACGTGCGCGGACTTTTCCTTGCCGCGGCCGGCCGGCGCGTCTGGCGCCACGGCGCGTTCCGTGCGCGCTCGCCGCACCACTTCCTCCAACGCCCGTACGGAGAGTTCGTTCTTTGCAACGGACCGCGCAAGCTGCATCTGCCGATCCAGCGCATCGACGGCCAGCAGACAGCGGGCGTGCCCCATGCTGATGTCACCGCGTGACACCATGGCCGCGATCTCACCCGGCAGGTCCAGCAGCCGAAGGTAGTTCGTCACGGTGCTCCGGTCCTCGCCCACCCGCCGGCCCACTTCCTCGGGGCTCAGCGAAAACTCGTCGCATAGCCGGCGATACGCGCGAGCCTTTTCGATGGGGTTCAGATCGCTGCGCTGCAGGTTCTCCACCAGCGCCATTTCCACCATCTGCTCGTCGCTGGCCGGCCGAATCAGCACGGGCACCAGGTCCAGCCCCGCCTGCCCGGCCGCCCGCCAACGCCGCTCGCCCGCGATGATCTCCAGCCGTGTCCCGGCCCGCCGGGCCACGATGGGCTGGAGCATGCCCGACTGCTTCAGGGACTCCGCCAGGCTTGCGATGCCCTCGGCGTCCATGTCCTTTCGGGGCTGGAACGGGTTGGGTTCCAGCGCCTGCGGTCGGAGCAAGACAGCCTCCAGTCCCTGGCGTCCCGCCAGAGCCGGACTCCCGCGTTCATCTGCCTCGAGGGTTGTCGTGAGTGCCGTTTCGACCGTCTCGCGAGATATGAGCGAGCTCAGGCCCTTTCCTAACCTCTTGTCATGTTTGACCATAAGATAGCTTCCAAACGATTGCCCGCCGCGCTGAGTGGCACGGCAGACAATATACGTGCCACCCACTACATAACCGCACCACGCTCACGGAACCGTACCGCGCGGGCTGAGCTCTGTAAACCAAAATCCGATTGAATCCGGTCTCGCGCCTCGGTGCAGACTTCCGACCGATCGGCCGCGCCTCGTGGTCGCACACTTCACGACGGGGGACACGACGTCCCGCTTGCATCCCTCAGGAACGCTGTCTGCGTCCCGAGAGGGCGTGTCGTGGACTCGCGTCCCGCTTGCCCGCGTCGGGGGAGTCCCGGGCAGACACCGGGGGGAGCGCGTCACATCCCCCCGCCGCTCGTCCGAACAGCAGACCGCGGGGTCTGGGCCGCGAAGGGCAGTCCTTTGCGTCCAACCGGACTCCGGTCGACCCCCGGTGTCATGCGAGCGGGCTGGACGAGGCCGCCGCGATCCGGCTTACCGAGCCCAAGCGTCAGGCGTCAGGGAAATGCACACTGCTGTAGAGCAGCGGCACGCACGGCCCTCGGCCCCAGGCCTGAGGCAGCTCGCCGAGGAGGCTTTCGCGTCTTCCGTCCAACCAGCCGAGAGGGCCAGCCCCGGGCGCCGGGCAACCAGGGAGCCGCTGCGTTCTGTTCCGACTCGTCGACCACGGCCACTCCCAACCGCAGATGAACCAACGAGCGGTTGCCGGCTGTTCCGCAGTGAGACGCGTGCCCGTTTCACGTGAAACACGGTGTGGCGGCCGGCATGGGGCGCCCGCACATCCATTGCCGAAGACCCCTCCTCGGTCGACTGGCGCCGTTCTTCCCCCCGCCGATCGACCGTGCAGCATCACCCGATTCTCGATTGAGTGTCCGATCGCTCGTTCCCGTCTTGGGCATACCGGCGATGCCAGGGACCGCCTATCCCCTGCTGGAGTGCTCACAATGCGGTTTTCGCCACTCCCGCACCCTTTGCGTACACCGGCCATCCGCCGTCAGCAGGACCTCGGGCGGTCCGCGTGAAGGCTCTGGAGCAGTCTCTCCCGTTTCGCGCATCGTACCAGGGTCGCGAGGTTCTGATCGCATTCCAAGCCCACCAGGGGGGGTTCCCCAAGCAGACCCGCTTAGGCCTCCCACCGCTCCCGGTGAACGTATCGAGCCCGGCACACAGGGGAAGGAACGCCCCGCACTCCCCAGGATTTCCAAATCCGCGTTCGCCCCCTCGCAACCCGTGCCTGGAACGCGCCGCATACGCCAGGGCGCCCCCTCTGTACCCGGTCCACGGTATTCCGTCCTCTTGCCGCTTCGTGGAACCGAGGCTTCGCACAACTCGGGTCACAGGGATGTGTCGCCTGTTTCACGTGGAACAAGAGTTGGGCGTGCCCGATCGTGCGCCTTGGCACTGGGTACCCCTGAAGATCCTTCCCCACGGCCAGCCGTACGTCTTCTTCCAACGGTTTACCCGCGGCCACATTCCGGTTGCGAAAGCGGAAGCGCCAGGGCCGCACGAGAACCACGCATGGCCACGCGGGTGGCACGCTAACCCCCGGAGCATGCGGCGTAACCTGGCGACCGCGGCACCCACCACCNNTCCCGACACGAGGCCCAGACGCCAGGTCGAGGCGGTGCCGGCGGCTACGCCCGGCACGCCGGTAGTGCCATTGCTTGGCACCCACTGGCAGGAACGGGACGAGCAGCCCGACGACGGGGCCACGTATGGCCGATTCCGTGCGCGCAATCATCGGGCCGGCTCATCGTTCCGGCCGACCCGAACAACAGAAGGGTGCCGCATCGTGACACCGCTCCCGGCGTGCGCGGCCGCGACGAGAACCTGCGCTCGCATCCGTTGCCGAAACCGGCGTGACAGGCGGATGTCGCGCAGGAGCGGTCTGGCACTCCGGTCGAACCGGATTGGGTGCAGCCCGCACGGGTGCACCCGGCCGGACGCGGCTCGTGCCGAGGCGGTTTCATCGGCCCACGCTTGTGGCGGCTGCGCGTTATAATTGCGATTGGCCCGCAGGAAGCGTCCCTTGGGAGTTCCTGACCTGAGCATGTGGGCTTTGGGCGAGCACCATCCTCCTCGGCGCCGCCGCGGGCAACACACCGCTCAAAGCACGGCGCGAGGCTGCGTCCGCGGCCCAGGGAAACCTGGCGCACCGGGACAGGCTTCAGGACGGAGGAAAGAAGACCCGCGTCGGTGTTGGCGGGAGTCCTTGCGCGGGACGCGAAGAAGTTGGACGTTTGAATCATGAAGGGCACTTGGCATTGCGCCCAGCGCCGAGACGGTTCGGGCCGGGCTCGTGAATGCCAAGCGCCCCATCATGCCGCTGCCGGCATGCGTTGCTCTTGGGGGTGAGCCTCAGGCAGGCTCAAGGCACAACCGGATGATGGCGCGCCGGGGGAACGCGACGCGCGTGATCGCCGCACGCCGAATCACACCCCACGCGCCCGCCTTCGCATCGCTGAGCGCGTCCGCGTTTCCAGCCGGACCGCCCCTACAGCCGCCGTCGCCGACCGACGTACATCAGGCCGATGCCCAGCGCCGTAAGCGGCGTCCACATCAACATGCCCGGTGCACACGAGCCCAAAAGGCCGCCGCTCGACGTTTCGCCGGCTGGATTCGCAACCGTCCCGTCCACTTCGGCCAGGTCGTCGTCCGGGTAGTCGCCGGGGGCCGCGTTTGCCACCGTGCCGTCCTGCCCGGCGAGGTCGTCAGAGGCGTCGTCCGGATCCTCAAACGGGGTATCGGTCTTCTCGATGGTCATGTCACCACCGGTCCCTTCGACCAGTCGCATGTAGAACCCGTCCGTCGACACCAGGAACGGCTTGCGTCCCTCACCGCCGCTGGGCCCCGGGCCGAAGCGGATATTCATCTCCAGATTGCCGTACGCGACGGTGGAACCGTCCACCTCGCACGTGCCGCAGATGGTTCCGTTGTCGAACTGCACGAATCCGTCGGTCCCGATGAAGACGAACCGCTGCGCGCTGTCCGTGACGTCGCGAACGGCATCGCTCTGCGCGTCACCCGCCGGATCACCCCAGATCACCAAGGTGCCCGCCAGCTCCTCGAACGGTTCGTCGGTCTTCTGGAACGAAACGTCCTCGCCCGCGCTCACCTTCTGGATCATGTAGGCGTCCGAGTCGGCGGAAACCAGGTACGGCCGCCGGACGTTCGTTCCGCCGCGGTCCGGACCGAAGCGGATAGCCACCACCGGGGTGCCATCCACCGATATAATGGCCCGCTGCACCGTGCAGGTGTCACAGACGCCGCCCGCGGAAAACACCACTCGGCCATCCGAACCGACCAACACGCCGCGGTCCGAGATATTGTTCGCGTCGCGGATGAGCGGATGCTGCTCATCACTGGCCGGATCGCCCCAGACTACAAGCTCCGGCGGCTGCCTGCTGGTGGTGCCGTCGCCGGACGAAAGCAGGCCACAGCCCGCCAACGCCACGATGCCTGTAACAACCGCTGCCAAGCCGAATGGCCGGGCCAGAACTGCATGCCGTTTCATGTGAACCTCTCCTTGCTCATCGCCAGGTGTGAATACTCGCGCCGACCCTGAAACCGCGCCCGGTCGGCCGACCTGCTAGTGTACGGGGGGTCGAGGTGTCTGGGCAACCGGCACTTCCCCGGGCGTCCCAACGCGGATAGTGTACGCTTGACTGGTGTGGGCGGGGGTCGCGGTTTCCGGGCCTCAGGGGTGGGGAAGTAAAGCGAGACTGTATGCGGAAGAAAGTGGTTCAGCCATGACACCGGGCGAATTGGACCCGCCACGCCCCCCTGATCCGTCCACCGCGCCGGGAGACATCCCATGGGGCGTGCCGTTGGCACGGCCTATTTCCGGGGTNNCTATTTCCGGGGTGCCATGCCGGCCTGCGGAATTCGCTCCGCTGCTGGTTCCGACGTTTTCCTGCCTTCGGGCGTTTCTGGAGCTGGGGATTCTGGGCGTGGTGCTGCTGGGCACCGCGTTACTGCTGGGCATGCTGCTTGACCAGCTGGGCTTCGTGGATGAGCAGTACAACATCGATCCGTGGGGCAACGTACTGAGTGTTGCCGTAAACGGGGCGGCCGCCATTGCCTGCATCATCGCATTGACGCTGCTGCGCGGGGGCCGCCTGGCGGAGGTGGGACTGACCGGTCGGCGACTGGCGTGGAACGTGTTGTTGGGCCTTGGGGCGTTTCTGGCAGCGATTGCGGCCTTTCAGTTCATAGGACTGCTGATCACCTTTCTGGCCAAGGGACAACCGCTCAACGAGAACATCGGCAACATCAAGGAGATGCTGCCACGGATGCACTGGCTGCAGTTCCTGGCTCTGTCTTTCTGGGTCGGCTTATGGGAGGAGCTGACCTTTCGCGGCTTTCTGCTTACGCGGTTGCGCCGGCTCACCGGCGCCTGGTGGGTGGCGATTTTGCTCGGCTCGATCCTCTTCGCCCTGCCCCACATGGGACAACAGGTTCCGCTGACGGTTTTGCCGCTGTTCGTCATCGGCGTCATCTGGTCTGTGTTCACGGTCTGGCGGCAGTCTCTGCTGCCGGCCATCATCGGCCACGCCCTGTTCAACTTCGCCCAGCTAATCTTCCTCTTCTACTACAAGGAAATCGTCGTGTTTTTCCGGGAACTGGCGCCGCCGGCGGCGTGATCGTATTGCGGCAGGCTGTCCTACGCGGGTCCGGTCATGGCCGTCACAAAGCCGGCGAGGTCGTCCGCATCGATGTCCCCGTCCAGATCGAAGTGCGCGGCGATGCAGGACCGTTCCTCCTGGATGGTTCCGCTGCCGGTGAAGCACTGCTCGAACGCGACGAAGTCCCGCAGATCCACGTCGCCGTCCCCGTCCAGGTCGCCGCGTGTGACGGCGTACACCTCGAACTCCGGCAGGCGAGCGTAATTATCGATGCCGCAGTTGTCCACGTGCAGGCGCACCCAGCGGGCGGACACCGGCACGTCATGCGGCGAGACCGTGTAGCCCAGTTGCAGCGGGTTGGCGACGTCAAACAGCGTGGTCCACGGGCCGCTCAGGCTGGTGCCGCTCTGGATGAGGAAGTGCTGCCAGTTCATGATCACCCATTCGTTGCCCTCGCTGGCCAGCCGGATGCGGTAGCCGGTGACGGCCCGCTCGGCCCCCAGGTCCAGGGCCAGCCAGTGTCCGCCGGTGCCGCTGCTGGAGGCCCACTTGGTGGTCAGCACGCCGTCATACGCCTTGTTGCCCGCGTACGACGAGCCGGCGATCGAATCCGCCGCCCAATTCACGGCGAGGCGTGCCACGTTTGTTCCCGGCGGTGTGATCGGCGGGGCGACCGGCTGGTTGTATGCGTTGAGCACGGCGGCGTTGGACTGGTACATCGCATACATGGCGTTGTAGTCCGGATGGGCGTAGCGGTCGAAGCCGTAGTAGTTATCGCCGTCGCCGATGTCATATGACTGCGCCTGGTAGCCCCAGTGCATGAACCCGCGAGCGCCTTGTGTGGTCACGAAGTCGTTGACCCGGGCCTGCATGAAGGCCACGCGGTCACCCACGACGTCCGTGCTGCATCCCACCTCCGACATGATGATGGGTTTGACCACCGCGCTGCGCACCCGAAAGTCCAGGTCGCGCGTCTCGCCGTTGTACGAGTGTGCCGTGAGGAAATCGAGGTTCGGATCGCGACAGAGCGTCACTCCGCGCGTCTCGGAGTAGCCGGGAACATGCTCCAGCGACAACATGCCGATCGACACCATGTGATACGGATCGATCGCCTTGATGTGGGCCGCCATGGCATGCACGAACGCATCGTGCGTGTCCGCGCTGGTCTGGTCGGCAATCTCGTTGCCCAGTTGCCACGAGAAGACGGCCGGATGCTCCTTGTACGTGCTGACGGCCAACTGCACGTACGGCAGGTAGTTGTTCTGGTAGCCGCCGGCGAACCAGTCGTGATTCAGCACGGTCCAGCCCAAGGGGTTCTGCGTGTAGTAGCCATCGTCGCCCTGCGGGTGAAACGGGGTGGGATAGAAGTCCGTCAATGCGATGATCAACTTGATTCCGTACTGGTCGGCCTTGTCCAGCGCGTAGCCGAGCCGGTTCACGGCTTCCTGATGGGAGATGTTGCGGTTGGCCGCGAAGACCCGGACCACGCGGCCGCCCATGGCGCTGACGCCGGCCAGGTTCTCGTCGATGTGGCCGAGGCTGGTGTAGGGCAGGGCGCCATCTCCGCCTCCGTAATGCACGAGCCCGCGGAGATTGACGCCGATGAAACGCCACGCCTGGCTATCCTTGGCAAACTCCGCGCCGGCCGTCGTCACCAGGTCCGGCGGCTGGGCCGCCGCCGACGCCGACAATACCAGAAGGGGAACCATCGCCAGCCGCATTCGTCGCCTCCTTCGGCCCTTTCGCCCCATTGTACCGGATTGGACCGGTGGAATTCGACCCCATGCCGCCGGGCCGCAAGCCCTACGGACGCGGTTTCGTCATGGAGAGCGGGTTGAGAATCTCGTCAAGTCTGGCCTCGTCGAGGACTCTCTGCTCGAGAGCAACCTGGCGGACGGTTCTGCCGGTCCGGTAGGCTTCCTTGGCGATGGCCGCCGCACGGTCGTAGCCGATCAGGGGGGCGAGGCTCGTGCACATGGCCAGCGAATGCTCGATCATGGCCCGGCAACGCTCCGGGTCTGCCTCGATGCCTTTCACGCAGCGATCGGTGAAGACCCGCACCCCGTTGGAGAGCAGCCGGATGGATTCGAGCAGGTTGTGGGCCATCATGGGCATCATGACGTTCAACTCGTAGTGCCCGTCGCGGCAGCCCAGTGCGATGGCCGTGTCGTTGCCGGTAACCTGGGCCGCGACCTGGATGAGCATCTCGCTCATGACCGGGTTGACCTTGCCGGGCATGATGCTGCTGCCCGGCTGGGTGGGCGGGATGCGGATTTCGCCGATACCGCAGCGCGGGCCGCTGCCCAGCAGGCGAATGTCGTTTGCGATTTTGGTGAGTGAGACGGCGATGGTGCGCAGCAGTCCGCTCGCCTCGCACACGGCATCCTTCGCCGCCTGGGCCTCAAAGTGGTTGGCGGCTTCGACGAAATCCAGGCCGGTTGCCTCGGAGAGCGCGGCACTCATCCGCCGGCCGAATTCCGGGTGCGTGTTGATACCGGTGCCGACGGCCGTTCCGCCGATGGGCAGCTCCCGCAGGGCGGTGACGGCCCGGCAAGCGCGGTCCAGCGACAGGACGGCCTGGGCGGCGTAGCCGGAGAACTCCTGGCCCAGGTGGATGGGAGTGGCGTCTTGCAGGTGCGTGCGGCCGATCTTCAGGACGGCGTCAAACTGGGCGGCCTTGGCGGTCAGCTCGGTGGAGAGCCGGCTCAGCGCGGGCACGAGATCCTGATGGATCGCCTCCGCGGCGGAAACGTGAATGGCGGTCGGGATGACGTCGTTGGACGATTGGCCCAGGTTCACGTGATCGTTGGGGTGGATGGGCTGGTTGGAGCCGATGGTTGCGCCGGCCAGTTCATTCGCCCGGTTGGCGATGACCTCGTTGGCGTTCATGTTGCTGGAGGTGCCGGAACCGGTTTGGAAGACATCCACAACGAAGTGGCCGTCCAGCTTGCCGTCAATCACCTCCGCGGCGGCGGCCTGGATCTTCTTCGCGAGCGCCGGGTCCAGCAGGCCCAGCGCCGCGTTGACCTGCGCGGCCGAGCGCTTGATCAGCCCCAGGGCGCGGATGAACGGGCGTCCCAGCCGGTACCCGCTGATGGGGAAGTTCTCGACGGCCCGCTGCGTCTGGGCGCCCCAGTACGCGTTGGCCGGCACGCGCATTTCCCCCATGCTGTCCTTTTCGATGCGACCGGGCTGCGTGGACATCGGCGAACCCTCCTGTGGTGGGGATGGTGCGACGATGAGCCTACCGCAGGTTGTGTCTGTCAGCCAGCCCCTCCGGCTGCGTGGTGTTTCACGGCGCGCTGACGTTTGTCACGATGTTGTTGGTCGTGAACGTGTTGGTCTTGGTTCCTCCGCTGTATGTGCCGCCCTGGTATAGCCCGTCCGTCACCACTCCGGTGGAGCTGCCGCCGCGGTACAGCTCGAAACTCGTCCCCGCCGCAAACGCGGGGCAGGAAACCACGAGCGACCGATACCGCTTTGTCGGAGCGAAGGTCACAACGTACGTCCCGCCGGAAGTGGTCTGAATGTGAGCCAGCGTGCCGGCTGTCTTGTTCGCGCTGTACGTGATCTTCACGGACCGCTGCGTCGACGTCGTGCTGGGGGCCTGCGCCATTCCCGCACTGCCCGCCGCCACCAGGAGACCGCCGCTGATTTGGAACGTCCGGTCGTAGTCGATCGGGCTCTCGAAGTCGACGGTCGGACCGTGAACGATGACGGTGCCGCCGGTCATAACGATGTAGCCGTTCACGTCAATCCCGTCGCCCGCGGCATTCACCGCGATGTAGCCGCCGTGGATGTAGAGATAGTGATCGCCCGCCGGGGGCGGCCATCCCCCGGACCCGTCCGCGCCGCCGGCGCCGTTGATGCCGTCGTCGCTCGACGTGACGTGGATGTTGCCGTCATTGATGGTGATGTCCGCGCTTTCGATGCCCTCGTAGCACTCCGTGACCACGATCGTGCCGCCGTTGATCACCATGACGAGGTCCGAGTGGAAGGCGTCGTCCCCGGTGGCCACGTTGAAGGTGCCGTCCTCAATCGTAATGGTGTCGTTGGAGTGAACGGCGTCGTCGGCACAGTCCATGATGAAGGTACCCCCCTCAATCAGCACGCTCACGAGTCCCTTGATCCCCTTGGCGGAAAAGTCCTCGGGGAGCAGGGCGCCGCTGCCGCCGCCGGAGGTGATGGTGAAATCCCCGCCACTGATGGCGACGGAGGTCTCCGCCGTAATGGCGTCTTCTTCGGAGACCACCTCGATGTCGCCGTCCGTGATCGTGATGTCCGTACTCTCGATGCCTTCGTAGCACTGGGTGATCGTGACCGTCCCGCCGTCGATTCCGATCGTGAGATCCGCGTGGATGCCGTCATCCGCGGTGGCGATATTCATCGTGCCACCGCTGATGGTCACGGTGTCGTTGGAGTGGATGCCGTCATCGGCGCAATCCAGGTTCAGGGTTCCGCCTTCAATCACCACGCTTGCGAGTCCCTTGACGCCCTTGGCCGACAGGTCCTCTGATATCGTCGCGGTGTGGCCGCCGCCGGAGGTGATGGTGATGTCGCCGCCGGTGACGGTCACATCGGTCTCCGCCGCCATGCCGTCGCCGCCTGACGTGATGTGCAGCAACCCGTTCTGAATCGCGATGTATCCCAGTTCGGTATCGTCCGCGTTGTCGGATTTCAGGGCGTCGCCGCCGGCGATGACGGTGATGTCTCCATCCTGGATCCGCAGGTAGTCCTTGCCGCGGATCCCGTCGTCCACCGCAGTGACGTTGAGCGTGCCGCCTGCAATCACGAGCTCGTCCTTGCTGCCGATGGCGTCGTTGTAGTTGCCGTAGACCGTCAACGACCCCGTGCCGGAGATCAGCAGGGTGTCCTTGCTGAACAGGGCCGCGTTGGGCTCGTCATCCTCGGGATTCTCATAGACGTACGTGGTTGCGTCATACAGAAAATTCGTCGTCTGATCGGCCAGCACGATTTCGGTGCTCGCGGCGCTCAACACGTACAGGGGGGCGTTTGTGGAGTTGCTGATGCTGACACCGCTCAGGACGATCTTCACGGGGCCGGCATCCGCCGTGTTCACAATGATCTGCCCGTCCGCCAGCGTGCCGATGATGGTGTAGCTGCCTTCCGACGTGATGGTGGCCTTGGTACCGTCCACCGTAACGCCATCACCGGTCACGGTGATGGACGTCCCGTTCAGGATGATCTCGGTCTCTACGGGGCCCGCGGAGCCGCGCCCGCACGAGGGGTCGGCAGGGTTGCCTTCACCGCTGTAGCACACCTGGACGACGCCGAAGTCGGACGCGTCCACGTCGCCGTCCCGGTCACAGTCAGCGAGAAGGAAGCCCTCCAGATCAGGCGTCAGCGTACACTCGTCCGGCAGCGGGTCGTACGGCTGGGCCCGCCCGGTGAGGCAGCCGCTCAGAAGCTCGTGGTCAGTTCCATCCACGTCGCCGTCCTGGTCGAAATCGCTCAGAGCGTACCCCACGATGCGCCCCGGGCTTGCGACCTCGCCGCGGGTGGATGCCGTTGAGCCGAACGCATCGCCGGCCGTGGCCAGCACCCAGGAGGTCTGGGCCTCCGTGTAGACGTAGTCCGTGGCCGGTATGTTGCAGCTCTTGTTCTGCGTCCGGACGGTCCCCGGAAAGGTCTCGTCGCCGTAGGTGAGACGGTCAACCAGGGTTCCTCCCGCGTCGTAGAGGTTGATTTCGTCATTTCGGCCGAGGTTGGCCGTGTTGTCCCCGATGATCGTGACGCTGCTCAGGGTCCAGATCTGGGCGAAGACCGCCGCCGTCTCGTCCGTCAGAATCACCGACTGACCGGGGGCGACTACGCCAAAGGCGCTGAGGCTGACGGTCCCGGGCGCGCGGCTGTCGTCGTCGAAGCTCCAGCCGGTCATGTCCACCGGGTCCGGGCCAATGTTGGTGAACTCGACAAACTCGCCGGTACTGCCCGATCCGAGGCCGTTGTGCATCCATTCGGTAATCACCACCTCGCCGGAGGCGACCGGAACCAATGCGATAACCACGCCGAGCGCGAGCCAGGACCTCATGCCTTCTCCTCCTTCATGCGGGATGTTCTGAAGCACACGGCACGGCCGGCCACCACCAGCGCAGCTCCCAACCGCCGGCCGCGGACTCCATGGCGATCCCATCCGCATCATCTGGATTCCACGATGAAGTAGCGATGAAATCGGCCAGCCACGCGTCCGGAAAGGGCAGTCCAGACGCCTCAATTTCTGGACCCACCGGCAGAAAATCTCACCTATAAACGTTTTATTTGAAGGTTGTTATGACTGTTTCGTGGATAAAAATCACCGGATTCGTGAAGAGTCTTATTGACTTTGTATCGGACTATTAATTAATATTGTCGATGTTATGCATGATAACCTTCCAGGAACGCCGCCGCTGGTCCGGGCCGTAAACCGGCGGCTGATTCTGGATCGGGTCCGCCAGTCAGGCGAAGTGTCCCGCGCCGAGTTGGCGAAGCTGACGGACATCCGTCCGCCCACAGTCTCGGCAGTCATCAAGCAACTCATCAATGAAGGTCTGGTGGAGGAGATCGGGAACGGGGAATCGAACACCCGGACGGGTCGGCCGCCGCGCTTGGTGGCCCTTGCCCGCAGGCGTCCACAGGCGGTTGGNNGTTTTGAGGTCAGCGGTTCCCTGATTCGGGCGGCGTTGTGCGACCTTCGGGGAGAGCCCACGGAGCAGGCACTGCTGCCGTACGCGCCGGACACGCCGGAGCGGACCGTGGACCGGCTGCTCGAGACGGGTGAGCGGCTGTTGCGTAGGCGCGGCCTGCGTTGGTCGGACATGCAGGGCGTGGGCGTGGCATTGCCGGGGTTGGTGGACACGTTCCACGGGGTCGTTCGGTGGAGCCGGCCATTCGGATGGCGTGACGTGCCGTTGGGGACAATCTGTGCATCTCGCTGGGGGCTGGCCACGGACGTGATGAACAACGTGGTGGCCGGCAGCATGGCGGCGCATTTCCTGGGCGAAGCCCGGCACTCCCGGAACCTGATTTTCATTCACATGCGGTTCGACGTGGTGGAACCGGGAACGCCGGCGGACGCGGTGCGGCTGGGCAGCGGGATCATCATCAACGGCGAGCCGTACCACGGAGCATTCGGCGCCGCGGGGGAGATTTCGCGTTTGGTGGTCCATCCGCTCGCGTATGCACGCGACGCGGACGGTCAGTCCTATGCGAACACGGCTGCGCTGGAGTCTGCGTACCTGGCCGGTCTGCCCTCCGCGGTGGAGGCGATGGACCGGGTGGCGGGTGACATCTCGAATTACGTCATTCACGCGATCAACTTTCTCGACCCCGGCGTCGTGGTGCTGGGTTCGGATCACGAAGTGTTGCGGGACGCGGTGCTGGACCGGCTCAACCGGATTCTGGCCGAAGATGCGTTGCGCCAGGAGGTGGGGACCACAGAGATCATAGCCTCCACGCTTGGCGAGTTCGGCATGGTGCGGGGGGCGGTGGTGCCGACCCTGCAACGGGTGTTCCGCATGCCGCGCTGGAGTTAGGGATCAGGACGGGCAGGAAGCGGCCGAGGAGCCGCGGGCACATCAGAACTGAGGAGAAGGATCATGAGGCTGACTTCGATTCAACGGCTGGGGCTGGTCGGTACCGCGGCACTGTTCCTCGGCGTTCCGGCGTTTGCCGGCGATCCCATTGAGCCGGGGGTCATCTTTGGTTTCGACACGCACACGGAGTTCTGCGATCCGGATTATTGGAGCTTCTTCGGGAATCCGACCACGGACTTGCCNNAAACGGAACGTCACCCGACGGGCACGCCGTTTTCACGACGGGCAACTGGACGACATGCGACGCCATTTACGGGTTCTCAAACTGCCAGTTTCTCGGATCGAAGCACGGCGGGGGGCGAATGTGCTGCGGACAGCCGCTGTGTGGCGGGTTGGGCTCGGGCATCGACGACGCGGACCTGAACCTGAGCCTCGGCACGGGACTCACCATGATGGTCAAGCTGGTACTGCCGGAGGGTGACAACCCGCCGGCGTCGGCAGGAACACCGGGCGTGAGGCTGCAAGCGCAATTGGTGGACACAGACTTTTATGGCAGCCCCGGCACTTGCACGACCGCGGTGGTCCCGGGCCGGAACGTGGTGGGCCGGCCGTACGTGAACCGCATGTACCCACTGAGCGGTGAGCAGGAGTGGGAAACGATCACGATCTGGTTCGCGGGGCTGGACTGGTCGTGGGATGCGGCGGCAATTGCCGGCATCAACGGATTTGACATCAGCGACATCTACCAGATGAAGCTGATCTGGCGAAGGGGCGCCACCTCGATGAACCGGAACCAGATCATCTTTGACCAGATCACGCTGATCGACGATCCGCCGGTGCTGTGGGCGGACGCCGACCAGGACCAGGATGTGGACCTGACGGATTTCTCAGCCCTCCAGGAATGCTACGGAGCGGACCTGGAGGTGTCGACGTACTGCGTGAACCTGGACGCGGACCGTGACGGCGACATCGACGGAAACGACTATCTGAACTTCAACGACTGCAATTTGGGACCGGATGTCACCGCCGGGTTCTATCCGTGGTGTTACTAGACGTTGTGGATGAACGGGCGGCCACGTGACGGTCGTCCGCCAGAAAAGCTCTCTACTTCTCTTGGACAGGAGGCAGGAACGATGAAGAACTCTCTTATATGGGTGGCCGCATTGGCCATGTTGCTCATGGGCACGGTGGGAGCCGCACGTGCCGATTTGCTCTTCGATTTTGAAGACGGCGTACAGGGCTGGTACAGGTTCGGCAATGGCACACTCGACTTCGGTCCCGCACCGACACAGGGCTCCCAGGGTGCCGGCCCGGCCGGTATCTCCTACGTAACGAACCTGAATGAGACCCTCTGGGGCGGCGCGGTCCGCTCGGCGAATCAGAGCACCTGGCCCGGCGGCCAGCGCCTGACGGATTACACCGGTTTCAGCGCGGATGTGCAGCTCAGCATTGACGGCCTGGATCCGGCCTATCCCGGCCCCGGCCCGAACGTCGAGCTAATGCTGCAACTACCGGGATACCTGGAGTTTGCGAAGATCGTGAGCGTCCCCGCCGACGGGAACTACTACACGATCTCCTCGGACTTCGCCGACCTGGTTCCGCAGAGCTCCGCGACAGTGCCCATTACGCAGGCCCAGTTGGGCGCCGACAACCTGCAGATCCGGGTGTTGCTGCGCAACCTCAACCGGGAGCCGGGAGCCGTCTCAGGCAAGATTCGCCTGCGTGTGGACAACATCCAGGCGTTCCCCGAGCCGGCATCGCTGATGCTGCTTGGGCTCGGGGCGCTCGCACTGGTTCGCCGACGCTAGGCGGGCAGGTCGAGCATACGACGCGGAAACGCGCGGGGGCCGCCAGGGCGGCAGGTTTCCCTGGCGGCAACTCCGGCGAATCCGGCGTACATTGGTGAACAGCCGAATCTGACGTCGTCAGATTCGAGGTATTGGAGAACGCGGTGCGGAAGGCCGTACCGTGTGCGGGAGTGTTCTGTGCACCAGAAGGACAGAATCATTCCGGCCCTCCTCGGCATCGCGATGGCGTCGGTCGGAACTGCCGCCACGCGTGGGCAGGCCACGACGCCCGAGACCCCACCTGCGGGCGTCGCCCCCACGAGCAACTCCATCGCGGTGGCGGATTTCGAGGACTCGATCCGCACGAGACAGGGCGGCATGTTCTTCTGCATCGGGGGACGTCCGGACCGGGTGCGCGATGGCCTGGTCCGGTCGGGTGCCCCCGAGGCGGGCGCCTGGCGCATCGAGGTCTCGGCCGACGCATCCGGCACTGGCGCGGGTGGAGTTGTACCTCTGTATGACGCTTGCCCCACCGTGAGCCGTGGTGACCAGGCAGAGGCCGGGGCGTCCGAAAGGTCGCCGGCAGGTGTGGATGCGTCGAAAACGCCCTGTTTGCACCTGCGGCTGATCGGTGAGTTGGGGCAGCAGCAGTTACGAGTGGAAGGGATCGCGGGCAAGCCAGTGGGCCCCGAAACAGTCGGGGTTACCCTGGGCACGCTGTCGGCGGATGCGATCGACGCCCGGCGCTGGCGGGACATATCGATCACGCTTGCCGAATCTGAGATCGACCTGACGCGGGTGACGGGGATTCGCCTCTTGATTGAGGGTACAGGGGAGGCTTGGCTGGCCGTCGATTCCATCGGCCTCGTAGCGTCCAGAAGCGGGTTGCAGGTACCGCAACCCGGGCCGGCCAAGCCGCACTTGTTGCGTCACGCAATGTGGTCGTGGCGAACGGAATCCATTTTGCGCGACCCGGCCCAGCGAGACGCTCTGCTGGCCTTCTGCCGGGAGCGCGACGTCACAGACCTGTTCAGCACGATCCTGTACGAATACAGCGACGGAAAAGTGACGCTTCAGGAAATAGACTCTCAGCGGCAGTTCAACTCGCTTGCCCGTCGTAGCGGCATTCGGGTGCACGCCCTGGACGGACACCGCAGCTACGCGTTGGAGGCAAACCACCCGCGTATGCTGGGGCTGGCGGACGCCCTGATCCGATTCAATGAGGAGGGGGCGCCGGAGACTCGATTCCACGGCGTCCACCTGGATAATGAGCCGTACCTGCTGGACGAGTGGAAAAACGAGGCCACCCGCCCGGGCGTGTTGCAGGGCTATTATGAATTGAACCGCCGGCTGGCCCCCGGCCTGAAGGAAGCCGGCCTGGAGTTCGGATTGGATATCCCGTTCTGGTGGGACAAGGCAGACGAATCGGGCCGGGCGGCCTTCCGGGTGATGACGGCCGATGGCGAGAGNNGTTGGGAGTGGACGTCTTCGCCTCCGTCGAAACGGCGGCGGGAGAACGGTACGAGAAGGGAACCACGTTCGGCCCGTATTCGCGGGCGTATTTCGAGTGGCAGTTCGACACGCTGAAACGGGTGTTGTCTCGCGAGCCCGGCTGTTCGGGCCTGGCCGTTCACGCGTATAATTATTACCGGGAAATCCTGGAGAAGCAGCCATGACACGTCACGTCTTGAGTGGACCCGGACAAAGGGCGGGCAAGCCCGGCCGCGCAGCCGCGTTCACGCTGATG
>MTKZ01004209.1_pt1 | contig 18848 bp, 7 predicted proteins | sample 1042781 | NCBI WGS metagenome assembly MTKZ01 (sample SAMN06212207, study PRJNA360539) | anaerobic digester metagenome | biome: Wastewater treatment plant; material: sludge; isolation source: anaerobic digester fed with sludge from wastewater treatment plant | place: Denmark: WWTP Viborg ... | reverse complement strand
CTCGGTGGTAATCATGCGGTCTGCCGCCATATCCCGGCGCAGCGCATCGAGCAGGGTCCAGTAGCCGGTGTTCCACCAGGAACCGCCAGCCAGCGGGTGGCCGTGGGCGGGGTCCGTGCACAATACGGGCGTGGCCGCGGCAACCTGGTCTATGTAAACGCCTTTCACACCGTATTCGTTCTGCAGCCGCAGCACGATATCCTTGACCCGGTTTTGCCACAGTGGCGTTGTCGGGCACATCACGCCGAGTTTCACCGGGGAATCGTCGCTTTCCTTGCTGCCGTAACTTTCGACGAATGGGGCGCCGTCTTCCATTTTGGCGACAGCGGGCAGGGCTGTGTTCGTGAATTCGCCATCCTCCGCGCCCCGGTCATGGGTGTCCCAAAGTCGGCCGTTGATATAGGGCATCACGAAAACATTGGCATCCTGCAGCTCGCGAACGGCCTCGGCGAAGCCTTCCTTCACCGGGAAGTAGTGGGGATAGTCGTTGTCGAAGGGGATCTGGTGCCAGTTGTACCAATGGAACCCGATGGGGAGGTCCAGAAACTCCGCGAAGGCCTTCACCCGGGACACCACCTCCTGCGGGGCGCCGCCGGTCTGGGCCCACGCACACAGTTCGCGCATCCAGAGCGGCGTGTCGGCGCGGCCGCCTTCGCCCAGTTGGGGCCACCACTTCGCCTCCGATTTCACCCAGGCCTTATATGTCTGCGCGGCATCATACCAGTCGCCCTGGAACAGTCCCCACACCGCTTTTCCGGGCAGAACATAGGCATTCGTGGGCGGAACCTGGTTCGGGATAGGATGCTCAAAGAAAAACTTCACCGTCCGCGACGCGGCCTTGGACTGCATGACGACTTCCTTGGTGGAGCCCATGGGATCGTGCATGGCATAGTAAAAGCCCGGGGCGGGCCCATCCTCGCGCGGGGCCGCAAAGGCAGCCATGAACTGCATGCTGCACCAGCCGCCGCCGTAGCGCTGCCACTTCTGCAGATCCTGCGTCCACAGGTCCCGAATCAATACGCCCGGCCCGTCCGGATACAGGACGCCGCCCGCGGACGCGCTTTCGTTCAGCGCCACCTGGGGGAACACGACATCCTCCAGACGCGCTTCTCCGACCGTGCCTTCCGTCTCCAGGTGCCATTCCCAGGAATGGGCGGCGGGATTGGGGACGGCCTTCACGGTAACCCGAAACGCCTCCAGACCCACATCCGGACAGTGCTCCCATTCCAGCGCGCCACCTTCTTCGGAGGCGTTTATGGCCGTACGTGTCCAGCCTTTGTCTGAGGACACCCGTATCTCCTCACCCTTGCTGTTGCGCACTACCAGTTCAAACAGGGGCGCCCGTTCCTGCGCCAGCAGTTCCGTCTTGTCCTCGAGATTGACCAGGCGTGTGACCTGTATACCCCCTTCCTCCGCCTGCAGGGTCATCTCCAGACTGCCTGCCGCAAAAGTTTGAGGCCCTTGGGATTCTGTATCCGCACCGGCAACACAGCAGGCGTATGCCCATGAGAGAGCTGCCAGGACAGTGATAAACATTTTCTTTGACGGTGTATTCATATGAAATTTCCTTTATGCAACAGGATGTGCGGCAATTATAGCACCGGGACATGGCATAGGTATATTGGCCTGGGTCAAAAAACGGACAGACGTGACATGCTATTTGTCCTTCACGCGTATATGAATAACACCGGGCAAGGCGCTTAAGGTGATTTCGCTGACAATTTATTAGGAGTTTAAAAATACTGGGATCGCCGCCATCCTTGGCGGCTGGAGAGGGCAAGACAGACTAAGATGCTATCCCTGCCGGCAAGGATGCCAGCGTTCCCAGTGGTGTAATAACCCGATAGTTGTGCCGAAGGCGCCTCTTCTTCCGAGCGAAGTCCCGGACGATGCATAGGAGGCTTGTTACAGTGTACGGTTGGAAAATTGCCTTCTACATTGTTACGGGACTATACTTCAAATCCGACAACATTACGGTGATCATGGAGTAAAGGGTGCTCTTTTTTGAGCAAAAGCGAGGCGCTTATGAAACGGAATCTTTGGGGTGTTTTGTGTGTTGTACTGCTTTCCATGCCGCTGTATGCCCAGGACTTGCCGCCGGCCCTGATTATTATTCCCGACCCGGCGCGTCCCCAGATAACACAACCCATGTCCGTCTCGCGCGTGGCGGTGGACGTGAAGGTGTCCGGCTGCCTGGCCGAGACGAGCATGACGATGACTTTTGCCAATCCCAATGACCGTGCGCTGGCAGGGGACCTCTATTTCCCACTGCCGGAAGGGGCGACGGTGAGCGGGTACGCCCTGGATATCAACGGCAGCATGGTGGACGGCGTGGTGGTGGAGAAAGAAAAAGGCCGCCAGGTGTTTGAAAAGATTGTGCGGCAAGGCATCGATCCGGGGCTGGTGGAATACACGAAAGGCAATACGTTTAAAACACGCGTGTTTCCCGTTCCGGCGCGGGGCAGCCGGATAGTACGGGTTTCCTATGTCAGCGAGCTGCTGTCCCGCGACGGCACCCCGGCGTATCAGTTGCCACTGCGTTACCGGGAAAAGGTGGGAGAGTTTTACCTGCGCGTGGAAGTGGTCAAAACGGAGGTCAAACCGGAGATCCGTTCCGGCGGCCTGGATTCCTTTCAGTTTGAAAAGTGGCGGGACAGTTATCTGGCGGAGACTACGCTGAAGGACCAGGTGTTGAACCAGGACCTGGTGATCGCGTTGCCGGATGTGGAGCGGCGTGCGGTGGCCCTTGAAAGCAACGAGAACGGCAATACCTATTTCGTTATCCATGACGAACCCCAAGCACCCAAGGAAGAACCCGCAACGGTTCCGTCGCGGATAGAACTCCTATGGGACGCCTCCGGGTCGCGCGACACGGCGAACCGCGCGAAGGAGATCTCGCTGCTGCGGGCGTACTTTTCGGGAACCGCGCCGGGGTCCCCCGCTTCTATCAAGGACCAATCCGTCACGGTGAATCTGGTCCTGTTTCGCAATGAACGGGAGGCGCCCCGGTCCTTTGAGATTCTCCATGGGAACAGCGACGCCCTGATAGAAGCGCTGGAAACGGCCCCTTATGACGGGGGCACGCAATATGGTTGCGTGTCACCTTCCGCCGGGGAACCGCTCCCTGATTTTTACCTGCTTTTCTCCGACGGTATCGGCAACTTCGGCGAATCGGAACCCGGTCATTTCGAACGTCCGGTCTATGCCTTTTCGGCGGATTCCGAAGCCGCCCATCCCGCGCTGCGGTACCTGGCGGCCCAAACCGGCGGCAGCTATTTCAACCTGAGCCGTCTTGAGACGGAGGCGGTTATCGGCTCCATAGGCAGGACCTGTTTCTCGCTGCTGTCGGCAGAGGTCAAGGATGCCGAAATTGCCGAAGTGCTGCCCGGATTCCGCTGCCCTGTTACGGGGCGTATTACCGTCACGGGCAAACTGCTGTCGGACCGGGCGGACATTATTCTGCATTACGGCAGCGGCAGCCAGACGATGCAGTTGAAAACCTATTCGCTTTCGAAGGCCGATGCCGTTACCGGCGACCTGTTGCGGAAATTCTGGGCCCAGAAGAAACTGGACGAACTCATGATGCGGCCCGAGGACAACGAAGAAGAGATTGTTGAAACGGGCCGCCTCCACGGACTGGTGACACCGGGCACCTCGCTGATTGTGCTGGATAACCTGGAACAATATGTGGAACACGAGATTCGCCCCCCGGCAACGCTTCCGGATATGCGGCGCGCATATGACGAGAGGATGGCCGAAAAGGACAAGGACAAGCGGGAAAAGACCGAAAGCAAGATTGAACGCATCCTTGTCTTGTGGAAGGAACGGGTGCAATGGTGGGAGAAACAGTTTAAGTATCCCAAAAATTTTGTCTTTGACACACCACCACCGGAACGGTCGGCGGGTGATAGGAACGAAGGGGACGGCAGTTCGCGCAGCCCATTCCTGACAGCCAGTCCCGCCATGATTCAAGCAATGCCGCCCTTGGCAGCGGAAGCTCCCCCCCCTATGGAGGCGTCTCCGTCTCCCGGCGCGTCTTCCTCTGCCGAGGCCGCCGAATCCATGCAGGGGCCCGCACCCGAAGCAGATGCGAACCTTGCCACTGCCGAGATTGAACTCAAACCTTGGGACCCCGAAACCCCCTATCTGGACGCGATCAAGAAAGCATCCACTCAGTCCAAATACAGCGCGTACCTGGAACAAAAACGGGAGTTCGGCAAATCGCCCGCGTTCTATCTCGATTGCGCGGATTATTTCCGGGAAGAAGGGGATGCCGCGCTGAGCCTTCGCATGCTGTCCAACATCGCGGAAATGGAACTGGAGAATGCGGCCTTATTGCGCGTGCTGGCGCACCGTCTCGCCCAATGGGACCTTCTCGACCCAAGCATACGGCTTTTCGAAGCGGTGTTGAAACTGCGCGGAGAAGAGCCCCAGTCCTACCGCGATCTGGCGTTGGTGCTGGCCCGTCGCGCAGAGGCACACGGCCTCGAAAAGCAGAAGTCTCCGTCGGTCGCGGCGGATTTTACGCGCGCCATCGAACTGCTCTACCATGTCGTGCTGAATCGCTGGGACCGCTTTGAGGAGATTGAACTCACCGCATTGCTGGAACTGAACCGGATCATCCCTTTGGCGAAACAGGCCGGCGTGACGGGTATTCCCGTGGACGAGCGCCTGATACAGCGCCTGGACCTCGATATCCGGATTGTGATGACCTGGGATGCGGACCTGACGGACCTGGACCTCTGGGTTACGGAACCTTCCGGAGAGAAGGCCATGTACAACCATCCCCTTACCACCATCGGCGGCAAGGTATCCAGGGATTTCACCCAGGGATACGGCCCGGAAGAGTATCTATTGCGGCGCGCAATGCCGGGACCATACAAGATCGAGACGAACTTTTTCGGCAGCTCGGCGCAGGCACTCATCGGCGCCGTCACTCTCCAGGTTGACGTGTTCACTCATTACGGCAGGCCCAATGAAGAGCGACAGTCCGTCACGTTGCGCCTGAAGGATAGCAAGGAAACCATTTCCGTGGCTGAGATCCGTTTTTTGCCTGAAAAGGCGAAAAAAACCTGGAAATAATGCCTTTTCACTAAGCACCAGGCCCCCTGTGACGGTTACTCAGACGGCGCGGGGTATCCCTGTATTCACGGACCCATGGCGGTGTGTTCATTCCTGTATCCGGGATAGTCCCGGACCGCGCGGTAACGCGGCGTCCATTGACCCGACCTGCAAAAAATAGTGGGGGAGCGGAGGCGGACCACAAAAAGCGCTGTGAAATCAGCAATATAGAACCGTTTGTGTTTGTCATTTGCCGGAAAGTGTTGTATACTTGATTCAAAGTGCTTTCTCCGAGACATGCCGCCTACCGGGAAGTGACAAGTACCCAGGGAACATGTCCGCCAGGCATCGCGGGAAACGGCGATACCTCCCATCTTTGGAAAGGGGAATGTCGACGTGGGCACGTTTTCTTTCCGGGAAGGGGAGAAAGAACGGTGTATTTTTTCAAGGATAGAGATGCTTTACGTCGGACTGGATGATACCGATATGCCCGGGACGCGGGGCACGGGGCATTTGGCCCGGGATGTGGCCGCGTGGCTGGGCGACGCGTACCCAATACGGGGCATTTCGCGCCATCAGTTGTTGTACGACAGACGGATTCCCTTCACCGCCAACAACAGTTCGAATGTCATTCAACTGGACGCGCCGGAAACGGACCGCCTGACCATTTTTGAGCGTGTTGCCGAATTTGTTCCTCCCCAGTGTCCCGAGGGAAGTGACCCGGGATTGTGTGTCGCCACGCAGGAGCAGGCCGACGGATTGTCGTTTGGCCGGCAGTGCCAGGTCGAAGTCGTCAAGGTCTCGTTGGCGGTGGACACGGCGGCCAGCCGGGACATTCTTCTGAAAAGTCTTGGGGGCACGCCTTCCGGAATGATTGGCGCCCTGGCGGGCGTATGCCTGCGGGCGTCCGGCAATGACGGACGATTTGTCCAGATTGGGACCATTCGTGATCTGACGGGCCGCGTGCCCCTGGCCGCGGTACTGACGGCGGGTGTTGACCGTGTGCTCACGGAAGATGGCACGGAACTCCATGAAGGCGACATTGAAACAAACGACAAGGTGCGACCCGCGTTGCGAGACGGGCGGGTTACCCTGTATGTCAAACCTGTAACGCCCGGAGTATGGGAAGCCCTGAAACTATGACATGCCCGGGGATGGCCCGGTTGACGGGATAAGGAGCAAGAACCATGGAAAATAAAGACAAGGTTACCGGTAGCCAGGCGACACCCTGCGCCGAGGCCGCACTCATTCCGGAAAAAAGCGCCACAAGTGCCCGTTATCTCATCGGGACCCTGCTCGGGATACTGGTGTTCGCGGCGGCAGTCCTGATATCCGACGCTTCTCACATGAAAATGCCGGGGCATATCGTGGTGTTCTGGTTTCCGGCGCTGATGGCGGGACGCGCCCTGAGCGGCTACCGGGGCAGCGGCCTGGTGATCACCGCTCTGGGCGGCGGATTGGCCAACGTGTATCATCCGCCGGTAGGCGCCGACATGGCGGGTTTTGTGCTGGCGGCCCTGGTGGTGGAAGGTATCATGCTCCTGGCGCGTCAGGAGCCCTCGATCGTGGTCGGCATATTTACGGGAATCGCCGCCGATTTGGGCAAACTGCTGCCGAAACTGGCTGTGATAGTGGCGGGCGGGGCGACCCCGAACCATAACCGGGCGACTCTGACCTTTATGGTTGCGTCCTATGTGCTGTTCGGCGCGGCGGCGGGCGTCCTGTATGTGGCCGGCCGCCACCTAAAACGCAGGGCGGGTGCGCGCATTTCTTCCAAAACCTCCCGGGGCGATTCGGGATTCGTGCGGGCCGGATTGCTGTTCTGGGTCTCCGTCATCAGCGTTCTGGCGGCGCTGTATGTGTAGCCTTTTCCTTCCCCTACGCAACGTCAGTCCCCGGAGGACCGCGGCCGGGACCCGGGGTGCCGCCGGATTTACGTTGATCGAACTGCTGGTCGTGATCGCCATCATCGGCATTCTGGCCGCTATTTTACTGCCGGCGCTGGCCCGCGCGCGTGAGGCCGCGAGGCGTAAAAGCTGCGCCAGCAACCTGAAACAGATGGGGGTCGCCATGGCCATGTACACCGATGAGCATAATGGGTATTTCCCGCCCAAGGCGTCCCGGATACGTTCGTTCATGGTGGCCTATGCGAGCCTGTTCCCGGAATACCTGTCCGAGGTGCGCGTGCTGGCCTGTCCTTCGGACGCACGGCGGGTGGAAGATGAACTGCTCGCCATTCAGCAGGACCTTTCCCTGACCCCCGTACAGCGGGATGATCTGTTGAGCGTCTCCTATTCCTATATTTATCTTGGATTTGTTACGCTCGCGGACAGTGACTGCGCCGGGTGGCGCTGGTATATCGAAGACCTTAAAATGAACTTCGGTGATTCGCGTGATGTCGTGGATTTTTGTAAAGATACGGTCATTCCCGACAACGTCTTCTGGCCGACGTCCCTCAGCGACCAGTACGGGCATTATCCCCAAATCGCCGCCACGGGCAGTAATGGCCAGTCTACACTTTACGCCTTGAAAGAAGGGATAGTTCGCTTTCTGATTACAGACGTCAATTCCAATACGGATGAATTCTTTGCGGAGAGTACGGTCCCGATTATGTGGGACGCTTTTGCGCAGAGCTTCGACGGGATCACCTCCAGCAATCGCGGTTTCGGGGAAGGCGTGGCTAATTTCAATCATGTGCCGGGGGGCGCGAACGTCTTGTACATGGACGGGCATGTCGACTTTGTCCTGTACCGGACGCACTACCCGGTCACCGAATGGGTGGCCTGTGAACAAAATAATTCGCGCTTCGGCGGAGGCAACACCCATGGGCTGTAGATGCAGGCACTTGCGGTCATTTCTTCGCTGAATGGCGTTGAACTTGACGCCTTTGATCCGTCGGATCAAACCGATATGACCGATCAGCCTGATGTACAACGCATTTCTCGCGGCATTTTAGTCGTGTCAGATGCCAGCGTTAACTAAGGAGGACATAATCATGCTTCGTCCCGCGCTTATCAAGAACAGGCTGTCGTTGAACGCATCTCCATGCCTGGTCTTTCTGGCCTTCTTGTGCATGTCGCACAACGCCGTGTCGGTCACCGGCAGTGGCGACTCCCCGGCGACGCTGCTGGAGACCGTTTCGCCCGTGCTGCAGTCGGCGGAAGCCGTTTCCGACAAAAGTGTGGCTGCAACTTTCAGTGAGGCGCTGCTTGCGCCGGGCGCGACAACAGCGGGCAACTATGCGGTATCGGGAGAGGGCGCGGGCACGCTGGAGGCCTCGCCTTCCGGGGTGTCAGGCGGCCCGGCAGCGTTTACACTCGATTGGACAGCCGGTGAAATGCGCAACGGCGTTTCCCTTGCGCTCACGGCATCAGGCCTGCAAGACACGGTGGGCAATCTTATCCACCCCGCCGCGAACGCGGCGTCCTTCGAGGGACTGGGAACGGCCCCGGTATTTTCGGGAGTGACGGTTTTGCCGCCCCAGGCCTGGGCGCGCCAACCGGTGGTAGTGAAGTTTTCCGTGTCGGAAAAACTGAAAGGCGCCCCGAAGGTGCTGGTAAACGACAGCATGGCCACGTATATCAGCGAAGATGCATACCACAACTACATCTATCAGTACACAGTAAAGCGGGGCGACGTGCCGGGCATGGCCACAATAGAATTGTCCGGCGAGGACCTGGCGGGGAATCCGGAGATATCGGTGGATGATGCCGCACTGGAGATTATCACCAACCCACAGGGCATGCCCTTGTATTGGCTGCCTGTTGCTTTAACACTGCCGGCCGCAGGAATGCTGCTTCTGCGTCGCCGCCGCGATTCCCGGAGAATTGCGGGTTCAAAGAAGCGCGTTCTGTTCCTCGTTTTTTGCCTTGCTCCGGTCTTGGCCTGCGCGCCCGCTTTTGCACAGGCCCCGGAGGTTACCAACGTGACCATGACCCAAAGCCCGAACGGGGCGCTGGGTACCAAGGTGGATATTTATTATGATTTTACCGCGAACGCCCCGTGCGATGTTGTGCTGTTCCTGTCCAAAGACAATGGTGCCGACGGCTATGCGCATGTCGTCCGACACTATTCAGGCGACATTGCAAATGTCGAACCGGGAACGGGCAGGCATATTGTCTGGGACATTCGGGCCGATTATCCCGAAGAAACCCTCCCCGAAGCACGTATCCGGGTGACGGCGGATGATGAAAATATTGTCCACACAATACAGTACGCGGCGGGTGAACACGGTTCCGTCATCGGCACAACGGTGCAAACCCTGAACCACGGGGAGGATGGCGAAACAGTCACGGCGGCGCCGGACGAAGGGTGTCATTTTGTCGCCTGGAGCGACGGCGTAACGACGCCCTCCCGTCAGGATAGGGGTGTTACCGGCAGCCTTACCGTTACCGCGAATTTTGCCATCAATACCTACACCATTACCTGCATTACCGAAGGAAGCGGCGTCTGCGCCGCCGAACCGGCCGTGGTGGACCATGGCGGCACGAGCGCTATCACCATAAGCCCGGCAGCCGGATGGTATATAGACAGCGTGGTGGACAGCGAGGAAGGCCCGAAAACAGGTTCCTATACGACTACGCCGGTAACAGTGGACCGGACTGTGAAGGCCACCTTCGCCACAGGGCTTATCATCGCGTCTTTTTCCATCAACGCAGACGCGGATACGACGGGAGATGTCCTGGTAACCCTTGACAACAGCTGTACGGGAACTCCGGTCGAATACCTGGCCTCCGAATCCGAAGCCTTTACCGGAGCCGCATGGCAGCCTTACGCGGCGTCTCCCGCCTTTTCGCTTTCCCCGGGTGTGGGGCCGCGCACCGTATACTTCAAGGTAAGGAACGGCGGCGGTGAATCGGCCGTGGCGAGTGACGACATTTTTCTGGAACCGAAGATGCTTCCTGTCACGGCGGGAACCTTTGACATGGGCCGGACGGATATCGGGGATGATGCCTTCTACGGCTCCAACAGCGAACTGCCCGTGCACCCGGTCACCCTCGACGCTTATGAAATCGCCACGTACCAAACGACCAACAAACAGTTCTGCGATGTACTCAACTGGGCGCTGGCAAAGGGCTACCTGAAAACCTATAATGGTTTTCCCTGGACGGGAACGGGCGATATTTACGGAGGCGGCAATCTGCAGATTCTGGTGGCTATGCTGGAGCCGGAATGTAATGTCCAGTTTACGGACGGGTTGTTCATTCCGAGAACGCGGACCGGAGTGCCCGACGGGACCGTGTATGCCATGGACGCCCACCCGATGATTCGTACCTCCTGGTTTGGCTATGCGGCGTTCTGCAACTGGTTGAGCGAATGGCAGGGATTGACGCCCTGCTATGATATGGACTCGGCAAACTGGCCGCTGACCACGCCGCCGCCCCAGTCCGGCGGCTACCGCTTGCCGACGGAAGCCGAATGGGAGCGGGCCGCGGCCTGGGACGGCAGCAGGCACTGGATTTACGGGTACACCAATGACACTCTGAGTGAGGCCCGATGCAACTACGGCAACCATCCCTACGGCCCCTATGTAAACCCGCTAGGCCTCACGGAACTCCCGTATACCTCGCCGGTCGGCTGGTTTGACGGGGTAAACATCAGTCCGAACGGCAACATACCCACCCTTGACAGCCCGAGCCCGGTGGGCGCCTACGATATGTCAGGCAACATTTGGGAATGGTGCCAGGACTGGTACTCTTCCACCTATTATTCCGGCGGGGCCATGACCAATCCGACAGGGCCTGCCACAGGCGCCACCAAGGTATTCCGCGGCGGGGCGTTTCGCGATGCCCAGAACTGCCGTTCCGCCAGCCGGGACAGCCGCGAACCGGACAAGACACCCTATTGGCGTGGCGGCCGCGTCGCGAGGACGCCGTAGCCTATGGCTGACGGTGCGGAAGGGATCAAAAATCCATAACTGGCCGGCAACTCGAGAGCACCTGCTTTCTTCTCTGCGAATCTCTGCGTTCTCCGCGTCTCTGCGTTTAAGAGTATGAACACGGAGGCGCGGAGAACGCCATGGTGCGCAGCGAAGGAACAGGCCGCATACGAATCGCTATTGGGCGTTATTATAATGGCAGACCCTTCTTGAACCGCCTGGAAAACGCGGCAAGGCTGGCCAGAACGCCCAGGAACAACAGGGAGTCGGCATGGCGCAGCAGAAGCGATTTCGGCGTGAGATTCTTCCACGCTGAAGTGCTTGCACTTTGGCTTGGAAGGCTCTCGCCGCAGGCATTATAAGCGGTTACCCAGTATTCGACTTCCTGTCCATAGTAGTGCCCTGTGTAATAACAGCCCGGATTGTTCTCGCTGTTTATGCAACCTGTGCAATCCAGCGATTCGGCAAAACAGCCGTCGGGATAGGCATAATCCCCGGCGCCGGCAGGGGCGTTCGTATCCGTAAAGGTATTGGTATTGGTCTCGCCAATGAAGACAAATGCCTCGGCGCTTCCTGACGGTCTGCGATATATCTTGTAGCCGGTCGCTCTGGCTGAAGTGTCCCAGGACAGGTCCAGCCGGCCCGCTTCACCTTCAACAAGACGTACGGTAACATTCTTCGGCGCGGCGGGTTTTTCACATTCCCCCTCACCTTCGGGTGTGACTTCCCCTTCCCCTTCATGTGGTGTTTCCCCCTCACCTTCGGGTGTGACTTCCCCTTCCCCTTCATGTGGTGTTTCCCCCTCACCTTCGGGTGTGACTTCACCTTCCCCTTCTGAGGGTATTTCGCCTTCACCTTCGGTGGTGACTTCCCCTTCCCCTTCAGTTGGTGTTTCGCCTTCGCCTTCGACGACCAGTTCACCCTCGCCTTCAAGGGGCGGTTCACCTTCGCCTTCGGCCACGGTCTCCAGTTGGAATGCGCCTGTGATAACATCACTTTGCGTCCAACCGTCTTTCCATGCGCGTGCTTTGAGCACGGTTGTAGTTTGAAGGGAAATCGGCGCAGTATACAGGGCGGCGTTGGTGTCCGGGTCCGTCCCGTCCGTGGTATATCGAATCGTGGCATCCGGCATGCTACATAGAATCTGTAGTTCCTGCGGGGATGTATATGTCCCTGGAGCGGGAGCAAACACCGGTCTTTCTGCGACCAAGGGTTCTTCCTCGATAGATGTTTGCAGTTTGAATGACTCCAGGGTCAGCTCCATATCGTCTTCAACGTAAAACATTCGTTCATACACCTCTCCACCGGCCAGAACAAGCTGCAGTGTTCGCGGGCCGTGGGGCACATCCGCCAGGATGAAGCGTCCCGCGGCATCGGTGGTGGCGGCATGGGTTTGAGACAGCCCCGTATTCACAGACGCATCGCCGGAGAGGGGGCCGCCCTTGTCATCCCTTGGCGGGAGCACGATGATCTGGACATTCGGCAGGGGAGCGCCGCCGGCGTCCGCAATGGTTCCGGTGAACCTGGGGCCCCTGTTTTCGAAGGAAAGGACGTAGTTCTGATCCCGTCCTTCTTCGGGAATTTGCAGCAGGGGTGAAGTAACTCCCAATAATTGCGTTACATAACCGTCCTTGCGTATGAGACCCGCGTACCAGCCGGGAACGAGGTTCGCGATCAAGAAGTCCCCATTCTGATCCGTGATCGCTTCCGCGATGCCGCCTGCGATAATCACTTCGGCCCGGGCCAGCGGATATTGATTGCCGCCCGCCTGGCACAGCACCTTACCCCGCAAAAAGCCCGGGGTGGTTGCGGTGCTCTCTTCAAGGCTGAAATTAATGGTGTCGGTTTGTTCAAATACCGCCTGCGATTCACTGACGGGGGCGTATCCTTCCTTATACAGGAAAAATTGGTTTGTTCCCCGGGGCACTTCCTGCAAATAATAACGCCCGTCGGTGAAGGTGCTGGTTTGGGATATCTCGGATTGCACTCCGGGCGAGACGGTTACCGATACGCCCTCCAGCGGAAGGCCGGTATTTGAATCGGTCACGACCCCGGAAACAAGATAGCTTTCCTTTTTCATATTTACTTCATGCCCGAACACAGTGGAGCCCGGCTGCACGCATCTTCTAACAGGACCGTAGTTCAAAAATTGCGCGTCCCGGGCGGCCACCCAGTAGTTGCCGCGGGCAAGGCCGGTAAAAGAGAAGGAACCGTCGTCTTCGGAGGTGGCCGTGGATACGGGGTTCTCCCAGTCGGACGCCTCAGTGTAGCTGTTGAAAATCCGCACCTGTATGCCTGTTGCCGGATAAACCCCGCCCGACGGAGACACACACACCTGTCCATCAAGGCCGGGCACAAATATTTCAATCCAGTTTCGGACGGGATAGTGGGCCTTATTTTTCGTCTGCTGCAGGGTGGAAAGAACATCCAACGAAAAATGATAGAGTCCCGGACGCTTGGGCAGAAATTCCCACGATTCCGCGGCGTCAAACCCCTGTGGAATATTGGAGCCGAAGGCCGGGTTTCTGGAGTCTTCCACCCAGCGCAATGCCATTGTTCCCGGAATAAAATTTGCATCTTTGGCCGCCGTAAGGGTGCATCGGTCGCCAACGCCCGCCAGTTCCGTCTTGTTCGCGGAAAGTTGCGCCAGGGGGGATGCGGCAAAAACGAAGGCATCCACATGGCTCCATGCGGATTTTCGGGTCACTTGAATCAGCCGTCCCACGGAAGCGTCCGCGACATCCACATCCAGACTCATCTCCTCATAGGCGGGCGCGGATACGACAAGTTTCAGTTGGCCTTGCGGAGCGTTTCGAATCATAAAATACCCGGTGCGATCCGTGCTGACATTGTGCGAGACTACGTTCGAATAGCCGACAATGCTGACCGATGCTCCCGAAACAAGACGGCCATCCTGGCTGTCGCGTACTTCGCCGAACAGCGCCGGCCCTTCTCCACTGGGCGTAAGGATAAAATCATGCGTGTTGTCGCCCGGAGCGATGCTGACAATCAGGTCGCGGCGCCCCGACCATCCAGGCGAGACGGCCCAGGCAACATAGGTGCCGACGGGTATGCGGTCAATGGTATACCGGCCCTTCGCGTCGCTGGTTGCCGAAAAAGCGCCGCCGCCAAGAGAGATGTTTACATTGGGGATGCCTTTTCGGCTTCCCTGCGAGAGGATGTCGCCGCTCAGGGAGCCCAGCGCTTCGCTTGTCTGCAGCGTAAAGGCCGGCCGGACATCCTCTATAATCTGAATGGGACGCGCCTCGGCGCCCTTGTCATGGATGAGCTGCACCGTCCAGGAGCCCTTTTGCACATCCACACACTGGAAAGTGCCCTGGGAATCCGTGGTGTCGGTATTCCCGTTCAGATTCATGCCGGCCAATATCATGACCTGAACGCCGCGAAGCGGCGCGCCGCCACCATCCGAAACCACCCCTTCCAGGAGGTTCAGCACGCCTCGGGACATCCCCAGCGATTTACGGATGCCCAGAGACGTAAGCGTGTAATTGTCGTGGGCATCGGAATAATTCGTTTTGCGCCGCCCCACAACCGCGCTCAAATTCTGGCCCTGGCTGAGCCCCAGTCCATACAAGGAGAACAGACCACGCGAGGAAGAAACATCCGCATCGAGCGGATTCTGCCAGGACGTCGCATCCGACGCACTGGCGAACAGGGCGACCTCCACATCGGCGAGGCGCACGGTATCGAAGGACGGGAGCGCATACAGGGAACCACGAATTCCCGGTACATTAACCGTAATCTTTGGACCCTGAGCCCCCGGTGACGCCGTATCCTGATCGGAAGGGGCGATGCCGTCGCTGGCCACCAGGTTGAAGATATACCGGCCCCCTTCGGGGAAGATCAGACGCGGTTTGGGATTGGTATCCGCCTCGAAGGGCACGAGTCCCAGGATGGGGTTGCGCGGATCCTCGCGCCAGGAGTAAAAAAGGAAGCGGTTGTCCCGGTCGGGATCACGCGTAGGCGTCCCGTCAATTTCGACCACGTCATATTGGCTCAGCAAATCAAAGGTATCCTGAACCACCGCCGCGACAGGCGGACGATTGGAAAACAAATCACGAATACCATCGTTATTGAGATCGAGGAAGCCCGCACCGTTGGACTCAAAAGCGTCCGGAACGCCGTTGCCATTCCCGTCCTGATAGGCTTCCGCGACCCTGCCTACATAAAACAGGTCCGGCCGGCCATCCCCGTCAAAATCTTCCAGTGCGTCCGGAATGCCGTTGCCATTGAAATCTTCCGCAACATCCGCCAATCCATTTCCGTTGAAATCCTGAAAACAGTCCGGAGTACCGTTCCCGTCGAAATCCTGAAAGATGTCGGGTTCCCCGTTTCCGTCCCAGTCGGAAGAGGCACTGTCATTTCCCCGGAAAGAACCTCCATCAGTTACCGAGATGGAAGTCCTGTTGAAATCCTGCCAAGTGGAAAACAGTTTGACGCGCCCGCCCCAGGAGGCGCTATCCGGCGCTTTACCGCCATCGGCAAGCAGACCGCCGTGGGTCAGACCCAATGCCGCGCCGAGTATCACTATCCCGCCGCCGCTGCCGTTGCCGCCATTGCGTTGATGTGCATCGCTACACTCGCCATAAACACCATCGGCGCCGGAGACATCTATCGTTCCATCAATCAAAATATAGGTGCCATTCAACGCTACATACGCGCCCCCGGCGCCTCCGTTACCGGCGCGGCAACAGACATAAGCCGCATAACTTTTATCATCTTCTTGAAAAACATCTTCAACTCCATTCGTGTCGTTTTTTGAACTGACCGTGCTGGTACTGCGAGGGCGGCTATGAGGGTTGTAACAGTGGCTGTAACCTCCTCCCCCGCCGCTTCCCATGGCGATATCAGGACCATTGTCCGTTCCATAGAGGTAATAATTGCCGGCGCCTCCGTGTATCTTGCTCGCAGAGGTACCCGTTCCGGCCGCGCCGCCGCCCGGACCTTGCCCCGGATTACTTGGTAGGGGGCTGGGCATGATAGTGCTGGGCTGGAATCCGCCGCTCGCACCTCCTCTGTAGCCTTTACCTTTACCGTTAATATGCCCATGGATATGAATTACAGGTGCATTAAGGCTAATGAAGCCCGTCCCGGGAGTGTCATTATGCCCCGTGATATTCAACGTTCCATTAATTACCACTGACCTGTTATAAGTTAAGGTTCCGGATAAGGTCTTTGTTTCTCCCGCCTCTATCCTGAGGTCGTTTGCGTCATTGATGAATGCGAATGCGACCATTGGGGTAAATAAAATAGCAAGAAATACTTTTTTCATGATTCATACCCTTTTAAAATAACAGAGACCAAAATAGACATAAACCCTGTATGGTCTGGTGTCCGTTTTGATCCCATCCAACCTCGTTCTTTCATCTATTTTTTCATATCCATGAGTACGATTAGAACAGAATCCTTAAAAATAGGGAACCATTTCAGACTTCCTGAACTCATCGGAACATACAATGACACTTTTTGAGAAAACACAGAGACTAAGTGAAGAAGGGACTGACTGCCAAATAGCCCCTGAGTACTGAGTATAATCCTGTGTTTCACGCTTGCTATTTGGTAGTTTGTCCCTTCTTTACGGCCTTTTGCGTAAAACTTTTGTGCCCTACTATTTTCCGAAAACCGCGTCAAAACTCTGTCGAGGTTAGGAAGTCTGCGTTTAGTACAGGAGTCTGTTACGAACCGCGCATGAGTGTGCACGCGGGTCCATTACCCTAAAAACAGTATAATTAATGATTTCACTTTTGTCAAATTGTTTGCTGCTGCACAATCAAACATGGGTCGTCCGTATCAGCGCTGGATTCTTGTTCTTTCTCGCCCATGGTTCTATAGTAACGTGTCGGGTGAGTCGTGGCATGTCCGTGGGGTGCGTGACGCATGAAGAATCCCCCGTCTTGGTTTGGTCCCGGGTAGGGAAGTGCAGGGCCGCGCAAGTACGCAGTGTTTGACCCCTGATGCAAAACAGGTTATGATGAGAGCCGGGTGCTCCTGTGCTCGAGAGAAAGAATCGGGGTGGCCGTATTTTCAGCAAGAAAGAAGAAACGGGATTTTACTATTTACTTCTTTTCTGACCGTACCCGCGAAAAAAACGCAATGCACGACCTGCCATGATACCGCAGCAGTTAATCGGGCTCATCACGGTGGAATAAGTGTACCGGTTATAGCAGCAGGGGTAATGGTCAGAAAAGTCAGAACCCGAACCAATCCGGAAACAGGGTTCAGAAAAGGATACTTATGATTCAACTTCCGCAACCTGCGGCTGTTCAGGGCGACATGGACTGGTTTGTCCGGGCCCGGTTCGGCATGTTCATCCATTGGGGGCTTTATGCCGCCGCCGCGCGGCATGAATGGGTGAAGCATCATGAAGAAATTACGGACGAGGGGTATGAACCGTATTTTCGGTATTTTGACCCGGACCTGTTCGACCCGGGCCTGTGGGCGCGCAAGGCGCGCGAGGCGGGGATGAAGTATGTCGTCCTTACCGCGAAGCATCATGAAGGCTTCTGTCTTTGGGATTCCGCCTATACGGACTACAAGGTGACGAACACTCCCTGTGGCAAGGACCTGCTCCGGGAAACTGTGGATGCATTTCGAGCGGAAGGCCTGCGGATAGGGTTCTACTATTCCTTGATTGACTGGCATCATCCGGATTTCACCATTGATCCTCTGCACCCCATGCGCAATCATCCCGAGGCGTCGGCATGGAACAGGGCCCGGGACATGGGACGGTACCGGGAATACATGAAGAACCAGGTGCGCGAACTGCTGAACAATTATGGGGACATAGATATTCTCTGGTTTGATTTTTCCTATCCTGAAAAGGAACTTCACGGGCGCAAGGGCAAGGGCCGGGAGGACTGGGATAGCCAGGGGCTGCTGGCGCTGGCCCGGGAACTGCGCCCCGGCATTATCGTGGACAACCGGCTCGACCTACCCCCGGAAATGGCGGACATTCACACACCTGAACAATATCAGCCCGCGGCATGGATGACCGTTAACGGCACGCCGGTCTATTGGGAAGCCTGCCAGACGTTCAGCGGTTCCTGGGGCTATCACCGCGATGAAACCAGTTGGAAAAGCCCGGAACAACTGATACGGATGCTGATCAACACGGTCAGTTGTGGCGGCAACCTGCTGATGAACGTGGGGCCCACCGCACGGGGCAACCTGGATGACCGCGCCCTGGCGGCGCTCGACGCCTACGCGGCGTGGATGTCCCTGCACAGCCGATCCATTTATGGCTGTACCCAGAGCCCGTACGAGCCGCCGGTGGATTGCCGGTATACCCAGAACGGCGACCGGCTGTATGTCCATGTCTTTGCCTGGCCTTTCCGGCACTTGCACTTGCGCGGACTGGAAGGCAGGGTTGCCTATGCCCAATTGCTCCATGACGCTTCTGAAATATGCGTTTGCAGGGACACCTGCGACGGTCGGCATGACTGGAAGCAACCGGGCACGCTCACCCTGGAATTGCCGGTGCAAAAGCCCTGCGTGACCGTGCCGGTTATTGAAATGTTCCTGAAATAGAAAGAGGATGTTTCACGTCAAGTGTTGCTATCGCCCCCGTATGCCAGCGATCTGCCCCCAGAAACGGGTATCGGTTGTTGGAAAACAGCCTATTTGTTTACAAAAGCCATACGAAGTAACTATTTAGTGTAAAACCTTTTCCTGGTCCGTATAATCAGGCAGCGACTTTACGCCGATCATTAACGGCGTTAGAGAGTCATAGTACCGGAATTTATTTCACCTGTCGTAATTTATTGTTCAAGATACTTCTGTCCGGGCGGATTGGAGCATTTTATTCGATGGATCTAAAATGCCCTGTTTGCCTCACGGAAAAATCTACTCGAAACGGTATTCGTTGCCTCACGGAAAAATCTACTCGAAG
>MTKZ01002418.1_pt1 | contig 18853 bp, 16 predicted proteins | sample 1042781 | NCBI WGS metagenome assembly MTKZ01 (sample SAMN06212207, study PRJNA360539) | anaerobic digester metagenome | biome: Wastewater treatment plant; material: sludge; isolation source: anaerobic digester fed with sludge from wastewater treatment plant | place: Denmark: WWTP Viborg ... | reverse complement strand
CTAATCCAATTAGATCTTATCCCATCAAGGCAATTTCGGTCTGGTTGTATAGTCTGGCTAGCGAGTTCTTGGGCGTTCCACCGTTCGCTTGCACCAGGATTTGCCCAAGCTACAAAGTCGAAAAAGGCCCTGGCAATTGGAGGGGAGGCGATGGAGGGCTGTTCTTTGTGGGTAGATCTCTTGGAAGAAAAAAGCAAAAAGCCCATTTTTTAATCAATCCTCGTATCTATATCAAAAGCTTTTAGGGATTGCCTGTGCAGTATGTTTAATGGCCGCAAAGGAAAAAAGATTGACAACAAGGTCAGAAATCCCAAATCCTCAGGCGACAGGCCAATCCGAGTTGCCACAGCGTGATGAGTTTGTGGCTGAGACCTTGCAGGCAATATCTGAGTTGGACCGGGGTCTGGCAAAGACCTATTCCAGCAAGAAGAAATTCCTTGATGACCTTGAGCACCTTTAAATTCTTATGACCTATATCTATCCCAGGTAGCCAACATTCGACAGAAAATAACTACTGCAAAAAGGTCCCGCAAAGGATCAGAGGAATCTGATCCCCTTGGGCATCTCTCCGAAGTACTTCCGGAAGGCCTCCGGCCAGTTCTCCGGCTCCAGCCCCTTCTGGCTGAGGAAGGCTGAGGCCCACCTCTCCAGGCCCACTCCGCTGCATCCGGACCAGAGAGCCTCGCCGGACTGGGCCTTCACTGTGAAGCCCTTGGGATACTTCTCCCCGTTCACAGATAGATTCTGAAACTCAATCCAGTTTCCATTGTAGGGCAGCACCGCCTCGTAGTCCACGGTTCCGGCGCCGGTCATCTCCGAGAGGCCGGTCTTGCCCTCCTGGGCCATGAACCAGGGGGTGACCCAGGCCGTCCGCCAGGTCAGCTGCAGTATATCCTCGAAGATGTGCTTGTAGCAGGCGGTTAGCTTCTCCTTCTCCGCCAGGACCTGCTCCTTGGTACCCAGCCAGACAATCTCTATCCGGTGAAACTCATCCACCCTCTCTATGCCGTGAATTCCGCCGGACTCATAGCGGTGGCTGGTGCCGGAGCGATCGAAGACGCATATGGGCAGCTCCTCATTGGGGAGAGTCATCCCCGCCAGGAAGCCCCAGAAGGTGGGGCACTGGGCATAGCACATGCCGCCGATGGGAAGATCTATCTTCTCCTTGACCAGCTCCAGGGGGACCTCATGGGTGATCTTGTAGTAGTCCATGACCTCCTCCCAGAAGGCCGGGTCCCGGGTCTTGGGGGGGCAGACGAAGTAGATCTCGGGGTAAACCCCCTGGGCGTGGCCGCTTTTCTTCCAGACATCCCATGTGTCCAGCTTGGGAAAGATCATCTCCCTATAGGCCAGCGGCTTCAGAATCTCCTCCAGGACAATCCTCTCGAAGGCCCGGAAAACGGCCGTAGCCTGGGGCCCGTAGATCCATTGCCCCCGGCTGGAGCCGTGCTTGATCCAGCCCACCTTCTGCATCTCCTCGGTGGGGTCACGGTTGAACTTGGGCTCCCGGGCGGGGCTCTCCCATAGTAGCTCCCAGTGCTCGGTCTTGCCGCCGTAGGTCTGCAGCTTCTCCTCCAGCAGGCTGATAATCCTGTCCGGGATGCGGTTTTCGATCTCCGACTGGCCGAGGGTGCCATTCGGGCCCACATCCAAGGACAGGTAGAGCCGTCCGCCCTCATGCCTGATCTCCCGGACATAGGGGATCTTGTGGGCTATGCTTCGCTCCGACTCCACCTCGATATCGAACCGGCTCACATCCAGGCCCCGCACTCCTATCCTGAATTGCTTGCCCAATAGTTCAGAGAGCGGTCGGCGCAGCCGCAGCAGGGCATCATGGGCCCGCACATATCTATCGCTGTCTATGATCAGATCGATCCTGTTTCCATCCAGCTTCCAGGTCGTCAGGTGGGCTCCCTGCCCCTCCGGCGCTCCCTTCTGCAATAGGGGAGCGGCTCCGGCAAAGAATTCTGAGAGAGCCGCCTCGGCCTTGGCCGCGTCGCCGCTCAGCCGCAGGCTGGCCTCCAAATGAAATTTCATCTCTCCTCCGTGATTTTCACTGTCTCTTCTGCTATTTTAATGTTCATCAGAAGATCATCTACTGTGGAGAGCAGAGTCCCCATCTTCTCCGTGGAAAATTGCAGAGAGAACTGCTGGACTTCGCTCTCCAGGATCATATTGGGCAGGTTGTCCGGCTCCACGGCCTTGGCCGCAGCCTCCGCCTCCCGCCCCTGAAAAACAAGGCGGGCCCGGATCATAATCCGCTCCCGCTCTCCGCCGCAGGAGCCGGCTCCTTCTCGGGAGGATGAAGCTGCTCTCCCACCATCTCATCCAAAATAGCAAGGAACCTATCCTCGGAGCCAGGGGGAATGGAGCCACCGCTGGCGATGGTGTGCCCGCCGCCTACTCCTCCTACGGCGCCAGCCGCCCGTCGCATAGCCACAGAGAGGTCCAGGCCCTGGGAGATCAGCGGCCTGTTTCCCCGCGCCGAGATCTTGACCATTCCCTCCTTGTGGTTGAGGGTAATCAAAGGCAGATCGGTGTAAAGATAGCGTATCCCCAGGCCGGATACAATGGCTCCCGCCTCGCCGTTTTCCATCTTAAGATAACGGATATTCTTCAATACCCGGCTCTCTTCTCGCAAAAGGGCTATCTCCCGCCGTATGTGAGCCTTGTACTCTGCCGCCATCTTCCGGGCCTCGGGAAGAGCGCTCTCATCGCGCAGGCATACTTGCAGGCCCAGGCCGGGAAGGTCCCGGTTGCCGCAGGCGTTTAAGAGCTGCACCATCTCCAAGGAGTTTTCCACCACCTCATGCCGCAGCCGTATCACCTCACCCACAATGGAGTCGGCAGCGAATGATCCCTGCATCAGCAGCTTGAGGGTTATGGCTGTGCTCAGCCGGGCCAGGTCATCCCTCTCCAGGCTCTCAACATGGCCGGAAATCTTCAGATCCCCCAGAAACTTTGCCGCCGCCTCCCGGTCTCCCACACAGTCCAGCAAGGGCTCAATGCTATCTGCGAAGACCTCCTCCACAGGCCCATCCTGAGCCATCTTCAATCCGGCCCGGACCTCCACTGCTCCGGAGGATACCGCCTCGTCCAGGATGCTCCGATTGGCCCCGATCATGGCCTGCCGGTCTCCCATAGCTCCCACCAGGGCCAGGCCGGCCAGATCGGAGTTGTCTCCCATATGCCGGACCACAGAATAAACCGTGCCTGCTGCAGAGAGCTCAAAGGCCCCATCTATGCCGAAGAGATGGGGATTGAGGTGCATGCAATCTATGCTTCCCACCGGCCGGTGGTGATCCAAGACAAAACAGTTTTCTTTGACCCGGGATATGATCTCCGGCTTGCCGCTGCCCATATCGCAGAAGACCACAGGACAGTCCAGGCCGGCAAGCACGGACTCGTCCAGTCTATTGAGCAGCGTGGCCTGAAAGGTTATTCCGGCGCGCCGCAGGGCAGTGCAGATCAGGGCAGCGGAGGTGATCCCGTCGGCATCGTTGTGGGAGATCACCCGCATGCTCTCGCAATGCAGTATCGACCTGGCAATGGCCTCAGCAGCTTTATCCAGCCGCTTCATGAGATGAGAATCTCAGCCGTCTCCGGCGAATAAGTCCATTCCGGCGCCAGCCGTCCGGAGTCATGGTAGTATTTGACCAGCCTTCTTACCTTGTTCTCGGTAAGCTGCAGAGCTCTCTTGTTGTGATCATCTTTNNTTGTTGGCATTGATATGCTTCCGGACATGCAGAGCCTTTCTCATCAGATTGGCCAGGTCCTCAGGGATATCGGGCAGGGCCTTGTTCTCCTTTAGCAGGCCAGTTATGCTCTTGCCCAATGCCAGCTTGGTGCTGGGAACGCCATACTGATCCCTCAGGGTCAGGCCGATCTTGCTGGGGGCCGCCCCGCTCTCATGCAGCTTCATGATCGTCTTTTCCAGCTCCTCTTTGGATATATCAGACCAGGCGGGCACTTTAGCGCCCACAGGAGGTCGGGATCGGGAGGAGCCCTTCTTTCTGCTATGCATCTTAGCCATCTTTACAATCCTCATCAAATTTCATAAAGGCGAAGGTGTAACACTCCCTGCCAGGTGGGATAAAAAACTTGCGCCGCCATCCAGGCAATGGATTTATAGGCGGAGGGTTTTGCAGAGTCATATTATGTTTCCCGAGTATGTAAACCAGATCTTTTATCTGGTGGGAGAGGCNNCTCATCCTCTACTCCTTTAAGACCGGGAACTTCTTTGCCGCCCGCTATATGCTCATAGGCATAGTCCTGCTGGAGAATGTGATCAAAGCCATATTCTGGGTCCTTCGTGTCGATGATGCCATCATAGACGACGTGGGTGTGAGGCTCCGCAATTATATAAACAATAGGAAATTCTTAAAGATACCCTATGAAGAGCGCTTCATCTTCATGCCCCAATGCGTTCGCAGCATAGAGTGTCCGGCCAAGCTCACCCCCGAGGGCATAAAATGCGTGGACTGCGGTCGCTGCCGGGTGGGTGAAGCCAAAAAATACGCCGAGGGTCTGGGCTACCGATTATTTGTCGTGCCCGGATCGAGCTTCATAAAGAGGATGATAAAGAAATATCAACCCCGGGCCATAGTTGGCGTTGGCTGTCACATGGAAATAAAAGAGGGGCTGGACCTCTGCCACCGCTACGGCATACCGGCCAGAGGTGTTCCTCTCCTAAGAGCAGGCTGCGTGTCTACTGACCTCGATTGGGAGCAGTTTTACGAGGCTATAAAGGAGTAAAACCTATGGAAGGGAGCAGGCCAACGGATATAGATGCCTTTGCGATATGAAAATAAAAGCCCTAAAAAAAGCTGAGTGGTGCAATTTATTCCATGCTGATGGCTTCGGATGGGCAAGCCTCAACGCATGTCTTGCACTCAGTGCACTTTTCCTTGTTTACTACTGCGATTTCATCGTCGCCCATGGTGATGGCTTCTTCCGGGCACTCCTCGACACAGGTTCCACAGCTTACGCACTCATCTCGGTTGACAACTGCAGGCATTATTAAATCCTCCAAATTTGCCTCACAAGGCAGATTTCCCTGTTTATGTATCTGATATATACCTTTCGTTTAGCCCAACCGGGCCGTCAAGCCAGCTGGTTATACCTCTTTCTATCCTTCAGCTCCTGACGCTTGGCGCTGTTCCATCCGCTTACTGCCTGCAGGTAGCCGGTGATGCGGCTGATATGGTCCACATCCTCCGATCCGCAGCTGGGGCAGCGATCCTTCAGGCCGCCCGATACCATAGAGCAGCCCAGGCAGACGGTTATGTCCTTGCTGAAGGTGAAATAGCCGATCTGGGTCTCACGGGACAGTCGCATCCCGAAGTCCATTAGCCCCTGGGGATCGGGTGCTGCTTCTCCCAGGAAAATGTGGAAGATGTTGCCGCCGTCGACTATGGGGAAGAAGATATGCTCATGCTTGGCCCTTTCAAAGATGGTCACATCCGCAGCCGGAGGGAGATGGGTGCCGTTGGTGTAATAGACGGGCAGGTCACGGGTCTTATGCAGGTTCTTTTTGACGGCATCAAGGTCCCCTTTGACCACGCCCTCGGCGTATTCCCTGAATTCCTCATGGATCAGGTCGGAGACGGCAAAGCGCTGTGCGGTGGTCTCAGCCGGGGTTCGGGCCAGAGCAATGGTCATGCCGTGCATCTGGGAGAGCTTCTTGGAGTATATCTCCATCTCGGTCATGGCCCGCACCGCCAGCTTCCAGGCATCCCTCGACTCATGCATCTGCTTTCCAGTATGAAACTGCACCATCTCATTAACCCCAACCACGCCGATGGTATAGACCAGGCCTTCCAAGCCCACTGCCACAGATCCCTTCTCCCCGGTGACGGGATCGCGGGGCTGCTGGGTGGCAAAAGGCATGCGGTGATTCTTGATGATCTGGTTCATCCACTCCCGCTTGACCTTGAATATCTCCACCGATATATCCATCAGCTCCCTCAGGTACTCAAAGAGAAGCTCGTCGTCGCCCCTGGCCAGATAGGCTGCTCGCGGGCAGTTCAGGGATACAACCTGCCAGGAGCCCATAGAGAAGTGCTTGCCGTCCTTGAAAAGCAGCTTATCTTCGAACTGGCTGTCGCTGTCCGCCGTGGCCGCGAACTGATAGGCGCAGCACTGGTAGCAGGATATCCCTTCACCGGCTCCCCGGTAGGCAGGAAGCTGGTTGTCGAAGTAGGGCGTGCCGTACTCTGCAGCCAGCTTGAAGGTCAGAAGATACAGATCCTTGTAGGTGGGCAGATCGGGATGGTCGGCGTTATAGGCCTCATCCTCCTTCATGAAGTCCGGCTCGATGCTGATCTCCGGCTTGGGGAAGTTGAAGGGCTTGCCCCAATAATCTCCGGCCAGCATGACCTCCATCAGGGCCTTGAAGGCCAGGCGCACCTCCCGCTCGAAGCTGCCGTAGCTCTTGAGAGGCGCATCGGGAGATGAGCCATTCCAGACCCGGCCGGCGTAGACGGCAGGCTTGTCCCGCCAGAGCTTGGGAACGCCTGGGGTGAGCTGGACGCTGGAGAAGACCAGCTGGCCTCCCCGGGCCACCATCATCTGGGTCATCTCGTAGACAAACATCTGCATCAGCTGCAGTATATCCTGGTAGCTCTTGCCCTCGAAGTAGGGGGCGATGAAGGTGAGGAAGTTGTAGAAGCCCTGGCCGCCCGCGAAGTTGGTCTGGGCGCTGCCCAAGGCTTTTACGGCGTGAAGTATAGCCACCTCCGGCTTCTTGGCCGGGCCGGCCACGCTGGCCTTGGTGCCCAGGCCGTCGGGCATGAGCCCGTAGTAGAGGAAGTAGCGAAGGTCCCAGTCCTGGCAGAAGGGCCTGGTCCCGAAATACTCTAGATCGTGGATGTGCAGGTCCCCGGCCAGATGGCGATCGGCCAGATAGGGCGGTAGGAGAAGGAGGTACTGCTCCTTGCTGATCTTGTCCGCCTTCTTCTTATGGCTGGTCTCGGCGTTCTCCTGGAGATTGGCGTTCTCCTTAGACTCAAAGCCAGTGCCGATATCTATGAGGTGGGCGTCGAATACAGGTGTGCCCACCCTGGTGCAGATGTTGCGCCACTCGGCATGATGCCGCTCTAAGAGAACCACATTCATTATCTCCCGCACCAGGGGGCCGCTCAGATACTGTACGCTCATCCAGCGCACACGCCGCTCCACCTCCTTGGCTATGTCCTCCGCCTCCTCTGCGGTTATGCCCGGACTTTTATAAAACTGCTCGGAGAGCTTGGTCTCCTTCAATAGCTGCTTGGCTATGGCCTCCCTGTCCCAGTCCAGCAGATGCCCGTCTGTGGTCCTGACCCTGGGCATGGCCGATACCGCCAGCCCCTCCAGCGTCTGTTGCACTATCCTGCTGCTCAAAGCCCATCCCCTCTGCAAAGCATGATTAATACCCTCAATTCTAAACCTGGCATTTTATTTAAGGCATGGTTTATGGGTGTTTCGCTCCTAACTTCATCTGAATTTTTAATAAATTATATTTTTAATTTTGAATAATGATGCCCGGAAAGGTATCTTCATATCAGGATATATCTCTGGCCCGGGCAGGGGGAAAGTATTATGCTCCATGCCAGCCGGCAATAATATCCATTCCAGCAATCATTCTGCCAAACTAGAGGTAACTCTCAAAAGGATTCTAAAAAACCCTACATCATAGGAAGTTTCAAGAAAAGTATTTATACTATCGTTTACTCTCAGAGTCAGAGCGGGTACACTTATTTTTACTAACCCCCACTCCCCTACCCGCTCTACANNCTTAGAAAATTTATAGGAAGTATTCTTGGCCATATGCAGCCATAGACTGTGAGGAGCAAAAGCGCTCTGTGATAAGCATCCATGAATTGGAATCGGGCCCGAAACATGAAAGCGGTGCAGCACGTTTTAATGATCTGCTCCGCTCAATAATTCTCAAAATGCGTTCTCCAGAACCCCTGCATAATTATCTGCTATCCCTCGCCAATCATACCTTTTCGCTAGGGCAATGTGATTTGCCTCATTGATGTCAGAGGCGAGAATTGTCTGAACCTGGTGAATAAAGCTCTCCACATCATCATAATAATATATCTCATCACCAAGCAGCCTCTCCAAGGATACCATGCGGCTGGAGAGCACTGGCCGGCCACAAGAAAGGTAGTTGAAGACCTTGCCCCCGGCGGCATACTCGTTCTTCTTCATCATCTTCAGGGGATTGAGGCCGATATCCATGGCTGAGATATATCGCGGCAGATCCTGATACTTCACTGCTCCGGTAAAGACTACCCTGTTAATTACTCCCAGCTCCTCGGCCATTTTCTTTATCCTCTCCCCATAATCTGTGAAAAGTCCCGGCCCCACAACCAGCAATGTGGCATCGATTTTGGGCAGTGCCGAGATCACGCTCTCCAGGTCCACCCAGTGCTCCAGCGACCCAACATAGCCCAAGACAGGGGCCGAAAGGCCCAGCTCCCTCTTGGCCACCTCCTTGGGAAGCGGCTGAAGAGCCGCTGTATCCACACCATTGGCGATTACGGTTACCTCTTTGACTCCCAGATCATGCAGGAAATCAGACAGCTCTTTGGTTACTGTTATCACCGATCGGGCATGGCCGAGGTTGTACCTGGTTATCCTTCTTACCACCTGCTTGACCACCTCACCCAGTGCCGATCCCGGATAATAGACCGATGCCGATTCTTCCAGATGGTCCAGATAATCGAAGACAATGGGCACTCCGGCAAAGTTGGCGGCAAAGGAGGGCAAGATATTGGCGGAGAGGATGACATCGATTTTCATCCTCTGGGCCAGGACCCTGATCTTCCATAAGTGATAGGGAAAGTTGAGCATATAATACAAGGACGGGTCCGCTGCTCTGATCCAATCTGCAGGCAGGAGAGTGCATCGGGTCTCTCTGGCCTCAAGGAGAGAGAACTTCTTCAGGCTGAAGTGCAGGACGTAGACCTCGTGCTTCTCCGCCAGTGTATCGAAGATAAAATTGAGCCTATTGGGGACTGGATGCCTGATCCAGTCCGTGGTTGGAATTACCAGTATCCTCATCTTAATCCTTAGACCTTATCCTATTTTCTGCATCTGCACCTATAAAAGACTGGGCTTTTCCCCCGCCTCTGGCAGCCCATCACTTCATATATTTTATGAAATCTTAACCGAAAAGGTCAAGAGCAATCCCTGCAACATGTCTTAGTTCGAGACATCCTGGCTGTGATAGACTTGAAAGCAGTTATATTGGCGGCGGGGGAAGGCCGCAGATGCAGGCCTCTGACCCAGACCAGATCCAAGGTCATGCTTCCAGTGGGAAACCGCCCATTCATGGAGCATGTGATCAACGCCCTGGCGGAAAACAGCATCCATGATCTCTATATCGTGGTGGGCTATCAGAAAGAAAGAGTCATGGACTACTTCGAGGATGGCATTGATTTTGGGGTTAATATCACCTACCTGGAACAGAATGAGCTCCTGGGCACGGCTCACGCCCTGGGCAAGGCTGAGGAGTACATAGATGAGCCATTTTTGGTTGTCAACGGCGACAATCTCATAGACTCCAGAGCAGTATCAGAGCTGATAGCCGCCCGGGGAGATAATGTCATCCTGGCTGCCCTGCGACGCCATAGCGGAGACTACGGGGTCTTAATGGTAGAACAGGAGAGGGTCAAGGCCATAGTGGAAAAGCCTGGGAGGCCCTGCTCAGGAATACTCAATACCGGCGCCTACAAATTTAGCCCGGAGATATTCGAGGCCATCCACAATACGCCCCTGTCCGAGCGTGGCTCTTACGAGCTGACAGAGACCATATCTCTGATGATTGCAGAGGGAAAAGAGATAGTTCCCCTCATCGGCAAAGGAGTTTGGGCTGATGCCATATTTGCCTGGGATCTGCTTCATGCTAATGCCATGGCTCTGGGATTGAAAGATATGAAGATTGAGGGCGAAGTGGAAGAGGGTGCAAAGATAAAAGGCCCGGTTGAGGTAGGAGAGGGAAGCATCATCCGTTCCGGATCCTACCTGGTGGGCCCGGTCTCCATAGGAGAGGACTGCGATATAGGCCCGGATGTGGTCATACTCCCCTCCACATCAATAGGCGACTCAACTCGCATAGGACCGCATTCCGAGGTTCGAAACAGCATCATCATGAACGATGCCCGTATCGGCTCGGCGGCTATAGTATCGGACTCAGTGGTGGGGGCAAGCTCTATCCTGGGAGACCAAATGATGGTGGAGAGCGGGCCGTGTGTAGTTGAGGTGGAGGAAGCCTTTTTGAGAGCCGAATTCGGGGCCATAATATCGGACAATGTGACGGCAGGAGCCAGAGTGATGGCCCATGCCGGAACTGTGGTAGGCAGCGGCGCACGCATAGATTCAGGCTCTATTGTCCGGGGCCAGATCGAGAGGGAAAGCAGGGTGATGGGCTGATGTGCGGAATTGTGGCCTATATCGGAGATCAGCTGGCAGGGCCCATACTCTTCGACACCCTGAAGCGGCTGGAGTACAGGGGCTATGACTCGGCTGGGGTCGCAGTCAAGTCCGATGGGAATATAGAGGTATTGAAGTCGGCCGGCCGCATAGCCGATCTGGAGAAAATCTACCAGATGCACGGCTCTCCGGGAGAGAGCATGGGCATAGGCCACACTCGCTGGGCTACTCACGGCCGTCCCAGCGATCTCAATGCCCACCCCCATACCTCTGGGGAGATTGCCATTGTTCATAACGGCATCATTGAAAATTATCTGGAGCTGAGAGACCAACTCACGGAGAAAGGCTACCAGTTCTCTTCCGAGACGGACAGCGAGGCATTAGCTCATCTCATTCATTTTTATTATAAAAAAGATCTTCTGGAAGCGACAATCAAGGCCCTGGAGCATGTCGAGGGCTCTTATGCCGTGGCCGTTATGGCCGCCAGCTCGCCATATCTGGTCTGCGCCAGGAAGGACAGCCCCCTGGTGCTGGGCAAGGGCAACGGCGCATTCTATGTGGCCTCAGATGTTCCAGCTCTCCTTCCTTATACCAGAGATGTGATCCGCATGAAGGAAGGAGATATTGCCAGAGTCTATGCCGACCGGATTGAAATGCTGGATGCCGAAAGAAAGCTCAGACCGGTAGAGATCGAGCGCATCACCTGGGATGCGGATGCGGCGGAGAAAGGCGGCTACACCCATATCATGCTCAAGGAGATCCATGAGCAGCCCAGAGCCATCCGGGAAACCATAGCCGGCCGCATCTCAGAAATCGATGGGGAGGTGCGGCTGAATCTGGGAATGAGCGATGAGGAGACCAGGGAGCTGGAGAGGGTTTCCATCATCGCCTGCGGCACATCTTATCATGCCGGGATGCTGGCCAAGAACCTCTTTGCCCGGGCGGCTGGCCTGCCTGTGGATGTGGAGGTGGCATCGGAGTTCATCAACCTCCAGATCCGGCCCAGGACTCTCCTACTGGGCATCACCCAGTCCGGAGAGACAGCAGACACACTGCTGGCCCTCAAGAAGGCCAAGACCTGCGGCGGGCGGAGCCTGGCCATAACCAATGTGGTGGGATCAACTGTGACCGGCCTGGTAGACGGGACCATCTACACCCGCTGCGGTCCTGAGATCGGCGTTGCCGCCACCAAGACCTTCACCTCGCAGCTTGTGGCCATCATCCTTCTGGCTATAAGATTGGGCCGGGCCCGCGACCATCTCACCCCCGATCAGGCCAGGAAGATGCTCATAGAGCTGACCAAGCTGCCCGGACTGGTGCAGAGGGTGCTGGAGAAGAGGGAGGAGATCAGAAAGATAGCCGAGAGGTACTGCCATGCCGGATGCTACTTCTTCATAGGCAGGGATTACCTCTATCCCATATCCCTGGAGGGGGCTCTGAAGATGAAAGAGATCGCCTACATTCCATCCGAGGGCTATGCCGGAGGGGAGCTCAAACACGGACCACTGGCCCTGATCACAGAGAAGACACCGGTGGTGGCCCTGGCCACCTGCGGCAGGAAGATCCAGTCCAATATCAAGGAGGTCCGGGCCAGGGGTGCGGATGTTGTGGCCCTGGCCACGGAGGGGGACCCGGATATAGCCAAGGTGGCCAGCAGGATCATTGAGCTTCCCGGCACAAGGCCGATATACTCGGCAGTGCTCTGCACCGTGGCGGTGCAGCTTCTGGCTTACTATACTGCAAACAAGCTGGGGCTTGCTATAGACAAGCCTAGAAATCTGGCTAAGTGCGTGACTGTGGAGTGAGCTGGATCAGAATGGGCATCAAAGAGATGAAGTCGATTTTAGAGCGCCGGCCTGAGGCTTTCCAATTGCAGTAATGCAAAAAGAGGCTATTCCTTGAGTACGCTGGGTTGAACGATTAGGGGAGCTACCTCTTGGTAGCTGCGACAAAAGGCGCATCCTGCATATCAGCAAGATATGAGCACCAGGTAGAAGGCCATCTGGATTATTCAGAATCTTGACCACATCTAAGGAGAAATATGCGGGATGCAGAATATTGCACTACTTCCAGAATTGCCACCAGCCTTTATTATTGATATCTTCTTCCTCCGGATTCAATGACAGCTGTGTAATGCTTTCATTGAGCTTCGATATATTGCCACGGATGAAAGAGAGCTCATCATTTTTTTTCTTAATGTCAGATTCAATTTTCGTTAATCCCTGTTCCAGCGGCTTGACTTTATTTTTATTATTCTCTAAAAGCGATTTCGATAACTCTCCCATAATTTTTGGTCTAATCAACTCCAGCTGGCCAACTTCATTCTGTTTTGTCTGCAATTGGGAATAATTAGCCCATTTATTCCTGTAAAGATCAAAAATTGAACTGCCGGTAATATTATACATTTTACCTAACTGATCTATGTGGATATTATGATAACCACTTGTTGCTCTATTGCCAACCAAGTCGTAGTTGGTCCATTGCAGTTGCTTATTATCAAAATCTGCCAGATAAGCTTTAAGGTCCGTTGTGCCCATATCAAATATATATTTTGCTTGTTCATCGCCAGTAATCTCATAATATTTATAAATTCCTAAGAGGGCAAAAATATGGCCGTTTAATACTCTCGGTTGAATGTTCATATTCGGTTGGGCATATTCCTCATACCACCAGCCATTGGCATCTTTGTAGGTCACTCCTCCTTCATTAATATCGATGGAAAAAGCATTCAATCCTTCTTTTGCATAATTAATATATTTTTCATTTTTTGTATAATTATATGCATTTGTTAAGAGTTCGATAGCGAGGCCCTGAGTCATCCCAGATATAAAAGGTGCTGTATTGTTATAAGTAGGCCATGAAAAATTGGATTCCCACACCAAATAACCTTCTTTCTTAACTGCATTCTCCACCAGCCAGTCGGAGCAGTTCAGAAACTTGTCTCTCGATAAGTTGTTGCCGCCATAAATATATTGCTTGTAATAATCATTACCCTGTGATGCTACAGTCAATGGATTCATCTGCACTCCCAAATAAATCCAGTTATCCACCTTATTCGGAGAGGATGCTCCTTTAGGAGATACATAGCCATAATCAACTACAGGAATTCCTCTTTCATCAAAATTAACATTTTGGCTCTCAGCTACAGTTGTAAATATAAAGCTTATATAAACAGCTACCAATAATATACTTATTATCATATTTTTCCATTGGATCATGGAATGCTGTCATATTTGCACTTATATAAACTTTATCTGGATTCTTTATTCCCTTAGAGTCCAATAGCGGGCAGACTACCTCATTTAGGTTTGTTTACTAACATTCTATAAATAAGCCGCTTCGCTGGTTTATAAAGGAGAATTTGAACCTAAATTTCCTCCGGATACTCTTAAACCAGCTTTGCATAGAATAGCCTCTGAGGGAGACTGCGGCAATTTACCTTGTTTTCTGTAAAATGGTATAAAGGCCCTGTATCCATTATGACATTGGAAAGTAGGAGGATACAGAGCCATGGAATAATTCAATCTGCTGGAAGATTATCTTATAGATCAGGATGATGGATTGAAGAAGCTGCTGGTCCGGTTCTATAACCTGGTTATGCAATTAGAAGCCATCCTGAAGCAAAGACGACAGCGAGCGCAGTCTGACCAATGCCTTGCAGGATGTCTACCTATTGCCAGGCCGTGTTTCAGAAATTGCCAGTTTATTTCCTCAGCATAGGTGGACTCTCTCATAGAATCCCTGTCAGCCACTGCAATCCGAGGCTGCTGATGGCTACAATGATCCACAAAATTCCGCCAAGCGCCAAGGGGCGCCATCCTGCATCTTTGACAGCTGTTAGGGAACTGCTCATGTCTACAGCAGCCATAGCCATGGTGATCCCGAAATGGGCCAGAAACTTTAAGGGCTCGGTCCAGGAGTTGGGGATGAATCCAATTGATTGCATCGCCGCAGCTGCTATGAATAGCATCAAGAAAGGCGGGATAAGCCGGTACCAGACCGTCGTCTTTCGCTGTTCAGGCGGCAGTTGCTTGTTCTGGAACCAGGTCTGGAAGAGGGCCAAGGGGACGATGGACAGCGTTCGGGTCAATTTCACTACCACAGCATAGGACGCAGCGATAGCACCATAGACTGTGGCCGCAGCCAGTACAGACGATGTGTCATTCACCGCTGTGCCCGCCCACATTCCGAAGGCTTCCTGAGTTAGACCCATCAGATGACCCAATGTCGGGAAGAGTATTGCCGCCAGCACATTATAGAGGACAATGACAGTAACTGAAACTGCAATGGCAGGGCCGGATGCACCGATGACGGCGCTCATTGTGGCGATGGCGGAGGCACCACAGATGGCAGTTCCATATGTCACCAGGATGCGAGCCTGGCGCTCGACCTGCATGGCTCTACCAAAAACAATGCCAGCAGCCACGCATAAGACCAGCGTGCCAATCATTACTGGCAGCCCCGCTCCGCCGATCTTGGCCACCTGCGAGAGCGACATTCCGGCGCCCAATAGCACAATGGAGGTTTGTAGAATTGTCTTGGAGGCAAACTTGATCCCGGCTGCCCATTCCTTACGTTGCCCCAAGATCTGGCCTACCACCAATCCGATGAGGACGGCTACAACAGGCCCACCCAGGATGGGTATGGTCCGCCCTACACCCCATGCGACCCCACCAATGACAAGGGCCGGGATCAAGCCAATCAACACATCCGATATAGCGGAAATGCGGGCTGAAATGCTCATGTTTCTATCCTGCTAATTGCAGTAGATTAAAGTTATTGGATCATTTTAGTCTCCGCAGGGAATAAAGTCGATGGGTGAAGCTTATTCAGCTTTCCGTGCTGCTTTTCCTTTCCTCTCCCAGAGGATCATGCACGGCTTCTGGCAGGAAGAAGCGAAATCTTCTACAGTTTCATTCTCTTCCATGTGATCCCCGTCCGGCTAATGAGAAGGAGCAGGCGTTGAGGGCTGAGCAGATGCAGGCATCGTTCGAACCCACCTGCTCGTAGACCAGCCAGAGCCTACGCCCCTGGAACTCAGAAAGGAGGTCCCGCCGAATCCAGCCTGGGGGCAGCGTGCAAGGCAGTAGAGCTCATAGTCCTGTTTTTCAGGGATGAAATAGCCATGCACATCACCTCTACCTTTTTATCATCCTTCCTCCTATATCCCTGCGGCCATGCTCTCTCAAGATCATTCCTCAGAAACCCTGGCCCGCCAGGGCTACCATCTTGTCGGCTCTGCCGCAGTCAAGCCCTGCCTCTGGCTAAATCGGGCCATGCGCGGCGGGGATCAGTGCTACAAGCATCACTTTTACGGCATATCCAGCCACCGCTGCGTGCAGATGACCCCCACGCTGCAGTGCAACCACCTCTGCCTGCACTGCTGGAGGCCCATAGATTATCCCCAGCCGGAAAAGGAGCCCCTGGAGCCGGCAGCGCTCCTGGAGGGCATCATCGCCGGCCAGATGAAGTTCCTCTCCGGCTACGGTGGGGCCAAGACCACCGATCCGGAGAGGCTGGCCGAGGCCCGGCTGCCCAAGCACGTGGCGATATCCCTCATGGGAGAGCCCACCCTCTACCCCTACCTTGGCGAGCTGCTGGACCTCATCCGCCGCCGGGGCATGACCTCATTTTTGGTGAGCAATGCCACTCGCCCCGAGATCCTGGCTGAGCTACGGCCGACCCAACTGTACCTGAGCATCAACGCCCCGGATGAGGAGATGTATCGCCGGGTCTGCCGGCCCGCTGCCGACCTCTGGCCAAAAGTGCTGCAGTCGCTGGAGGAGCTGAAGGATCACCGCTGCCGCAGCGTCATCCGCCTGACTCTGGCCCGCGGCCTGAATATGCAAAGGCCGGAGGACTATGCCCGGCTCATAGAAAAGGCCGAGCCCGACTTTGTAGAGGCCAAAGCCTATATGCATCTGGGCCGCTCTCGCGACCGCTTGACCCGGGAGGCCATGCCCTCTCATGAGGAGATATTGCAGTTCGTCGGGGAGGTTGGCCGGGCCCTAGGCTATGGTCTGGAGTCGGATGTTCCTATAAGTCGGGTGGCCCTGCTCAGCAACGGAAGGGTGAACCGGCTCATAGACATGGAATCTCCATACTGAAAATTGGCTTTTGGCGAGCGCCCCTCCAGTGCGCTCCTCCAGTGGGAAAACTATTTTTGTGTGTAGCCCCCATCCATTCCTTGATATCAATGGCCAAGGGGCAGTGCAAAGCGGACAGCCATAGGTGCAGGCATGGAAGGTAAAAAAATCAGGATTCTGTTGGTGGAAGACAATCTGGTGGATGCAGCTGTCGCCAGGCGGGTCTTGAAGCACAATCATCAAACCGACCTGATCCTGGCCGCCAATTGCCGAGAGGCCCTGGCCCTCCTGCGGGAGAAGAGCCAATCCGATCTGCCCCAGCTCATCCTTCTGGATCTCAATCTTCCCGATATCAGCGGCATAGAGCTTCTCCGGCGGATCAAGAAGGATGAGAAGCTGCATGAGATACCTGTGGTCATACTGACCATGTCCAATGAGGACCAGGATATCCAGAAGAGCTATGACCTGGGCGCCAGCAGCTACCTGGTCAAGCCCATCTCCGATGAGGCTCTGATGCTGGTCATCAAAAAACTATTCTCCTCCTGAGGCCAGACGGCGGGCTGCCTCCAGGTTTGCCCCATCGTCCCGCCTTTCATCCTGGGGCGTCTCCAGGATCATGGGCCGACTGGATAGAACGGGATGGGTGAGAATGGCCCGAAATCCCTCTTCTCCAATCTGTCCCAGGCCGATGTGCTCATGCCGGTCCAGATGGGCTCCTATGCCCCCCCGGCAGTCATTGAGGTGGATCAGATGCAGGCGCTCAATCCCTATGCTCTCTTTAAACTGGTCCAGGGTTGATTCCAGTGCCTGGCTGCTCCGAAGGTCATAGCCTGAGGCGTGAAGATGACAGGTGTCAAGGCAAACGCCCAGCCGTGCTTTCTTTTCTGAAAAGGGGTCAAGGATGCAGGCCATGTCCTCAAATGTGCTGCCCATGCTGTTTCTGGTCCCGGAGCTGTTCTCCAGGAGGAGCACAGTCCTGCTTTGGCTGCCATCCAGAGCAGTCTCCAGAGCAGCAGTTATCCTCTCCAGACCTAATTGTCTGCCTGCCCCGAGATGGCTTCCCAGATGGGTGACCAGGTAGGCCAGGCCCAGCATCCGGCATCGCTCCAGCTCCGCTGTCAGCGCCTGGACGGATTTGATGTAAACCTCATCTCTGGTCGAGGCCAGGTTGGGCAGATAGGGCATATGGCCCACGGCGGGATAGAGGCCGGACTGCTGCAGGCGGCAGATGAATCTCTCTGCCGAGGCCGGGGTGATGGGGAGAGACCTCCATCCCCGGGGATTGGAGGAGAATATCTGAAATGCGTCGCAGCCTTTTTCGCAAGCTCGGGATACCGCCTGATCGACCCCACCGGCCACAGAGACATGAAAGCCCAGTCGAACCATAATTCCGACTGAGCCGGCCATAAGATCAAGCTTGCCCCGATAGATAAATGAAGGATTGAGGATGGGGAATCAAGAAGGCCTGTTTTTGGCCTGTGCCCCCGACCCGCCGATGATGAGAAAATAAGCTCTGAATCAATGATGAGCCCTATGAGTTCTGAGGCATAAAGGGCAGACCATCGGGCCCCGAAAAGAAGGGAAAGAAAGAAGAAAAATAAGAAGGTTTTTTTATTGATAGAGCTATATTTCTCTCAAATCGGCTGAGGCATCCTTGCCCTGGCCCATCGGCTGATGTTGTCGATGAGATTCAGCTCCACGATTTTGCGGGGATCATAGAGCATTTCTGAGACCTCTTGCAGAGAAAAGCTCTTCTTTGCCCCGGCCTTGTCCACAACCTCCAGCCTCTCCTCGGGCATGGACTTTCCCCTCTCCCTCATCAGTCCGGCCAGGGTTGAGCAGGCGTTTTTCAGATATTTGATGGAGAAGTCGGATATGGGCTTTCTGTCACTTAGGTTCCGATTGACCTCTTTGATGGACCAGCACATGGTGAGGATATCCCTGTACATCATGAATCCAGCTAGATAACTGGGGAATATTTAAGCGCTGTGCAAGAGAGGAAAAATGTGGGGCTGGTGAGATTCGAACTCACGATCGACGGGTCTCTCCGATACTGAAAGCACAGCCGGAAACGGCTGAGCTGAAAGCAGCCATTTCAGTGCTCCAACGGATCATCAACAGTCTCCCCGTCGAGAGACCTCAGCAGACCCGTTTCTCATCATCAAATATACCGCTGGAGCCCGTCGCCCTACCTGGCTAGGCCACAGCCCCATTTTTTAAAGCGGGCCGAGAGGGATTTGAACCCCCGACCTAAAGGTTAAGAGCCTTTCGCTCTGCCTGACTAAGCTACCGGCCCGGACCATGCAAGGACGATGCTAGATATATACGTTTCGGGTGGCCGGATCTGC
>MTKZ01012709.1_pt1 | contig 18857 bp, 17 predicted proteins | sample 1042781 | NCBI WGS metagenome assembly MTKZ01 (sample SAMN06212207, study PRJNA360539) | anaerobic digester metagenome | biome: Wastewater treatment plant; material: sludge; isolation source: anaerobic digester fed with sludge from wastewater treatment plant | place: Denmark: WWTP Viborg ... | reverse complement strand
TAACCTGTCCAATACTGCGTCAGCAATCGTTCCTTCTCCAAAAACATCGTACCATGCAGCCACTCCAACCCTTTAACTTTTCACTTTTAACTTTTTTCTATGCACTTCAGTCTCAATTGCCAATCAGGCAGTTGATGTAAAGTTATAAAAACTATAATCATGAAAAAGTACATTCAGTTCAAGTCTCAATTGCCCAAACTCGGAATTAACTCATATCGTTAATTTTCATGGAAATTGAAAACTCGTCTAGAATATTGTGGAGTATTANNTTGTTTACTATCCTCTATATATAACAATGCATCAAGAACACAGTTGATGCATTGTTCATCAGAGCCATGATTTGCTGATTCTCGTTTATCGACACCATCAGCTTTAAAGATACATGATTGTACTCCACAGGGCACATGATTTGATTTATCTTTCATCTATGTAAACATGAAATAGGAGTAAGCCAATAATCCAAGAACAAGAAAAACAAATAGAATTACCAACAGCATTCTGAAAGTCATGCCAATTGAACGAAATAAATCTTCAACAGTACTTGTGAGATAGAAGTAAGCCACCAATGAAATAAGAATAATTAGAATTGCTATGACCATTTTTTAATAGATAATATTTTTTTCTGCTTAATTTTCTCTTCTGCAACCGGACAATTGGGGATTCCCGATAAATTTGATGATTTAAACATTATCTCATTAAATATCAATGACTTGAATGGAAGATCATAAGTTATGAATTTGCCGTTATGGGTATCCAATAAATCATCAGGTGCGATAACTTTATAGTAGTTTGGTTCATCGGTCTGATTTAATCCGATTGCCGAATTCTGACAGAGCCAATCAGTTGTCATTTTTTGTTTGGAATGTATCTCTGCTGTTTTCAGTGCGAAATTTTCAACAGCATAATTCGCTGCTAGCGGATTAATATTTGTGTTCAGAGCAAAAGGGTTCCAGATTCCACTTTCGCTTGCCTGTCGTTTTGGGTGTTTGAGAACTACATTAAGCATTTCAAAGATTTCATCATTTTCGGACAAGATACAACCGCCTTCGCCGATGCTATAGATTTTGTGGCCAAAGCTTAGAAAAGAAACATCAGCATAATGCCCTGAATACAAACCATTAAACCTGGTGCCAAATGAGGATGCCGCATCGTGTATGAGAAACAAATTATATTTTGTACATATTTCTTTTATTCTGTTTAACCTGGCAGGGTATCCCAAAAAATCAGCAGAGAATACGGCTTTTGTATTTGGTGTGATTAAAGGTTCAAGCAGATCCGGGTTAAGGGTAAGGTTTTCTGGTTCAATATCGCAAAACCTGAATTTACAGTTCAACATCTGAAGTCCTGAAAATGTTCCGCTCCAGGTTAAAGGAGTGGTAATTATTTCAGAATTGCCTAACCCTAAAGCATAGAATACGCCTAGAATCCCAATGGTTGCATTGCAGACAGATAAACAGTGTTTCGATCCACAGAAGTCTGCAATCTTATATTCAAACTCCCTTACAATGCTATTCCCGGGAAATGCAGTCATGATTAAAACCTTGATTGAGCTTTGAATTCATACAATTTCTTATTCAACTCCATTTCATTTACCGACCCGTCATTCAGATTAACCATTCCTTCCAGATACCAGGGTAATGGATACGCCGGATTTCCAGCCCACGGGAAATAGTCGTCGAATGCAGTTAACCGTATTGCACTCAGTGATGAGTAGGCTCCGCTGACCGGGTCACCGTTACTCCGGAAGGCTAAACAACTTTCAAGTATATGGTCTTCACGAAAGTCGAGACCATGTTTGGAAATTGTCTTATTGATAATATCAAATATCTGTCTGGGGCTGGCACCTTTCCTATAGATATAATCGCAACCTTGAAGCAAGTTCCCGTTATGAGGATTCAACGTTTCTCTGCCGGTAATTCGTTTCTGAATTTTGGGAAATATGGCTGCCATTTCTGCAGGAGCCACCTCAAGCAAGGGTATTGTGATAAATCGGTTGATCATAGCAGGATCCAGTAATTGGGGCGTATTACTGCACCCAACAATGCATATCTTCCCTCTCAAATCATCCCTGGCAGCAAACTTAAACAGGGTTTTAAGATAATGGCTGCTCACACCACCATCCATACTGGCATTGGTACGGTTTGAGAACGTCTGATCTATTTCATCAATGAAGAGAATAACCGGGGAAAGGCTTTGAATAAGCTGCAATGCCAATGATAGGCGGGCTTCGGACTGACCCACCCACATCGACTTTATTTCGTCTGACAACTCGACCAAATTGAAACCACAGGCATTTGCAAACGCTGAAGCAATGGTGGTTTTACCGGTACCAGGAGGGCCTGCCAATAATATGGCACGCGGAGATGATGCATGTTGAACAGATAGCTTTTTTGCAAAATCTTTAAGTATTTTTTTCGGCACTTCAAGCCCTGCCATATCATCAAAAGTAATGTCAGTAGGCAATACTGTGAGGGTCTTTTCACTTATTTGTTCAATCAGTTTCTCCTTTTCTGAAATGATTGCATTTCTCGTGACTGATTTGTTTTGTGCCTTAGCTTCACGAAATAGCGCTGCCAGTTGAGAAAGGTTTAACCCTCTTGACAACTTTGCAGCCTCTTGGGTAGACAAGTCAGTCACTGCAAACTCCTCCTTCCGGGCTGAAATAATTTTAAAAAACTGCTCGTATTCACTGATCCCCGGGTAACTGTAGTTGACTTTGTTCAAAACCTTCAACAAAGGGCTCAGGTTGTTTTCCTCATAAGCGTACACTATCAATATGTTCCCTGCTTTCTGAACTGAAGGCAAATTGGCGATATCACTGATTGTTTCAGCAACTATCTGCATCTCCCTGTCGGCAGATTGCAAGGAGGTAAGGTGGGGAACATAGTCAACTACAATGGCAAATGAAACTGAATATTTGCTTGTCGCGATGGCTTTAAATCCTCGAAAGATTTCAACCACTTCTGTTGGACTGATATTATTATTGCCAATGAATTTGTTCAGGCCTGTACGCTGTAATACATCATCAAGGACCTTCTTATCCTGTTTAATGTCGTTATAGCGGTGAATGGTCAGACCGGAAGAACGGCTGTACCGGAGTACGAACATTCCTTTCTGATACAATTTCTCAGCCAAGTATAGTGGCCTATAATAAAGGACATCATTACCGGGCTCAACCTGCAAATCAAAGATGTTCCCAGTAATCAGCAAAGCATGATGCATACTTTCAAGGGCATCCAAGGCAATGTCTTTCTTCATAGTAATTGCTATCTTATTCATAATTTCTGTTTGTTTATGTTTGTGAGCAAGTGATGGCTCCCTTTCAGGTATTCCTGCATTTCATTTTTCTTATCTTCGATTTTCTTCTTATTGATAATTCCCCTTAACACTCCCATTGGCTGGTTATGCTTGATTCTTTTGAATGAGAAAGGAACTCCATGCTGCTGAAGATACTCAACAATCTCATTCATTTTCAGGCTACAAGCATCTGAATCTGAGTGAAATCCTTCCAGATCAAGAGCCAGTGATGGATTCATCTGTTTATCCAGTTTGCAATATGCGGCGAACCTTCTGTTTTGGGAATCAGTGAAAACGACATCGGTAAGTGATTCAGTTTGCTTCAGCACCTTTACCTCACCTGTAAAACCTGATGATTTTGCTGCTTCGCGCACAACATGGTTTACAAATTTAAAATTATCCAAAGCCAGGTTTTTAGCACCCATTTTGAGGGCTGTTTCAAAAGCGTTTCCAGTCTCAGGCATGTTTTGCATGATGGTGGGCACATATGCTTTTAACGGACTGTTTTGTGTAACAATAGCTCCCGAAAGAATATCTTTTTGGGCATCTGTTATACCTTCAGTCATTTTCAGAAATGAGGAATGAGTAGTTACCATTTTTTGCAAACGGATGGCTTCCTCCATCATCTGGGCAGGGGATGAAATAACCTGCTTATCAAGCCATTTTAATCGCTCATTGCTTTTCTCAATATCATTGATCATTTTCTCATACTGCTTTACGCAATATTTCCCTGCAAAATAAACTGCTCCTACACATGCTGCGCCAATGGCCAATGGCGCACCTATGAGGGATAAGGATACTGCTCCTGTAATTATTTCTGACATCTTAGTTCGTTTTTATGGTTAATATTATTATGCGGTTAGATCCTGGTCAGTAGTGTCGTTCATAAAATCCTCAACTACTTTGGTAGCATCATCATTCTGATTTGACGTCCTGTTAATAGAGGGTTGTATATCGGTAATTGCCGGAACCGGCTGTGCATTGGGTTGTTCAACGACTTGTTGTGTGGGAACCGGTGAAACGCTATTTTCATCAGGTAAATCAATTCCAGAATAATGGGCTATGGCCCTCCTGATATTCCCATTACCCTCCCGCTCCAGAAGCTGAGAAGGATTCTCTCTGTTATAGACGTCCAAATAATTCATGTATTGACGGTAGCTGTTATTAGTGGTTTTAGCGGCAGAATTAATACGGCGTATTGTTGAAGCCAGCACGAGACCTGATGAAAATAGCAGCAAATATGAAAATGCCTTGTGCAAGATGAATGCCCCGACGAGTAGTTCTAATACTGCTATCCCAACAACTACATAAGGCATATAAACAAGGCCGTTTTCATTGCCAATCTCAGCCCCTTTTATCGCTGAGTTGACAAGAACATATTGATAACCAACATATACCAACGCACCAGCAAATCCAATGACACCGCGCCATAGTTTGGAGTTATGAGACTTTTCTCCAGTATAGGGATCTATGTCGAACCCTTCAGACAAGCCTTCATAGATCAAATGGCCAAAGATCATTCCAAGGATGGCAATGGAGACTCCAATTGCCATAAGTATTTCAGGGCTAATCACGCCACTCCCCATCGGGTCAACGATACCTGCGATTGCCCCTTGTGCGTTGTAGGCTTCGAAAATTCCAAATCCGATGGCTGCTAATAAACCTACAATGGATAATATTGCCCAGGTTGGGGATACCCTACCGCCAATATCTTCCATCCTGGCTTCATAAGTGTCATTTTGTTTCTTGAGTTTTTCTTTAAGGAATACAAATCTGAGGGCTGAATCACCGGAATCCCTGAACGCGTTGTTGACCCTGTAAAATGGCATAGTAGAAGTTGTTTTCATGGCTTTAAGATTTCATTGTGAAACATTCCAATAACGGCATCGTCAATCGTTGCATAGACAGAATATTCAGCCCCCGGAATTAGCCCGGCAAGGGAGACTCTGTCAGAAGGTCGTACCAGATAAATTTTTACATCACTGGTAAAATGTACTGGCTCCATTGGGTCTACTCCTTGTTTCGGTGGAAAGTCATTCTCCATATCGCTGATTACAAGCAATTTCTTCGTATAGGTACTATACATCGGGTTTTCCAGAATTTTCCTTGCCAGTTCAAGTGCATTTTTCAGATCACTGAAAACGTGTGACTTGGGTACAATAAGGTATTGGGACATTGGTGTCATAAATTCATCTTTGTGAGTTTCAAATTCAGCCGCCAGTTGTTCATTCTTTCTGGTACGATTTGCTTGCTGGTAAGCATTACCCATCATAGGTAACTGCTCAAGTGCCGGAACTTCACCAGTGATGGGTTCTTGTTTTGAAGAATTGGCCATTATATGTAACCCATAGAATTTTCCACCTCCGTTCTTACCCATACCATAATATGTCCTCTCAAGATGAGCTTCGGTAAGAATGGCATATGTATCTGTGCTTTTGGTTATGTCATATACTGCAACCACCGCTTGTAAGGGTTTGGGGGCTGTAGTTACACTTTTGTTTTCAACATTTCCGCAAGCGATGACCAGAGCAGAAACAATTACGATAAAGATTACGTTTGTTTTCATAGCTTATGTTTTTATGTAACAAATTTTATATGTTGCCAGTTTTCCATTTTTTTCCCCTCACCTTCTCCTTCTCATTGAAGGGAACAAACCCCGCAGCATAATGTATATTCCGAAACAGACCAGCGCGAGTGTAAGTATTGAATGCAACAATGCCGATTCACCTTCCCAATCTCCCCCATAGATTTTCACAAAAAGCACCAGAGCGGCCACCGCTGCGACAATGATATAGATGGTTCGGTTTCCAACCAAAATCAGAAGACCGCAAATTATGATGAAAACTACCGTGCCCGGTGAAAGATTCCCGATCAGGGCAAGTTTGACCGAAGCAATGATGATTGAAACTATCGAGCAGAAACGTAAGAAATTATCCATAATGTTATGATTTTATTGGGTTGATACTCCAAACATTCAAAATATTTGCCCTGATAGCGTCAGGGATTTGTGCTTCAACCTCAGCTTTAGCTAAATGCCCTGATGTGCTGAAGAAACCTTCAAGGATATAAATATCCCAGTACCATTTGGTTGCAAAGAGGTTGGCTCCCTTGACGGCTTTTACCCTTAAGATTTGGCCGTCTGTTGTTTTTATTTCGTAATGTTTTTCCATATTATTTTGATTTACTCTCATTATTTCAATTTTACTGCCAGACATCTGCTTGAATGAAAAAATAACTGTAACTCATTGTAATACAATACATAAAATTTTCTGAAATTCTAATTGTATGATTCTGTGATTCATATTATCCTTATTTATAAGGTTATTTATGATTATTATCTGATCTAACTGTACATGAGAAACTATCTGCTTGGGTTTCGATTTTGCTAAATACAAATCAAGAAGCTCGTCAATTTGATGCATAGTAAGTCGTTTGTGATATTTCCTTAAATAATCGAAAACCTTTATTGCTGGCATATTCTGATGAAAAGGCATGGCGTAAACGCTATCGTGAACATTTTCTTCAGGTATTTCCATTGTATTGGCAATTACTTTTAATTCATGAGGCAGGGGAAAAGAAAACTCAGTTATCAATGAGAATAATTTATGCTTGAAACTTTTGAAGGCAATATCCTGTTCGGGATTTACAACCTGAAAAAGTTCGTAAAGTAATTCGAGCAAGAATGAGATGAATTGTTCTTCAAAATTTTTGCCCTTTGATTCTAGTGCTGTAAATGAAATATCAGAAATTTCACAATCAAGGTTTTCAGACAGCAACTTTACTTTTTTCCAAAGCTCTTTGTTATTAATAATTTCTTTGGCTCTCAGGATTGAAATCCGTGGATTAATGAGAAGCAATTTTGCCAGTTGTTTGCTGGATTTTACATCAAGCGGAAAATCTGATGGAAAGGCTAAACCAAAATGAGAATGAGTATTCATGCTTTTAGATTTTAAAGTTATAGTGACCGGTAAATTTCATTTCTTTGGCTCAAGGCATTTTGCAGTACCATGCCGAAAACTGAAACTGTTTTTGATGGAAGTTCTCCTTGTGAAAAAGTAAATTGGCTCATCTGCTGTTTTTCTGTCCTTTTTTGAACACAAGCTAATGCCTCGATATTTGCTTTAACCAGGATGTCAAAATCTACATTGAGAGCATTATTATGGGCAAACTCAGTTATATCACCAAGAGATAAGGAAGTTCCATTGAAAAAGAAACCAAATTCAGATCGATGCTCCATTATTTCAGGGTGATTCAAACTGATGGTAGGCTTAACCGATGCCATGTTTACAGTAATGGCAATCGGATTTACCGAAGGGTAAATGGTGGATAATATTTCACAACTATGCTGAAGCTGTGGTAATGCTTTCCAAGCAGATGGATTACATGAGGATTTTATTTCACAAATGGTAAGTGTGCCATCTGTTTCGAATCGTATAATATCACATTCTTTATAGTGTCTATGGTATGAACCCTGATAAAACACATCATATTGGATGATACGACTGATACTGGAGCCATGCCATTTACGAATAATATATTCAACAAGCTTCGAAGCCTGACATAGCGGAGTTGGCGGATTGGGAATATAATCTGCCGGACGTTTTGATTTTGATAGTTCGATTTGGCTTATCCGATATGCTCGATAATCGGTATCGGAAGAAGGAACGAGCTTTACATTTTTGTATTTCGGTTTTTTGGAACCAAAATACAGAGGATTTTTTCCGGTGTGACTAAATTTGGTTGTTACTTTTTTCATTGCTATATCTTTTAGTTAATACTAAAAGATATATGCAAAAGCACTACCATTAAAAATATTTTAAATTCAACCCATTGACTTACTGTGGCTTGAGTTGATTGCTAAATGTTTGGAAAAATATTATAATCTTACATTTTGCCTTATAAATTAGGTGTTACTTTTAAGAATTAAGAATAGGTACTACTTCGGTTTTATATGTGCTAACCATTTCTAAATTGTTAAATTTACTTTTATCAGTAGTCGTATATACGATAGCAGCTATCAATTCTTTATTATTTCTTATCCAATCACCAATGAAGCTATTTGCACTGCCAATTTCTTCAAGTCGTTCAATGTAATATTCATTTCGCAAACTATCATTATTATTAATTCTTTCACAATTATCTCTAATCATATTTAAAGTCGTAGCATAATGACCAACGCCATCTAAAGATATTGCTGCATTTATAAGTTTTAGTTTATTGGTTACTTTTGAAGTTCTTTCTTGGCTAGCTTTATTTTTTATGCTATCGTAGTGTTGATCTATATTTAAAGTCACATCTTTATCTGAACTGTTACTTTTTCCCATTTCTTCTAATATCCCAATATCTAATTGATGTGTTTTCCATACTTCTAATAATTTTATAATGTTTTCCGCGTTAATTCTTTCACCACCCGGAAAAAGAACTAAAATATTATCAACAAACGACAATAATTCCCTAACATTACCAGGCCAATTGTAGTTAGAATCCCTTAATGTGCTAATTGCTTCAGGCTCTAAAGGTAAAGGATTATATTTGTATTTTTCTTGTAAATACAAAAATACTATATCATAAATATCTTCGCGGTGCTCTGAAAGAGAAGGCAATTTAGGGAATAAACTATTAACTCTGTGCAGTAAATCTACACGAAACCCCCCTTTATCAAGCAATTTTGAGAAATCTTGACTTGTAGCACAAATAATCCGACCATCAAAAGTCTCATATCCATCTTTTTTTTCATCTTTATCTTTTTTACTTGGTGCTCCTAAAGGGAGAAATTGTTTCTCGGAAATAGCTCTTAATACTTTGACCTGCGCAAGTGACGACATATCTGCAAATTCGTCTAAAAATAATGTTCCTTTACCAACTCTTTTGAAAGCTCCATCTTTGTCATTTGTTGCATCGGTAAATGCTCCTTTCTTGTGTCCAAATAATTCGCTCTCTATTAAATTTTCTGGAATTGCTGCACAGTTTATAGCGATAAAAGGCTTATCTTTACGTTCCCCTTGTTTATGAATTTCTTTTGCGACTAATTCCTTTCCTGTTCCGGTATCACCCAACAAAAGCAAAGGGAGATTTGTTTTGGAATAAACATCAATGTACCAACGAATACCCCTCATAACATCACTATTCCCTTTTAACAAACTTTCTTTATCACCATACTGGGATAAATCTACTTTGAATAATTTCTGGATATTTTTAAGTTCTTTCTCACTTTTTTCTGCCCGTTTTTCTGCTTCAAAGCGTTTCTGTTTTTCTGCTTCTGCTTGTTTTTTTGCTTTAATTACCTCTTCATCTTTTTTTCTGATAGTTTCGAAATGTAGTAAAGCCCTTTCTATTTCTTTTTCAATACCAACTCCTTTATTTATATAATCTTGAAATAAGCCTGACCTTATAACATCTTTGGCAACCATTTCTGAACCCTGACCTGTTAAAAGAATAAAATGAATGGGAATTTTATGACCACGAAGTTCATGCTTTTCTTTTAGTTTTTTTGCAATAGCAGTTCCTTTAATATCATCATCCAGATAATAATCAATAAAAGCAATATCTATTCCATCATTAATAAGTGTTTCAACATTATCATCATCCAAGGATGGTGCACAAATAGGTTTCTTCTCTCCCAATGATTGCATGTTTTCTGAAAAAATGCCAAATTGTGCATGATCATCATCAATATAAAGTATGTTTTTTTTTCTATTCATAGTCATTTGGATTTAATGATTCTTAATTCAAAAATGGTATTATTATTTTTCGTTTTGCAGCTTAATTGCCAATTGTTCTTTATACATAGCTTTTTAGATATAACCAAACCACCAGTCCGTTTTATGCCTTTTGTTTTATCAATTTTTTCATCAGTAAGAATTTTATCATTTATAAGTTTAATAATTTTATTCCTTATCAAACCGGGATTTGTAATTTCAATAATATAAATTGAATCAATTTCTTTAGCACTTAAAGCGATTGTTTTTAATTTAGTTTCTTTATAATTAAGATAATTTTGAAATTTAGATGCATTATGTAATAGGTTGAAACAAATAGTAAAAAAATCAATTTGCTCCTTAATACTTATTGATATTTTACATTCCTTAATATCGGATTCTGTTTCTGCCGAATATATCCTATAACCACCAATTTCAGTATCATATCCAGAGTTAAAATATTCAACCAGCTCATTAAGAATCTCATCCATTTCTCCTAATTTCTCGTCATATCTTTCAATAAAATCATAAAGGATAGTTTGGATTCTTTTTAAACCTATTTTTCCAAATTTATTTATTTCAGGAACTTTATCAATATATTTAAATAATGGTGGTAAAAAATTATTAATTGTATGCCTATGTGCTTCTATTTTCTCTTGAAATTGTCTATTTGCCTGAATTTTACCATAAATATGAGTAAAATAAAACTCATCAATTGGATTCAAAATATTGGAAATAAACAATCTTAACTCGTTTTTGAAATTAATATCTAATGGCGATGATGTACAAAGCATCAAACCACTTGGTTTGAGAACATCTCTTAAATTGTCTGCTACTTCTTCAGAGTTTTCTTTAAAATTAGTAGAATAAATTAGATAATAATAATTAGTTCTAAATACATCGTGAACAATGCGAAGGTAAACCAAATAATTTAGAAACATACTTGCTTTATTATTTTCTAACAAACGAATATATTCATTTTGCAGTTTTACCCACCTTCCATCTTTTTTTACTTTCGATTGAATTTTCTCCTTTAACCAATCCAGTAATATTTTGTTTTCATCGTCGTTTAATGAAAAAAACGTTTGTTTATTGATTTCTTCATATAAACTTCTCAAGGTTGTTGTTTTATCAGCTTCCAATTGTAAGAAAACATTTGAATTGATGATGTCCTTTATTTTATCAAATAGAGATTTAAAGCCCTCATTGTTTTCACTTACGTAATTTGAGAATTGTTGCGATTTTTGAATAATGCTTTCATTATTAATAAAATCTGAAAGATCAAAGATATCCTTTTTGTTTCTCCTATCGCCATTGTCTTTTTTAAGAATTAATTCATAATGACTATAAAACTCATCCGAAAAAGTATCACTTAAATCAAGACAATAATCTTTCCAAAAATTTCTATCCTTGAAATCTTCATACCAATTTGCAATTATTATGTTTCGAATATCGTTATCTATCGATTGATTAGGTAACGACGAAATAGATCTATAAAAGTACGAATTATGAAAATTATCGTATAGCATAAAATTACAGAACTGTACGATTCTATTATCCGGATCGTATTTGTCAAATAGAATTTTGAATGATGAAAGGAATATATTAGATAAGTAACTTTTTGAAATATCATTTGAAATAGTATCTTCTGAGTTCTTCTTTATATTTATAAAATCCCAACATTTATTCATAGGAAATGATATTTCAGATAACTTACAATGTTTTTTTTCTGGGAACCTATAATGTTTTTCTTTTGAAAAATCATTTACCACTGTGTCCGCATTTTTGTTATTTGGCATCCATAAATATTCTAATCCTTCTTCTTTAAGTGTTTTTTTAGTTTTAACAAGAGATAGAATTGTACGTAAATAATCAGTTAGTTTAACAATCCAATTAATTGTATTAGGTTTATGATGAATGCAACCTTGAGTTTCTATCAGCATTTCATTTTTTTTAACACCATTTTCAGTTATACATCTTCCAAGGCAGGAATAACACTTTTCGTCTTGAAAATTTTGGCATAGCCAGCAAGTGCCGGTAATAACTTGTTTGTGATTAGTTGCTAATTTTTGCTTAAACTCATTTTTCCATAAACTCTCTAATGTTTGATTTTTTATATTTCCAAGAATGAACTTATCTTTAATATCCTCACGTAAACATCCGATACATGAAAAAGCTTCTCCTTCCACAGAAATATACAGATGATGCAACACCCTGTCACAAGTACTTCCTACATAAGTTCCACCCTGACAGCTTGTAATTGCACCAACTTCCTTTAATTTTTTAAAAACTGCTTCAAGGTCAATTTTTTGTGGAACTTGACCTGAAGAGGTAAACTCCCTACCACGACCTCTTTCAAGGATAGTATCACAATCAAAAATGATATTCCTTTCTTTTGCCCACTTGTATAAATCTACAATTTCATTTTCGTTATCCTTCAATACTGAAGTAACTATTCCTAATCTGTGAGATTCGTTCAGGTGATATTTATTTATTAAAATATCTATTGCCCGATCACGAAGTTGAGTATATTTATTGTGCTTGTCGTTTACAAGTTTGTTTTGAATCTCAGGTTTCAAGGAGTTGCATTTAATAAGGAGAGTCAGGTTTTTATCCTTCATGTATTCCATTTTGTCCATTGTTGGGTCTGCATCAATTGTGTCACGAGCATTAAAGAATATAGCATCTCCGGTAGTAAAGATGGCTAGATCAAGGTTCAATTGATGGCATAAGCCAATTATGCTTTTAGTCAACTCCCAGTTTTTACTATGAAAGGGTTCGCCCTTTCCGGGTATCCCAACAAACTTACCTCCTAAAGCAGATAATTCTTTTAAAATTTTCTCGTAATCAGAATATGACATGTATTGATCTACTTTCTTTGGTTCATTGTCAGTTGACGCATAACAATAATCGCAATGGAGATGACAATAATCAGGAATCTCAATCCAAATTGATTTTAGTCCGGTTTCATTATTTTTAAAAATAAAATTATTTGAGTCGCTACCACTGTGTTGTAGTGCCAGTATAGAATTGTTACTGCTTTTCATAGAATAAGTTTAAAATAGATTTTGTGGTAAAATCAAAAGTGTTTTGTTTCACATCCTCAATAATCCTACCATTTTTCAGCATTATCACCCTATCCCCAATACTTTCAATTTGACTAAAGTCATGCGTAACAGCAATAACCATTATATTATTGGCTACTGAATAGTCTTTTAGCTTTTTAAGAATAAAAGGAGCCCATTTTTGATCCAAAGAAGAGGTAAATTCATCCATCAATAGAATTTTGGGGTTGCTTAATAAAATGCGAGCAGCTACAATTATTTGTTGCTCACCTCCAGATAAGAATCGAACTTGTTCATTTAATCGATTTTCTAAACCTAAGTTAAAATCTTTGAGAATGTCAATTATCTTCAGTTTGTATTTTTTTTTCATGTAAAAAGTTAGGTTTGGCAATATCCCCTCATTTCTAAGACCAAAAATAAGATTCTCATAAATTGACATTGCCGGAACCAAGTTTTTCAGTGTTGTTTGATCTACAAAGAAAAGATCATTTTTATTGTATTCATTAAATAATAATTCGCCCTTATCAGGTGTTAACTCCTGATTTATTATTTTAAGTAATGTCGATTTACCTGAACCATTACCACCTATTATGTAAGTCCATTCTTTGGGATTAAAAGCAATAGTTATTTCATCTAAAGCTTTAACCTCATTCTCTGCATTCCTATTGAATGTCTTATTGATATTTTTCAGTTCTATCATCTCAGTTTAAAAAAAATCACACCCAATGCTTTTATCCACTTTGCCTCTTTGAATTAATCTAGTTAAAATGATGAAAAAGATAAACAATAAACCAATCATAAGTTTTAAATCAATTGGATCAATCCCTTTTTCGTCTATTGCAAACGAATAAATTATATCAAACACAAAAGCCCCTGCAAATGCAGAAAGCAATTGCCTGCTAACAGAATATGGACGGATTAAACTTTCACCGATTATCAATGCTGTCAACATAAGAACAAGCATTCCTTGACCTTGGTTTATATCAGATGCACCAATGGTTTGTGAGAACAAACAACCCGATAGTGCAATAATTCCGTTTGAAATAATCAATCCAATAATTATTATTTTATTTGTGTTTTGATTTAAACGTTTGACAAACAACTCATTGCCCCCTGTTGCTCTTACGTATAAACCGAAATTAGTTGAAAGCATCCATCTTAATGTAAAAAAAACAAGGATACTCAGAGTAAGTAATAGTACCGGTTCAAACCAAGAAGCATTGTAAAAACTTAGCAAATCAATGTTTTTTATTGGCAAATTTGAACGGCCTATTTGTGAATCAACATTACCAAGACCCATAATCCGCATATTGATTGAATACAGCATTGTAAGTGTAATAATACCTGACAATAGCTTGTTGATTCCCACATAACAATGCAATAATGCAGTTATTAGACCTGAAAAACAGCCACCTGCAATAGAAAGAAGTAAAGACAAGAATGGATTTAAACCTAATGAATTGGTAATAGCAAAAATAGCACCTCCTGTAACAAAACTCCCCTCAATTGTCAAGTCAGTAAAGCCAAGAAATCGAAAAGAGAATATCATCCCAAGTAGAAAAATGCTAAAAATAGACCCCAATTCTATAATACCAGTAAATTCCATTCTTAGTTATCTTTTTTTATGATTTTTAAAAGTTCTTGAGGGATTTCAATTCCCAGTTTTTCAACTTTTGTTTCATTAATATACAGGTAAAGTTTTGAAGGTCTTGTAACAGGAATTAAACCTGGATTAAGGTTATACTTTAAGATTCTTGTAACTAATTCTGCAGTATTTACCCCCATTTGATTAAAATCATAGGAATAAGTGCATAATACACCATTATCGGATACTGAAGTTTTATCGCCGCCAATTGTAATAATGCCCTTTTCATATGCTGTCTTTTGTATTACACCAATGTTCTCATATACCGTATTTGATGGACTAATATAAAACACATCGCATGAAGAAGCAAGCGACTTTGCAGCAATGGCAACTTCTGACGAATTAGTTGCATTTACTTCTTGAAACATGATATTGTGTTTGGCTAATGCATCACGAACTACTTTCATTCCAGCTTCACAGTTAGATTCGGAATTATTAACTATAATACCAACCTTTTTTACATCAGGTTTAAACATTTTAATTAATTCGATCTGTTGTTCAAACGGATCCATATCAGAAATGCCTGTTTTATTACCTTCAGGTTCATGAATAGATGAAGCAATTCCAGAATACACAGGGTCAGTAACTACTGAAAAAACTACAGGTATTGTTTGTGTTTCCTTTAAAACAGCTAATGATGTTGATGTGCCAAGGGTAATTATTAAGTCAGGATTTTTATTAACTTCCTGCTTAATAATTGTAGAGAGCATAAGCGGATCGCCCATTGCAACATTGTAAACTACATTGTATTTATTTACAAAACCACCCAGTGTTTTATTAATTCCAGAATAGACAGAATCAAGACGGGAGTGATAAGCTACTTGTATAATTGAAATACTATAGGTGTTTTTGGACTTAACCTCATTACCTCCGTATATTGAATCTAAATTTTGAAAAATGGAATCTAGGTTTGGTTTTGAGTTATTATGTATTTCCCCGATTAGGATATTATCCTTTACAGATTTTGGGTTAGTGCAGCTGCTTATCAAAAAAACAGCCAACAGAATGAATCCGAAATTTTTTAATGTTTTCATATTTTGATATTTTTAAAGTTTATACAAATAAAAGTTCATCATTACCGAAAGCAATGACTTAAGTATAGTTGCAAAAATCATACTCATTAATTAAGGTGGTAGTACCATAAACGGGTAATAGTTTGATATATTGTGTTTTACAGATAATAAGTATTTTGTATTTACAAACGACTGCTAAATTAATAAGGTTATTTATAAGGTGAAAAATAAGGATCAGGATTCTATGTTCATTTGTTTTTTATGTATCAGGTAACTACTCAGGCGCCAACCTGAGGGTAAAAGTACAATAAATCAGAATCCCAACTTTTTGCGTTTAACTCTATTTCCTTGAGGCGAGGCGTATTTTCTTGGTTTGATTTCAAACAGGCGATTCTCGCCGGGTTCAATTTTAAAATCTTGAATTATGGTTAAACAGTGTTGATAACGTGACGCATAGATGTTTATAAAGATTCACTGGTTCACCATCTTCAGGATGAAATCAATAAACTCAAGATCCCCAAAAACAGTGACAACAGTTCACTTTCTCCTTCCCATGATTTATTCAGATAATCATTGGGGAGTTGATATCAAATCTTAATTAATAGAGGAATTTAATCCACTTTTTAATCATCTCCACAAACTTCTTCTTTTCCTCTAGGGTGGGGAGACGCTGGCTTACCAAAATGTGCGGGAGGTTCCCCGGGCCTGAATTTCGGTGAGTGTAGTCCCTCTTGCTTAAGGCGAGAGGGAATGAGCGAACAGGATATCTATAAAGTCCTTCACGGAATCGGATTCCTCCCAAGCCTTGCCGCTAAGAGTTCCACGTTCATGCAAGCGCCCAGGTTGGGGCAGCCTGATGAGGCAATTTGGCGATAATGTATCTTATGCAGCTACTTCAATCCCTGTCTTTTTAATCTCACTTACAAATGGATTTCCAGAGTTAAAATCCTCAAGAGATATTGGATGTGGTTCAATCCTTGAGTCAATTTGGGCCGCTAATAACATTAATTGAACTTGTATCTCAAACCTTCTTGAATCATCTAAGCGGGTAAATATTAAAGCCAGGTCAATATCACTGTCATCTGTCGATTTGCCCTTTGCATAAGAACCAAAAAGATATGCATTCTCAATTTCGGGGTATCTTTCCTTTATCAACTGAATGTATCTTGTTATTGCATTATCAATGCTTTTATCCATGATCTTAAGACTTTTAGTTTTTCAATCCACCTTTCGGTAAATTCGGTTGTACACTGATTTTTGAAACTCAATTTGTAATCATCGTATCTGGCATTGATATTAAATGCCGTAATTGTCACAAGTTGCTCCTTTTTATCATCAGTCAGTTCCAGTCCAGATTTTTCTGCTAATCTCAAAAGATTATGAATAAAAGGAGGATAATCAGATTTAACTTTTACGTAAAATGCCTTCAACAATTTTTCAATCATCAAATGACCAATGAAAAGAGACCAGCTATATCTCTTCGAATCAAACATAACAAGCATGGTCTCAAAATCGTCATCTGAGCCTTCCACCCAATACTTAATCAATTTCTCCTTATTAATTTCTAAGTTTTGCATTAACTCAAAAATACAAAAACATTCTATATCTTCTCCTAAATAAACGACTATTGAAAATCGTTTTGATTTTATACCTTTGATACGAATTTCAGGCGAAATGATTGAACTGCCCAGTCTTTACACATCTATCCTTTACCGTAATTGCTGAATAAACTAACATATCTGATTGTTTTACAGGCCTTTTTGCTGTTCGGGGCTTGCCAGTCGAAGAGCGGACAGTTAAATAAACCGGGTGACACCCCGGTTCCTTCCATAAACCATTGGGCGGGCAACCTTAATGAAGATCAATCCGGCTTCACGGAGATAAACGCTGATTCACTGCAGATGATGCAGGACTCTGGAACTCCGGGCGTTTCTGAAACCGGCGCTCTTTCCATTCCGGCGCAGGCAGCACCACCATCCTCTGAAACCACGGATTCCGGCGGAATCATCGAAGGGAAAGTGATCGGCATTATCGATGGCGATACCTTCGACCTTCTGAACGACAGCAAAAAAACCTATCGCATACGGATGGAGGGTATCGACGCCCCGGAAAAGGGAATGCCTTTTTACCAGGTTTCGAAAAACTACCTGGGTTCCCTTTGCTTCGGCCAACGGGTCACCGTGCAGATCACGCAATCTGAGTCAGGTAACCGGAAGATAGGATTCACCTATCTCCCTTCCGGAAGTGAACTGAGCCATGAAATGATCAGGGCCGGACTGGCCTGGCATTTCGTGAAGTACAACTCAGACCGGGACCTGGCTGCCCTTGAACAGGAAGCCAGGAAAGATAGGAGGGGCTTGTGGAAAGATCCCAATCCCATTCCGCCGTGGGAGATCCGGAAAATCAGACGAAGCGGACAATCCACAAAAGATTTGTTCAATATTACGGAGGATCAGCGTTAAGCCGGGGATTTTGAATTGCGAAAAACTAAGAAAAAGCCTGTTAACCTTGTATTTTATCCGGTTTATGGCAAAAGTAACCTTTCCTTTTGTCCAAAAATTATTGTAATTAATTATCTGTTAAACACTTAATGTTTCACAAGCCTTCCATTCCGGAAAACCGGTGACGTCCCTTCCGTTTTATGCCATAGAAAGTTTCATGCGACAGAAGGGAAAGTAAAACTCATGCCACATTTTTAATTAGCTTTGTTTTTGAGAAAACTTTTAAAAAAATAGTATTAACCAGCAAATAATTCTGTTATGAAAACCGAAGTAAGTTCCAGAAATACCAAGAGTGAAATCCTCGATGCCTATAACGATCTTTTGAAATCGATTCAGGAGAAAAAAACGGAAGAGCCTAAGAAAGTCCAGGAACGGGAGAAACAGGAAACTGCAGTAAAGAATGCCGGTGAGCTCTCGAACGAGGGTATCGTGAAGAACATTTCGACCCTCAAGGTGAATCTGGCCGCCTCATTGGATAAACTCAGCGAAAACTTCATCGGTGAGTTCCGCCGTTTTGAGGAGCTTCAACAAGCTATACAGGTGGAAAAGAAAAACTTGCAGGATCTGTACCAGATTTCAGCAGGTGCCGATTCCCTGGCGGCCATGCTGTTGGCCCAAAAGGAGAAAAAGGAGCAGTT
>MTKZ01002789.1_pt3 | contig 18858 bp, 12 predicted proteins | sample 1042781 | NCBI WGS metagenome assembly MTKZ01 (sample SAMN06212207, study PRJNA360539) | anaerobic digester metagenome | biome: Wastewater treatment plant; material: sludge; isolation source: anaerobic digester fed with sludge from wastewater treatment plant | place: Denmark: WWTP Viborg ... | reverse complement strand
ATTTTGTCATGGATCAAAATGACGGAGATGCAGCCACCGGACAGGATGGACAGAATACATTCACAGAGAAATACCAGTACACTCCCAAGCAATTTGAAGAATTGGTTGCCATGTACCGGGGCGACTTGCTGGAAGGCGGTTTCCACGGTCTTCTCGATCCGCGCGGCACCTACATACACCACATCGACACCTTCGCCAAACTGTTGTCTATCGACAGAGTAATAATCTCAGACGGCATGGGCGGGACGGTTGAGACCGCTCTGGATAACATAGCCACCTGGTGGGCCACCCAAAAAGCCAGCAATGGTAACTACTATTCTGTCTACCGCGTGCAATGCCCCAGCAGCCAGCCTTACACCAATTCGTTCATAATGAACGGACATGTCTTCATCCCTTATTGGGGAACCAACGGAGGCGGCAGCGGTTCCGTCAGCACTGCCGATCAAAATGCCATAGCTGCTTACAATACTGCCTTAAGCGGTCTCTCATTCGAGGGGAAAGCGGCTTATGTGGTAACTGGATATATGAGCCGGAGCGGAGCTGCCTGGGTTGCCGACGATGCGGTCCACTGCCGGATAAATTCCATATATTTTACAGATGAAGAGCCGCCCCTGCCGGTGGAGCTTTCCTCCTTCACCGTCACCCCCAGCGTCCACAACCAAGCCCTGTTGACCTGGGTAACCCAGACTGAGACAAATGTGGCCGGCTTCGCCATTTACCGCGGCACCAGCGAAACGCTCGCCGACGCCGCCCAACTCAATGTGTTCATCGAGGCCACCAACACCTCGCAGCAGCAGACTTACGTTTACCTGGACGAAGAAGTCTGGGAAAGCGGAACTTATTATTATTGGCTGGAAAGCCGCGACCTCGACGGCAGCAACAATTTCTACGGCCCCATATCCATCACTTTGGAACCGGGCGGACAGTATACCCCACCCGTGGAACTGGTCACCGGCATCGACGCGGTCTATCCCAATCCCTTCAATCCCGCTGCCACGGTCGCTTACACCATCAAAACGCAATGTGAGGTGGAGATCCTGGTTTACAATGCCAGGGGCCAGCTGGTGCGCAACATAATGCATGAAACCAAACAACCCGGCAATTTCCGCATCCAGTGGAACGGCCTGGACAACAACGGCATCCAGTGCTCCAGCGGACTTTACAACATTGTGCTGCGCGCCGGCAAGGAACGCTTCAACCGCAAAGCCGTGCTACTAAAATAATTTAACACCCAACCGACCCTCCTAATGTGACAGGCTCCGGACTCCCCGTCCGGGGCTTGTTTTTTTACGAGAAAGGTAGAATTACTCAATCTGTTTGATTTTCCTAAAACCGCCCTTTATCTCAACTGCCCTGTCTCCAGCATACTACCTGTCGACTTCCCGCCCAGCCTACGGGAAGCTCTGGGGATACTGGGGAGAGGCTATGCTGCGGGGTTTTAGGGCGGAAACAGCTTTTTCCGCACATACTTTGCGTTGAAAACTACCTTTTTCAAACTGTCCGCAAACCGGAATCGGTAATTTATTTCGGAAAGAGCTGTTGCAACGATGGTGGCAATTTTCCTGGTGCTTTTTTCAATAGATTCTGCAAGTTTTTTTTCGGATCTGATTTTCGCCCTCTCCAAGCCTCTGCCCAGCGTCCAGCAACAGCACATAATGTGCTTTATTTCAATATATTATGCGTAGACCCCGAATATCATTTCAAGCGTAAATGTTGTAATTGCCTCTAAAACTGAAGGGGAAAATGGAGATTATTTACAGGCAGATAAGGGTTTGGCGCATTTTTTACCTTGACATATATCAGCAGCTAGATAAAGTAACACCTTATTGAAGCTGAGTCATATCCAATGATATCAATGAACTACAAGACATCAAGCCGGTTCGGCCAACCTAAGGCATTGCACGGCAGTGAATTATCCTGCCGTGACGGCGTTATGCCCACAGCTCCGGAAGCGTGTTTTTGCTTCCCACCCCAAAATGAGTTTGGGAGGTCTTGTGAATAAGATCAAACTAAGCGTTTTGCTCCTGATCATCTCGTTCGGCATCCTGTCCTCTGTTTGGGGCCAAACCCCGATCTACACTCAGGATTTCTCTGCCACATATCCCGTTGGTTGGACAAAAACTTATACCGGCTCAGGAAATGACTGGGAATATTACAACACAGGATACGCCTTCAACGGCAGCTACTGCATGGGTTATGCCAGTAACGAATATGCTGCCAACGCCTGGGTTTTCATGCAGGGCATAAGCATGACTGCGGGATATACCTATCGTCTGGAATTCTATCAAAGGGTTTTGTCCAATACGCCAAACAACCTGAAGATCACAATCGGCACAGCGCAGACCATAGCAGCGCAAACCACGGTCCTGCTGGATTCCCTGAATCTCGTCAACACCGTTTACCTCAACCGCGTGAGCAGTAACTTTACGCCTACGGTCACCGGGACGTATAATTTTGCCTTCAATTGCTATTCCTCGCCTCTAGCGGGTTTGTTGCTTGTGGATAATGTCAGGGTTTACGAGACTGTCCCGCCGTTGCCGGATCCGCTGTCATTCACGGCGACACCGGTCAGCTGCGAGCAGATAGATCTGGCCTGGACAAAATTCAGCACCACTGACAACATCATGGTGGCTTACAACACAATCAACACCTTCGGCACTCCTGTCAACGGAACCTCCTATTCGGTGGGAAATTCAATCACGGGCGGCGGAACGGTCATCTATAACTCCGGCGGAGCGAATTACAACCATCCCTTGTTATTGGCTCACACCACATATTACTACAAGATCTGGTCGGTCGGGGAGCCACTGCTGAAAAGCCCCCATTACGACATCACCCAATCGATCGTTTATTCCACCGGCTTACTGGCCAACGCGACCACTTTCAGGACTCCCGTGTCCGTTCCGCAGGGATCGCCATTCACAGAAAGTTTCGATGCTGTGTCCTTCCCTCCAATGGACTGGATCACGATGGGGGTGACCAAGGGAAGGCTGGCCGGCGATTGGCTCAGATACACCACAGGGACCAATCCTCCCATTTTGACGCATTCAGGCTCTGGAATGGCCGGCTACAACAGTTATGTGTATGCCTCCGGGGTGAAAGGGATCCTGGTCACGCCGCCCCTCAACCTGCCTTCTGAAGGTTATAAGGTACAGTTCTGGATGTACCGGGATTCATATAACAACCTGACAAACTCCGACCTGGTGAATGTCTATTACAACACATCCGATAATCTTGCCGGCGCCACCCGCCTGGGCACCATTTATCGCTATACCGCCTCCAATCCAGCCGTCGCCGGGGATGGTTGGTATCAATACGCATTCAGCCTGCCTTCCGGATCGGGCGGTAACTACCGTTACGTGATCTTCGAAGGCGTCAGCGCCTATGGCAACAACATGTTCGTGGACGACGTGCAGATCCTCTATGATCCGCCCTTGCCAGTGGAACTGTCTTCATTCTATGCCGTCATCAGCGTGAGCAATCACGCGCTGCTGACCTGGATCACCCAATCCGAGACCAATCTGGCCGGATTCCGGATCTACCGCGGAACCTCGAACAACTTAGCAACAGCGCAGATGGCCGACACCTACATCCAAGCAACCAACACTTCCCAGCAGCAGATCTATGTCTTCCACGACACCGAGCCCTGGACCAACGGAACTTATTATTACTGGCTGGAAGCCGCGAACCTCGATGGGACGAACACCTTGCACGGTCCGGTGTCCATCGCCCTGGATTTCGACTATCATTCAGACATGGTTATCCCCTTGACCACGGAGATCAGTTCGGTGTTTCCCAATCCCTTCAATCCCAGCACCACAATCACCTACAGCCTGGACCACCGCAGCGATGTGGAGATAACAATTTACAACGCGAGGGGACAGAAGATCCGCCAACTGGTGAAAGGAAACCGAACCCCCGGCAATTACAAGGTCACCTGGAACGGCACCGATGAAGCCAACCGCGCTTGCAGCAGCGGCTCCTACCTTATCGTCATGCATGTCGGCAAAGAAGTCTATACCAGCAAAGCCGTGCTGCTCAAATAACTTTCATAACTCCCTCCCTCTTCCAATCACCCCGGATGCGCCAGATTCGGGGTTTTTTTGGATTGCGGCATGATACGCTTTAGATACCATCCGATAATAAAGCCCTTTAGCAAAGCATGAAAAAGCACCTTTGGATCATCCTGCTGGCCTTGTTGCCGGTTCTGCTGGCGGCGCAGAGCCTCAACGACGGCTACATGTTCCCCGGCGACGAGACTTGGGAAGATCCGGTCTATCCGGTGACGAATACCCCCAAATTCGGTCTGGCAGGAATATTGGGCACCCTGATGGCGGATGGCACGGCCTACACCCAGTTGCGGATCAAGCCGGAAATGTCGATCTGGAAAGTGGGCATCGGGTTGGACCTCGATCTGCTGATCAATGGCGCCGGCCAATTGCGCCAACAAGACTGGGACAACTGGAAGGACATCTTGGGCAAGGTGCTTTACCTGCGGTTCGCCGACCGCAGCGACTCGCTCTATTTCAAGGTCGGCAGTATTCCCGACTACACTTTGGGCCATGGCCTGATCTTCGACGATTACTCAAACATGCTGCGGTATCCGGACTACAAGCCCCTGGGCGGTTATGTGGGCGCTAATACGAACAGCTTTGGTTTCGGTTTTGAGTTTTACACCCACGACATCAGCAAGAACGAGGTCATCGCCGCCCGGGCTTCCTTCGAGCCATTGCAGATCCTGAAACTGCCCTTGCTGAAAAAACTCAGGCTGGGGCTGAATGTCGGCGCGGACCGCAATCCCTACGGCAAATATCCCGATTCCGACCATGACGGCTATCCCGACGTTTACGACAAATTTCCCCAGGACAAAAAAGCCTGGTTGGACACCGACGACGACGGCGTGGCCGACAATGTGGACATCGACCTCAACGGAAATTCCATTCTCGACGATCCCGCCCTCAATCCCTACGTGAACGAGGTTTTCCCCAACATCGCCAATATCTATCCGGATTATCCTTTCGACACTGCCGTCTATCCCGATTCCGCGGCCCGTTATGTGGACAATCCATCGCTCTGGATTTACAGCCTGGATTATGACCTGCCCCTGATCAAAAGCGGAGATTTCAGCCTGAGCAACTATGCCGAATTAGCCGTAATGGAACATTACGGCAGCGGGCTGATCTTTCCCGGTTTGGCCGCGCGCGTGGGCATCTTTGACCTCAAACTGGAGATGCGCAGCTTCGGCGCCCGCTTCCTCCCCTCATATTTCAACAATCTATATGACGAGCAACGCTGCCAGTCCGTGGTCACCGTTTCCAAAGAAGACGGCCACCGCAGCTATTTCCTGAATACGAAGCAAGCGCTGCTGGCGGAGGTCAAGCCGGGACTGGGCTGGTTTGGCTATTTGAAAGGCAACATCGGCAGGATCGGATATCTGAAAGTGGCCTATCAGGACCTTTACGGCGACGAACTCAAGCACGGAAAGTCCCTCTGGGGCAAGCTGACCATCATGCCCGGCCGGCTGCCCAAACTGAAAGAAGCCTCCTTATATTACGCGCAAACGGATGTGGACAAGGTCGACTGGAAAAACCTGCGCTGCGTGAACGCGGAAATAAGCAGCAGGCTGGTTTACGGCTACAGCGACAATCTCAATCTGGTGCTGAAATATTCCGAATATTACAGCGACCTGAATGCGGATGGATTGATCCTGGGTCGGGACGAGGTGGTGGAAGCCGTCAATTTCGGAGTGGAATTTCAGCTCTGATCAGCAGGGACTGAGGCCTGCCAAAGCTTGCCGCGGCCGGCGATCTTGATCTTTCCAGTATTAGCGGGCACAAAGACTGAATCACCCTTTTTCAAAGTGACTTCTGTCTCTTTATCCTGCAACGAAAATCTCCCTGCGACGCTGAGCATGAGCAGAGGTCTGTTCTCAGTTTCCCATACGGTTTCGCAACGCTGTATCCAATCCAGGCAGCGCAAAGAAAATTCCCTGGCCGGGCAGGGATAGACGACCGAATCGGAGCTGTCACGAATTGGCAGGATTTTTACCCTTGGCGCGGTGGAAAAATCAAGGATGTTGACCAGTTCAGCTACATCCACGTGCTTGGGCGTTAACCCGCCCCGGAGCACATTGTCAGAATTTGCCATGATCTCGATTCCGGCTCCTTCGACATAAGAATGCAGTACGCCGGGGCCCAGATAGAGCGCTTCGCCCGGGCGGAGTTTATGAATGTTTAGGAAAAGCGGCGCCAGGATCCCGATGTCGCCGGGAAAGTGCGTGGCCAGATCCCGGCAGATCCGGACGATTTCAGCTGGCAAGGCTGCCATCCTATCCTGGGCATCGAACAAGGTGGTAAAAACGTCCTTTCTATCCGGCTCGGGAAGATTCAGCAGCTCCAGCAGAAAACCGCGCAATTCAGATTGAGCGGGGCTTTGCTCCAAAGCGTTGATTGTCCTGAAAAATCCTGATAAGCCGGCAACTCTAAAATTGGCAGCGATCTCGCGATGATCCCGAAATCCGCAGAGCGCCCGGAATGGTGTCAGAGCGCAGATCAATTCCGGTTTGTGGTTGTCGTCCCTGTAATTGCGCAACGGGGAATCCAGAGCCAAGCCAAGCCTGTTTTCCCGTGCAAAACCCTTTTCAGCCTGCAATTTGGAGGGATGGGCCTGGATGGAAAGCGGGCGCTCCGCTGCCAGGACCTTCATCAGAAAAGGAAGTTTTCCGTTGTAAAGCTGCGCGGCTTGGCCCAATGCTGCCTTAGGATCCCGGCTGATAAAAACATCCAAAGGGATTTTACCGTCCTTGCCGTTTACCAGCGAAGGTGCCTGGGCATGCGCTCCGATCCACATTTCGGCGACAGGATGGTCGGAATCGCTCTTCTGGCCAAGCAAATCGGGTATGAAATCCGCCGCACCCCACGCATAGCGCAGCAGCGGATTTTGCAGGCGCAGAATCGCCACTCGCGCCTATCCCTGAACGTTACCCAGCCTGGCCTGCATCAAGCGGAGCAGGGGGCTGAGCAGCGGAAAATAGCGTTTGGCCTGTTTGAGGTATTCCCTGGCTTGGGCCAGTTTTTTTTGTTGGATCAGCAACCGGATCAGCTCTTCGTAAAGGCCCATTCCGTAAGGGTTGTTTTCGATCCCTTTTTTAAGGATGGGCACCGCGCGGTCCGGCATTCCGCATTTGACCGCGCAATCAGCGTAGATCGACACATGTTCCGTGGTAATGATGTCACCGCTGGCAGCGTAGGTGTGGAAAGCGTTATAGGCCAGCAGCCAGTTCTGGAAATGCGCGTAGGTAAGGGCCTTGAGAAGCGTGAGGTGGCGATGGTTGCCGATCTTGGCCTCCGCTTTGGCAATGTAGTCCCGTGCCGTGGTATAATCCTCTACGCGCAGGAGTTGCTCGATCAGCAGAAAATAGATGAAGGGATTGTTGTCTATCATGTCGAGCATTTCGCGCATGATGGCGATGCTTTCGCGGTTGCGGCCCATGTAAGCCAAAGCCAGAGCCTTGTTGTAGCGCACATCTGGATGCGGATTCTCGATCTGGTCGTAATAGACGATGGCCAGCTGATATTCCGCTTCGGCGAAATAGGTGTTGCCAATGACCAGTTTGAGATGGTTGTCAGCAGGTGTGATCTTCAAGGCCGATTGGAAGCACTTGACCGCTTTGTCAAAGAGCTGGCGCCGCTGGTAGAACTCCCCCAAAGCGATCAGAGGGCGCGGGTCGCGGGGATTTTCCTCAACGGCTTTTTCCAGGAGTTGCACGGCGTGCAGCCAGTTGTGTTTCATCAGCGCTTCCGCGCGCAGGATCAGGTTTTGCAGGTCCTTATCCAAATCACTATCCTTGCATATTCTGGAAATGCGGATTAGGAAGGAGTATGCGGCTCATTTGACCTCTTTGAGGATCTCTTCGACGGCACGCAAAAGCTGGGCATCCCGACCGGCGATCTCATCGGCGGGTGTGTTTTCCACAATGATGTCCGGCACCACGCCATTGCCTTCCATGTTGGTGCCGTCCAAACGGTACCAGCCGGAGCCGGGCAGGCGCATTGAAGAGCCATCGATCAGCTCGAATTCCCAGGTGCCAATCACTGAGCCGCTGGAAGGCGAGCCGACCACCTTGCCCAGTTTGAGTTCCTGATAGACCGTGGGAAAGATCTCCCCGTCGGAGAAAGAGCCTTCGTCAACGAGAACGATAGTAGGCCTGGTCCACGCGCGGCGCGGTTCCTGGTTGCGTTCGCCGCTGTAACGGCGCGAGGTGGAATAGGCGTAAGGTTTTTTGTTCAACAGGGATATGATCTGGTCGTGCACGTAACCGCCGCTGTTGCCGCGCACATCGATGATCAGGGCGTCCTTATCAGCGTTGTCGCGAAACAGTTCGCGCTGGAAATTTTCCAAGTCGCGGCCGCCCATCGCAGGTATGTGCACATAGCCAATGCGGCCGTTGGTGAGATCGGAAACTGTCTGCCTGGCGCGACTGACCTTATAGGTGTAATATAATTGGCGATACTCCGAATAGGAAAGACCGGTTATCGCGGCCTCCTTGTCAACGCCGTCGCTGGTGTAGCGAAGGTTGATCCGTTTGCCAACCTGATCGGTCAGCAACGAATCCAGCGGCGTTTTCGCGGTGATGGCGATCCCGTTGATGTGCGTGATAATGTCTCCCGCCTTGAGCCCGTAATATGAAGCCAAACGCGAAGTGGGATATACCAGGCGGACCGTAACTCCGTTTTCGCGTAGTGCTGAATAATCGAATTCCACGCCCAACGCAGCTACACGGCGTCCGTTGGCTGATCCTTCGCTGCGGGGATAGAAGCCAGTGTGCGAGGCATTCACGTCTCCGATCATTTCATTGACGATGGCGGCGATATCGTTTATAGAGCGGGCTTTTTCGGCGTAGGGATGATAGAGGTCGTAGAGCTTGCGCCAGTTTTTGCCGTGCATGTCCGGATCGTAAAAATTAAGGCCGAAGACCCCCCAGACTTGCTCAAAAACCCTGGTATTGAGAGTTTGGGTGCTGTAGTCATAGTCAAATCCATCGCGGATTTCGCCCTTGGAGCCTTTTTCCGTATTGTAATAGCGCACCATCCCGTCACGGAGGTAATAGATCATCTTTCCCAACCAACGCAGATTTTGTGCTCCCTTGCCGAAATCGAATTCCTCCTTGGGCTCCCTGCCGTAAAGATTGGTCTTTTTCAGGGTCAGTTCCCCGGTTTCAGTATCCTCGGACGTGTAATAGAAAGTGCTGTCGTCGATCACTTTTTGCACATAGAGGGAATGGCCGGATTCGGCAACCACGGGAAAGAGCCTCTTTTCCAGACCTTCCCAGACTATCTTCAGCTCTTTGCGCTGGGTAGGGGCGGATCCGCTTTGAGCGGCCAGGGAATCAGGTTCCGCGGAATCAATTTGCCCATCTCCTGCACCCAGGCTATCCGGCTCCGCTTCCGTGCCGCCAGCCTTGGCCTGGCTGGAGGCCAGGATTTCTTTCCAGTTGTCGACGTCGTATTCATATTCGTCCCGGGGCACGAGATCGAGCCGGTAGATGCCTCCCGCGCGGGAAACCAGCAGAGACTGCTCGTCCTTGGTCCAGCTTAGGTTTCTGATCCAGGCGTCGTCGTTGAGCAACTTTACATGCTCGTCTTTGGCAAAGTCGTAAAGCCAGATCTCTCGAGTCCAGAAATCATCGCGTGTGGTGGCATAAACCGCGTATTTTCCGTCAGCGTTGATCGCGAAGTTGCTGACCACGGGACGTTTGACCTGCAATGGTCTGATATTTGTCAGATTGGAATCCGCCACAGCTATCCGGCTGCTCAAACGATTGTCCCCGTAATAGATGATCCACTTGCCGCCGGGATCCTTCGTGACGCTTTCCACATCCAGGCTATCGGCGCCAAACCAGTCAACCGGCGTCAACGCCATCAAGCTGTCACACTTGACTGTAAAGAGCTTGTTCAGGCCTTTGTCCATCTGCTGCATAACCAGGGTGCGCCCATCGTCAAGGAATTCCAAATCCCCCACGGAGCATTGATCATGGGTGATCTGGCGCACCTCTCCCCCTTTGCGGGGCATGAAAAAAGTATCATATTTGTAACGGAAGCCCAATAACAATTCATCGCCGGAAACCGCGAAATCATCAAACTCATTGTTGACCTTCTCGCGATTGTCGTCTTCCTGCCAGAGATCTTCAGGGATGGAGATCTCCAGTTTGGAGGCCTTGCCGCCTGCTTCCAGTTTCCAGATCTCGTTGAAGCATTCAAAGGCCAGATTGTCGTTCTTGCGTGCGATGCTGATATCCCGGGCTGACCACAAAGGAAGGTTGGTCAATTTTACCCGCCGGTTGAAATCGAGGTTGTTCACACGGTAGATCTGATAACGTTCGCCGTCGGACGCGCAGAAATACAGGGCATTGCTGTCATGCGAGAAGCGCGGGTAACGCTCCGTGTAATCGGTATTGGTAAGCCTTGAGTAGGCCTTGGTGGCGATGTCTATTTTCCACAGTTCCCCGGCCAGGCTGCCGCGGTAGGATTCGCGGTGCGGATTGCCATTGCGGTTGAACACAATACTCTTATTATCGGGCGACAGCGAGGCATAGCGATCGCCGATCTCGGCAAGAAGCACAGGCCGTGAACCGTTCACAGGGACTTTGTAAAAAGAGAAACCGAATTCCTGGTTGTAGCGCGTGCAGAGCAGGTTTTGGCCGTCGCTGAACCAGTCCGAGATTGTATAACTTTCCGCAATGACCGCCCGAACCTCGCCACTGGAAGGAGAAATCAGATAGGGATAACTTACCCCGCCCCGGTTGGAAGTGAAAGCGATCCAGGTTCCGTCAGGCGACCAGCACGGCCCCCATTCTCCAGCATCGGTAGATGTCAGGCGCGTGGCGTCGCCGCCCTTGAAAGGCACCAACCAGAGATCTTCGCCATATACAAAACACACTTGCTTGCCATCGGGAGACACTGCGGGGTCGCAGGCAAAATCCGGCTGCAAGGCATACGCGGCAAGTGCTGCGAGCAAACAGGCCAGACCCAATAAAGTCTTTTTTACCATCGGGACTAATCCTTTTCCAGTATTTCCAATTGAGACTTCCGCTCTTTGATCGTATATTCGTGTTTGAGGATACGTATGCTGACGGGCGGAAATAGCTCTCCGCGCACTGACAACCTGAGTTTCTCCGGACGCGGCTGTTGCAGATAGGTGTTCAACTCGCGGTCCAATTCCAATTCGCAGGAACGGATCCGGGAGTTCAAGTCCTCCAGTGCCTCACTGGCAGGGCTTTCAGCTTGTTTCAGGCGGATCAGGTCCTTGGTCAGCTGCATCAGTTTGGCCTTGTAGAATGGACTGATGGTGATCTCCAATTCGGTTGCGCCGCCCTGGGCATCGCCTAAATCTTTGGCTTCGACCGTGTCGCCGCTTTCCAAATGGCCTCCGGAAATTGATCCCGTTTCAGTTTTTATACCGCCGTCAGCGTAAATCTCGCTGGTCCGGATGCTGTCCGTAAAAGTCAGTTTTCCTCGGCACAGCACAGTGGACGATTTTATTGCTGCGCAACTGATATCTCCCCATATCTCCAGGCCCGGCTGCTGGCAGGCTTCGATACCCTCTCCCACGATCAGGTTACCCTGACAGAGAAGTGTTGAACTGATCACACTACCACCGATAGAAAGGTTTCCTCCCGCAGTGATCCGTGTCCCGCTGACAGTGCCGGTGATCGCGAGTGAGACTGGACAACGCAATTCCGGGACAGGATCTGTAACATCTCCCTCGATGCAAAGCTGCGCGATGACAGAGATGCGTCCATCCTCTCCCACGCTGGGATAGCCCGCGCTGGAGGCTACGAACTGGCGCCGTTGGAAGTCATAGCTGACATTCACGCCAATGAGCCGTTGAACAGCTTCCGGCTTGAATTCCTCATCTTCGAGCATTTCTCCGTAGATGTCATAGATCGAGCCCTGACGGTCGAATATATTGCCATTGAAATCGGCGACCACCGTTCCGGCTTCGATGCAGGTGAGCTGTGAAAGATCATTGATAGTAACGCGACCGTCGAAGTGCCTGGCTTTTTCCAGATCGAAATAATAACTGAGTTTGGTCTCCCCCTGGACCCGGTTGCACATGGCGATCGGGAATGCGGTATCGAAATCCTTTTCCAGGCCATGCTTGCGCATGTATTTGGCGGCTTCCTCGAATCCGGTTTTGATGCCCGCCTGCTCGATCAGGTCCAGAATGTCCCGTTCATTGCTCATTTCCTCCCGGCCGATGATGGTCAGCCAGGCCGAAAGGCGGTCGTCTCTCAGTTCCAGCCTGATGTTTCCAGCCGGGCTGGTCAGTATTTTACTCATATTCCAATCCAATGAGGTTGATTTGGCGGTTGTTGGTCGCATCCCGGCGCCAGGAAAAATGCAGCGGCGATTCAAAGGTGCAGATCTGCTCCCACCCTATATTGCAGGAGGGGATTCCCGCCGCTGTGAGTTGCTGAAAAATGCAGCCGGGGATGTCTATATGGCGCGGTAGCGACATATCAGGTTCAATCCCCTGATCTTGCAAGCTAGCACTGAAGGCGTCCCAGGTAGCGGCATCCACTTCGTAATGCCGTTGGCAGATCCCGGCTCCGATCCAGGCCTTCAGGTCTTCAGGATAAATACCGAAATTGTCCGCTATTGCCTTAACTGTCTTGCCGGCGATGTTTTTCCTCGTTCCCTCCCGACCGCTGTGGATCGCGGCGACAAGACTGCCTTTCCGGTCATGCAGTAAGATCGGGGTGCAATCGGCGGTGCGGATCAGCAGGTATTGGCCGGGGATATCTGTTATTAAGGCATCGGCTGTCGCGATCTGGGGATGATCATGAAATCCGGCGCCGCAATCCGCTTCCGTACAGATATGCGCCTGGTCGGAATGTGTCTGTTCCGCGATCACCACTCGCGAGGCGGGGATTTTCTTATTCCCGACCATAAAGTCTGTGTGGTCTTTCATAATCCCCCGGTAATCGGGAACGCGGTTTCCCAGATGGCAAAAGATCTTCATCCCTCGATCCCCGAGTATTGGATCGTGACCGGTATAGGGCGGTAGATCTCGGTGTTTTTATTAAGCACCAGCATGCGCATGATCCGCTTCATCAGATTGGGGATCAGACGCAAACCGTTCAGTGACCACAAGAGGCAGATTCCGGCGCAAAGCGTCAGCGCCAAACGGGCTCCCAACTGCTTGGTCAGGGAGCCGATCAGCAGGCTGCCAAAGGGCGATAGTGAATTGAAAGTCATGGTATAAACGCTGAGGACACGGCCACGCATCCGTACATCCACCACCGACTGGATCAGAGTGTTCGTGGCGGACATCTGGATCGTCAGCCCCAATCCTATGAACAGCATCATGGCCATGCTCAGGATCAAGTTGTGGCTTTGCGCGAAACCGATAAGTCCCAGGCTGGCCACGCAGCCCAGGATCGCCGAAACGACAGGCAGGCCTTTGATTGTCTTGCGTCCAGCCATATAAATTGAACTGACCAGGGCTCCGATGCCGGTCAGGGAAAGGAGCAAGCCCTGCGTTCCGGCATTACCTTTCAGGATGTCGCGTGCAAAAACCGGTATCACCGCGGAATAGGACATGGCGAAAAGCATGAAAACGCTGAGATTGCCGATCAGATAGCGGATCGGAAAGTTCTGCCAGGAATACTTCCAGCCTTCGAGGATTTTGCTGACGGTGGAAGCTTTGCTGCGGCGGCGAGGAGGATAGGAAACCCGGATATAGAGTAAGGCCACGATAACCGCCAGATAAGAGACGGCGTTGATGGCAAAACAGATCCCCTCCCCGAAAAGCAGGATCATGGCGCCGCCGATGGAAGGCCCGATCAGGCGGGCGGAATTGAACATCGCGGAATTGGTGGCGATCGCATTGGGCAGCAGTGAACGCTTGGACACCAGATCCAGCACGAAGTTCTGCCGGAACGGCGAATCCACAGCCTCGATGACCCCTTGCATCAGGCTGAGGAAGATCAACGGCCACCAGCGGGCTGTATTGATAAAGCCGCTCAGGACCCCGACTGCCAGCAGGGCAGATTGCAGCATGAACAGGATCTGGGTGCCCACCAGCGTGTGCTTGCGATTCCAGTTCTCTGCCCAGGCCCCCGCGAAGGGGCTTATGAACAGCGAGGGGATCATGCTTAAGAAACTGATCAAGCCCAGCAAAAAGGCCGAATTGGTTAGCCGGTAAACGAACCAGCCCATGGTGGTGCGCTGTACCCAGGTGCCGATCACGGAAACACCCTGCCCCATGAAGAACAGCCGGTAATTGCGTACTGTCAGCGAAACGAACAGGTCCTTGATCTTGGATTTGATTATCATCGTTTATAATATTGTGAGTCGGAATCTCGCTATCTCGGTATAGCCATCAGGTCTGGTTTTCCTCCGGATTGGTTTCAGTAGGAGGCATTTCGGCCTTTTCCTGATGCTCGAAACGCAGTTCCCTGGCTTTGGCGTATTTCTTATTCACCAGCTCCCGTTCTTCGTCACCGATCTCATTCAGGATAAAGTCAAATATCTCCTCAGTACCCAAAGTTTCTTTCTCAAACAGCTCAGCAGAGAGTTTTTCCAGCAGTTCGCGATGCTGGCGCAAAAGCGTCAGCGCCTTGTCGTAGGCCTTGGTGATGAAGCTGCGGATCTCGCTGTCCACCAGTTGGGCAGTTTCGTTGCTGTGGACGTCACGGCCCACCAACTCCTTGCCCAGATAGACTTCGCCCTGTTCCTTGCCGATCGTCATCGGACCCACAGCATCACTCATACCCCAGGTGCAGACCATCTTCTTGGCGATTTCGGAAACACGTTCGAGGTCGTTGCCGGCGCCAGTGGTCAGTTCGCCGAAAATGACTTCCTCGGCCGCCCGCCCCCCCAGCAATTCCACCATCAGTTGTTCCAGATAGGTGCGTGAATAGCCGGTCTTATCGGTAAGCAGAAAATGTGTCGCGCCGGCCGTGAAGCCGCGCGGGATGATCGAAACCTTGTGCACCGGCTCCGTTTTGTCTTGAAAGACCGAAGTCAATACATGCCCGATCTCGTGGTAGGCTGTTAGTTTTTTATCTTCTTCGGGTATGACCCGGCTTTTCTTTTCCTTGCCCAGGATCAGTTTGTCCTTGGCTTCCTCAAAATCTCCCATGTTGATGCTTTGTTTGCCATACCGTGCGGCGATCAGGGCCGCCTCGTTCACGATGTTGGCCAGGTCTGCGCCGCTGAATCCTGGTGTGCCGCGTGCGATCAGTTCCAGATTGACGTCTTCGGCCAGTGGAACCTTGGCGGAATGGACTTTGAGGATCTCTGTCCGGCCTTTGATGTCGGGCAGATCAACCGTCACCTGGCGATCGAATCTTCCGGGGCGCAACAGTGCTGGATCCAGAATGTCCGGACGGTTGGTGGCGGCGATGATGATCACAGCTTCGTTGGGCTCGAAACCGTCCATTTCCACCAGAAGCTGGTTCAGGGTTTGCTCGCGCTCGTCATGCCCGCCGCCGAGGCCAGTGCCCCGGTGCCTTCCCACAGCGTCGATCTCGTCTATGAAAGTGATGCAGGGCGAATTTTTCTTGGCCTGGTCAAAGAGGTCGCGCACCCGGGCGGCGCCCACACCGACGAACATCTCCACAAAATCGGAGCCGCTGATGCTGTAAAACGGCACTCCCGCCTCGCCGGATACGGCTTTGGCCAAAAGTGTCTTGCCGGTGCCGGGACGCCCGACCAGCAGCACGCCGCGCGGGATCCTGCCTCCCAGCCTTTGGAATTTCTTGGGATCTTTGAGGAATTCCACGATCTCCTGTAATTCCTCCTTAGCCTCGTCCACACCCGCCACATCCTTGAAAGTGACGGTGCTTTTACTGGCCTCGTGCATCCGGGCGCGGCTCTTGCCGAAGCTGAAAGCCTTGGAATTCTGGCTGTTCATACCCCGCAGCAAAAAGTACCAGAGCGCTGCGAAGATGATGATCTGCGCCAGCCAGGAAAGTGCCGCCAGCCAGCGCGAGGGTTTCTTGGTTTCGACCTTGACGCCCTTGTCCAGCATTTGTTGCACGAGGGTGGGATCGTCCAGTGGAGGCAGCATCGTATGGTAGTATTTGGCACCAGAGCCCAGGAAGATCATGTCCCGGTCGGTGAATTCCACGTGCTTTACCTGGCCAGTCTTGAGCTGCGCCATAAAATCTGTGTAACTCGTTTCCTGGATCTGGTTTTTGTTGCCCAGCCAACTATAAAGGAAAAGCAACCCCAGCAGGACCATGATAATGATGTAGGGGTAGGAAACAGCGGCTTTCCGCGGCCGGATGGGGCCAGGCTGCAGGGGACGGGTGCCGGGCTGTCTGTCGGGTCCGGTTTTGCCTGTCTTGGGCTCCGGGCCTTGGCCCTTGTTCCTTTTACGGTTAAGGAGATAGATCCGCACGGCGCTGTAAAGGGTAATGCCCAACAGCGCGATAATGAACCACTTCATCATGGCGCCGAATTCTTTGAGCACCTGGCCGGTTGGTGATTTTCCCGTCTCCGGGGATGGCTTGACGCCCATGTTCACGTTGGTGCTGTCACCTGCCAGACTGCAAAACAGGCCGAGCAGGATCAATGCTGTCAAAACATATTTCATGAATATAGCTCTTCTTTCAGAATGCCGATATAGGGCAGGTTGCGATAGCGTTCGTCGTAATCCAGCCCGTAACCCACCACGAATTCGTTGCCGATCTCAAAGCCCACGTAATCGAAACTGACTTCCATCTTGTGCGCATTGGGCTTGTCCAAAAGCACGCAGGTCTTCAAACTGGCGGGAGAGTGCTTCAATAAATAATCGCGGATGTATTGCAGGGATAATCCCGAATCGACGATGTCCTCCACAATGATCACATCGCGTCCGCTGATATCGGCGTCGATGTCTTTGCGGATCTTTACCACGCCTGAGCTGGAAGTGGCGTTGCCATAGCTGGAGATCGCCAGAAAATCCAATTCCACCGGGATCGTGATGCTGCGTACCAGATCCGCCATAAAGATCGCTCCGCCTTTCAGGATGCCGATAATGACCGGTACTTTGTCTTTATATTCGCTGGCGATCTGCATTCCGATCTCCCGCACCCGGGTTTGGATGCGGTATTCGTCCAGCAGGACCGCCGAGAGGTCGCAATTCATGCTATTCATTATCTTCCTCTGTTTTTTTGCTGCGGCTGGCCGCGCGCATAGGCTTTTCATGCACCCGTTCCGAACTGATGTGCAAAAAGCGCGTGCTGTCCGGCCCGATCGCCGCCCGGGCGTCCAGACGGTATCCCGCGATCCAGAAGATCTTGCCGCCGTCGTCAAAGACGGGCACTTTCTCGCGTTCGAATTTGGGCACCTTGTTATTGATGAAAAATTCTTTAAGTTTCTGTGTCTGTGTCATGCCTAGCGGCATGAAGCGGTCCCCGGGCTTGCGGCTGCGGATCGTGAAGGGAAAATGCACCTTGTCCGCATCCAGATAGACGTGGTCGCCGTCTTCCAAACGGTGCTCCGGCAGCACCTTCAGGATCTTGAAACTGAAGCGGTAATCGCCCCAGACGGCGCGGCTGCGGTCTTCCTCCACCACGTAGGGCGGGGCCAGTTCCTCGATCGGAGCCACGCGCGCGATGATCAGTTCGTCGTATTGCTTGCGAACGCAGAGCCTGCGATTGAGCGCTATGTATTTGGAACCCTGTGCTTCCATCAGGGCCCGGATATCCTCAAAATTGTGCTGGAAGAAATCGCGCTCCGTGCCGCTCAAAGAACTGACCAGGCCTTTGAGCACGTAAAACTGCTCCAGGCGCCCTAATTTCCTTAATACTGGCAGAGACAGTGTGACGCTGTCCGGAGTCAGTTCCAGCAAGGCTTTGCGGAGCAGCGGCTGCACTTTTTGGCGGATGGTGGCATCCGCCTCCGCGAAAATCTGCGCCTGCAGCCCCAGTTTGGTACCCAGCGCCGGATTGAGTTCTTTTTCCAGCATCGGGATCAGGGTATGCCGGATCCAGTTGCGCCGGAAGCTCTGGTCCTGGTTGGTGGCGTCTTCGCGCCAGGGTATCCCGGCCTCGGTTAGCACGGAGACCAGTTCTTTTTTTTCAAAGCACAGTAGCGGATGCAGGATCTTCCCGCTGCGGGGTTTGATCCCGGCCAGGCCGTTTAGCCCGGCGCCCCGGAAAAGGTTTAGCAGCATCGTTTCAGCTTGATCGCCGTTGTGGTGGGCAGTGACAATGTAATCGAAGCGGTAGAGGTCCAAAACCTGATGGAAAGCGTCCAGGCGTTTCTTGCGGGCCTGGTTTTCCAGGTCGCCGCTTTTTTCCAGGCGGATCTTACGCACGATGACCGGAATGTTCAGCTGGAGGCACTGTTCTTTCACCAACTCGGCATCGGCATCGCTCTCCGCGCCGCGCAATTGATGATCCACATGCACGGCCAACAGGGTGATCTGCATAATAGAGCGCAGCCGGGAAAAAAGGTGCAGCATGGCCGTCGAGTCCGCCCCACCGGAACAGCAGAGCAATAGCTTCGATCCGGCTGGAAACAGCTTGTGCTCCAGCACGTTACTATGCAGTTTGCCAAGGGCTTGCTCCATTTTGCGCATATCCGCTCCTTTCAGGATTTTTTCGAAAAGTAAGGTTTTTCCAAGTGCCCGGATTGTCAAGAGCCTTTTTTGGGAAGTTGTCTGGGTTAAGCTAACGCTGGAGCCGAACTACAAAGCCATCTCTGAACTTTGCTCTTTGCTCTCTGATCATAACTCAGATATGCCCACTCCCTCTGCTCCAGATTGGTGGGATTTGCACAAAAAAACGCCCCGGGAAAACCCGGGGCGAATATATCAGTATCGATATTTAGGGGTTATTTGACAATGACCATCTTCTTGGTC
>MTKZ01036148.1_pt2 | contig 18867 bp, 18 predicted proteins | sample 1042781 | NCBI WGS metagenome assembly MTKZ01 (sample SAMN06212207, study PRJNA360539) | anaerobic digester metagenome | biome: Wastewater treatment plant; material: sludge; isolation source: anaerobic digester fed with sludge from wastewater treatment plant | place: Denmark: WWTP Viborg ... | reverse complement strand
AGGAGAAGCGCCGGCAAAAACCGGCGCTTTTTGATACCTATGTTCTTTATCCTCGATGCACACCAGGACCTTGCTTATAACATGACCGTTCTCGGTCGTGATTATCGGCTGCCGAATGCCCAAACCCGGTTACACGATCAGCAAACCGGCATAGACAAGCATGGTGGAGCGTCTCTGCTTGGCTTGCCTGAATACAACGCCGCTAACGTGGGACTGGTTTTTGGCACGCTCTTTTCAGCGCCTGAACGCCGACGCAACCCGAACTTTTTTGGCGAAGAGTACTACAGCACGCCCGCCGCAGCCCATCGCATCTACTGGAACCAGCTGGATTACTACCATAAACTTGCGGAGACCCAAGCGGATGCCTTTCGGTTGGTGCTCACCAAACTAGACCTCAAAAGCCACCTAAAGCTTTGGCACTCTCAACCAGCCAACCTGAAGCCAATCGGCATTGTTCCGCTAATGGAAGGCGCAGAAGGGATTGTGGATTTGGGTGAGCTTCCAACCTGGTGGGAACGCGGTCTGCGGATCATCGGCTTAGCCTGGGCTGGCAATCGTTTTTGCGGTGGAACGGGCGAACCCGGCGGACTGACTACCGCTGGCAAAGACCTGATCCGCGCGATGGCAGAGGTTGGGTTCGTGCTCGATCTTTCTCATATGGACGAGCCAGCAGCGTTGGAATGCCTCGATCTCTACCCCGGCCGGATAATCGCCAGCCATGCCAACGCGGCAAAACTGGTGAAAGGATACAACTCGAACAGACTCTTAAGCGATGAGGTGATTGAAAAGCTGATCGCCCGCGATGGAATCATTGGAGTAGCTCCGATCAACGCGTTTCTCAACGCCAATTGGAAAGAAGATGGCGGAAAACCTGCCGTTTCATTACGAATGGTGGCAGAACAGATTGACACCATCTGCCAGATGGCAGGCGATGTTCGTCATGTTGGCATCGGCACCGATTTTGACGGCGGACTTGGATTTGAACACGTACCCGCAGAAATTGACACTATTGCTGATATGCCGCGCCTGTTTCCCTTCCTCAAAGAATTGGGGTATGATTCAGCAGAGATTGAAAGAATTGCGTCGGGGAACCTCCTCGATCTTCTCGAAACCACACTGCCGGATTAAGGCAAAGGAAACTCTTTGGAAAAACCAGATGTTCTCTTAGATCCCAACAATCCCAGGAAGACTGTGAAAGCTGGGACCTTCCCCAAGTTCCAGGTAAGGGCAGGGCTGACCGGTTTATTGTCAGGTTTTTTGATCCTACTGACAGGATTGCGTCCAGATCTTTTCGGACTGGATAGGGGGTGGTACATCGGTTTCGTTCAGATCATTGTCATCCTGCTCGGAATCGGACTGATGACGCTTTCCGCAACTGCCTTACTGATCGCATTTTGGAATGGTGGCCCAAAGTCGCTCCGGGCGGACTTTGGCACGCGCATCGTTGCCACGGGTTATGTTATCTGTGCCTTTACCGCGCTGGCGGATGCCTTCGGCTTTGGCACAAACCCTCTCCCCTACGTATTGCTTGGCACACTACAATCACGCGGAGTGATGATCGGCATTTTTGTGATTTGTATTGGGCTTTTGTTGGTCATTCGACCCAAGAAATATCTTTCCAAAGAACAAAGCGTGCGTAAACGCCACAGATCCTGATCCCCATGCCTATTGATTTAAATCATAATCTTTATCAGACCCAGCTAAAAAACGGATTGCGGGTGATGCTCAAGGAAATCCACACCGCCCCAATCACGAGTACCTGGCTTTGGTATGGCATTGGCTCCAGGAATGAAATTCCAGGCAAGACTGGCTTGAGCCATTGGGTCGAACACATGCAGTTCAAGGGCACAAAGAGGTTCCCGGGTGAGGAGATCGACAACCTGGTTTCGCGAGTTGGCGGCTATTCCAACGCCTTCACCAGTTCGGACTGGACCACCTATTTTGAGACCATGCCTTCAGCCCATCTGCGCGCCACACTCGAGCTTGAAGCCGACCGTATGACCAACAGTCTCTTCGATCCTGAGGAAGTGGAAACAGAACGTACGGTGATCATCTCCGAACGGGAAGGTTCCGAAAACTACCCTGAGTTTCGGCTGGACGAAGCTGTGCAAATGCATGCCTTCCAGCAGCATCCCTACCGCAATGAAGTCCTGGGCTCCAAAGAGGATTTGTTGAGCATCACCAGGGATGATCTCTTCCAGCATTACCGCGACCATTACCAGCCTTCAAACGCAATATTATGCATCGCCGGAGATATTACTCCGCATACAGTGCTGGAGGAAGTAGAAGGGCTATTCGGTGGAATTCCCTCTTTTCCAGTGACCCCAAATCTGCCAATCCCTGAAAGAACCCTTGTAATTGGAGATCAAATTGAAATGGAAGGTCCTGGCCAGGCACACTATTTGGAAATTGCCTGGCGCTGCCCTGCGGCTTCTGATCCGGATTTTTTCGCCTACACCATTATTGAAAGCCTGCTAAGCGGACCTTCTTCCCTGAATATGTTTGGCAGCGGAGGAATCAATAACCGCACCTCAAGGCTTTATCAGGCTCTGGTGGAAGAAGACATTGCTGCTTCTGTGTTTGGTGACCTTTCCGCGAACATCGACCCTGGAGTCTTCAAAGTGTTTGCGACCATCCGACCCGACGGAGATCCCTGGATCGCATTAAAAAAGATAGATGAACAAGTCCAGCGCATCACATCAGATGAATTGAGTGCCAGGGAGATTGAACGCGCCATCAAGCAAGCCAGCGCGCTGTTCGCTTACGGCAGTGATAACATCACCAACCAGGGTTTCTGGATGGGCTATGCCAGCTCGTTTGCCGACTACCAGTGGGTTGCCGATTACCTAACCCGGCTTAGATCGGTGTCCTCCAGCCAGGTTCTCAGGACTGCCCAAAAATATTTGCGGGAAGACCAGCGTGTTATAGGAGTCTACCGGGCAACCAAAACACAGGGGGACTTGTGAACGCTTCAATGCCCGACTCAAAAACCATCCTGCGTGAAACCTGGAACAACGGCACCACCCTGCTCGCCTACCCCAATCTGACCAGTCCAGCAGTTTATTTTTCTGGCTACATGCAACCAGGAGCAATCGCTGATCCTGAAGAAATGCACGGTCTGGCGTCGTTTACTACCGACATGCTGATGACTGGCACAAAGCGGCTGAACTTCCAGCGCCTTCACGAAAAAATCGAAAGCATTGGCGCATCGCTCTCGCTGGGCACAGGGCATCTTTCAACCACCTTTTTTGGGCAATGCCTCAGGGAAGACCTGGAAAGCATTTGGAATTTACTGGTGGAAGTCATCCAGGAACCTGCTTTCGTGGAAAAACAATTCAAGCGTGTCCGTAACCAAATTCTGACCGGCATCGCCATCCAGAACCAGGACACTGCCGAAATGGCATCCCAGGCATTCAATCGCGCCTTTTATGGCTCCCACCCTTACGCCCATCCTGATATCGGCTATGCGCAGAGTGTGTCAAATTTAAAATTAGATCAGCTGAAATTGTTCCACGAAACCCATTATGGACCTAAAGGATTAGTAATGGCTGTCTGCGGTGGGATTGAACCCGAAATTGCGCTGCAAATCTTCTCAAGATCTCTTGGAGCCTGGCTTTACGATGCTCAATGCCCCGCTGAGACCCTCCCTCCGTTTATCCCCCCCACCACCTCCATCCGAAGCCATGTGTCGCTCGAAGAGAAGAATCAGAGCGATTTGATCATCGGCGTACCAGCCCCAATGACCGTCAGCCGTGACTACCATGTTTGTTCCATTGGCAACTCCATCCTCGGCAAGTATGGCATGATGGGGCGCATTGGCAAAGCCGTTCGCGAAAAAGCTGGTCTGGCATACGAAGTTTCCAGCCATCTTGGCGCTGGCCTCGGACCGACTGCCTGGACGATCCAAGCAGGCGTGAACCCCGAAAATCTCGAAAAAGCCATAGCGCTGCTTAAGCAGGAACTGTTGCGGTTAACCACTGAACCTGTCACTCAACAGGAGCTGCAGGATGTTAAAACCCAGGCCTTGGGCAGGCTGCCGCTCTCGCTCGAGACCAACGCAGGTATTGCTTCCATCCTGGTTAGCATCCAGCGCTATGGCTACAGCCTGGACCATCTGCGACAGTTGCCAGAAATCATCGATAGCATCACTGCTGAGGAAATTCTGGCTGCCGCCCAGCGGTACTGGGACATGGACAAATTAGTCATCACCTCAGCTGGAAAGGCACTCATATGATCAAATGCGGTATCGATATTCTGCGAACTTCACGCCTGGCAAACATAAATCCTGCCATCAGAGAGCGTTTCATCCGCCGGGTTTACACCAAAGCGGAAATTGCCCAGGCAAAGGATGATAACGATACTCTTTCAGGGATTTTCGCTGCCAAGGAAGCCGTTTCGAAAGCACTTGGCACCGGGATAGGCAAGGTTGCCTGGCAGGAGGTCGAAATTCTGCATGCCACAAGCGGCGAACCTAGCATCCTGCTGCGCGGAGTGGCCCTGGAAGTCGCGCAAGCCAAAGGGCTGGATGAATGGGCTGTCTCCATCACACACGAAGGCGGGATGGCTGCAGCAGTTGCTGTGGCTCAAAGCAAGTGATTGAAAAGCAGCTGCTTTGCCTTAGCGACGTGGAGGTGCCGGCCATATATAGTCCCCAAATCCGCGATCGATTTCCCGGTCTGGATGCGGTCATCAGCTGCGGCGACCTGTCTTGGCATTATCTGGAATATGTCGTTAGTATGCTCGATCTGACCCTCTATTACGTCCAGGGCAACCATGTATTTGATATTGAAGACCCTGAAGGCGAAATCAGGCACCACCCGCAAGGCGCTGTCAATTTACACCGCCAGGTCATCTATGATCCCCACCTGGATTTAATCCTTGTTGGCATCGAGGGCAGTCTGCGCTACAACCGGGGCGTCTATCAATACACCCAACGGCAAATGTGGCAAATGGTCTTTGGGCTGGTGCCCCAGTTAGTCGTCAATAAAATGCGTTATGGGCGCTACCTGGATATCTTCGTCACTCATGCCGCTCCGACTGGTGTCCACGATGAAGATGATCCTGCTCACAAGGGCGTGGACGCGTTCCGCTGGTTGATCGAAAACTTCAGCCCAAAGCTGCACCTTCATGGTCATATTCACCTCTACAATCCTTTAAAGGTACATGAAACAATTCTTGGTGAAACCCGTGTGATCAATTGCTACGGTCACAGCGAAATCAGCTTGGCTCTCTCTCAATCGAGGGGCAGGGCATAAAGCGGCACCAGCATCTCATCCGGATGCAAACCGCCGTGCCGTCCCAGCATCACATTGGCCTTGTTCACCCACCAGAGATAGGCATTTCCATGCGGGATGACAACGAGATCGCCAACGCGATTTGCTAAATCGCTGTTTGGAATTCCGCGGCCTAAAAGCCCTGAATCCAGCACCTGTTGGCGTGTGAGCAAACTAAATTGACCAGGCCAGGAATGCTCAAAATACTGCCTGATGGCTTGTTCCTGCCCCGGCTTGATGTAGAGGTAAGGTAATCTGCCCTCACAGGTTGGCTGTATCGCCAACATGTTTGATAGATCCGTATGCGAGGTCAACTCGTAGGAGGAATAGTAGGGGGTTTCCACTGATCCGTGATCTGCCGTTAATAAGAAAAGTGTATCTTCGCGCGCCCAGGGTTCGAGCTTGTTGAAAAGGATGCGTTCGAACGCGTCGCTGAAACTGATGAACTGCTCTGTCACGCGTTCGTTGTAAGTGCCATAGCGGTGCATCAGGCTATCCACATGGCTCCAGTAGGCATAAATAAACTTACGGTTATTTGGACGCGCATTTAGCAGGTCGCGCAGGTTCGCCAAAAAGTCACTCTCAGCAGTGTAGCCGTGCAGTTGGGTGCCAACATGATGCATTTTTGAAAGTCCGGAATTTGCGATACCGGCTGGAACAAAAGCGTGTGACTCAATTCCCCTGGTGGCAAAAAGCTCGCCCAACGGCGTCATATTCAGGAAATTTACCGGATCAAAACCTGCCCTCGCCAAGCCCCCAATGTCACCCATAAAGGTGATCGGTGAATGCAAAATAGTGTTAATCACCATGCTGAGAGATTTGACCCACATCTCGTAGCCAATGATGCCATGTTCAAGGGGGGTGCTGCCAGTCCAAATGGTGGTCAGAGCTGTGGAAGTTGTGCTTGGGGAGATGCTGGTGATGGGGAATAACTTACCTCTTTCAAGCTTACGCTGCCAGAAATTTGCCTGACCTTGCTCCATTAATCGGATCATCTGGTTGTATCCAAGCGCGTCCACCAGGAGTAGAACGACACGCTTGTATTTCGGCGCAAATTGTTCCAGGATAACATCTGAGAAGACTGGCGCAGGCAGATCTGGTCCTCCGAGCCATCGGCTGATGCTGGGGGTCAGGCTTGCCAACCCTAATCCGTTGTAATTGGGCAGTAAAATGTCCGGGGACGGTTGAAGTCCGGGTAAAGATTGGTGTGCTTGTAAAGACCTGAGATGTGAATCCAAAACCGGCATTTTCCTCTACTCCTTCAGACTCAGGCAAGCCTTTACAGCCAGCCAGAACAAGCTTTCCCGGATCTCTGTTCGATTGTTCCATCCGCGATGGTCCCAACCATCGGCTTGGACCAAATCACCGCCGTAGAACATCGCACCAAACTCGACCCCGTGGAATTCTGCCACTGCCGCCAGGGCAGAAGCTTCCATCTCGACGCAAGCACAGCCTGCCTGCTTGTAGCGGGCAACACGGGCCTTGGTTTCACGATAAAACGCATCTGTTGTCCAGGTTTTGGTCAGGAGGTATTGCAGACCTTCTGACTTCACCACGCTCTCAATTCGCTTTACCACGCCTGGGTTCAAATGGATCTCGAAGGCAGGCGGCAGGTAGTGGTAAGAAGTCCCCTCATCCCGCACGGCAGAGGTCGGGATCAACAAATGACCAACCGTTAAATCCGAATTCAAGACACCTGATCCACCGCAGGCAATGAATTTCTTGCCGCCCATGGCGATAGCTTTTTCCATGAAACCCACCACCAGCGGCGCACCAACTAACGCCTGGAAAAATCCCAAACGTTCGCCTTCGTAGTCCATTTCGTAATAAGGAACCAGACCTACCTCTGATTTGCCGACATAAATCGTTTTTGCTGAGACTTGCTCGGCGACCTTCTCGACCACTTCTTTAAAGAAACACATCACCACCAATTCCGGGAAATCTGGGGGAGTTTCGGTCATAAATGGTCTGATGATCGCATCCCGGTCGGGATCAAAATCAATAATTGGATACAGTTTTTCGTCAGTCATCTTGTGTCCACTTGATATCTTCATTTACAAACCGCTTCTGCATAACTTCGATCGCCTGCGGGTTGTTATCCACCAGGATAAAGCGCCGCCCCAGTTTGTGGCATGCGGCGCCAGTGGTCCCGCTGCCGGCAAAGAAATCCAACACCAGGTCGCCTGGGTTTGAGGACGCGCGGATGATGCGTTCAAGCACACCCAACGGCTTTTGCGTCGGATAACCGGTTTTTTCCTTGCTGTTTGTTCCGACGATTGTGTGCCACCAGGTGTCCGTGGGGAGTTTGCCCTTCTCTGCCTTCTCTTCCCCCACCAATCCCGGAGCCATGTAAGGAATGCGGTCGATATCATCTCTGTTGAAAGTGTAATTCTGGGCATCTTTTACGTAATAAAAGATATTATCGTGCTTGGCTGGCCAACGGTCTTTTGCCCGCCCGCCGAAGTCATATGCCCAGATGATCTCGTTCAGGAAGTTTTCCCGTCCGAAAATTTCATCCAATAGAACCTTGCAATAATGCGCCTCGCGGAAGTCAATGTGGAAATACAGACTGCCGGTTGGCTTTAGAACACGATGAGCCTCCAGAAGCCTGGGCTCAAGAAAAGCGCGGTAATCCTTAAAACTGTCTTGGTAATCGCGCCGGGCGACGACTTCCGTTGTATAGCTTTGGTCGCCAAAACCAATCCGATCACCATTCTCCGAGCGAGTTGTCTTGAGTTGCCTGCGCGATTGCATCTTTCCGGTATTAAACGGGGGATCAATATAGATCAGATCTACCATGCAGTCAGGCATGCTCTGTAAAAATGGCAGGTTATCACCATAGTGGATTTGATTTTGCATTCGCAAATTGTAGCATGCCTGAATCAAAAAAGCTGTCCGTTGGACAGCTTTTTTGATATCCGGTTTGCCTACTACAGCTGGGATGTGCAGTGAGGGCAGCGGGTTGCTTCCAGCGGGATCTCAGTCTTGCAGAATGGGCAAGCCTTGGTGGTCGGTGCGGCAGCAGGAGCTTCTGCTGGTTTGCGAGCTTTGTTGATTGCTCTGACAAGCAAGAAAATGACGAAAGCAATGATAATGAAGTTAACAATTGCCATCAAGAAATTACCGTAAGCAAAGACCACAGCGCCAGCTTCCCTGGCAGCAGCCAGAGTGGTACCAGCAGGAATTGCTACTTTTGCTTTGTTCAACTGGATGAAGAGGTCTGCAATATTTACATTCCCCAAAAGTAATCCAATTACCGGCATAATCAAGTCTTCAACCAACGATTTGACGATGGCACCGAATGCGGCACCGATGACAACACCAATGGCCAAATCCAATGCGTTGCCTTTAGTAATAAATTCCTTAAATTCTCCAAAAAATTTTTTCATTTATACCTCTCTTTCTATGTCGCAATTATAACTGAAAAATGTTCTAGATGGTTTGGAAAAACTGGTCTCTGAAAACAATGTTGTTCTTATTCAGCATCATTCTATGTTGTATAATTATCTGAGAAAGTTTTCAATGGACCTGTTGTGAAAGGATAAAAAATGGACGAAAACCTTGAAAATGCAGCCCAGGAGTTCGAACGCGATTTGAACAACGCTGCAGAAAACGCATGGAAACCTGTGGAAGAAGCTGCCGAACAAGCAGAAGCCCACATCGAAGAAGCCCACGAAGCTGCGCAGGAGCAAGTTGCCGAAGCAGCTGAGACAGTTGAGGGTGGATGGAGCGAAGCAAAAGATGACTTTCAACAGGCTTCTGCCGAAACTTGGAGTGAGCCTGAAACTCCTCAAACTCCCATTCCCCCGCAACCCGAAGCGGACCGCTGGGGCGCGCCTGTGACCGAAGCTGCTGATGATCCTGGTCGCTGGAACGATAATCTCTACACCCCTGGCACAGAGGCACCCACACCAGCTGCCGCTCCAAAAGCGGAAGAAGCCCCAAAGGTGGTCGATTACGTCGCAACACCGCCCGCGCAGCCAGTCAAGAAAGATAAATTCCCTGTCTGGGCAATCATCTTGATTGTGTTGCTTGTACTGTGTATTTGCATCCTCCTGCCGCTCGTTGGATTAGGTCTTGGTTTTTGGGGATTGATGAGGAACGTCTCTACCTATCTGCCAATGTTGTTCATATAAACCTAGTAGAAACCAAGCAACAGACTGCTTCCGGGCGGTCTGTTGTGTTTTAAGCAAACAAACAACTTTATCTGCCAGAGTGCGTATCTCAATCCAACCTGCTCGATTGACCGGGTCGAATAACACAATTCGGTTCAATTTACCACTGGGTTGAACCCAAACATGTAAACCTGACCTGACGATTTTTCCGCTGGAATATGCAGGTTCAAGTCACAATGGGGATCATGAGTGTCGCTCGTATTCCGTGTTAAAATATAAGATTGCGAGAACAGAGAGACCATGGAAGAATTAAACAATGAGCATCCGGTCATGATCGTCGGACTGGGCAACCCAGGTCTGGCATATCGTCATACCCGCCACAACTTTGGCTTCCTTGCCATTGATAAGTTGGCAGACGCTCTCAACATCCCGGTAAAGCGCTTGAGGTTCAAAGCGATGATTGGCGAGGGCAGATTTGGAGATCACAAAGTCATTCTCGTCAAACCTTTGACCTTCATGAACGAGTCTGGCCGGGCAGTTGCTCCCCTGCTGCGCTTTTTTAAGCTTCCACTTTCCAACCTGCTTGTCATTCATGATGATCTTGATCTTCCCCTGGGCGTGCTGCGTCTGCGTCCGAGCGGCGGCACTTCCGGTCAGCGCGGCATGGCGTCCATCATTACCCAGCTCGGAACGCAGGATTTCCCGCGTATGCGCCTGGGTATCGGACGACCGCCTGGTCAGATGGACCCAGTTGATTATGTGCTCAAAGATTTTCTCCCTGCCGAACACGAACTCCAGAAGATCGTCCTGCAAACAGCAGTAGAAGCCAGCCAGACCTTCATCAACGAGGGGCTTACGACAGCCATGAACAAATATAATGGGGAAGTCGGCTAACCATCCTTTGCTCGCACCACTCGCCAGCCTGACAGCTTACCAGGATCTGCTGACCAGGCTCCAGGAAGGCGACTTCACCGGCGGCAGTTTACGTGGGCTGGGATTGCCGCGCGCAGTTCGCCTGGCAGTTCTGGCTGCCTTACACTACGACCTCGAAAAGCCCATTCTCCTGCTAACAAATCGTGCAGATCGGGCTTTATCCCTCTTTGACGAATTGGGTTTTTGGCTTCCGGAAGGAACCAACCTCTACTTTGCTGAGCCTAATCCTTCCTTTTACGAAGATCTGCCCTGGTCTGAAGGCGCCCGCCACGACCGCCTGCGCGTTCTGACTGAATTTGGTCACTATTGGCTGCCGGGCGGTGGCGCAGCCCAAGCCCATTCCGTCGTGATCGCGCCCATCCGGGCAGCCATGACCCGCACAATCCCCCGCCGTGATTTCCTGAAAAATACACTGCGCATCCGCCTGGCCGAGCAGCGCGACCTGGTGGAAACCAGTGCAAACCTGGTGCGGCTGGGCTACGAATACAGCAACATTGTCGTTCGACCGGGTCAATTCTCCCGCCGGGGCGGCATTCTTGACGCCTGGTCACACTCGAGTCCCTGGCCGGTTCGAATAGAGTTTTTCGGTCCTGAAGTTGATACTCTGCGGCTATTTGACCCAACAACGCAACGCACCACAGAAAAACTTGAACAGGCGATCCTTTTTCCTGCGTCTGAAGCGCTTGCTCTCAGCCCGGCAGCTGATGGAGAGCTTCCCTACCTGCCCACTGAGATGGAAATCCCTGATCTTTACCGGTTTCCCTCCAGCCTGATCGATTTTCTCCCCCAGGAAGCCCTGGTCCTGTTGGATGGAGAAGAATTCATTGAAGCTGCTGCCAACGACATTGAAGAAGAGTCCACAGAACGCCGCGAAAATCAGATTGCCAGCAAAACTCTGGACCCCAATGCCCCTGTCCCTTACCTCACCTGGTCTGAGTTGTCGGACAGTCTCAGCCAGCATCAAATGCTCGAACTTGGTCACACCAATGCTGAAGGGGGATCGACACTTTCCGCAAGTTTCTGGCCTGGTCCACGCTTTGCTGGACGGCTAAAGGAATTTCAGTATCATGTTGATACCCTCAGCAATGAAAACTTCACCTGGACGGTAGTTTCCCGCCAGGCTGCACGCCTGAAGCAACTCTGGACTGAAACTCACCCTGACATTAGCACGGAAGAAACCCAGCAACTTTTCATCGAGGGGTCCATCTCTGGTGGCTGGGTATTAAAACAAGGAGAATTCCAGCAGCATCTGCTTTCTGATAGTGAGATTTTCGGTTGGTCCCGCCCACAGCCCCGACGGCGTCCCATGCTCAGCACCGAAGCCCCCGAGACCGTCTATGCGGACCTGAAACCAGGAGACTGGGTGGTCCATGTGGATCACGGCATCGGTCAATTCATCGGACTGCACACTCCCAATATTGAAGGTGTCCAGCGTGAATATCTTTCGATTGCCTACAAGGACAACGACGTGCTGTACGTCCCGATCCACCAGGCTGATCGTGTAACACGGTATATCGGACCAGATAGCGGGCCGCCATCTTTGAGCCGTCTTGGCGGCGCAGAATGGGACCTGACCAAGAGCCGCGTTCGCCACGCCGTTGTGGAAGTTGCACAGGACCTTTTGGAGCTGTATGCCCGGCGTCAGACCGCCGAAGGATATGCCTTTGATCCGGACAATGACTGGCAAAAAGAACTGGAAGCCTCTTTTCCGTACATCGAAACACAGGATCAGCTGCTTGCCATCCAACAGGTCAAAGCCGACATGGAATCCAAACGCCCAATGGACAGGCTGCTTTGTGGGGACGTGGGTTACGGGAAGACCGAGGTTGCCTTGCGCGCCGCGTTCAAGGCCGTGACAAATGGCAAACAAGTGGCGGTTCTGGTGCCGACGACCGTTCTGGCACAGCAGCACTACGAGACCTTCAGGCAACGCCTTTCCGTCTTCCCGGTCACTGTCGAAATGCTTTCGCGCTTCCGTTCGAACAAAGCCCAGGATGAGATCATCCGCCTGACCGCTGAAAAACAGGTGGACATCTTGATCGGCACACACCGCTTGCTTTCCGCGGATGTTAAGTTCAAGGACCTTGGCCTGGTTGTTATCGATGAGGAGCAGCGGTTTGGAGTGACCCACAAAGAGCATCTAAAAAAGCTTCGCTCAGAAGTGGACGTGCTCACCCTGACCGCCACCCCCATCCCGCGCACGCTTTACATGGCGCTGAGCGGCGTTCGGGATATCTCCAACATCAACTCTCCCCCTGAAGAACGTCTGCCGATCATCACCCACGTCGGACCATACGACCAAAAACTCGTGCGCGAAGCGGTCGTGCGCGAATTAGACCGCGGTGGACAGGTGTTTTTTGTCCACAACCGCATTCAATCCATCCCGGCGGTCTACAATCACCTTTCCACCCTCATTCCCGAAGCTCGCATCGGCATCGGGCACGGCAGGCTGCCTGAAGAGCAGCTCGCCGAGGTGATGCAGCAATTCACTGCCGGGCAGATTGACGTACTTTTGTGCACGTCGATCATCGAATCCGGGCTCGATATCCCCAACGCCAACACCCTGATCATCGACCGGGCAGACACCTTCGGCCTCGCACAACTCTATCAACTCCGCGGTCGTGTCGGACGCGGCGCCCAACGGGCGTTTGCCTATCTTTTCCGCGACAAGCGGCGTGCCCCCTCCCCCGAAGGCGAAGAACGCCTGGAGGTTCTGGCAGACAATTCCCAACTTGGCGCTGGCTACTCCATCGCCATGCGCGACCTGGAGATGCGCGGCGCGGGCGACCTGCTGGGCACGCGCCAGTCGGGTTACATAGCAGCAGTCGGTTTCCACCTCTACACCAAGCTGTTAAGCCAGGCTGTGAAGGCTATGCGTAGCGACTCCGGGCTGCCAATCGAAACTTCAATCGAAGCCCCAAGTCTGCACATCAATGTTGAATTGCCCCTATCAAGTGAGATCCCAGCAAGCTACATTCCCGATCAGGAATTGCGGCTCAAGCTTTACCGCCGCATCGCGTCGCTCCGCAGCGAAACTGAAATAGCTCAGACCGAAATCGAGTTCGCGGATCGCTTCGGTCCGATCCCCGAGGGAGTGCTGGATTTGCTTTACCAGATGAAGGTCAAATTGCGTGGCGAGGCTGCCGGGATCGATGCTATCAGTATCAACAATAACCAGGTTCTTCTCTCCTACCCTCCCCTTCCCAACGGCGTCAAGGACCGCGGGTTGCCGGATATCGAACCTTCCATCCGGACCGGCAAAAATGGCTATTGGTTGAACATCGCCGATTTGAGCAAGGAAGAATGGAAAGCAAGGCTTCTGAGTGTTCTGCAGAAAATTCTGCAATCGGGGTCTCAAACGGAATAGATTTACACGTGGTTCATCGTTATTTAAGCATATGATACATTTAAGTTCTGATGAATAAACAACGAAAAACATGGGTTTTGCTGAGCATTGCACTCGTCCTGGGTGGTCTCGCCTTGATCTTCGCCCAGCTTTGGCACCCCTACGAACTGGTAGTAGACGGGCAGACTTTGCACGTGCGAACGATTGCATTCAGCCTGCGAGGGCTGCTTCACCAGCTCAATTACGAACTTCAGACTGACGACCGCACCTCCATCAATCCGGATCTTTTTTCGCTTTCTTTGCCCGATCAGTTAAGGGTGAACCGTACTCGACTAGTCAAAATCGATATCGGTGAAGAGGTGATTCTCCAAAATTCCGAACTTCTGCCTGCCAATTTACTCCAGGAAGCCGGAATTGTACTATTCCCCGAAGATCTTGTTATGCTGGACGGCGAGGTGATTGATCCATATAAGGCGCTATCAGCCGGCATGGAAGCGAAGCTTCAGTTTTTGCCCGCAAAACAAATCATGCTGGAAGTTGACGGCGAAACACGTACGCTTTACACGCAAAAAGCCACCCTTTCGGAAGCCTTGCTGGAAGCCGGCATCCAATTACAGTCAGAAGACCGCCTTTCTGCTTCGCCGGATACCCTGCTGCAAGCCCAAAACACGTTCACGCTTGCCAAAGCGCGAAGCCTGGCGATCACCATCGGCAATCAAACAGTCAGCGGCATGTCTGCTGCACCCACCATAGGTGAAGCTCTGGCAGAACTGGGCCTCGCACCCCAGAACCTTGACCGCTCCATCCCACCTGAAGACCAGCCTCTGCCAGCAAATGGACAGATCACATTCATCCACAGCATGGAAAGCATTTCCCTGGTCAAAGATGAGACCACCTTCAATTACACCTACCAACTCGATCCGGAAGTCGAGTTGGACACGACCTCTGTGCTCATCCCTGGTCAGTTGGGGTTGGTGGTCTCGCGTCAGCGCAGCCGCATCGAAGATAGCCTGATCGTCCACACCGCGGATGATGGTCCCTGGAAGGCTTCCGATCCTTCTGATGCGGTTTTGGGCACAGGAACCAAAGTAGTTATCAAAACCGAAGTGGTGGACGGTCAGACGCTTGAATACTGGCGCAAAGTGAGCGTTTATGCCACCTCCTATCATCCTTCCGAGTTCAGCTACGGAGCAAAAACACGTTCCGGCTTACCCCTCACCAAGGGCATCGTGGCAGTAGCAGCTTCCTGGTATAACGGGTTGGAGATGCAGCCGGTGTACGTGCCCGGCTATGGGCATGGCATCATTGCCGACTCAGGTTACGGCATACCAGGTCGATATTGGATTGATCTGGGGTATGATGATGAAAACTTTATATCCTGGCACGACTGGACCGTCATTTACTTCCTGACGCCCGTGCCCGCAACTGTTCAAGCGATACTGCCGTGAGCCTCAATTTTCTGAACATCCAACCCCTGCTAAAACGTTACGGCATCCAGCCCAGGAAATCTCTCGGGCAAAATTTCCTGGTGGAGCCGGCTGGTTTACTGAAGGTTATCAACGCTGCCGAACTTTCTGGCAGCGAAGAAGTCCTCGAGATTGGCGCAGGGCTTGGCAGCCTGACTTATCTGCTGGCACAGACTTGCGCGCACGTGACCACAGTTGAAATTGACAGGCACATGCTCGCGCCACTTGCGGAAGCTTTGACGTTTTTTTCCAACGTTCAAATTGTGCCCGGAGACATCCTGGAGCTTGATCCATCTACCCTGGTGAACCAGGAAAATTACGTGGTGGTGGCGAACATTCCCTACTACATCACATCTGCCATCATCCGCCATTTGCTTGAAGCCGATCTTAAGCCTTCGCGGATGATCCTGACCATTCAAAAAGAGGTGGCGCAGCGCATCGTGGCGCGCGACGGCAAGATGAGCCTGCTCTCGCTTTCAGTATTTGTTTTTGGCGAGCCGGAGATCGTGGGCATTATCCCTGCCGGTAGTTTCTTCCCCGCGCCGGATGTGGACTCCGCGGTACTGCGCATTCGCCTGCATCCAGAGCCGCTCATACCCTCAACGCAGCTGGATCAATTCTTCAAGTTGGCGCATGCCGGCTTCGGACAAAAACGCAAAACCTTGCGCAATTCGCTTTCAGCTGGCTTGAGTCTGCCGGCTGGCGAGTTGGAAGCCAGACTGATCGACGCAGATATCAACCCTGCCAGACGTGCTGAAACGCTCAGCATTGCCGAGTGGGCAAGGTTGGTGGATAATTTCAACTGACCTGAACCTCTATTTGCTGGTCTTTTTTGATTTCCCGTGAGATTTGATCATCAGCACAGTGCCGATCACGCCTGCAAGGCCTGCCAATACCACGAGCGGGCGTTCAATTGCCCACAACAGTCCTTTCAAGCCGCTTCTTCCAGCAGAAACCAGGGCGGTTTTTGGCAAATCGACCTCAGTCTGCCAGTCAAATGTAACCAAGCGCGGCAAGAACCCCTGCGTCACACAGCCTTCGAGACTGAAGACATAAATCGGCTTACCGCTGTGGCGGGCCAGCCGCAGATCCGTCGCAAATTCATCCCACGTGAGATAAGGCACATCCTCAAGACCACCCGTTTGAACGCCCCCACCTGTATTTCCGATCCCAATCGCCTGGGCTTTTTGGGCGTAACTCCACAGGATCGAATGCCCATGCGGTCTGAAAAAACTCGAATATAACATTAATACTTCCCGGTCGACGGCAACATCCACCAAACCCGCAGCCCGCTGTAAAACCGTTGATTTTGCATCACGATCATCTACAATCAATGGAAAGTGATAACTCTCAACCAAATAACCATCCGCGTGGATCTGCGCGACCAGGGCTTCGTATGCTTTCTTTGCTGTGCGATAGCCGATGGTGTCTTTCAGCCGCTTAATGGCTTTTTGGATGACCGCTCCGCGTTCATTCGCAAAATCCTTCATCTCATTGATATCGGCTTCGATGTCCAGCCCAACCGCTGCCCACTCAAGCTGGTTTTCCTCGCTCCATGCTCTGAACTCCTGATAACGTGCCGTCGCTTCGGTGTAATTGCCAAGGTTAAACCAATACCCTTGCTCCTCAGGCAGCAGCAGCCAGGCCGTCACCGGAATTCCCAGGCGATTGAGTTTCTGCACCACGTTGGCGCGCTCAGAGGACAAATCCAGGATGCCCAGTGAGATACCGGCATTGAGCGTCTTCAGGTCGTCGAAAACGAAGCGGTCTTCAAAAAGTTTTTTCAATTCGTGGGCACGCAATTCACAGAAGAATGTAATTTCAGTTTTCATAGAATGTTCAGTTATTCGTGAAGAGTTGATTAAGTATTTCCCGCAACTTCTTGTCATCAGAAGATAGGATCGGTTTCTTGGCTGGCATGCCAACCGCGCGGGGAAATTCCTTTGGGGTAGGCCGCAACTTGTCGATGATGATGAGGTTGCCCTCTCCTTCGATTCCATCAAAGTCCAGGTGCCGCAGGTCGCTTATTTCTCCGCCGCACAGGTCAACGACCCTGCCCGCTTCCAGTATTTCCATTGGACCCCGTGTACCCTTTTGCATCAGGCATCTCCCACCCACCTTCACGAGGGGAAGGAGATACTCTGCCAGTGTGGCGGCTGGCGCCACAGCCCGCGCGATAGCAATGTCGTATGCTTCGCGATGTTCAGGCATACGCCCGACTTCTTCAGCGCGTTTTGAGAGGACCGTGACATTCTCCAGGCCGAGTTCTTCAACCATGTGGCGGGAAAAGTTGGCTTTCTTATCGACAGATTCCACCAGGGTCAACCGCATTTCCGGGATGACGATCTTGATCGGTAATCCAGGGAAGCCCGCCCCACTGCCCACATCAATCAAGCTCTCAGGCCACTCCTCAAAGCCCATGAAACATGTCAGGGAGTCAAAAAAGTGTTTCTCCTGGATCCCCTGGACGTCCTTAATGGCTGTCAGGTTGATCTTTTTATTCCATTCCAGCAACTCTTCCTGGAGAACCTGGAACTGGAACTGCTGATCCTCCGAAAGGCTTAAACCAAGATGTCTGTCTGCCAATTCAATCCAATTCTTCATATCATAATTATACATAGTCGTTTCCTTTCGTGCTGGAGAGTGAACCAAAGCCGAGTTCCTCATTCTCTAATCAAAAACACTGAAGATCCCTGCCCCGAGATAGGCAAATGCCAGCATCTTGGCAACTTTTCCTAGAAGGCAAAAAATTAGAAATTTCCAAACGGGCATGTGTGAAGCTCCCGCAATGAAACCTGCCATGTCGAACAGTGGATTGGGAACCAACGCCAGCAGGAAGATGGTCCAGGACTGATTGCGCTTCATCCAGGCTGTCAATTTTTTGACCTTCTCAGATTTTTCAAGCATTGGCTGCCCACTGAACCCCACCAGGTATCCCGAAAGTTCACCCAACGCTGCACCTGCTCCGGAAGCGATTGCCACCCAAAATGGGTCAAACACCATCGCCATGGCTGAGGTGATCATTATTCCGGGCAGAGGAACCAGGATCGTGGCATTTGAGAGCAGCGAAACCAGGAAGATGCCCGGATACCCGTAGACCTCCAGGTGTTGGATTTTGTCACGGTTCAGGATTAGAACAACAGTGCCCGCCATCAGCAAAAGCAATAGCAGGATGCGAAAGAAGAGCTGTGATTTCGAAAATTTGGGCTTTTCTTCCACGGCTAGCTTGGCAGAAGCGCTTTAAGGCGCGCGATCACCATATCTGAGGCTACTGTGTTCATGCCACCTTCGGGGATAATGACATCCGCAAAACGTTTTGTAGGTTCCACGAACTCGATAAAACTCGGGCGGACAGTATTCATATATTGGTTGATCACAGATTCGACCGTGCGACCACGTTCGGTAACGTCCCTTTGCAAACGACGAATGAAACAGATATCCTGATCTGTGTCCACAAAGAGCTTCATCGAGCAAAGGTTGCGCAGTTTTGGTTCGACAAATATCAGGATCCCTTCCACCAGGATAATTGGCTTTGGCAAAACATGAACAGTGGCTGCCGCACGGGTATGTTGTTTGAAGTCATAAACTGGTAAGTCAACTGCTTCTCCCCGCTTGAGTGCCAGGATGTGCTTGATCATTAGTTCGGTCTCAAGTGAATCCGGATGGTCGTAATTGACCCGCAGCCGCTCTTCAAAGGTTTTGTTGCTCTGGTCCCGGTAGTAGGCATCATGCGG